>JGI12210J13797_10278397_pt1 | contig 26853 bp, 23 predicted proteins | sample ElkSlonscriptome_3_FD_13797 | JGI IMG/M metagenome (IMG submission 13797) | reverse complement strand
AGTATGAGATTTAATATTCACGCAAATTCGCATTCAAATGAACTACTTTAGCCCAAATTGAATTATGAAAGCAGTAGTCTTTGATAAATATGGTTCGATCGACAACCTTCGAATAGAGGAATTAAAAAAGCCCGAGCCAATGGCCGACGAAGTGCGGTTAAAGGTCTTCGCGGCCTCCGTCAACTCGGGCGACATGCAGCTTATCCGAGGAAGATTATCCGCTCGATTACGCAGCGGACTGTTTAGTCCGGGTATCCGTGTGCCGGGAATTGACGTGGCGGGAATAGTAGATGCGATGGGGCCCGAAGCCATCGGTTGTACATATGGCCAAGAGGTCTATGCCGACCTTTCTGATTATGGTTACGGAGGATTTGCCGAGTATGTTTGTGTGCCAAAATCGGCCATCGCACTCAAACCGGGTAATTTAAGCTATGTAGAGGCTGCTGCCGTACCAATGTGTGCTACCGCTGCTTTTCAGGGATTACTGGATTGGGGAGATATGCTGTCTTATAGATCGGTAATGATCATAGGTGCTTCGGGAGGAGTAGGGCATTTTGCCGTGCAGATAGCGAAGAACTACAATCTTCAGGTTACGGGAATAACCAGAGCGTCAAACTTGGATTTTGTTGCCGGTTTGGGAGCTGATCACGTAAAGAGTTATGATGAAATTGACTTCAATGCGGAAGATCATTACGAATTGATTTTCGATACAGTAGCCGATGATTCTGCACATAAATTTCGCAATATGCTCACCCGTGACGGAAAGTACGTGGCTTGCGCGTTTAGCCCTACAGCGGTTATTCAGAGTCCCTTCGGTGGGGTATTAAACAATCGTAAAATTGTCACCTTCGACACTCAGCCAAATACGGATGATCTCGCTACGATTAGAAAGATGATTGAAAAAGGAAACGTACTCCCGAGAGTTGACCGCGTTTTCCCTATTGAACAAACCGTTGATGCGCTCAAATATCTGGCAGAAGGCAATGCCAATGGAAAAGTAGTCATCAAAATGCCGGATGAATGAAGACGAGTAACCGCAGTTCTGGTTCTCTCCGGATTTGCCTCAGGACAAGCGAGTCACTGCTGAGCGGAAGATGATTTTATCTGCGTCAGATGTCGGTGATAATCAATTTTTAACCAATAACGAGGAGGTCTTTAGTATGGCACAGAACAACTTGCCTAGTCAAATGGTTTTGGACTTTATCTTTGCCAACGTATCGAGTAACTTTGAGCTGCAAGAAACAGCAGGGCGTGATGGTATGCAGATTTGCCTCACCGCAAACTGAGCTTGAGGTACGGCACGAAATTGGGTAGGCAGCGTGAAAAACTCCGATCAATCGAGAATGAAAATAGTACACCTTTTGGTAAGCAGAATCTTTCGAACGAACCCAAAACTATCGATTTACAAGAGTCTTAACTTCTTCTTTGTCTTTATCTGTTTTGGGGTTTTTTCTGAATCAAACGGTCAGGTCAAGCATACTGTGGAAGATCCCGATATCACCTTTTCCATTGAAATTCCCGAAAATTGGCGCGTTGAAGACGACGGATACACTTTCGCCATGGTTCCACCTCAAGGGGGTAGGGAGTACTTGGACTTCACTTATTACGAAACCAACGAAACCAATTTGGAAAAGGCGTTCGAGTTTACCGTGCTTGCATTTAACGGTCCCGAAGCGATGGATACCGAAATCATCGACCAGGGCAGCGATACCGTCAATAATGTTCCCGCTCGATGGGCTCTGCTCAGCTTAAAAACGGACGGGGTGCTTTATCATAGATTGACCTACCTGCTGATCAAAGACGGACAGTATTATATTTTTCAAGGAACGGCAGAACCCGCAAATATGGAATTTTATCGGCCGATTTTTGAAAAGACGGTTAGGTCGCTTGAAACCACGTCAAATTAATTTGACCGTCAACGCAGATTCATTTTGTCCGACAAAAAAGTAACCTTTAATGAAGTTGGTTCAGCCACTTTCATTGAATCGCTTTGATTTCGATGAAGTCATGCGCTGAGACCAACCATTATTTCTTGCAAAGCGTTCTTTTTAAACTGAATTGTTTTACTTTTCTCACCCAAGAACAGGAAAGTCATGGCAAGGAAGAAATTAAGTTTTTTAGACAAGAATCTTACCTTGTGGATCTTTGTGGCCATGGCGATAGGAGTGGGCATTGGGTACTTTGTTCCGAGCTTTCCCGATACAATCAATTCCATGAGTCAGGGAACGACGAATATCCCCATTGCCATCGGGTTGATATTGATGATGTATCCGCCGCTGGCAAAGGTCAATTATGCGTTATTGCCGGAGGTGTTTAAAAACACCAAGATCCTGTCCGTTTCGCTTGTGCTGAATTGGGTCATCGGCCCGATTTTGATGTTTCTGCTGGCCATCACCTTCTTGCGGGATTACCCCGAGTATATGGTCGGACTCATTTTGATCGGCTTGGCGCGGTGCATTGCCATGGTTTTGGTGTGGAACGATCTGGCGGAAGGAAGCAGCGAGTACGGTGCGGGATTGGTGGCGCTCAACAGTCTTTTTCAAGTCTTTGCCTACAGCTTTTACGCTTGGATTTTCATCACCGTTCTGCCGCCATATTTTGGATTCGAAGGGGCTATCGTAGATATTTCCATTGTCACCATTGCCGAAAGTGTGGCCATTTATTTGGGTATTCCTTTCTTGCTGGGCATTTTGAGTAGGTTAATTTTGGTCAAGCTTAAAGGAGAGGAGTGGTACGCCAAGAAATTCATCCCGACCATTTCGCCATTGACCTTAATGGCTCTTTTGTTTACCATCGTGGTGATGTTCTCGCTGAAGGGGGAATTGATCGTTGAAATTCCGATGGATGTTTTGATCATCGCGGTTCCTTTGCTGATTTACTTCACGCTCATGTTCCTCATCGGCTTTCTTATCACCAAGATCATGGGCGCGACTTACGATAAGACGGCATCGGTAGCTTTCACCGCTGCGGGAAATAACTTTGAATTGGCCATAGCCGTCGCAATCGCGGTTTTCGGATTGAATTCGGGACAAGCCTTTGCCGGTGTTATTGGCCCATTGGTGGAAGTGCCCGCCTTGATTTTATTGGTGAGGGTTTCTTTTTGGTTGCGGAGAAAATACTTTGGAGCCGCAGTTGGATCATAGGATGAATGATCGACCTATTGGTTTTCATAGATAAGATGCCGAAAGAAACTTCAGTCAGATATACAGCATCTCGAGGAAAGGCCTCCATTCTTTTCTGCATTTTTCTTGAAGAGCCGATTTCTTTTTAATTGGCAAAGTGAAGGCCCGATGGAAATGGCCGCCACCGAATTCATGTTTCTTGTCGGCTGCGTGACTCTTTCGTGATACTGATTCTCTTATTTTGGAGCGAAAAGGAGTTATGAAAAAGGTGCTCATTGTAGAAGATGATATCGATATTTTAAGCTTGATTCATTTGCATCTCACGGATCTGGACTGTGACGTCACAAAGTCTATGAACGGAAAGGAGGGGTTGCAACTGTCTTTGGACGACTCTTATGACTTGATCATTCTCGATATAATGCTTCCCGATCTGGATGGTTTGGCCATTTGCGGTCACCTCAGGGCGCACAACATTTACACTCCCATACTTATGCTTACCGCTAAATCTGAGGAGTTTGACAAAGTCTTGGGCTTGGAATCAGGTGCCGACGATTACCTCACAAAGCCTTTTGGAATACGCGAATTCATTGCACGAGTAAAAGCCCTGTTGCGAAGAAGTGAGCGCTTTAGCAATGCTGCTTCTGCAGTAGCTGATTCAATCCGCATCGGCCAAATTGAAATAGATGTAACCAAGCGAAAGGTAAATTTAGGTGGAAGCCGAGTAGACCTTACGCCAAAAGAATTTGAGCTGCTGGTGCTATTGGCAGAAAGTCCGGGGCGTAGCTACAGCCGTGCCGAATTGCTTCACAAGGTTTGGGGGTATGAATTCACGGGCTACGAGCACACGGTAAACTCGCACATTAACCGGCTCAGATCAAAAATAGAGCCTCAAGAGGCCAATCCTCGATACGTGCTGACCACTTGGGGAGTCGGGTATCGATTTAATGATGAAATATGACATCCTTGCGCACAATTCGAACGAGTTTGGCATGGCGACTTTCTGCCGCATTCTTTATTATTCTCATTCTGCTGGGAGTCTCCTACGTGCTGATTACGGCCAAGGCCTCACAACAGTATTACAGCGAAACTACCCAACGGCTCAATGCACACGTCGCCGAGCATTTGCTGCACGAAGTGAAGCCTTTTAAAGACGGAGCTGTGAATGAAGATGCGCTCGGACAAATTATGCACGCCATGATGGCGGTAAATCCCGCCGTGGAAGTTTACCTCCTCGACCCCGAAGGTAAAATTCTCTCATTCGTAGTGCTCGAAAAGAAGGTGAGACTCAGCAATGTATCGATCGATCCGGTAGCTGATTTCCTGAATACAAAAGGAGAAAAATTCATTCTGGGGGATGATCCTCGCCACCCGGGTGGACAGACCATTTTCTCGGCAGCCCGGATAGAGGAAGACGGTTTGCTCTTGGGCTATGTGTACATGGTGCTAGCCAGTGAGAAATACGAGACCATTACCGATGCACTTGCCTCCAGCTATTTCATGCGAATCGCTTCTGAATCTTTTTTAATCAGTTTGATTGCAGCCTTCGCTTTAGGCATAGGACTCATTTATCTGCTTACGCGAAATATCCGAAAGTTGGCGGCGGCAGTACGCTGCTTTGCCGACGGAGATTACAAGGCTCGTGTAAAAGTTTCAGGCAAAGGAGAACTGGCTACCTTGGGACATACATTCAATAAAATGGCCGACACTATTTTGGCCAATATGGAGGAAATAAAACGAGCGGATACCCTTCGAAAGGAATTGGTGGCCAATATTTCACACGATTTGCGAAGCCCAATGGCGGTGATCCATGGATATATTGAAACCTTGATGCTAAAATCTGAAAAGCTGAGTGAGGCTGAACGGATGAAATACATGGAGATCATTCTTCGCAGCAGCGATAAACTCAAAAGATTGGTATCAGATCTTTTCGAATTATCGCAATTGGAGTCAAAGAATATGGTACTCGAACCCGAAGTTTTTTCTGTAGAAGGCTTTCTTCGAAGTGTGTCCGACGAATATACCCTTATGGCTCAAGCCCAAAATGTAGAAATTAAGGTTGGGCTGGAAAAGCATCTTCCTACTATTTCTGCCGATGGGCACCTCATGCACCGGGCTGTCCAGAACCTAATGGACAATGCCTTGAAGTTTACACCTGAAAATGGACTCATTGAGCTAAATGCACATGCCGACAAAAATCAGCTGCATCTGTCCGTATCCAACAGTGGAGAGGGCATTCCCGAAGAGGAATTGTCTCAAATTTTCAATAGGAATTACACCATGGGTGCCTCATCAAGCGGGAGTGATGGAGCAGGTTTGGGATTGGCTATTGTAAAGAAAATAATTGATTTGCACCACGCTTTAATTTCGGTAAAAAGTAATGAGGCAAAGCGAACGACAACTTTTGAGATTATACTTCCTTTGCGGCAACAGGTTAGTCCAATTTAAAGGCAATGCCCAAGCCATAATTCGGTGCGCTGTATAAGTTCTTTCTTTGCGCGACCCAATCAGTGTACAAAGCGGTGTTTGCTACCGCCATCCATCTTTTCGTAAAAGAGTATGAGACAGTAAATTCCACTGCCGTAAATGAAGTCCCTTCACCACGGATAAAATCACTGCCGCCTTTGGGTTCACCCAGCGAGGCAAACGCGTGAAGTTTGGCTTGAATCCACATTGCTTTTATGGGCTGGTAACCGATTTCAAGACCTGTTTTAACCTGATTGCTAAACGGCTCATCCTCAAAAGATGTGCGGTAATTAAACGTACTATAAAGACTTGCATACACGGGTAGATCTTTAAACCTATGTGACGCTGCCAATGTGGCCTTCACATTCCATTCACCATCTCCTGTAGGCAAATTTATTCGATCAAAATCGTTTATGGTGCTCATGGCAAAACGGTTTGCTCGAGCCAACGGAATTTCAGGGCCAACTGTGATCGATATGGGAAATTCACCTTCATTGATGGCGTATTGAACACCTAAAAAAGCATCGCCCGTTCCCGAAACCGTTTGGGTTGTTTCGAATCCATTCCACCGATAAGCCACGTAGTTAAGCAGTATTGCAAAGTTTTTTCCCAAACCGTACTCGCCGTAAAGAACTGTGCTTTGCTGTGAGAACTCTGCTGTTTTGAGCAAGGCACCGTCTAAGTTGTAGTACTGATCTGATTGAAATGAAGAGTAAGCCAGTTGGATATAAAGCTCATTTTTTTCTTTTACCCAACCACTCTGGCCTGCAGAAGTCAGCGCAAGCAAGAAAGTAAATGGCAGTAAAATTCTTTTCATGGTCCAACTTTTAAACGAAAAAGGGACGATACCCGGCAGGCAACGTCCCCGTTTTCTGAATGGATAAAAACGATTAATTCAACTCGGCAAAACCAAACGGAATACCCGCTGAGCCACACCACAAAATCACATGATCAAATTGAGCGTCTGCCTCAGGGTCGAGCTTAAAAAATTTCTCTCCTCCGCTGGTAACGGGTGCAACAATGCGCACTTCGGGATTTCCATTTGCAGGGTCAAACATGGCTTCATCGGAAGTGGACAAATAAACGGTAATCGTGCCCGTACCAAAATCAGAAGTAAAATCGTTGGAGAAACGCAGAAACTGTGTTCCATCAGAATCTACTCCTAGTTGAGCCGTACCGGCGCTTCCCGTTCCGTTTTGCTCCGTAAAGGTTCCCGACATGTTGGAAGTAAACATGCCTACGGGCATTGAAGAATCAACCGTAATGGTTTGTGTTGGTGTATCGTCATCATCGTCATCATCGCAACCGATCAGAACAAAAATCATAAGCCCGAAGGCGAACAGTAAGTTTTTCATTTTTTAGTGATTTAATTATTTATCACAAGGTTCGGTGGATGATATCACGGAAGTATCACCGAGAAGTAAAAGAAGTATCACAGAGTATTATCAACCTTGACTGTAGAGAGTTGAGTATACCTTTGGTGCATGGTAGATCGCTCGGTTGACGAATTCTTGACAATTGGCTCTTTGGTCTTGATGTGGCTTGTTTCCGATCCGCTGCCCGCTGTTACTTTATTGTGTGCAATAACACACAAATTCATTCCTCATTCTTCAAATAATCTGATTTCTGTATTTTGCCATCCTCAAATTACAATTTGGATGAATAACAGCCAGTGGCAACAGTGATGCAAATTTCGGCTGAGCTAAAGAGGTATTCCTCTCACGCTCAGTGGCTATTGAGGTTCGTAAAAAACCGGATTGATGAACCTCTTTTAAATAAGCGACCTACCTGTTGCAGCTCTTATTCTTAACCAACGGATTGAACTCAGTCATGAAAGACTCATTAAGCATTGAACTTCTCACTAAGACTTTTGATGACCTGTCCATCGGGGTAGGTATTTTTCAAGTACTCGATTTAGACGACATAAGGAGTATACGGTACGTTTTCATGAACAAGGTTCTCTTGTATGAAATGAGAAAGGAACGGCAGGAGGTTTTTGGAAAAAAGATTATTGAAGTTGCCCCCGAGGCATATGAACACGAAGGAGGCCTGCATGTTATCGAAACGTATCGAAAAGTTGCGGCAGAAGGAAAAAGCATCAACCTGGGGTTGGTAGAGTATTCAAATCATATGGTAGCGGGAACATATGAGTGCTCGGTGCATCATATCCAAGATAATTTTGTCTATGTAATGTTGAGAAACGTAACGGAATTGGAACGGACAAAGAATGAGCTGGAACAGAAGAATAAGGAGCTGGCTCAGTTTGCCTATGTAGCATCCCATGATTTAAAGGACCCCATCAACACGATGTCGGGCCTCATACAAATGATCAGTGATCAGTACCAAGGTAAGCTTGATCGTGAAGCAGACGACATGCTCAAATTCTTGGCCGACTCGACGGATCGAATGAGAAACCTGATAAACGACCTATTGGATTACAGCACCATCGGGAGTGAAAAAGCAATGAAAACAGTTGACTGCAATAATTTGGTTGAAGCGGTTCTGCAAGATTTAGATAGTAAGATAAAAGAGACGAATGCGTACATTGAAGTTGGTGAATTACCTCAAGTCAGAGGATACGAAACTGCGCTTCGCTTGCTTTTTCAAAATTTGATTAGCAATGGAATCAAATTCAGTCAACCTGATACTTCACCTGAAATCAAGATTTCGGCCAGGGAGCGGGATGGTTGGACTTTTAGCATAGAGGATAATGGCATTGGTATTCCAGAGGAAAAGAAAGATGATGTCTTCAATATATTCGAGCGCTTACACGCAAAAAGTGAGTATCAGGGAACAGGCATCGGTCTTGCCCATTGCAAGAAGATAATCGAATTGCACAGAGGTAAACTTCGGGTGGACTCTAAACTCGGAGAAGGGAGTACGTTTTACTTTGCCATTCCAAAGTAGTGTCCTTCGTCTTTTCGGCTTAGATTCTCCTCATTTTATGCCCCTGCCAATATTGAGAAAACGAACTTCGGTGAATTCGCACACTTCTATTGTTACCAAAATTTTTTTTGTCGAAACCAATTCCGTCGGTGAGGACAAATCACATTTCTACGTGGGGCAAACCAATCAATACATCAGAGTATTTCAATCCAAACTTTTATCGTTCAAAACAGGAGCAATAGATGAAATCCGTTTTAGCTTTTTTCAACTTTATTGGCCTCAATTTATTTAGAAACAAAACGTGAAATTAATGCGTAAAAGAATCGTAATGATTTGATACGCATGGGTGTATTCGGCAAGCGTCTTTTGGAGGAGTGAATACTAGATTGGCAATGGTGAGCGCCTCGGCCTGCTATTTTCTTTGAAAAAGAATGTTACATTTACCCGGCATAGCCTTAACCGAAAAGGGCGTTGAGATTTGAAGAAAAAAGAAAAACCGGTTCTTGGCTTATATTCTTGAAAAGACACTTTTACTCAAATTAATATGACCTAAAAAGCGGGACGAGTCATGTTGTTACTGAGATGTTGTGTTGTTTTAAGTTGGACCAATTTTAGAAGTTAAGAAACTACTTTACAAAACAGATATGCAACCAAACCAAATTAAGGTCAGAAGTTTCATTCTTCTGACGTTTGTCCTTTTAATGATGGCCGGATGTTCTTATCAAACATCCTCCATGAAACTCAAAAGGGCATCTTTTAATCGCTGTATGTACTCCGTAGACGAAAGAACCGTAAACTGGGATGTGAGAGCCTTCGTTGACGATAGTGAGGATGCAGAAGGAGAGGGGTTTATTCTTTCATTCAATTTGGTAGTTGAAGACTACGAAGACGCAGGTCCTTACCCGCGAGTATTTAAACTGGACAAAGCTGAGGTGTATTTCGGATCAGAAATGGTTTACCGAGGTAAAAGTTTTGATCATAAACAGTGGATGGGACCAACCTTGGGAAGCTCCAACAATATGCTGCGTTTGAGCAAGAAGAAAATTCAAGAGGGCAATCTTTCGGTAGTGATTTACTCCGAAGATGATAAAAGCAGGCGTTATAAATGTGAGGCGGGGAACGTGAAGATCGGTGAGATATAATCTTTACCATTTCTTTCCGATGCTCTGATGTTCGACCGCCTTTTATGTTAAATCAATTCAACGGGAATCCACTTTTTTGAATAGCCTTTCGACTGAGTCTAAAGCTTGCTTGATTTCATAAAGATCAATAATTTCAATCGAATTAATGGTAAGTTTTTGACGGTAGCTCACTAAGCAATCCATTAGTCCACCTTCCTCTGCTTCCGGTAGGGGATGGCAACCCGAAAAGTTGACCCCTTTCCCTTTTCAGACTGAACGGTAATTTCGCCACCCAAGAGTTTTGCGCTTTCCATCGAGATTGAGAGCCCGAGACCGAGTCCCCCGTAACTCTTTTTAGACAATTCTTTGTCTTCTTGAGAAAATCGCTCGAAAATGCGTTGGATGTTTTTCGATGAAATACCTATTCCCGAATCTTTCACATAGAGAATTAATTGAGAACCTTCTCGCTGATAACCCAGCTCTATAGAACCTTCGTGGGTAAATTTTATCGCGTTTTCCAAGAGGTTTCTCATAATTTTATAGAGCATAGACCGATCAGAAATGATGGTGCTCTCCTCATTACTCAATGCCTTTTTTAGTGTAATGTTAATAGATGACTTTTCTGATGGGAGGGAGAATACCGAATGAAGCTCTTCTAATAGTTCATTCAATGAAAAAGCGGATTCAACAATGTTACTTTTTTGACTTTCTAAGGACGACATTTCCAGAATATCATCTATTATTCTGAGCAGCTGAAGACTGCTGTTCCGAATAATGGTGGTGAATTGTTCTATCTCTTCTTGCTTCAGGTCAGGGTTATTGAGCAGATCAGAAAAACCGACGATGCCATTCATCGGCGTGCGAATCTCGTGCGACATGTTTTTCAGAAACTCTGTCTTGAGGCTACTCGCTTCTTCCGCTCTTTCCTTGGCTTCGAGCATGCTCTTTTCGGCGAGCTTTTGCTTTGTAATATCTCTTCCCGTAGAAATAAAGCCTTCCCCCAGAGGAATACTTGCCATAGATAAATATTGATCGGTCGGAGCAAAGTACTCTTCCCACGTGTATGGTTCTCCCGTATCCAGAATTTTCTTGACCAGAGGAAGAAACTGTTCGCGCACGTCGGCATTGAATATCTCAACTGCATTTTTCCCAATGACTTCCTCCCTTGATTTATTCCAAGCTTTTAGTGCGGATGGATTGGCATCGATCAGCTCCCATCCTTCTATTTCATCATTCTCGCTTTTGAGCACTTTCCAGAGGTGGACTTCGTCGAGTAAGTGCTCGAAGAGTTTTTTGTAAGTGTTTCTCGCTTCCTTGATTTTTTCTTGAGTCTCAACGAGCTCCGTGATGTCTCTGAGCGCCACCAGTACATTATTTATCTTTCCATCTTTTTTGTGAATGGGTTTGGCATTGACCGATATAATTACGCGCGTGCCGTCTGGTTTTTCTATTGAATGCCTAACGTCATTCACGGGTGCGCCGGATTTCATTACCTGTCGAAAAGGGAACTGTTCATCTTCTAATGGATTTCCGTCTACTTCAGATGGCTTCCAGCGCGGGTCATTGTAGCTCCGCCGAGTGATCTCCTCCTTCGGAATTCCCAAGACTATCTCTGCGCGCTCATTGGCATAAGTGATTTTTCCTTCAGCGTTCAGGGCGAAGATAGCGGTTGGGCAAAAGTCCAATAGCTCGGTTGTTAATTCACTCGGGGTATCTCCCATTGTCGTTGATAAAAGTTCAGATTACAACGATTGATTGGTGTTGATTCGCCATTTCCATTTTTTTGAATGAATCGGATTTCTAAAGGAGTCGTTGATACCTTTCTCATCTCAAAAATAGGGTTTTAGTCAGCGATATACTAGTGGTAGCTTTGCATTTTTTTAGTCGGATGAGTGGAAGATGTGCTTCTTAGAAACAGGGTATTCCAATTCAGGAGCAACGTGTGGCTTCGCTAAGTTTTTTAGCGACTCTAAAATACTTTTTAAGTGGAATACGCCCATTATTTGACGGCCTGAAGCTACCAAGGAAAGTTGCTTAGATTTGATTTTTTTACAAACGCGATATTTATGACTCGATTTCTTTGCTTCTTTCTTGCCATTGCTCTTTTTGCATGTGATTCGACACCAGATAAATCGGGTGATTTGGGTGTGGTGAATTTAGAAGTACAGGGCGCTCCTGCAGCGGTCGATGCCTTTAACAGAGGGCTGCTATTGCTCCATAGTTTCGAATACGAAGACGCTCGGGAATCCTTTCGTGCAGCTATTGCAGAAGATTCTACCATGGCGATGGCCTATTGGGGCGAAGCGATGACCTTCAACCATCCCATCTGGCATCGGCAAGAGGCTGATAGCGCTCGTGCTGCTTTGATTCGGCGTGACAGGGCAGGGGTTGAACCCGATTCTGAATTGGAGGCAGACTTTTTGGAATCGTTGGAAGTGCTTTACGAGAAAGAGACGGAGAAGGACGAGCGTGACGACAATTACCTGGAGTTTTATGCCGAGATGGCCGAGCACTATCCGAATAACCACGAGGTACAATCCTTCTATGCGCTGGCCCTTCTAGGATCGGTAGAAGATGGACGCGATATGGAGGTGTATGGAGAAGCGGGAAGGATCGCCGCAGAAATCGTTAAAGAAAATCCACAGCATCCCGGTGCTTTGCATTACCTCATCCACGCCTACGATGACCCCGGTCATGCGACACTTGCCATGGATGCCGCTCAAACCTATGCCCAAGTGGCGCCCTCGGCCAGTCACGCTCTCCACATGCCGTCGCACATTTTTGTAGCCAAAGGAATGTGGGATGCCGTAATCGCTTCGAATATAGACTCCTACCAAGCCAGCGTGGACCGAATGATAGAAAAAGGCTTAGACAATGATGCCCGAGGATACCATGCGCTCCATTGGCTCGAATATGGATACCTCCAAAATGGCGAATTCAAAAAAGCAGCGGCTCTGCTCGATAGCATGAAAATGCATGCCGCAGAAACTCCTTCAAAAAGAGGGCGGTCGCATTTGATCTTTTTTCAAGGAACCTATTTGGCTGAGACGGGAGCTTGGGACAGCCCATACGCTCATATCGATGTAGATGCTTCTGACCTTAGCCTTACCGTTCAAGCGAAGCAGTACTTCGTTAATGCCATGAGAGCGTATTCAAACGAGGATGCTGACTCACTTTGGGCAACTAAAGATCGGCTGGAATCTTTGATCCGGAGAGAATCTCTCTTTGCCGACACCTTGGATTTCAAACTTTGCATCCCCAGCGATGTGAGTACAGCCCGACCCAGCGATATCGTTGCGGCTAAAGCCACCTTGTACCAGATTTATGCACTTGGGTACACGCTTTCAGGCGAAGACGAACATGCAGAAGAGTACCTCGTGAAGTCCACGGAATTGGAAGATTCGGGAGATTACAGTTACGGACCGCCGCTGATTCAAAAGCCGACCCACGAGCTTTATGCCGAGTGGCTAATCTCCAAGGGTCGATACGAAGAGGCTACAGCAGAATACGAGATGGTTCTCAAACGTGCACCGGGTAGGAGGTTGGCAACGATTGGAGCTGAGGAGGCGCGCAGCTTGTAGCTCGAATTACACATTGCGTAGCTTGTTTTTTAGATCTTTATTTGTGCAGTCACTGACCAAGGATTACTCGTGCTTTGGTTGCCACTGACGAAAGAAGCTCGACCCAAAAAAACGTTACGCAACATTTTTCATCTCAAGAGTATTAATGTAGATTGGGCACCCCCATTAAAACGGCGAAAAACATGGAAGACACCAAAGTGCAATTTCAGCTGAAAGAAATATTGGAGCATATTCCCGACGACTGGCTGAGGCTGACTACTCATCGGCTGGATATTTACAACGAAGAACGGGCTAAAACGGAATTTCTAGAGAGCTTCGAGAAATACCTGAAGACACCGGATTCGTCAGGAGCACTTAGAGAATTACCCACCGCCTACGATTATATTCGGTTGGGGCATCCTCTCTCGTGTGTCCTGGAGTGGGCGATTGCAAAGAGGAACCGTTTAGAAGCCGAGAGCGTCATTAGTTTTTCTTCGGAGACCATGCCCATCCTTGCCATTCTGAGAAATAATTTATTTACCCGAAAGAATACCCGAATCCTGCACGATGGCAGCTTACCGCGTTCTTTCGATGAAGAATTGCTGAAGCGAGTTTACGGCTACCGCTTTGAAGTTGTACAGGTGGGTAGTCCCGATGGTATTTTTGATTTTGACGGAAGCACCGTTTTTGTTTCGCGAAAAGCAACCATGGCAAGCCCCGACTTGAATTCCGGTATTGATTTTTACGTGCAAATCCATCCGGAACTCGGGAGCATTTTAATTGTAAACGGCGACGAGAACAAAACGGCGATTTCAGAGATACAGCACGTGCGAAGAAGGGAAACCATCGCCATGACTCCCGATGACTGCCTGACGGCCTTGGAGCTGCTGGAAAGATTACAGCCACATGAACGAACTACGGGTGCCGCTGAGAAAAATCAGGCAATAGTCTTGAACTCCATTCAGACCATCACGGGATCTCCGACCACTCCACTGATTGGCTCCAGCGGCTTATCGATTCAATACGCCATTATGATGGGGTTGATTCACGATGCTTTGGAAAAACACCCCGGAAAGCCGATAAAGTTTATCGTTCCGCCCAACTGCTATGGTGGAACGAACGATCAAGCGCGGAGGGTTGCGGCTTGCCTCGAAAATGTGGAGATCGTAGACTTGCCCGTAGATGGCGAAAACGATATGGTGCAAAGTGTTCATACCGTTTTGGACAAGATTGCTCAAGAAGACGCCGTGCCTTACATCATCGCAGAAATCCCGACCAACCCGAGAGTTGAAGTTCCAAACCTCATGGAATTAAGGGAGGCATTGAGTGTATCGCGTAAGACCGCAAGCGGTGAAACGGCCATCGATCCCGTGTTCATCTTGGATCAAACATTTTGTCCGAACGTACAGTTTTTGGGCGAAGGCAAAATGCTTTCTACAATTCGAACCATTTCCTACGCCAGTGGATCAAAATTTCCCAGCGGTGGAAAATGCACGGCGGGTTATTGCGTAGGAAACGCGAAGGCGGAAGCTCTGATAGGCATCATAGAAAAACATCTAGTTCTTTGCGATAATGAGGCCACTGATCTTCAAATGGAATTATTGGCAGAGCAACTTCCATCCATGAATCAACGCATTGCAGATGCTTACGAGAACACCCGCAAGTTTGTCGACTTTATTCGGGAGGCCCTGCCGACAGCCAAGATCAATTTTGTTTCTGAAGAATTGGCGAAGGAAGGATTTACGCCTTCCGTATTTTCCTTGGATCTTCCGGCCAAAGGCGAGACGCACGATGAAAAAGAGGCCAATAAAAGAGTCCTGAATAACAGGTTGATTCAACTGATGATCACAGAAATTCCAAACGCGAGCAAGTATTGTGTGAGCTACGGACAATTGAAGGGGGTCTACTGGACGATACCTGCTACCTCGACTCAAGGCACAACCAAAGAAGGAGACAAGGACTACATCGTAAGGGCATCACTTTCGCCCGATATGGATCTCGAAAGGCACAAGGAAGTGTTTTCAGAATTTGTCAAAACCATTTCATAAAGAATCCATGACAGAGCACAAATTCAAGCTTACCGATGGAAAAGAGTACATCGCTCTGGACAAACTACTGAAGCTGATGAGAGTAGTAGGATCGGGCGGGGAAGCCCACGCTGTAATTCAAGAGGGAATGGTAATGGTAAACGCTGTTGTCGAAACCCAAAAGCGCAAGAAGATGCGTCCGGGCGACAAGGCCGAATTCAACGGACAAGTCATTTCAATAGAAGCATGAGCGGAACCAAAAGAGCCGATATCTCCGTGGGAGCGGAGGTAGAGATTGTGTTGAAAGAAGACCAGAGAACAGGTCGCCTCACTGCGGGCATCGTCGCAAATATTCTGACCAAGTCGCCGACTCATCCCCACGGCATCAAGGTGCGGCTGGAAGACGGCCAAGTGGGCCGAGTGAAGAATGTATGGTGAAATTGGCATGGAGTGAGGTGAGAAAGGCTTTACCAAAAGGCCATCAACATTCATTCGTGTAACGTTACGGACATTTTCTGTTGGTATCGCGTTTGTCCATGCATACTTTTTTAGTGTGACGGTAAGGCTTTCGAAGATTGAGAAATATGAAAATTTTGCCGAAGAAGAGGAGTCGCTCGCTCTCAATGAGATAGCTTCCTCAGTGCCTGCATCGATTTGAAAGCGGGCCATAACAAGGTCTCGGAGATATTCAGAACGCTTCCACGTAAATAGCTAAGGCCAAATCTCTTTCCCCTATGTCGCATCGCTATTTTTGGTCAAATCACCTCTTTTGTTTGAAAAGTAAAACATTAGCTCTAGCTTTAACATTGCACAAATAAAAAAGTGCCTGGCAGAGCGCAGAATCTTAGAGTGGATTCTACAGTTTAAGACGGAATAAAGTCAAGTGCAGACCGGTATATTAAGTCGTGTTCTTCAACGACGTTTAATCTCATTTTCTTATGGTTGACAATCCCAATAACGAGTTCCCTCTGCATGAATCTGAAGAAAAATTCAGGGCTTTAGCGGATAGCTCTCCATTGATCATTCATATTTCTCGAGGGGAAGAAGGTATTGGAGAATATGTCAATGCAGCCTTCATAAATATCTTGGGGTATACATTGGAAGATATTCCGTCTGCTAAAACTTGGTGGGAGCGAGCCTTTCCGGAAGAAAGCTACCGAATATCACTCATGAAAGAGTGGGAGAGAATTGTCGAAGAATCGAAGGGGCAGTCAGCAGAACCCTTTGAGACCATCGTTACGTGTAAAGACGGAAGTAAACGAATTATTTCTTGGACGTTTAAAATGGTTGGAGAGCTGAACTGGGGATTCGGAATGGATTTGACTGACATTCGGGAAACCGAACAAAAGTTAAAGGAAAGCGAGGCGAGGTACAAGGCCATTTTTGAAAACAGTCCTACGGGTATAATAATCGCGGATGACGATGGTAATTATATCTCGGCAAACAAGGCAGGTGCCAAGCAGTTTGGCCTTACGGTAGAAGAAATTACTCAATTGAACGTCAGGGACCTTCCGACTTTCGATCAGAAAAAAACAGTCAACAGATACAAGGATTACGTCAAGAGTGGAGTTGATTTCGGGGAGTTCAAGTGGAAGACGAAGGATGGAAGTGTTAGAACTTCGCAATACCAAGCGATTCGTATAAAGGAGGACTTTAATGTGAGTCTTCAAATGGACATTACCGAGCAAAAAAAGATTGAAGCTGAATTGCGTCAATCAAATGAGAGTAAGAACAAGTTTATTTCCGTGCTGGCTCACGACTTGAAAAGTCCGTTTAGCGCCCTTCGCACGCTATTGTCCATGCTATCTGAAAATATTCGGGAATATACCGTCGAAGAAATTGAGAATGCGATAAAATTAGCAGAGTCATCGGCAGAAAATACGTATCAATTACTGAATGAGCTGTTGACATGGGCCATGGCTCAGTCGGGGCAAATGCCCTTTTCTCCAGAAAAATTATCTCTTCAAAGCCTTTGCCGGGAAATTTGTGTCCCTTTTACCTTGGCCGCGAACAATAAAAATATCAATATTGAGAATGAGGGTTTTGAGAGTCTTGATGTACATGCAGATAAGAAAATGATTTCTGCGGTTTTCCGTAATCTGATTTCAAACGCCATTAAGTTTACCCGAAAAGGGGGGCTAATTCGAGTATTCGCTGAGACAAAAGATTCGGTGGTAACTGTTACCGTATCTGATAATGGAATCGGAATAGCGGATGAAAAAATGCCCTATCTTTTTGAGATATCGAAAAAAACCTCAACGCTAGGAACCGAAAACGAAAGAGGGACGGGTCTAGGTCTGTTGATTTGTCGAGAGTACGTCGAACAGCACGGCGGAAGAATATGGGTAGAAAGTGAGCTGGGTAAGGGGAGTGATTTTAAATTTACTTTGCCGTTGACCGAATGAGTGGGATCAGAGTGCTTGAAAATGACACTGCGTAGTCCACTGGCAAGTCTTTTTTTAGATCCACTTTGATCAAGCTTTTACCTTAAATTCCTTTTTACCATCCCGATTCGACTCCATAGAGCAAGAATCTTAGAATAGATCCAGAGCACATCGACCCATCTGCAGATCACGATGAGGTTACTCCTACAAAAAAGCAATCGATGTGTAGGGCCCATCTTGCGCTTTGACCTGCTGAAGGAAGGATAAGCCACACTAACCTTCGTCAAAATGCGCTCCGATTTGAGCCTTTCCTATGCGCAAAAGACACCCTTCCTTTTGAGTTGAACGCAACTGGTAGGATACCGATAAATTTCATGTTGGCTTAACCTCTTCTTAACACAATCCTTATCTTGCGCTTTTTTTTAGACGATACTTATGGAAGACAAATGGAATCTGTTTCAGAAATTCTTAATCACCGAGAACGCAAACATTTCAATAGAGGATTTTTTGATCAATTCCGTAGTCGTGGTGGCGCTTTGTTCCCTGCTCGGTTTGACCTATCAGAAGGTCGCCAGAAGTCTATCGAATAGAAGAGACTTCTCTTCGAATTTTATGATTCTTGCTTTCACTACCATGTTGATCATCACCATTGTGAAATCCTCACTGGCCTTATCATTGGGTTTGGTGGGTGCGCTCTCCATAGTGAGGTTCAGAGCAGCTATAAAAGAACCGGAAGAGTTGTCTTTTCTGTTTTTTTCGATAGCCATTGGTTTGGGCCTTGGTGCGAATCAAGTGACGGTTGTGCTCGTAGCATTTGTCGTGTTTATGGCAATCCTTTGGGGTAGGTATTTGTTCCAAAGAAAGGAGTCGGTCGACAGCATGTTTTTAAACATCGATTCGGATTTGAAAGATGGGCTTGCCTTGGATAAAGTCACCGCGCTACTAAAGGGGCACTTCAAAAAGCACCAATTGAAGCGATTTGATGAACAGAATGAGTCCATAGAAATGTCATTCATAGTTGAAGCGAAGAAACCCGAAGATTTAGAGAGATTCAGGGCCGAGCTACGGGAAGCCTATCCAAGCAGCAACCTTGCCTTTTTAGACAGAAAAAGTTACTAAGCGTGCAGAACAGCTCCGAATATACGGCTCTGGAAAATGCGAGATTTGAAAGGAAGTTTGTAGTAGAGAACAAGTCCGTTCAATTCGTACGGCAAATGATAAAGGTTAATCCAATCGGTTTTCGCAAGGTTTTTCGACCCAGACGCATCAACAATATTTATTTTGACTCTCCCAATCTCAACAATTACTTTGACAACCACTTCGGCAGAAGTGCCAGAACCAAGGTGAGAATCAGATGGTATGGAGATACATTTGGTAAAATCGAGAATCCGATTCTGGAATTTAAGATCAAACGCGCTTTGGTAGGGAAAAAAGAGTCCTATCAACTTCTTCCATTTGAACTGACTTCCGCGACAAGCAAACAAGATTTTATAGCCTTGTTTCAAAAGTCCGGATTACCCGAGGGAGTGCTCAATGAAGTCAAAAGATTGGTTCCAACACTGTTGAATAGTTACAAGCGCGAATACTACAAATCATTTGACGGCAAGTATCGATTCACCGTAGACAATGGGCTGAGGTTTTACGGTATAAAGTCGAAAAATAACAACTTCAGGCAATGTTCTGAGGAGAACAACACCATAGTCGTTGAATTGAAATACGATGAGCAAGAAGCCGATAATGTTTCGATGATCACATCACGGTTGCCGGTGCGTTTGAATAAGTATTCTAAGTATGCCAGGGGTATTGAAGTCCTTCATCCTCATTTAGCTGTTTAGGTCAGAATGAAATTATATTTAAAGGGAATTACGAAGCGATTACTGCTCTGGAGTGCCATCATTCTTTTGCTTTTCTGCGTTTCTTGTGAGGAGGCGGAAACCGGAGACGCCAGAGATTTTTACAGAATTGAATGCAATTCGGATCGGGAAGTGCAGGAAGGTTTAGGTTTTGATAAGAAACCAATCGTAACCACTTTAGGCGGTAAAAAGACCGATCAGGAGTTTCACAGTGCGCCTACCTCCGTGTATATCGATAAGGAGGATCCTTATGCCTTTACAACGCGCATTAAAAACTCGGAAAGAGATCAATACTTCAAGGTATCCATCTGGCGAAAAGACTCGAGTAAAACATCGCAATTGGTCATAGCCGGCACTCCTTCAGGGATTCTCTATCTCGAGAAACCTGTAGTAGTAGAAAAGGGTGAAAACGGCTGGGAGAAGTTAGAAACGGAATTTGAAGTTCCGCCGGCGGTGGAGGTTGTTTCGATCTATGCCTATGCTGCGAAAAATTATGGATATTTTGACGATCTCGTAATAGAATCGCACCGCAGAAAGGAATATCCGGATTTGAGCGGTCAGTCCGGTTTGCATCTGTATTTCACAGAACAAGACATGGCTCTCTTTGAAAGTGAGAGAGAAGAGGCCTTCACGGAAGGTGTTCATTTCAGCCGCGACGACTGGTCTAAGGGGATTTTATCGGATGAGAATATTGTCATTCCGATAAAAGCGCGGCTGAAAGGGGATTGGTTGGATCACATGCGTGGTAAGAAATGGTCTTTCCGCGTGAAGACGCGAGACGATAGAACTTTTGAGCGGATGCGATCCTTTTCTGTCCAAACTCCTGCCAGCCGTTACTTTTTGCACGAGTACCTGGCGCATGAGTTGTTTATGGATCAAGGTATCCTTACCACTCGATATTCGTTTACACCACTCTATCTGAATACCAAAAACCTTGGTGTATATGCCATTGAGGAGCATTTTGCGAAACAATTGATTGAATTTAATCTGAGAAGAGAGGGGCCAATTGTGAGGTTTGATGAAGACCCGTTTTGGAGAGTTAATGCATTAGGGGTTGGGGTTGACAAATTACCGTATCCGCGCATGCCCGTATTTGAGTCGAGCAGAATCACGCCATTTGAAACCGGTAAGGTGTTGGCAGATACCACCATGTATAAGCAGTTCCTTATCGCTCAGAGCCTCATGAATCAATTCAGAAATAGAGAGGGTTCAATTGATGATTTATTTGACCTTGATAAACTGGCCAAATATCTGGCGCTGCTGGATTTGATAAACGGAAAACACGGGTTTATTTGGCACAACATGAGGTTTTATTACAACCCGGTTTTGTGCAAACTGGAACCCATAAACTTTGACAACTTTACCGAAGAGTACGAAGAAAGTGACGCTGCTTTATCGGCTCTGGGGTTTGATAAAAACATTGCTTCCTCTGAGCATCGAAATGCAATTCGTTCGTTTTTTGGGTCCGAAAAATTGATGGACCTCTACTTAAATTATTTGAAGAAATATACAGAACAGGCGTTTGTTCAAGAATTTCTGGACGAGAAAAGTGGTGAACTCGACGAATACGCTGACCTGATTCACGAGGAGTTTCCGCGATATGAGTTGCACGAAAATTTCCTGCACGGCAATGCGTTGGATTTAAAGCCTCAAATAAGAGAGTTAAAAGACAAAATAGCGGAGGGCTATTTTACGGAACTTGACCTGAAAGACCGTCCTTTTTCAATTGACACGCAGCAGACAAAAACACTCGTTCCTTACTTTGTGAATTTGTATTACTCCAAAGCCAAAGAAGATGAAGCTTCACTCCTGGTAGAGAATTACAATGGCAGGAAAGTTCAGTTGCTGGCCTTATTGAATGAAGAGAAACGCGACATATACGGCTTCGACGAAGTGATTTTAGATAAGTATCGCGCCGCGAGGGCAGATACTTCGCTTTCGATGCCTTATCTCGAAACAGCCAAATACGCGTTGCTGAAAGCGGTGGACTCGGATGAGGAGTATACGGCAGAATTATCTCATTGGAAGAAAAATACGCGTAGATCTCCTTACCAAGAGTTAAAAAGTGATCCCGGCTCGAATTCAAATCAGCTGTTTATGGAGAGTGGGGATTCTTTGATACTCAAAAAGGGAGACTATGTTCTTCGCAATAAAATTCTCATCCCTGAAGATAAGGTTGTGGTATTGGAAGCCGGTGTAAATCTGAATATGATAGATTCGGCGGGTATCATTTCCCACTCCGTGATTTTTGCCAAGGGTACTGAACAAGAGCGAATATTGATCCAGTCTTCCGATTCCACGGCTAACGGATTCAGCGTGCTTCAAGCCAAAGGAGAATCCGTGGTATCCTATACCACTTTCAGCAATTTAAACACCCTAAGCTACAACGGTTGGGGTTTGACCGGTGCCGTAAATTTTTATGAATCAGATGTTACTTTTGAACACACGGTCTTTGAAGACAATCACTGTGAGGACGCTCTGAATATCATTCGCTCCGATTTTTTTGTTGATCACTCTTTCTTCTTTGGCATCTACTCCGATGCATTCGATTCTGATTTTTGCACCGGAGAACTGGTGAACTCCACTTTTGACAAAATCGGGAATGACGCCATTGATTTTAGCACAAGCCAAATTGACATCGCGGATTGCACCATCGTGAATGCAAACGACAAGGGAATAAGTGGGGGAGAGCAGTCCACTCTGAATGTGACCGATTGCGTGGTGAGGAATTGCAACATTGGTGTCGCCTCAAAGGATCTGTCTGAAGTGAATCTGCAGCGTGTAGAAATCAGCAACTCCAATTACGGACTGGTTGCGTTGAAGAAGAAGCCGGAGTACGGTGGCGCCACCTTGCGAACGGAAGATTTGTCATTGAATAATTGTGCAACAGAATTTTTGATCGAGAAAGGTTCCGCAGTTTATTTAGAGAATAGACAAATCGAAGGAACAGCGAAAAATGTCTACGAGCGATTTTATTGATTGGTTTGGGAGGTCTTGGTCGAGCTTGTTCGGTAAATCATAAGATGCGCATCGTATTGTCCGAACTGTACTTGCACGTGGGCGATGATTGACGAATTGATAAGGCGGCTACGAAAACAAGCCAAGGTCAGCGAGAAAAAGTAGTTTGGGCAAAAGTGTTTCTCAATTGGTGAAATTCACTGAATGACGATCTTCTGTGTCTCGATCCCTTTTTCGCCTAAAAGCCGAGCAGTATACACTCCTTTTTGAAGCGGTGATACGTCGATTTGCCGGTTTGAGAATTCTTCACAAGCTATTTCAAGAATTAGTGCTCCCTTCAAATCGAATAGTTGTAGGGTGCTCGCTTGCTTGAACGAAACGTTGATAAATTCGTTGGCAGGGTTTGGGTGGATAAATCGGGTATTTGTTTTCTCTTCCGCTTCTGTCGAGGGACTGATGTCGACGGTCAAATAATCCGTGAGCTCTCCCAAACAGAAAAGATCGGAGCCATTCAAACAGATTAAGTCGTAATTGACGGAGTTGTTTGCATCCACGTTTACCACGACGAAATTATCACCCTCCAGCGCTCCCATGCCGCTGGAAATTAGAGTAATGTTGTGGTAGCGGTCGTACGATGCTTCTGAGGACCAACTGGCTCCGAGGTCACCGGCAAACATGTAAACATCATTGGAAATGGATTCAAAAATTGGAATTACGGTTGGCCAGAAGTTTACGGGATCGACTCTCCCTTCATTCGAGTTCCAAGTGATAAAGTTGAACTCATTATCGTAGTCTTTCCAAAGAATCTGATGAAAGAAAACGAAGACATTGTCTGAGATTGGCCCTTTCTCGGACACTACATTTTCTAAAAATGCCAGCTGATCCCCGGTGATACTCCACCCGTCTATATTGGGGTCGAGAATGATAAACAAATCGTTGTTATAGGTGAAATCGAAATAGGTATCTCCGTATCTTTCTTTAAACAACGGCAGATTTCGCACTTCGTGATTACCGGCGACAAAATGTACGGGTATGCCCAGGTTCTCGACATCTGCGTCAATCTCGTCCCAGTCTTGAGCGGTAGGGTTTGAGGAAACGATATCTCCGGTGAAAAGACCAAATTCTATTTCAGATCTGCTTTGGATGTAAGGGAATTTTTCTTTGAAAGGTGGGTGCACGCCAATATTATTCGTGCCGATTGCCCCGTATACGTGCCCTGCCACAAAGAATGAATAGGTTTCGGCGCAATTTTGAGACCGGGCGCTCACACAAGAAACTGCGAGTTGCAGTAAAAGCCCCATTCGATATATATCAATCATCCTCATCACGACAAATTTAGTCTCTTTTTCACGAACTTATTCAGCCGGCGCAGAACTTCCTTCATACTGATTGATGGCAGCTGTCAGTACTTCGAGTGCACTATTCTTATCTCCGAATCCTTCAGAAGTTATATGATCGGGTCCTTTATAATTGGTAAACCAAATCTCTAAAATCTCCGCGATGCCTTGATATTTTGCCTTAAGCTCGTCCATATCTCTAACTTCATAAAGGGTTGACTTTGGTGAAATGGCCACCAATTTATCATCCTGCTCCCCGTTGTCTGTCAAATACAGAATACCCACAACCTTACATTCAATAACGATGCCTCTCTCTTCCGGTGGTCCGAGCACGATAATGTCCAAGGGATCTCCATCTCCTCCCAGTTCTTTAGAGAGTAAAGTTCTTGGAATCATGCCATAGTTTCCGGGGTAACCCAAAAAGTTAATGAGTCTCGGGGCGTTATTGACATACTCCAATTCTATTTGTCCGCCGGTCTTATTTAACTCCCACTTTTCTACCGTTCCCGAGGGAATTTCAATTACGGCATTTACACCTCCGCTTGCACCGATGGCTTCATAATCCGTCAAGAAATTTGTTTTTGTTTCAGCATTTGAAGAAGCCGTATCAGCTTTTTCTTTTGCATCATGTGCAGTGTTTCCGCATGATAATACGAAGAGGAGGATTGAATAACCAAAAAGTAAAATATGGTGGCGGCTCATTGCTTTTATTTTATTTCCAAAAGGACGATAGATGCTCGAAAATCTCGTTTATTACATCCGAAACTTTGGCTAAAACTAATTGAATTTCCGAGTTCACTACTTGGTCTGGCTTTATTTACGTCCATTGCGGTTGCAGTCGTTGAATCACGGCAATTCATGGACGCCCGATGCCAAATGGGAAAGCTTTCCGTGAGCAGATCCGATTATTCACCGTGTTGATATGCAGTCTAACGGTGTCGGGAAATAGCACAGGAAACGTGGCGCTTGACCTAGCGAGAGATGGGGGAGGTTTAAGAATAAGATCGAACCTTTTGCTTAAGGTCTATGCCGATTTAGAAGGATTTTTGTTTCCACCGAAACCATGGCTTTCCAAAAAGTGAGGACCTTGCTCTGAGCGAAATGCGTTCTAACGCGTTTTGTTAATTAATTACATCTAACATCCACTCTATGGTGTCATCAGTATCCATAATCGACCAAGAGTGTGGATGCTTCGTTCCGTCCAAACGAACTCCTTTATTCTGACTTATAATCACCTCAGCGTTATTATTCCCATTGATCATTAATTGATTCACAAATGCCACTATATCAATTCCATTCCAATCATATAAATCACGTTTTCGTTGATTCAATAAATAGTCTAGGTTCAAATCGGAATACATTCGAACAGGTATATCATTCAGGAATTGAGCATTTCCACCCTCTTCAGCTCCGTAGGAATAAATTGAAGCATCAATGTAGTTTTGTGGTTGTTCATCCGGGGAGCCTTGATAAATCTGATCAAATACGTCCAGTAACCACTTAGCTTCAGCAACTCCTGCATCTGAAAAATTTCGGTCTATTTCTCGTTCACAATAATGATAGAGGCGGGCATAATCCAGTGGAGGGTCTATCCCAATGATGCCTCTTGGGATAACGTAGGTACTGCTATCTCGAATAGCTGTAATCCCGTAATTTAATGAAATCATTCCCCCATTCGAAAGGCCACATAGGATAAAGTTTTCTTTGGTAACTTTATGCTCTAAGACCACCTGCTTGAAAATACCGTCAATGAAATTGACATCGGGAGTTTTTTGAAAAGTACCCCAATTGTAAGAGGGTATAATCACCAGAAAATCATTTTTGTTTGCCACTTTGTGGAGATCAATTTGCTTCAGCAAGTCTTCAATTTTTTCTCCACCGCTCGGAAAGATGGTTAAAACTCCGACAGGCATTGATTCAGGAACCATTTTGTAATAGAAAACCTCTGTAGAGTCTCCATCGTTTATGTAAAAATTGTACGGATCAGTATCACTTACTTTCACCTTTTCAAGTTTTTGACCAAAACAAAGGGTGGTAATCAAAATGGCTATTGTCAAGGTATGATATCTCATGGTAGTTCGAATAGTGTACGATGTTCGGCTGTTATGCATTGCGATCAGAAAGCACGAACAGGTGCCCTCGAAATTAGCAAAGTATTAATTAATAATATTTATTTAAGCGAACTTTTAACCCGCATAAAAGTATCCCGACCGATGATGCGTTGTTCACCGGTAGTAAATGTTGTAGCAAGTTTATAGATTCCAAGGAACCGTTGGTTTCATAATTCTTGTGACTATTTCTTGATACCATTCTTGCTCGCCAATTTGAATGGTGAAAAACATTAAGGAGACCAGAAAGAGTGACAGCAGTATCGCCGGGTGTTTTAGTTTTTTGAGTCTGTATCCCACGTAGAGAACCACGAGCATAAATATGGATATTCCTACATTCAAAGAGGACTGAGTATTAAGCCATGATACCTCCCCGCCCGAAATCAAAACCGGGAACATTATTAGGCGCCCCCATCCCGGCATCAACCCAAAAAAGAGAGTAGAGGTCATCCAAATTGCGTGTTCCTCAACTTTCTTTGAGTTCACAATGGCCATAACTACGGCTAACCCAAAACCAAAAATCTGAAGGGTTTCGGTAAGTACTAATCCGTAAAAGAACGACGCGGGAAATACAGGCTCAAACCCACCGATCGCACCAAAATAGACATTGGTCGGTACAATGGACAATGCTGAGAAAACAACGGCTCCCGCCAGAAATATTCCTATCATACCCCAGAATCGATGTTGTTTTAATTTTCCGCGTGTGGCTAAATAGGGTTGAACGGCAATGAGTGCGAACCATCCCATTGCCGAGAGCGCATGTAAGTGATATCCCCAAGGTTCTGAGAGCCACGTCATGAAATATTGAGGGAAAAAACCAATAAGGATGATAAGCCACGGAATGATCATCCATTTATGAGCATTTCGATATTGATTTAAAACCTTATTCATCGCTGCACATTCATTTCTGACGCTCAATGTATGCTGTCGTAGCTGACGGTAGGAAGCTATCCATTCTTATACCATGTTTCCCTTGCAGGATGTTGTGCCTTAGTTATTTCTCTAAATCTAAGATTATTTTTTCTTCTTCAGGT
>JGI12210J13797_12113024_pt1 | contig 26896 bp, 23 predicted proteins | sample ElkSlonscriptome_3_FD_13797 | JGI IMG/M metagenome (IMG submission 13797) | reverse complement strand
GGGGGGGGATCGATCCCCGAGGCCGCGCTCGCTCGGGAGCTCCAGCGGATCGAAGCCAAGCGGGAGACCGCGCCCGAGGCCGAGGCCCGGGCCCGAGCGCTGCTCGATCTCCTGCGCTCCGACACGGCTCTGCTCGTGCCGAGGCCCGGTCGACGATGGAGCTTCGTTCATGGCTCCATCGGTGAGTACTTCGCCGGCGTCGAGGCCGAGCGAGACCGACAGCGCTGGGCCGCGCTCCTCGACGACCCCTTCTCCTCGGAGTGGCGCGAGATCGTGCTGTTCTGCGCGGGTCAGCTCGGGGTCATCGAGGGTCGCGTCGACAGCCTCGACGCGCTCATCGCCGCGATCCTGAAGAAGGGAAGGCGCGCCGGGCGATACGATGCGAAGTACCCCAGCCTCTTGATGGGGTTGCTCCAAGAGTCACCCGGGCTGAGCAAGCGGCAGGTCAGCCGCCTCACGAAGCGCCTGCTCGAATTCGTACTCACCACGGCCTTCTCTCCCACTGCGGCTCGGCAAGTTCAGACCGAGTTCGTCTCGTTGCTGCATGCTGTGCATGGATCGGTCGCCCAACAACTTCACGACTCGATGAGCAGCTGGTTCTCCGAGCGCGCTCGAGACATCGACTGGGATCGTCTCATGCGTGCGGCTCCCGATGAGTACGATGAGCAGAGCTTGCTGACGCGCTTTGGTCACTACGACTGTCTGTTCATCCTCGACCACTTCGTCCTCGGGCCGTTCATCACGTCGCTCCACCAGCCGTGGAGGAAACGATACGGGATCGAGCTCGAACCAACCCGGTCGAGGTGGAGGAGTCACTCCGACTGGCGCTACCGTTACGCCGAGATCGTATGCAGGGACGACTTCGTTCCCCATGCCCGCTTCTCGGACGTGGTCGAGGCGGTCCGCGAGCAGGACCTCGAGATCACCAGGTAGCGGGCTCCGCGAGAGCCCGCCGCCCAACGCCGAACGCTACGCACTACCCCCGTCGTCGAGCGGCCGCACCGCCTCGTCGCGCGTCCGCCCACGCAGCCGCTCGGCCAGCTCGCCGCGCTTGATCTTCAGCGACGCGGTGGCAGGAAATTCCTCGCCCTCCACCACGTACCCCGAAAGCCGCTTGTACTCGGGCAGCCGGCGGTTGCGCTCGCGCAGCGTCTCCAGGCACGCATCGCTGGGCCCGCCCTCCTCCTCGGAGCGCAGCACGATCACCAGCTGCTCGTTGGTCATCGCCCCGCGCGGCCAGATGAAGTCGGCCGCGAACACGCTCGCCTCCTCGATCCCGGGCAGGTCCTCGAAGTGCGCCTCGATGTCCTCGGGGTAGATGTTCTTGCCCCCCTCGGTCACGATCATGTTCCGGGCGCGCCCCACCAGCTTCAGGTGGCCGCTCACGTCCAGCGAGCCCAGGTCCCCCGTGCGCAGCCAGCCGTCGACGAGCGTCTCCGCCGTCAGCTCGGGCGCGTCGAGGTAGCCCTTCATCACCGTGGGCCCGCGCACCCACACCTCGCCCACGCCCGCCTCGTTGGCGTCGCGGATCTCCACGTCCACCCCGGGCACGGCCTTGCCCACCGTGTCGGGCCGGAACGGCTTCAGGTCGTTCACCGTGATCACGGTGCTCGCCTCGGTCTGCCCGTAGCCGATCACCACCGGGATCCCCAAGTCATAGAAGAACTCGGCCAGCCCGCGCTCCACGAAGGTGCCCCCGGCGAACACGAACTTCAGCTTGCCCCCCAGCGACTCGTGGATCGGCCGCAGCAGCGTGCTCGAGACCCGGTGGTTGGGCTCCTTGCGCGTGGCCAGCTCGTTCACCCGCCGCAGCCCGTCCACCGCCTGGCGCTGCCAGTCGGGCAGCTCGTCGAGCTTCTCGCGGATCCGCTTCTCGAGGTTCTTGAGGATGGTGGGGACCATCGCCATGTGGGTGATCCCGTACTTCTTCATGGTCGACCGCAGGAACTGCGGCCGCAGGGTTCGCTGGTGCACGATCCCCCCGCCCATCAGCAGCGGCACGATGAACCCCACCATGAAGTCGATGGCGTGGTTGGTGGGCAGCACCGAGAAGAAGCGCTCGTCCTCGGCCAGCGGGTACATGTTGCCCAGGATCTCGGCCTGGGCCAGGTAGTTGCCGTGGGTGAGCATGCAGCCCTTGGGCGTGCCCGACGTGCCCGACGAGTACACGATGCACGCCACGTCGTCGCGCGTGCGCGGCACGTAGGTGAACGCGCCCGAGGGCTCGCTCTCCCAGCGGCGGGCCGGGCCGAGGTCGGCCCCCTCGGGCGCCTCGGTCACCAGCACCAGCGTGCGCTCGAGCGCGCCGCCCTGCGCCCCCGCCTCGCCCTGCATGTCCCGCCACGCGCCGTACTCGGTGACCAGCACCCGCGGCGTGCAGTGGGCCAGCAGCTCCAACTGCTCGCGCGCGCTGAGCTTGTAGTCGATGGGAATGAGCGTGGCCCCGGCCCACAGCCCTCCCAGCCCGCTGAAGATCCACTTGGACTGGTTCTGCATGACGATCGCGAGGCGATCGCCGGGCGCGAAGCCCTCGCCCTGCACGAGCGCCGCGAAGCGCTCCGCCTCGTCCCGCAGCTCGCGGTAGGTCCAGCGCCCGTTCTCACGGTGTCGCTCGGCCTCGATGAGGGCCTCGTTGGACTTGTAGGTGACGATCGAGTCGCGGATCGCCTCGCCCACGGACTGGATGCGAGATAGGTGCAGCATCAGCGCCTCTTGTCGATCACGCCGGCGAGGCCGGCGAAGGTCTTGACCCCTTGCAGCTCGTAGTCCGGGATCTCCACGTCGAACTCCATCTCGAGCTCGGACATCAGCTCCGCGGCCTGGAAGCTGTCGATGCCCAGCGTGTCGAACACGTCGGCCTCGGGCTTCATGGTGCTGGCGTCGACGGCGTACTTCTTGGCGGCCAGCGTGATCAGTCGGTCGAGGACGTCGCTCATGATCGTCTCCTCGGGGCCCTTCGGGGCCCGGTGCGCAAGGGATGGGGTCGAAGGCGGCGGAAGGCTCGCCCTCGGAGAACGGAAATTGCTATGCTGTGAGCGTGCCCCTGCTCGCTCGACAGCCCTACTGCTTCGACGACTACGTCGAGCTGGAGGCGTCCAGCCCCGTCAAGCACGAGTTCCTCGACGGTGAGGTCTGGGCGATGGCCGGCGGAAGCGTCGAGCACAGCGCCATCGCCGCCAACCTCGCCCGCGTGCTGGGGCAGGCCCTGCTCGGGCGGAGATGCCGGGTGTTCTCGTCGGACCTGCGCATTCGCGTGGAGGCCACCGGCCTGGCGACCTATCCCGACCTCAGCGTGATCTGCGAGCGCGTCGCGCTCGATCCCGCCGACCGCAAGGGCCACACCGCCACCAACCCCACCCTGCTGGTGGAGGTGCTCAGCCCCTCCACCGAGGCCTACGACCGCGGGGAGAAGCTCGTCCACTACAAGCAGATCCCGTCGCTGCGCGAGGTGGTGCTGGTGGCCCACGACGAGCCCCGCATCGATCTGTGGCGTCGCACCGAGCGCAGCTGGACCCAGCTGTCGTTCCGCCCCGGCGAGCTGGCCGAGCTCGCCAGCCTGCACGGCGTCGCCCTGCCGGTCGACGACGTGTACTTCGATCCACTCGCGCCGTGAGCGGCCGCTGGTCATCCTGGTCATCGCCGGAGACATCGGTAGCTCACGGCAGGTAGGGCCGCGGGTCGTCGCTCTCGACGAACTTCTTCAGGGCCAGCTTGAGCACGGGGCGCTGCGCGAGGCGGATGAAGTGCTCCTTCTCCTCGAGCAGCTCGGCCTCGGGCAGCGGCTTCATGAACCGCTTGCAGGTGCGGGCCGCCTCGCGGTCGAACTTGGTGGCCTGGCGCGCGGTGGCCCACGCCGCCCGCACGCCCTCGCCCGCCGGCACCATCTGGCTGACCAAGCCCACCGCCTGGGCCTTCTTGGCGTTGATGCTGCGGCCGGTGAGCAGCAGATCGCGGACCACCGCGTTGCTCACGTCGCGCCGCAGCCGAGGGATCCCCCCGAACCCGGGGATGATGCCCAGCCGCAGCTCGGGAAAGCCGAAGCGGGCGCTCCGCTCGGCGATGAGGATGTCGCAGGTGAGCGCCAGCTCGAACCCGCCCCCGAAGCAGATCCCGTGGATCACCCCGATCGTGGTCAGCGGCAGCATGTCCAGCCGGTTCATCACCGCGTGGATCCGGTCGAGGAACCCCCGCAGCTCGGCCTCGTGCTCGGACTCGGGCCGCGCCTTCAGCCCCTCGTACAGCTCCCGCAGATCGGCCCCGGCCGAGAACCCGCCCCGCACCGTGCTGCGGATGACCAGCGCGTGCGCCGACTCGGTGTCGACCTGGTCCAAGAAGCGCTCGAGCGCGGCGAGCATGGGAAGGCCGATCTCGTTGCACGGCTCGGTCCCCAGCCGCAGCTCGTAGACCCCGTCGGTGAGCGCCCACTCGATCATCTCACCCGTCCTCGGCCCGGGCCGCGCCCTGGGACTTCTTGGCCGCCTTGTCCTTGGCCGCCTGCGCGTAGATCCGGTCGATCTGGGCCTCGAAGTGCTCCTCGATCACCCGGCGCCGGAGCTTCTGGTTGGCGGTGAGCAGGCCGTTGTCCACCGAGAACGGCTCGTCGGCGAGCAGCGAGGCCCGGATCCGCTTGTAGTGGGGCAGGTCGGCGTTCACCTTCAGCACGGCGGCGTCCACGTCGGCCTGGGGCGGTCGGCCGGTGACGACCACGGCCACGTGCGCCCGGCCGTGCCCCACGAGCATGCACTGCTCGGCCGCGGGGCAGGCGGCCATGAACTTCTCCTCGATCGGCTCGGGCGAGATGTTGTGGCCCGACTCGGGGATGATGAGGTTCTTGATCCGCCCCACGATCCGCAGGTTGCCGCCGGGCTCGTACTCGACCTGATCGCCGGTGTGGAACCAGCCGTCGACCACGGTGCGCTCGGTCTCCTCGGGCTTGCGCCAGTAGCCGGCGAAGATGTGGGGGCCCTTGACCAAAAGCTCCCCCTCCTCGCTCACCTTCAGGGTCTGGCCCGACAGCGGCAGCCCCACCTTGCCCGCCTCGACCATGTCGGGGTCGTCGAGCGAGACGATGCCGGTGGTCTCGGTCAGCCCGTAGGCCTGGTACACGGGGATGCCCAGCATCTGGAACCAGCGCTGGGTATCGGCCGAAAGCGGAGCCGAGCCCGAGATGAGGAACTCGAGGTTGGGGCCGATCTGCTGCCTGATCTTGGGGAAGACCACCCGGCGGCCGACCTCGAGCGCCAGCGCGTCGACCAGCCCCGCGGTGCCGGCCCGCTGCCGCTCGTAGGCGGCCTGGGCCCGGCCGTAGAGCACCGCCGCCATGCCGCCCTTCTCCTCGATCTTCGCGCCCACCCCGTTGCGGATCCGCTCGAGCACGGCGGGCACGTTGAGGAAGTAGTTGGGCTTGGCCGCCGCCATCTCCAGCACCAGGTCCTCGAGCTTGGTGGACATGATGAGCGGATTGGGCCGGGACATCTGCGTCCACAGCATGATCCGCGAGGCGGCGAAGCAGAACGGCAGGTAGTGGAACACCCGGTCGGGCCCGGCCCGCTCGCCCACCGCTCGCCCCACCCGCTCGATGGTCTGGGGGATCATGAAGTCGACGTTGGCCCGCGTGAGCATCACGCCCTTGGGCTCGCCGCTGGTCCCCGAGGTGTAGATGATGGCGACGGTGTCCTCGGCGCCCCGCGCATGCAGCTCCTGCGTGGAGGGGGCGGGGGCAAAGAGCGCCTCGAAGTCGATGACGGTGCAGCCCACCGCGGAGGCCCGCTGCTCGAGCGTGGCGTCGTCGGGCAGGTCCTGGCCCTCCGACCACGCCTCGATGACCGGCCGGGCCAGGTCGAGATCCTGGGCCAGCAGAAGCCGCGGCTCGGCGCTGCGCAGCATCACCGCGAGCTCCTTGGGGTCTTGGCGGTCGTACAGCGGCACCACCACGCCGCCGGAGGCGAGGATGGCCAGGTCGGCCGCCACCCAGCGGGTGGAGTTGGGGGCCAGCAGCGCCACGCGGTCGCTGGGCTTCAGCCCCGCCGCCTCGATGGCGGCCCGGGCCCGGCCCGTAAGCTCGAGGATCCCCGCCCCGTCGGTCCCGCGCAGCGACGTCCCCCGCGCCTCGATGAGCTTGGTGCGCTCGGGCTGCTTGGCGAGGTTGTCGAAGATGCGCTGCAGGAAGCTCATGCGTACTGCTCCATCAGCCCCTGGAGCTGGGGCGACAGCGAGGGTAGGTGCGCCTCCCAGGTGCGCGGCAGGTCCCGGCGCGGGAACTCGGGGTACACCCGGCACAGCTCGTCCATGAAGTCGATGCCCATCTGGCCCATCAGCTTCAGCTGCTGCGGGATGACCCGGCCGATGTCGGCCGAGATCTGCTCGGACTCGGCCTCGAGGCGCTCCAGGATCTTCAGCACGCGCTCGCCGAGGTCCTCGTCTTCGACCTCGAGGAACAGATCCGGGTGGCCCCGGTCGTTCATGAGGTTGCGGATGCGCTCGTCCATGGTCACGCCGGCCGAGGGCACCAGCCCGGGCATGGAGGTGACGATGGCGTGGAAGCGCGAGCTGACCATGTACGCGCAGTTCCGCAGCACGGAGACCAGCTGGTACATGTCGTAGTCGTCGCTGATGAAGCACGGGGCGGGCGCGTCGAGGCGCGAGGAGACCGCCTCGCACGCCAGCCGGTCGACCCGCTCCATGCCCACCATGATGGGGAACACGTCGCGGTCGCGGCAGAACTCGCGCACGGCGAACGCCAGGCCGTCGATGTAGTGCTCGTACTTCTCGTCGGCCTCGGGCGAGCTGTGGTGGAAGTAGAACGAGCGGTAGTGCTCGCGCTTGAACTGCCCGACCAGGGTCTTGGCCACCGACTTGCCGAGGTCGGGCTTCACCGGCCACCAGAACGGGTTGATGGGGCAGACCACCAGCACCTTCTTCTCGCCGTCCCAGCCGCGCTCGCGCAGGATCGCCGCGCCCTCCGGAAGCGGCGCGGGCTCGAAGGTCCACGCGGTGTCGGTGCCGGAGGTGGTGCGGATGCCCAGCCGGCCCAGCACGTCGCGCGAGGGCTCGTTGCGGCACTGCACCAGCGCCGAGGCACAGTGGCGCTTCACGAAGTCGCGCAGCGCCGGCGACATCGCCCCCGCCTCCGCCCCGTAGCCCACCGCCAGCTTGTTCTCCGCCGCCGCCATGCCCAGCGAGCCCGCCATCATGGTGGACAGCGCCGAGGCGAACTTCGACTTGAACATGGAGCCCTCGCACGACACCACGCCGTGGTGCTTGGGGCACTCGTCGAACAGGAACTTGGGGAACACCACCGGCAGCGTCACCTGTCGCACCGTGCGGAAGTAGCCCGCGGTGCGCTGCTGGTTGATGGTCATGATGGTGAGCTCCAGCTCGTCGTCGCCCACCACGTGCCGGAACTGGCGGATCATCTCCTCCACCCGCACGTCGGCGCCGGTGTTGCGCGAGCCCACGTAGCCGGCCAGCAGCAGCTTCAGCGGCTTGCCCGGCTCCCAGCGCTCCTGGCCCACGTCGAGCGCGCGCTTCACCGCGGCGCCCTCGATGAAGCCGTTCATCACCTCCATCAGCACACGATCGGGCTCGAGCGCATCGCCCAGCCGCCCCAAGATCCCCGTCTTGAACAGGGAGCCGCTCTTGAACAGGCTCATCGACTCACGCCACCTTCTGCAACCGAGCCTCGGCGTCCTTGGGCCAGGGTCGGTAGGGGTACGAGAAGCGCTCGCCCACGGCGAAGCGCAGCAGCGGGTAGGCATACTCGGGGAACGGCCGGGGCCGCTCGCCGCCGAGCTCCTCCACGATGCGGGAGTTGTCGAACACGGTGTTGTTGGTGAGGTAGGGCCAGAACACCTTCATCAGCGACGCGGCCGGCGCGATGCCGTACTTGCGCGGGGTGTTCATCGCCGCCTCGATCCCGGCCGAGAACGCCCGGCCCAGCCGCGGCACGAACACGGTGGCCGGCTTGTGGCCCGCCGACTTCAGCGCGGTGATCACCTCGCGGAAGGTGGGCGAGGCCTCGCCGGCCGAGAGGTTGTAGGCGTCGTAGCGGGGCTTGCCGGCCATGTGCACGGTGTAGATGCCGCGGGCCACGTAGTCGGCCGGGCAGATGTCCATGCGCCAGTCCGGGTTCAGCGGCACCACCCGCATGTGGGCCAGGGCCGCGAACGCCCGCACCATGTCGAACTGGGTGGTCTCGGGGAAGCGGCTGTCGCCCAGCACCGTGCTGGGCCGGAAGATCGTGGTGGGCACGTCGGGCAGCAGCTCGTGCACCATGTGCTCGCAGAACTTCTTCGTGCGCGCATACGGGTCGTAGTCGCTGCGGTTCCAGTCGATGGTGCCCGCCTCGGTCACCAGCTCGTCCTGGCGCTCGCCGGACACCGCCACCGTCGACACGTCGGAGAAGCGCCGCAGCCCGTGGTGATCGGCCGCGTCACGGGCGATCTTGATGATCTCCAGCGTGCCCCGCAGGTTCACGTTGAAGCAGGCCTTGGCCGACTTGCGGTTGAGCGAGGCGGCCACGTGCAGCACGCTGTCGGTGGACTTCACCAGCCGGTCGCGCTCCGCGGGCGAAAGCCCCAGCCCGGGCGAGGTGAGGTCTCCGCGGTAGATGTCGATCCGCCCCAGCTGCTGCGCGAAGCGGTCGAAGTCGGGCTGGTGGAGCTGGAGCGACGTCCATAGCCGCTGCCGCGCCTCCTCGTCGCTGCCGGCCCGCACCAGCACGGCCAGCCGCAGCTCGGGCCAGCCCTCGAGCAGGCCGTGCGCGACGTAGGAGCCGATGTAGCCGGTGATCCCGGTGAGCAGCAGCGCCATCTAGCCGGCCTCCTTGTGGGCCTCGGCCTCGGCCGACCGCAGCACCACCGGGATGGCCGGCTCGTACAGCTCCCGCTCCTTGTTCTCGTAGGTGGGGAAGCACCAGCGCCGCAGGCCCGGCATGTGCACGTCCAGCCAGTAGCTGCGCCACTCGATCGACTCGGGCTCGAAGCGGAACTCGGGCTCCTTCACCGGGTGGCGCATGATGGCCCGACACTCGAACACGCAGTAGTGGTCGTGGGTGAAGGGCTGGAACAGCTCGAGCACGTCCTCGATCTGCCGCAGGCGCCGGGTGGTGTTGTCGGTCTCCTTGGCCAGGCGGCTGGCCGATTCCTGCAGCTCGGAGGGGATCTTCTCGGGCAGGCCGTGCTTGAGGTAGCGCGCGAACTGGTTGAGCACCCGGCGGATGTTGCCGAGGTTGAGCACGTGGTCCGGGTCGGCCGCCAGCGCGTCCCAGCGGGCGAGCACGGTCTTGTGCAGGGCGTTCTCGCCGTGCTCGCGCAGCCACTGCCGGTGGCCGAGGGCCGAAAGCTCCGTGAGCCGGTCGATCGGCATCACGTTCCGGTCGGAGGAGCCGCACTGGTAGACCTGCGCGTTCTCTCCCCGCAGCAAGGCCGCCCCGGCGATGATCAGCATCTTGCAGACCATGTCGACCGGGATCACGTCGAGCGGGTTGCCGGGCATGGCCGGGATGTGCCGGAACCAGGTCTTGGCCAGGTAGACCAGCGGCCCGGTGGTGTTGAAGCCCTCGTTCCAGCCGGGGAACGGGAACTCCACCGAGCTCTCCACGATGGCGGGCCGGAAGCTGGTGAAGCGCAGCCCCGGGCGGTCGCGCAGCAGGTACTCGGCCAGCGACTTGGTGTACGTGTACGTGTTGGGGAAGCCCAGCTCCTTGGCCCGGTCGGTGCCGGCCTGGGCCATCACCTCGCGCAGGCGCTTGCGCTTGAGCCGGCTGACCATGTCCCGGATGCGGCGATCGCTGGGCTCCACCCCGCGGGCCTGCAGCCGCTTGATCACGTCGCGGTGCAGCTGGGTGTCGACCTCGGGCGAGGCGTTCTCCGCCTCGGTGTCGGCGATGAGCTGGTGCAGCGTGGCCAGCTCGGTCTTGGGATCCATCTCGTCGCCGCTGGGCGTGAGCGGCTGGATCCGCTCGGGGATGAAGCCGTCGCGCTGCCCCGCCACGTAGCAGGTGGACACGTGCACCAGCCGCGCGCCGCGGCAGCTCTCCACGAAGTCGGCCACGTGCACGCCGCCCAGCACGTTGGTGTCGAGCGCGTCCCGCAGATCGGGGTTGAAGTCGACCAGCCCGGCGAAGTTGATGACCAGCTCCACCTTCTCGCGCAGCCGGGTCGCCACCTCGGGGTCCAGGCCCAGGTCGGGCTTGCTGACGTCGCCCTCCACCACCTCCACGCGGCGGGCGAGGAAGTCGCTGAAGCCCGCGCCGTACTCCTCGTGCATGGGGGCGAACACGTGCCCCTCGTTCACGATCTTCTCGAAGCGCTCCACCGCGCTGCGGCCGTGGCCGCGCAGCAGCACGTACACGCGCCCCACGTCGGGGATGCGCTGGAGGATCATCGCCAGGCACACCTTGCCGACGAAGCCCGAGCCGCCCACCAAGACGATGTGGCGACCCTCATAGGTCTCTCGGATCGAAATCGCCCCCACGTCGATCCTCCTTTCAGGCCGAGTAGTCGACCACGGGCCAGTCGGCCTCGCGGGCCGCCTTGCGAAGGGTGAAGTCGGGGTTGACCACGCACGGCTGGCCCACCGCCGACAGCAGCAGCAGGTCGGGCCCGTGCCCGGCGTAGGCGACCGAGCGGGCGAGATCGATGTCGTGCTCGGCGGCGTAGGCCTGCACCCACCGCCCGCCCTCGTACCCGCCGATGACCGGGTCGATCAGCTTGCCGGTGGCCTTGTGGCCCTTGTACTCCAGGCGGTTGCACACCATGTGGTCGACCCCCCGGAAGTACCGCTCGACCGCGCGCTCCATGATCTCGGAGATGCCCTCCGACAGCACCACCACCCGGTGGCCAGCCGCGCGGGCCTTCTTGAGCAGCTCCACGCCGCTGTCGAGGACCTTGTCCTCGAGCATGTCGTCCACGTACTCCTCGGCGAGCACGTGGATCCGATCCTCGGTCATGTCGCGGTAGGCCAGGTGCGCCACCCGGCTGCCCAGGCTGCGGTCGTTCTGGCCCAGCAGGCCGAAGACCGGCGCGGCGAGGGCCGCCTGCCCGAAGCGAATGGCACGCTCGCGGAGCCCGGCCCGCTGCGCTGCCATCCAGGTGGCGGCATGCACCACCCCGCGCGAGATCAAGACGCCCTCCGCACGAAAGAAGGCCGCGGTGTTCTTGTCGCTCATGGGTCCATCCCCGTGGTGCTCGCCCTGGGATGCTCCGGCACTACGCCGAACTCGGCGAATACGCCGTGCTAGCAGGACTTCCGAGGCTGACTGACCGCTCGGAAGGGAACGGGCGAGCGGGCCGCAGCATACCCACCCGGCCCCCGTTGGCAAACGCGACCGCGCGCCGTCGATGGCGCGGACCCGAACGCCAACTCCAGGCAATTCCATGCGTTTCGTGAACGACCGGACCCGCGGGCGGAAGTAACTCACTGGAGTGATCACCGGGCTCACCAGGGTGATGAGCCCGTGATCGTCATTGCTGGTGTGCAGTGACCTGCGCAGTTACGGCGTGGGGCGCCGGATGAATTCCACCACCGCGTGCACGAAGCGGCGGCCGTTGGCCTCCATGTGCGCCACGTGATCGCTGCCGGCCACGATCACCCACGCCCGGTCGGGATGGCCCAGCGCTTCGAACAGAAGGGTCTGGTTCTCCATGGGCGCGTAAGGGTCCTTCTCGCCGTGGATGAGCAGGGTGGGCGTCTTCACGGCGGCGGGGTCCAGCGCGTTCCACTGATCGTTGGCTCGCCAGTCCATGCGCACCGGGTCGGCGGCCAGCGCTGCCTTCACGAACGCATCGATGCCGGCCTGGGAGATCGACCCGGGCACGATGAAGTCCTCGGCCGCCGCCTCGGCGGTGGTGGTGCGCCGCTCGGGCTCGGGCAGGGGCACGGGGTCGGGGTCGTAGATGGCCCCGGGGCGCCGCGGGTAGCCGAACAGCACCAGTGAGGACATCAGCTGGGGGTGGCGCTGGGCGGTGAGCTGCGAGACCAGCGAGCCCAGCGACCAGCCCAGCATGGTGGGCGCGGGCAGGTCGGGGTGCTGCTGGGCGACCCAGGTGAGCACCGCGGCGAGGTCCTTCTCGGCCCGGTCGGGGGTGAGCCACTGGGTGTCGTCGCGCGGGGTGGCGCCGTAGCCCCGCATGTCCATCGCGTACACGGCCATGCCCTCGGCCACCAGCGCGTCCATGGTGGAGCGCGACTCGCCGGGCACCTGCAGGTCGAAGTCGGGGCGAGCGCTCCAGGTGCGGCCGTGCAGCAGCACGATCGCGCCCCACGGCTCGGGGGCGAGCTTGCTCCACACGTTGATCGGGTGGCCGTCGACCTTCACCGTGTGCTGGCCCAGCTCGGCCTTGGGCACGGCCGTGCCCGACGAGGCCTCGGCCGACGACACGGCGGGCATGGCCCCCGGGGAGGCGGAGGGGGTGGTGCTGGAGGGCTCTCCGGTCACGCACCCGGCGAGCAGGGCGAGGACCGGCAGGAGGTTGCGGAACAGGGACACGCCGAGCAGTAGACCACCTCCGCTCGGTGCGAGGCCAGCCGGCTGGTCGGGGCCCGTTCCTCTAGTTGATCACCCGACCGCGCCCGGGCGATCGCCAGGCGTCGGCCTCCATCGCGTCGAGGAACGATTCGAACAGCTCGGTCTCCAGCAGCTCCTGCGGAGCGATGCCGTACTCCGAAGCGAGCAGCTCCGCGAGCGATTCCGGCTCGTCCTCGGCCCCGAGCCGTCCGTCCTCGTCCCCATCCTCGGCGGGCGTGGAACCAGCCACCGTGCGGCGGTGGCGCATCCGAAGAGCGTCGAACGTCGATCGTCGTGCCATGGACGGGCCTCCCGGGCCTCTCCCCCCGTTGGAGCCACCCGACCCCCGCGGGGGTGCAACCCGGCGCGGGGGTGCACCCCGGCCCGCGCAGGCCCGCGCAGGCCCTGCCACGCCCCTCGGGCTCTGCTCAGCCCCCGCCCGCGGTGACCGAGCCGCTGCCGTCCTCTTCGATGATGGTGAACTCGATCCGCCGGTTGCGAGCGCGCCCGTCCTTCGTGTCGTTGGTGTCGATGGGCTGGTCGGGGCCGAGGCCGGCCGTCTCGATCCGACGATCCTCGATGCCCTTGCTCACCATGTAGCTCTTCACCGACGCGGACCGCCGCTGCGACAGGTCGACGTTGTGCCGATATGGACCCACCGCGTCGGTGTGGCCGGTGATCCGCACCCGCAGCTTGGGGAACTTCTGCATCACCTCGACCGCCTGGTCGATGATGGGCTTGGAGCCGGCCTTGATGGTGGCCTTGTCGGTGTCGAAGTTGATGCCCTCCATCACGCCGCTGAGGTCGGCGAACTCGGGGGGCACCTCGTCGGGGCAGCCGTCGGCGTCCTCGTAGCCGTTGCGCGACTCGGGCTCGTCGGGGCAGGCATCGACCGGGTTGGACAGGCCGTCGCCGTCGTTGTCGTCGATGCACACCTGCGGGCAGCCCCGCGGCGGCGCGCCGAACACGTCGGGGCAGTAGTCGTCGCGGTCGAGCACGCGATCGCCGTCGCGGTCGTCCGTGCCGGGCCGAGGCTTGCGCTCCTTGTCGCTGCGCCGCCCGAGGGTGATCGACAGGCCCAGCAGGATCTCGGGGCTGGAGGTCACGCCGTCGCCCACGCCGAGGCGGTTGCTCACCACGTTGCGCACGTCGAGGCGCAGCTGCACCCAGCGGTTGAGGTAGGCCTTCACGCCGCCGCCGAAGTGGATCGACACGTCTTGCTCGCTGCCGATGCCGGTGGGCGGGCCGTCGCTGGACATGCCCAGCACCCCCATGCCCGCGAGGATGAACGGGGTGATGCTCCAAAGCCCCAGCTGGCCCACGATGTGCCCGCGCACGTTCCAGGCGGTGGCGCGCCCGTCCGAGCCGAGGGTGCGGGTGGGCATCGCTCCGCCCTCCAGCTCGACCCCGAAGAAGCGCAGCGGGTAGTAGCCCGCCCGCGCGCCGAACTCGGGGGCCACCACGCGCAGCAGCTGGTGACCGTCGGCGGGGAAGCCCTCGGTGGGGGCGAACAGCTCGAGGTGCCGGCTGGGGAACCACACCCCGCCGAACACGCCCACCTCCACCATGTTGCGCTGCGGGGCCCAGCGGTAGATCCACTCGTCCTCCCGCGACGCGTCCTCGCCCCGCTCGGTGTAGCGCACGCCGGTCGAGACGTCGCCGTCGGCGGAGGCGTCCCCCCCCAGCTCGGCCGACGCGCTGCCCTCGGCCTGGGTGCCGGCCTCGGCCGCCGGCGCGGGGGCGGGCTCGGGCTCGGGCTGAGCCGCGGCGGCTCCAGAGGAGAGCCCGAGCGATGCGGCGACGATCCAGGGATGCATCGATTCGACCATGACCATGGGAGGAAGGAAGGAGGGGTCGGTCTAGCCGCAGGTGCACTGCAGGCGCACGGCGACGACGCCCTGCTGAATCGCATCACACGCCTCTCCCTGCAACCCCAGCGTGTTGGTGTCGGGCAGCATCCAGCCGTCGGGGTCGTCGAACGGGTACTCCACCTCGTTGACCGTCACCGAGCACGACGTGGCCAGCTCGGGCGGCAGGGAGCTGCCCAGCGGGAACTCGCAGGGGCGCAGCCCGGCCACGATGGCGTTGAACGCGGCCACCAGCGAGTCGATGTCGGCGGCCACGTAGAACGGAGCATCGGGGTCGCCCGCCTCGTTGCCGACCCCAGCGTTGGCGAGGTCTTGCAGGTGCGCCTCGGCCACGTCGGTGCCCACGCTGATCACGAACGTGCGGATGCCCGATGCGTAGGCGGACGACACCGCGTCGATCGCCACGCCGCGCACCATGTCCTCCTCCGGGCCAGGATCGGGGTCGGGCACGGCGCAGGTGTCGGGCTCGCCGTCGGTGGCGAGCACGATGATCTTGTCGCCCTCCCAGGCGTCGTCGAGCAGCGACGCGGTGATCTCCTCGAGCGCCTCGCCGGTGGGCGTGTCGCCCCCGGGCTGCTCGCCCGCGAGCAGGGTGCCGATCTCGTCGGCCGCGTCGAGCTGGGGCGTCAGCGTGACCACGTTGGGGCAGGTCTCGCCCATGGGATTGCTGTAGAGCGACACGCCGAAGCGGATGTTCGATTGCAGCTGGGTGACCACGCCGCTGGGCCCGATCAGGGTGGACTCCATGGCCTCCCAGCGGGTGGCGCCGCCGTCGAAGTCCTCGTCCATGCTGCCGCTGCGATCGACCACCAGCTGGAACGTGGGCACCTGCGGCAGCAGCACCTCCTCGAGCTCGGGACACGCCAGGCCGTCGCCGCCCCCGGTCGCCACGCCGGTCTCGTCCGCCGTGGCGTCGGCCTCCGTCGCGTCACCGGCCGTCGCGCTGCTCTGGGTGGCCGAGCCCGCGGTGGGATCGGTCTCCTGCTCCGGGCAGCCCCCTTGCGCCAGCCCGTCGTCGAAGCACGGATCGGCGCAGCCGGACGCGCCGCCGAAGAGCACCGCCGCGATCGAGTACGCCACTGCGCCACCGCGCCATTGATCGTTGAGCCTCACCTCAACCAGGGTGGACGAGCCGCCGCCCCTTGGCCAGCGTCGACCCACCTCGGGCCGCGAGGGATCCGGGACGCCTCCGTTCTCTTGGTGAGCAGGCCCATGCTCCACGCACCCCATGGGTCGGGAGATGCGCGGACTCCTCCCACCTGCCGTCTCGAGGGCGCTCGATGAAGTTGACTGTCGACCCATGGGCGGCATGGATGGATGGAGCGAGCGGGCGGGCTCACGCGGGCGGGGCCTCGATCACATCGATCACCAGCTTGGCCGCCGCCGCCTGGGCCAGCCCGAACAGCAGCGGACCCACCACGGGGATGGCCATCAGCAGCATGAGCGGCAGGCCGAAGCCGACCAGCGCCGAGCGGTGCGTAGCCACGAAGCGGCGCTGCTGGCCGAAGTCGAGCTGGAGCTTGTCGAGGTAGGGATCGAGCAGCTCCCACGCCAGGCCCCGCGCGCTGAGGAAGCCCTGGGTGAGCGGGCCGAGCACCGCGCCCGCCACCGGCACCAGCGACACCAGGAACGCCAGCCCGCTCAGCGCGAAGAACAGCATCAGCCGCGCGACGGCGACCACGATGGACGGCACCAGCGGCGTGCCGGGCAGGGCCTCCAGCTCGGCCGCCCTGGCCGGCGCCACCACCCGCATGCCGGCGATGAACACCCGCTCGCCGAGGAACGGAAACAGCACGTTGACCACCGCCAGCGACAGCAGCGGCGCCACCAGCAGCACCACCACGATCCCCACCACCCGCGCGATCCACAGCGCCACGGTGGCCCACCAGCTCGCGTCGCCCTCGATCGGCACGAAGTGCAGCACCGCCCAGATCCCGAGCAGGTCGAGCGCGCTGGCCATCAGCAGCAGCACCGCCACCAGCTGCACGTAGGTGGTGCGCAGCTCGACGCTGCGGGTGCTCAGGTGCAAGCCGGACCATGCGGCCGACAGCCCGGCCGTGAAGCGGTTGCGCGGGGCAGACTCGGCCATGGTCAGCAGAGTGAAGGCCCGCCGCTCCGCTCGCAACCACCGCGCGTCATCCCGCCCGCAGCCACCCGAGACCAGCGTTCACGCCGGGCGCGGGCGAGGATCGCCGGCGCCCGGCCCGATATCGTGCGGGACCTCGGGTCGTCGACGGCGCCCCGGGCCCCGCCGCGCCCGTCCGCCCGTCCGCCCGTCCGCCGCCCGCACGTCCGCCCGTCCGCCCGCACGGAGGTGTTCACGGCCGGCTCGAGGGCGTACAGAATGCACGCCGTGCATCGCCTCGTCCGTCTGCTCGTCTCGCTCCCGCTGGTCGCGGGGGGCTGCCCTCGCTCCACGCCGCCCTCCACCCCGCCCGCCCCGGCTGCGACCGAGCCCCAGCCCGAGCTGCCCGCCACCGTGACCCCCGAGGGCCCGCTGCACTACCGCGGCGAATTGAACCGACCCGGGGGCGAGCCGCTGGAGTTCTTCGTGGAGCTGCTGCCCGCCGACGGGGGCTACGCCGGCAAGCTCTTCATCCCCGAGCAATTGCTCTTCGACGCCTCGCTCAGCGAGGTCTCCGTGGCCGCGGGCGAGCTGTCGTTCCTGCTGGCCATGGCCGGCGCTCGGCTGACGGCCTCCTTCGACGCCGAGGGCCGGCCCGCCGACTGTGCGTTCGAGCAAGGCGGCGTCTCGCTCACGTGCTCGCTTCAGCCCGCCGATCCCTCCGTCTTCGCCGCCCTCCGCAGCCCGCCCCGCCCCCAGACCCCCGCCGCGCCCTTCCCCTACGACGCGGTCGACGTGGAGGTCGACAACGAGTTCGACCAGGTGCACCTCGCCGGCACGCTCACCGTGCCGCGCACCCCCGGCCCCCACCCCGCCGCCCTGCTCATCACCGGCTCGGGCGCCCAGGATCGCGACGAGTCGCTGATGGGCCACAAGCCGTTCTTGGTGCTGGCCGATCACCTCACCCGCGAGGGCATCGCCGTGCTCCGGCTCGACGATCGAGGCATCGGGGGCTCCACCGGCGTCCTGTCCGACTCGAGCCAGGCGGCCCTGGTCCGCGACGCCGCCGCCGCGGTCGCGTGGCTGCGCGCCGACGACCGCATCGACCCCGACCGGGTGGGCCTCATCGGGCACAGCGAGGGCGGGATCATCGGCCCCCGCGTGGCCGCCGACGACCCGAAGATCGCCTTCGTGGTGATGATGGCCGGCACCGGCGTGCCCGGCCACGACGTCATCCGCGAGCAATCGGTGGCCATCCTGCGCGCCAGCGGGGCCCCCGCCACCACCATCGAGCTCGCCCGCAACCAGCAGGCCAAGCTGCTGCGCATCGTGCTCGACCACGGCCCCGAGCAGGCCCGCGCCAAGCTCGAGGAGATCCTGGGCACGTCGCCCCAGGTCGACATGATGCTCTCCCCCTGGTTCCAGTCGTTCGTGAGCTTCGACCCCGCGCCCACCCTCGCGAAGCTGCGATGCCCGGTGCTGGTGCTCAACGGCGAGCTCGACCTCCAGGTGCTCCCCGATCAGAACCTGCCCGCCATCGAGAAGGCGCTGGCCGGCAACCGGGACCGCACCACCGTGCACCGCCTCGCCGGGCTCAACCACCTGTTCCAGCACGCCAAGACCGGCTCGGTGAGCGAGTACGCCACCATCGAAGAGACGATCGCCCCCGAGGTGCTCGAGCTCATCGGAGCGTGGGTCGTCGCGCAGACCGATCCGGCGGCCAAGTCCAAGTCCAAGTCCAAGTCCAAGTCCAAGTCCAAGTCCAAGTCCAAGTAGCTCGGGCTCGGGCCCGAGCGTCGGCTCGAATTCAGCTCGAGCCGACGCCTCGCTGCGGCCGCCTCAGCGCGAGGGCCCGAGCGGGTCGAGGAACTCCTTGAGCCGTGCGTTCACCTTCGCCGGCCGGTCCACCTGCACCCAGTGGCTGCCGTCTTCGATGGGGTCGAAGCAGAGATCGGGCGCCAGCGCCACCGGCGGGCGGGCGTACTCGATGCCGATGTGGGCGTCGCGGATGCCCCAGATGAGCTGCACCGGCTGGCTCACCGGGCGAATGGCGCGGCGCAGCGACAGCGGGTTGCGCCGCAGCAACGCCCGGTAATAGGCCAGCGCGGCCCGGGCCGAGTCGCCCGACATCGCCTGCACGTAGCGATCGATGTCGGTCTCGGAGAATGCCCCCTCGCGCTCGGGATCGTGGCGGAACATCCGCCGCAGCTGCGCCCCCTCGTTGTGCTGGAGCTGGCGCTCGGGCAGGAACGGCAGCTGGAAGAACAGCATGTACGCGCTCTTCCGCAGCTGGGTGCGGCTGCGCATCATGGCCAGCTGGTGGATCGGGTGCGGGCAGTTGAGCACCGTCAGCCGGGTGAGCCGCTCGGGGTGCCGCATGGCGAACCACCACGCCACGAAGCCGCCCCAGTCGTGCCCCACCACCGCCGCAGACGACTCCCCCAGCGCCTCCACGAGCTGGGCCACGTCGTCGGCCAGCCGCTCCACCCGGTAGGGCCGCACCCCGCGGGGCTTGTCCGAGAGGTTGTAGCCGCGCATGTCGGGGGCGACCACACGGAAGCCCTGCCGCACCAGCACCGGGATCTGGAACCGCCACGAGTACCAGAACTCGGGGAAGCCGTGCAGCAGCACCACCAGCGGGCCCTCCCCCGCCTCCACCACGTGCAGCCGCACCTCCTCGAGCTGCACGGTGCGATGCGTGACGAAGTCGTCGTTCCAGGGGATGAGCTCCGGAGCGAAGCGCGAGGAGGTCGGGGTCGGGGTCGAAGCCATCGGCGGCGCTCATTCTACGGCAGGCGGCTGCCCGGCGCGCGCGGCTAGCTCCGCCACGGCCTGGGCCCACGGCTCGGGGGTGTTGCACGCCTCCACCACGCGGGGCTGCGGAAGCGAGGCCACGGCGATCGTGCGGGCCTCCAGCGCCCCGAACAGCGCCCGGGCGGCGCGCTGCCCCTCGCGCAGCAGGCCCTGCGCGGCTCGCCACGCCGGCTGCACCCGCACCGCGCCGCACAGCGGGTGCAGCACGACCCGGCCGTCCTCGTCCGGCTCCGATGCCGGGACCACCGCGCTGCACTCGCGTTCATCGCTGCGCTCGCGATCATCCTCGCGATCATCCTCGCGATCATCACGGTCGAGCAGCCCGAGCACGAAGCGCACGTGCGCGGCGTCGAGCCACAGCGCGTCGCACGAGGCCAGGCACGCCACCTCCACCGCCTGCGCGGCCAGGGCCCCGAGCCCCGCCTCCAGCCCCGACAGCGGGCCCTGGTGGCGACGATCGGTCGGGTCGTCGCGGCGCTCCACGCCCGCCGGCAACGGCGGCAGCGGCTGGCCCGACGTGCCCACCACCACGATGCGCTCCACCCCGGCCCGAAGCCCCGCCTCCACCACGTGCAGCAGCGCCGGTCGCTCGCCTACCGGCAGCCAGGCCTTGTCCCGACCCATCCGCGACGATCGCCCGCCGGCCAGCACGATCATTCCCCCCGACACCACCACGCCCGAGCATCACCCACCCCGCCGCGCCGGTCGAGCCCGCCCCCGCCTCGCGCCTCCGCCTCGCGCCTCCGCCTCGCGCTTCGCGTCCGCGGCCGCTCGGCTCTCCGGAGCACCGCCCGCACGTCGTCGCCTGCGTGCTACCGTCCCGAGCACACGCCATGAAGCTTCGGATCCTCGACGACTCCCTCCGCTTGCGCCTCCCTCGGAGCGAGGTCGAGCAGCTCCGCGCCACCGGCCGCGTCGAGGCCACCATCCGTTTCGGTCCGGGCCCCGAGCAGCGCCTGGTCTACGCGCTGGTGGTCGAGCCCTCCGCCCAGCGCATCAGCGCCACCCTCACCGATCGCGAGATCGTGGTGCACCTGCCCGCGTCGCTGGCCCATCCCTGGGCCGACGGCAACGAGGTCGGCCTGAGCGCCGAGCAATCGGTGGGCGAGGGCAGCACGCTGTCGCTGCTGGTGGAGAAGGACTTCAAGTGCCTCACCCCGCGCGAGGGCGAGGATGCGTACGACGGCTACGTCAACCCCAACACCACCTGCTGACGTCGCCGGCCGCCTCAGGTCGCGGCCCCGTCGGCCACCACCCGCTCGGCCCCTGCGTACACCGCCATCCGCTCGCCCCGCAGGAACGCCACCAGCGTCAGCCCCGACTCCTCGGCCAGCGACACCGCCAGCGACGAGGGGGCCGACACCGCCGCGAGCACCGGAATCCCGGCCGCCACCGCCTTGAGCGTGATCTCGTACGAGACCCGCCCCGACACCATCAGCACGTGCCCCCGCAGCGGCACCCGCCCCTCGCCCAGCGCCCAGCCCACCACCTTGTCCACCGCGTTGTGGCGGCCCACGTCCTCGCGCACCACCAGCATCTCACCCGCCGCGTCGAACAGCCCCGCCGCGTGCAGCCCCCCCGTGCGCGCGAACACGGTCTGCTCGGTCTCGAGCTGCTCCACCAGCCCGTAGAGGGCCTCCACCCCCACCCGCGTGTCGTCGACCAGGGGCTCGTAGCGCACCATCACCTGCTCGATGGTCGCCTTGCCGCAGATCCCACAGCTGCTGCTCGCGTACAGGTTGCGGCGCAGCCGGGCCCAGTCGACCACCACCTCGGGCTGGAGCACCGCCTGCACCACGTTGCCCTCGGCGTCCGGGTCGTCCACCACCGAGCAGTGCCGCACGCTCCGCACCGCGCCGGGCCCATCGATGACCCCCTCGGTGGTCAGGAACCCCAGCGTCAGCTCCTCGTCGTGGCCCGGGGTGCGCATCACCACCGCCACCGGCATCCCTCCGATGCGGATCTCGAGCGGCTCCTCCCGCACGACCTCGTCGGTGTCCTCGTGACGGGCTCGGCCCCGCCAGCACACCCGGCGCCAGGGCACGCGGGGATCGTCGGGTGCGCGATCCATGGGAATGGCGCGGAGAGCCTAGCAGGTCGCTCGCGCGTCTGGCTGCGCTGAGATCTGCCACCGGCCACGCCAGGCTCGGCCGATCGATGCCGCCACGATCGCGCGTCGCCACCGGTCGCGCTCGCCCGTCGAGGCCGGCGGGGAACCCCCGCGCCCCACGCAGGTTCCTTTATATAAAGGTCGAAGTAGGCATCCGCCTCTTGTCCCAAAGAAAATCGACCGCGGCGGCAAAAAAATATCGTGACCCCACGCTTGAAATTCCAGTGCTCGGCACCGGGGGCCGTGGTCCACACCTCGATCGGACACCGCGCCCCATCCCGAACTGACACTGGATCGCGCATTCGAAATCGGCGCCGCAGCCCCACATGCAACGCCGAACCCGGCTGGCCGTGGGCACCAGGCCCCACATTCGGGGCCGCATGGCCTTGGGTCCGGCAAGCCTCAGGGTGCAGTTGCCCCCGCCGTTTCAAAGCACGCGGAGGCCTAGCTAGCGTCCCTTTCAAAGCATTTGCGTACATTGACCTACATTGATCGGTTTGGATGCGTCTGCGTATGGTGCTGCTGCCCGCTGCGAAACGCATCCAGGACATTGGCCGGATGCGGCAGGGGACAGGGGCGAGGGCGTCCCGCACGATTTCCACTCGAGCGCACCGTATGCGGTGCCTCAAATGATCGAACCTCCTGGGGAGCGTTGAACGATGTACATGCGCAGGAACAAGAAGACGCTGGGTCTTGGCACCGTCGCCACCAGCTTGGGCATGTTGGCCGTATTCGGCTGCGGGACTGGCGAAGAGGCGGGTGACTGCGTCTCCAACGAGACCTTCTTCCAAGAAGAGGTCTACGTGCGAACGCTCGCCACCAAGTGCGCGAGCTGCCACAACCCGTCCGGTCCGGCCAAGGACACCAGCTTCATCCTCCGCACCTCCGAGTGGGGCCCGGACTACCTCGAGCAGAACCTGTCGGTCTTCGAGCAGATGTCCAAGCTCGAGTACGACGGCACGCCCTGGATCCTCGCCAAGCCGACCAACTCGGTCGAGCACGAGGGCGGCGTGCAGATCGAGAAGAACAGCGACGAGTTCGCCGCCTTCTCCGAGATGGTCGACCGCATCAACAACCCGGTCGCCTGCGAGGAGACCGACGCGGCCCAGGAGTTCTTCGACGGCGTCGAGCTGCTCGACGAGGTGGCCACCCTGCGCAAGGCCAGCCTCTCCATCCACGGTCGGCTCCCCACCCTCGAGGAGGAGCAGGTGGTGCGCGAGGGCGGCTTCGAGGCCCTCGACGCCGTGCTCGACCAGATGATGACGGACGAGGTCTTCTACGACCGCATCATCGAGATCTACAACGACCACTTCCTCACCGATCGCTACTACCCCGAGACCCGCGCGCTCGAGCTGCTCGCGAGCCTCGAGGACGCGAACGAGGAGGCGATCTACCCGAACGTGTTCTGGTACGACTCGCTGTCGGATGAAGAGGCGATCGAGGCCGAGGGGCACGCCAACCGCGGCGTGGCCCGGCAGTCGCTCGAGCTCATCGCCCACGTGGTGCGCAACGACCTGCCCTACACCGAGATCCTCACCGCCGACTACACGATGGTGAACCCGTACTCGGCCAAGAGCTACGGCGTGGACGCTCAGTTCACCACCGGGGCGCCCGACGAGTTCGTGCCGGCGCAGATCCCCGGCATCCCCCACGCGGGCGTGCTGACCAACACGGTCTTCATGGTCCGGTTCCCGACCACGCCGACCAACCGCAACCGCCACCGCGCGCGGATGCTCTACCAGTTCTTCCTGGCCACCGACGTGCTCCGGCTCGGCGAGCGTCCCATCGACGCCACCGGCGACGGCATCCTCAACCCCACCATGAACAACGTGGTGTGCGCCAACTGCCACTCCACCATCGACCCGGTCGCCGGCGCGCTCCAGAACTGGAACGAGATGGGGCAGTACCAGCCCCCCGCCGAGGGCTGGTACGTCGACATGCGCGTGCCCGGCTTCGGTGACGAGGCCATGCCGCCCGCGGAGAACGCCCGCGGCACCCAGTGGCTGGCGCAGAAGCTCATCGAGGACCCGCGCTTCGCCATCGCCCCGGTGCACATCCTGTTCAAGGGCCTGTCGGGCCAGGAGCCGCTCCGCGAGCCCTCCGACGTCAACTCGCCCACGTACCTCCAGCAGATCCGGGCCTTCGACGTGCAGTCCAAGGTCTTCCAGGGGATGGCCGACCAGTTCGTCCAGAGCGGCTGGGACATCAAGACGGTGGTCAAGGAGATCATCAAGTCCCCGTACTACCGGGCGGCCAACGCCGGGGAGCTCACCCCCGAGCGCGAGGCCGAGCTGGCCGAGGTCGGCACCGGCCGGCTGCTCACCCCCGAGCAGCTGCACCGCAAGGTCGAGGCCATCACCGGCCAGCCCTGGCGCAACGAGGATCGCAACTACCTGCTCAGCGAGAGCGAGTACCTGATCTTCTACGGCGGCATCAACTCCGACGACGTCACCACGCGCATCACCGAGCCCAACGGCATCATGGCGAACGTGGCGGCCCGCATGGCCAACGAGATGGCCTGCTGGACGGTGGCGTCCGACTTCGCCAAGGCGCCGGCCGAGCGCCTGATGTTCCCGCACGTGGAGGTGGGCTTCGAGCCCGAGGACGAGAACGGGTTCGAGGTCGCCGGGGCCTCCTCGGCCATCCGCGCCAACATCCAGTTCATGCACCAGCGCATGCTGGGTGAGTTCCTCGACCTCAACGACCCCGAGATCGACCGCACCTACCAGCTGTTCCTCGACGCCTGGCGCGAGGGTCGGACGCTGATGGACGTGCCGCCCGAGGAGGGTGGCGTGGGCATGGGCCTGCCCGGCGCGTGCCAGGCCACCAACGATCCCTGGACCGGGGAGCCGCTCCCCGAGGGCCAGCAGATCACCAACGACGAGACCTACTCGATTCGGGCCTGGATGGCCGTCACTTCCTACCTGCTCTCCGACTACCGCTTCTTGCACGAGTAGTCCACGCAACGGAAACCAAGGAGATCAACGACATGGATCGCCGCAACTTTCTCAAGCTTGCCTCCGCTGCAGGGCTCTCGGTCGTCTCGCCCACCGTCTACGGTGAGCGGGGCCTGAAGGAGCCCCCCAAGAGCAGCAACGCGCCCTACGAGGGCACCCTGTTCCTGTTCATCAACGCCGGTGGCGGGTGGGACCCCACCAGCTTCTGCGACCCCAAGGGAGCGGCCATCGCCGACGCCCCGGATCGCATGAACAACTACCTGTCCGACGACATCATGCGGGCGGGCAACATCGACTACGCGCCCGTGTTCGCGCCGCTGGACACCGGCAACGACTTCTTCCAGGAGTACCACCAGGACCTGCTGGTGGTGAACGGCCTGGACATGCGCACCAACGGCCACGACGCCGGCAACCGCCACTGCTGGAGCGGTCGGCTCACCGAGGGTCACCCCTCGATGGCTGCCTTCTTCGCCGCCGCCTTCGGCGTGCAGCAGCCGCTGGCGTTCCTCAGCTTCGGCGCCTACTCCGAGACGGCCGGCCTGGTCGCTCGCACCCGCTCGGGCAACATCAACGTGCTCCAGCGCCTGGCGTACCCGTCGCGGATGAACCCCGACGACGAGACGACCAACTTCCACCACCCGGCCATCCAGGAGCACATCGCCCGGGCCCAGAAGGACCGCGAGGTCGCGCTGCTCGAGCGTCAGGGCCTGCCCCGCATCCGCGAGTCCATGGGCACCCTGTTCACCTCGCGCTCGGGCTCCAGCGAGCTGCGTCGCCTCACCGAGTTCCTGCCCGAGGAGTTCTCGGACAACCCCATCGGTGAGCAGGCCCAGCTGGCCCTGGCCGCGTTCAAGGCCGGCGTGTGCGTGTCCGCCAACCTGAGCATGGGTGGCTTCGACACCCACGGCAACCACGACCAGAACCAGATCCCGCGGCTGCAGACCCTGCTCGACGGCGTGCACGTGCTGTGGCAGGAGGCCAAGCGCATGGAGGTGGCCGACCGCGTGTTCGTGGCCATGGGCTCCGACTTCGGCCGCTCGCCGGGCTACAACGACGGCAACGGCAAGGACCACTGGTCCATCTCCAGCATGATGTTCATGGGCAAGGGCGTCTCCGGCAACCGCGTGGTCGGGTCCAGCACCTACCGCCACCAGGCCATCGGCATCAACCTCGACACCCTCGAGACCGACGACCGCGAGGAGGCCGATCACCTCGAGCCCGGCAACGTCTGCCAGGCCATCCGCAGCCTCGCCGGCGTGCGGGAGTCGGAGCTGGCCTCCGCGTTCCCCATCGACAACCAGGACATCCCGCTGTTCAGCTGAGCGGCGAGTGACCCCTACCGAGGGCCGGGCCCGCCATCACGGCGACCCGGCCCTTGCTGCGTTCGAAGCACCGCGGCCAGACGAGCCCGCCGCACCTGCTATCATCTCGGGCCTCGCCCCGGGCATGGGCTATCTCTTCCTCATCGTGGCCGGCTGGGCCGTCTATGGCATCGTCCGCATGATGCGATCCGGCGCCGAGAGCCAGCGCTACCTCGCCGAGGCCCAGGCCGAGACCCCGCTCCACACCGAGCACCTCACCCCGCCGCTCGCGGCGCTGCTGCGAGAGACCCGGCTGCTGCGGATCAGCCTCGAGGCGCCCGTCCGCCAGATCAAGGAGTTCCTCGTGGGCGACCTCGACACCGCCAGCACCGAGGACCTCGACGGCTTCGACAACATGCTGATGAACACCAGCCGCCTGCTCGGCGACTGGATCACCATGGTCGAGCGGCTGCCCGAGAACGACCTGGCCACCTTCCACGACCTCGGCCTGAGCGCCGACCCCATCCGCCACGCCCTCATCCGCGAGGGCTGGTCGTTCGACCGCAAGAACCTCCGGGGCCCCGGCGGCACCATGGACAAGCGCATCTCCGACGTGATCGCCGCGCTGGCCCGCATGGAATCCCAGCTCCAGACCACCCGCCGGCTGTATCGCTGACATCCAGGTCCCCGCCCGCGCCGGTCCCCGCCCGCGCCGGGCACCGGGCCTCGCGCCAGGCCGATCCCGCTCGGGCCCGGCCGGAGCGGTCCCGCGAAGCACCGAGGACCTCCTCCGCAGGCGGCGTGGAGCCAAGTGAGGAGCATCGAGACACCCGGTGGCAGATCACCACGCGCCCGGTGTTGGATCCTGCAACACCCCGTCCGTCACGGCGCCCATGACTCGGAGAATGTGCTGGCCCGCACCCTGCATCGTCTGGCGGGTGACTATCCCTCCCACCCCGACGTCTACGGAACGCTCATGTTGACTCCCATTACGATTTCCATTGCGCTCATGTGCTGCGCGTTCATCGTCGCCGTCACCTACGTGGCGCTCGACGAGCGCGTGTAGCCGCTCGCTGCTTGCCATCAGCAGCCCGGGGCCCCATCGGGCAGACCCCGGGCCGATCCTCTCGATGCCCGAACGCGGTGAGCCCCGACACCAGTCCTTCGACTGGCAATACCGGGCTCCCCGAGACTCCCCGCGCCGCGCTAGTCCCCTGGAACCGTGATGACTTACAAAAGAACAACGCCCCCGTCGACCATGCCCGCGTTGCCC
>JGI12210J13797_10168352_pt1 | contig 26938 bp, 19 predicted proteins | sample ElkSlonscriptome_3_FD_13797 | JGI IMG/M metagenome (IMG submission 13797) | reverse complement strand
ATTTAGACGATAGGTTTGATCTATCCAAAGGACTATAGTCTTTGTAACGTAAGGAGTAAAGAGTGTGATATGTCCTGGCTCAACTGACATTTTGATTCTTCTAGTCTCTTATTGACTCAGTCTGTCTTCTGTAACTGTTATCCGGAGGATCGTAGTCTTCGTCAGGGTTTCGAATTGTGCCGTTTCCGAAGCGTTTAGCTTTACTACCACCTTAGCTCATGCGTATTCTTATCTATTCCTACAACTATCATCCCGAACCAATTGGCATTGCTCCGCTGATGACTCAGCTTGCAGAGGGACTGGTAGATCGAGGACACGAAGTCAGAGTCGTGACAGGGATGCCAAACTATCCTCAACGGCGTATTTATCCAGAATATCGGGGGAAGTTCTACACCTCAGAAAAGATAAACGGCGTGATGATTCAGCGGTGTTACGTTTGGATTCGACCAAAACCTGGATTGATCACGCGAGCGTTGTTGGATGGTAGTTTTGTTGTCACTAGCTTTCTTCAGTCCCTGCGCGGATGGAAGCCGGATGTCATGTTGCTGACTGTGCCGCCTTTGCCCGTTGCGGTTCCTGCAGCCATGCTGAAGCGGATTTACAAGTGTCCTGTTGTTTTGAACTTACAAGACATATTACCCGAAGCCGCAGTTAAAGTTGGGCTGCTCCGCAACAAGGCCGCGATCCGAACGTTTGAGGCACTGGAACGATTCGCCTACCAACAGGCTGATCACATCAGCGCTATTGCCGACGGATTTGTTACCAATCTGATCGGGAAAGGCGTCCCAGCTAACAAAATTACCTGTATCCCGAATTGGGTTAACCTTAACGAGGTGTATCCCTTACCGCTTCGAGGCAATGCGTTTCGGCAGGAGCAAGGCATTGATGATGACAAGTTTGTGGTCATGTACTCCGGTAATATTGCTCTGACTCAAAGTATAAAAACAGTTGTGAAGGCTGCGGCTCATCTGACCCATGTGCCCGATATCATTTTTGTCATTGTGGGAGAAGAAAGAGCGATCGCCGAATTGCGGCTAGAGTGTTCAAAGTATGGAGCCACCAATGTGAAGCTGCTCCATTTTCAACCACGTGAGAAGTTGCCAGAGATGTTGGCTGCGGCCAATGTTGGACTGATCGTGCAAAAATCAAACGTCGTATCGTTTAACATGCCGTCTAAGACTCAACTCTTGCTCGCGAGCGGTCGTCCGATCATTGCGTCGGTGCCTTTAACGGGGACAGCGGCCTCTGCAGTACAGCAGAGTGGAGGAGGACTGGTTGTCCCTCCGGAGCAGCCGAGAGAGTTAGCCGATGCCATTTTAGAGATATACCATGCTCCAGAGCAGGCAGACGTGCTTGGAAAGAGAGGCCGTGCCCACGCCATGCAACAATATTCTTTTGACAGTTCACTCTCTCGATACGAGTCTCTATTTGCTCAACTCGCTCAGGTCGAGTTGAGCGACGACAGAACCCATCATTCCATGCCTCCATCGGCCGTTTTTGCCCGCACGGGGGTGTCTGACGAGACAGTCGAGTCGTCTCTACCAGTTCATCATCGATCGAGTCAAGACTGAATCTTGCCCCAGGTAGTTCACCCCGTTGGGTTTTGACCTGGTTCTTTGGAAGCTTTCAGAGAGTGATAGTTGCCTTGAAACTTTTCTGCAAGTTCTGCAAGTATTGTTCAAGGTTACAAAAGCTCTTTCGGAGCAATTAATGAACTACGTGTCCAAGAAGCAACGAAAGGAAATCTTAGACTGGTTGTCTAACCACGTTCCGGAATCTCGTGTTGAGCATGTGCTGCGAGTTGAAGCAATGGCAGTAGACTTGGCTCAGCAGCATGGTCTCTCGACGCACAAAGCTGCTCAGGCAGGGTTGATGCATGACTTGGCTAAGTACTTTCCTGCGGAAAAATTGTTGGCGATCGCCACCTCGAACAACATTGAAATTGACTTTGTTTTCGAAGCGAATCCTCATCTTCTGCATGCTGATATTAGTGCGATTGTCGCCAGAGACGAGTTTGGGATTGACGATCCAGACATCTTAGAAGCGATCGCCAACCATACCCTCGGTCGTCCGTCTATGGATGGGCTGAGCTGCGTTGTGTTTTTGGCAGATGGCCTTGAACCCGGTCGAGGTGTGAAAAAAAACTTAGAAGAGTTGAGAAAACTAAGCCGCCAGAATCTTCGTAAAGCGGTCTGGAAAACCTTCGACTATACCTTCGAGAAGCTAATCCGCAGTAAACGTCTCATTCACCCACGGGCATTGGACACTCGCAACTGGTTCTTACAAAGCACTAAGTCGTAACACGAAGACTAAAAAGACCCGTTAAAATGTCCGTAAATATTCATACGAAATTCATACGAAATGAGTTGCAGAATTTAGCTCTTCTCAATGGAGACGCTCCTAGCAAGTCGCAACAGTGACAAAAACGGCGATACGAGGCGAGTTAATCGTCAAATCGTGTTTCCTATACAGCAGTGGAATATAAATAAATCTTGAAGTTTGTTTGTTTTCTATTGGAGTCAGAGATGATGAATTTAGGTTCGCAATCGTTGGCCCCAATATATTCATCGCACCAACACTCACAACGCCCAGAGGTGATTCAACTGAATGCTTGATCGATCTAACTTTCACTCCACGTCCGATTCTCGCAGCTTGTTTGAAAATGAGCGATCGGCTGAAGCCATTCAGACAGAAATTGCTAGTATCGATGACCCAAGCCTGCGGCTTGCGAACGTCATCGCTGCCGGAGGAGACGATCGCAAAGCTGAAGATATTATTTTGTTGGATGTTGAAGATGTATCTTACCTAGCTGACTATTTCATTGTGATGACGGGTTTTTCGAAGACTCAGGTACGGGCTATTGCTAGAGTCGCCCAGGATAAGGCAGAAGAGGTATGTGGGCGATCGCCCATTCACGTAGAAGGCATGAATGAAGGAGCTTGGGTTTTGCTCGACTATGGAGATGTGATTGCTCACGTGTTCACGCCCCAAGAACGTGAATACTATAGCTTGGAAGCGTTTTGGGGACATGCTAAGCAAATGCCCTTATTCACCAACCCTGCTCTCCAAGACTCGACAGATTAAACTCGATTGCCTCAACTTCGGTAGAGTAAAAGTAAAGACTTGAACCGTTTCATTTCCGGTATTACATTGCACTCCACCATGAATCCGTCTGCGCCCGTCTGCCCCGTTCCAACTGAGCAACAGCCGTTGCAAGAATATAAAGCCTTACAAGATTCTTGGTTTTTTGGTTGGGCTACACTAGGGCTGTGGGCTTATCTCAAGCCTCTCATCATTTCGTGGGGACTTGGATTAGTTCTCGCTTCTCCGGTCGCTACCGTCAGCTTTCCTGCCGCTAAACAGCCTTTGTATTTCGTTTTAAGCGCTGTGGCGGGTGCGTCTCTTGTTCCAATTCTTGCCCTCATACAGCTTTATTTGGGATGGTTCTATGTCCGCAATCGCCTAGCGGATGCAGCGGTCGTTTATGAAGAATCAGGCTGGTATGATGGCCAAACCTGGCACAAGCCTGAAGAGGTGATTCAGCGCGATCGCCTCATCGTGACCTATCAGATTAGCCCTTTGTTAAGACGCATCCGCTATACCTTTGCCTGTCTGTTGCTGTTGTTTGGAGTAGGAGTTTTGATCTGGATTGTCGTTTAGACTCACTGCTTAAGCCAAGAATGCGGGAGTTCGAGGCGCTTTAGTCGGGAACACTCACATTTGCAAATTGACCAATGTTTGTAGTGCGAGCGTCCCGTTTCTCCTGATGGAGAGACGTTGCCAACGCGGGCAAGCTGCCCCCAAGCAGGGCTAAACTGGGATACCCCCCCTTTAGTTTTCCATCTGCTCACGGTTTCTCTCGGCCTGTTGATCGCTCTGGTTCACATTTGTTCACTTCATCCTCAAATTCATGACTCGCGGCAAGCGCACCCAAACAGCACAAATCGAAGTCCGACTCCTGCGGGAAGGCATTATCGAATCGACTCACCATGTCCAAGCTGCTGTCTGTGATGAGCGAGGCCGAGTTCTTTCGGCTGCGGGTAGTCCTGAAACAGCAACGTTTATTCGCTCTAGCTTGAAGCCTTTCCAAGCATTGGCTGTCACTTCTACTGGCACGATGGAGCGCTTCAACCTGACTGACAAGGATCTTGCCATCATCTGTAGCTCTCACCAAGGCACAATTGAGCAAGCCCGCCAAGCTTTCAATATTCTCTGGCGCGCCAATATTGACCCTATTGCGCTGAAATGTCCCATTCCTATAGGCAAACAAAGCCCCTTGCAGCACAACTGCTCTGGAAAACATGCGGGAATGTTAGCGGTCTGTCAACAACGGAGCTGGGCATTGGGAGGATATCTCGATCGTGACCATCCCATACAGAAGTTGATCTTGTCTCGGCTCGCCGATCTATTGCAGATGCCAGCGGCAGAATTTATTGCTGTCCATGACGACTGCGGTGCCCCGACTTATTTGGTTCAGATGAGCCAAATGGCGGCGCTCTATGCTCAACTCAGCTCGGGCGATAGTTTAGACATGGAGCGTATTGTCAGAGCTATGGTTCATCATCCAAGTCTCATTGCAGGTCAGGGCGAATTTGATACCGAATTGATGGTGGCTTCGGAAGGAGAACTTTTGAGTAAAGCTGGAGCAGAAGGTGTTCAGTGTGTTGCTCGTCTGGGAGAAGGGTTGGGATTGGCGATCAAAGTGATGGATGGTTCTAAGCGGGCTAAGTATGCTGTTGCAATCCATCTGCTGAAGCAGTTGGGCTGGATTAGTCCGACGGTTGCAGAATCTTTGTCCGATCAGTTTATGAACATTGGCGATTACAAGCGTCTAGATGTCGTCGGTGAGATTGCCATGCTTTAGGGGCTGAACAATTAAAGCATGACTAAGAAAATGGCCTCTGCATAGAGATTTTGGGTTCTCGCGTTACTATGAAATCTACTGCAGATGGATGGATATCGGTAGATTGGCACGGGTCTGAAGCTTTGCTCTTGTGCTGCATATAGAGCAAGGGCTGTCAGATGGTCGCGAATTGCGGATCTCCATCACTTGTTTCTGAGCCTGTATCTCAATCTCATTTTTGTCGCTGACCATTGAATCGTCAGCCATCCAGCCACTAAGGAGTAGGAATGTCCGCTTCCCCAAACGTCGTCCGTTTACCTCAACTAAGCAATACCTACCGATCGCAATTGAAGAACGGGCTGACAGTTATTGCAACAGAAAATCCAACGGCGGACATCATCTCAGCACGCATTCTCTTCAAAGGCGGAGGGCGGGTTGAGCCCGCTGACAAAGCCGGAGTGGCTCATCTTTTGTCGTCAGTGCTAACAAAAGGAACTGAAACGCTAACCTCTCAAGATATCGCTGAAAAAGTAGAGTCTGTCGGTGCTAGCCTAGGTGCTGATGCTGCGTCAGACTATTGTTTAGTGAGCTTCAAAACAGTTGCGGCTGACTTTCAGAAGCTGCTTGACTTGACTGCTGAACTGGTGCGATCGCCCAGTTTTCCAGAACATGAAGTTGACTTGGAGCGGCGTCTCACGCTTCAGGGCATTCGTTCGATGCAAGAACAGCCCTTTACGATCGCTTATCAGCAACTACGAGCAGCTCTTTATCATCAGCATCCCTATGGTTCTTCAGGTCTCGGGACAGAAGAAACAGTGTCTCAGATGACGCGCGCTGATATTGTGGCTTATTATCAGCAACACTTCAGACCCGACCAGATGGTAGTTAGCATTGCTGGGCGGATTAGTCCTCAAGTAGCGATCGCTGCGGTTGAGTCAGCGTTTGGAGATTGGCGTCCCCACCCCGATGCAAAGGATGGCTTGGTTCCGGCTCCACTACTACAAATTCCCAAGCGCTCTGACACAGTCATCGATGTGCAAGACACGATGCAAGCGATCGTGATGCTGGGCTATCCGGCACCATCGGCTCACAGTCCAGACTATGTCGGGCTAAAGCTTCTGACGACGCATCTAGGCAACGGGCTGTCGAGTCGTCTTTTCGTGGAATTGCGAGAAAAGCGGGGACTCGCCTATGACGTTTCCGCAATCTATCCTACCCGCATTGACTGGTCTCACTTTGTGGCTTACATGGGAACAGCCCCGATCAACGTTCAAGCGGCAACTGAAGGGTTGCACGCCGAAGTGAACCGCATTTGTAATAAGCCTTTGACAGATGACGAAGCCCAAATTGCGAAGAACAAACTGTTGGGGCAATATGCCTTGGGCAAACAGACCAATGCCCAAATTGCTCAGTTGTTGGGCTGGTATGAAGTATTAGGTCTAGGTGTAGAGTTTGATCAAGATTTCCAAGAGGCGGTGGCAAAAATCTCGTTGGATGACATGCAGGCGATCGCCCGTCGCTATCTAGGGAACGAGCCTTGTCTGTCGCTGGTCGGCCCAGAAGCGGCAGTCAGCCCGGAGTGAAAATAACAAAACTTGACCCAATTCGTTTGATGATTTGCAAAAAGGCTGTTTAATGTAGGCGGTTGAAGCCATCTTTGAAGATCAGCTTTAAAATTAGTAAACGAGTCCTGCTCTAATATAGAGTCCTGTGTTTTGGGAGCAGTTGTTCGCAATTAAGTCCTGTTTATTGCAGCATCATTCTGAATGTTGTACTTGGGGTTTCGTCTGAATCGTTTTTGAATCACCCTTTCCAGGCACGACGTTTCTCTACTCGCTTGAACGTTTTGTTAAGGTATTGCCAACGCTTTGATGTATCCGATGTCGAATTCATCAGCCTCTTCTTCCAGTCCTAAAAGTTCCTCACGCCTCCTGAAGTGGATTAACCAAACCACAAGTGGGCCAGAAATGCGGGTTGGATATCGGCTGCGTGGTAATACGCTGCATCTGCTCTACGAAGGGAGTTCTTGTCCCAATCAGCAGATCATGATTCGCAATGTACTGTCGTCTCTAAAATCGACAGATATTTCAGCATACCTGCCGGAATCCGTCGAGGTTTACCAAATCTGGCTCTACGGAAGAAAGCGAAGGACTGAAACGGAAGATACGTCATTTTCGAAGAAGCTAGATTGGACATTTCGTATCAATCTAGACCAAGTTGAACAATTGCACCTACAAATTCAATCGCCTACGGCATCAGAAACTGCCTCAGAATTTTCAACCCCACCTGAGCAAAGAGCGTCTCCTGTTTCCTCGACTCCAAACCGTTATGGTTCAGCTGCACCAAGTGCTGACGCTACAACTCCTGCCCCCCTAAATGTCGCTCACCTCGAATCGATTGCCCGTCAGCTGAGCGCCACGCTAAATCACTTGGGAGTATCCGTCAATGTGGCGGCCAAAGCTCAGGCGAATCTAGCTCCGTCGCAGCCCGTTGTGACAGCGTCTGGCATGACCTCAGTGAGCTTTCCACAACTGCATAATGCAGCAACTCATCGACTGTGGATTTCTTGCCGGGCTCGGCATAGCCCTTCTCCATCGCTAATTGCAGAACCGATCGCCCGTCAATTGAGGCTGCTCAATCTCGAAGGATTTCGAGACGCGGTGGTGACTGTGCGGGTCATTGGCGAGGAAAAACCCGACTGGATTCTGCGGATTGACCTGACCCCCACTGACGTTTTGCTGCGGGAATGGGCGCGATGGGGAGATGTGGCGGCACTCAGTCGTCTCATCAATGAAGCTCTCAGTGCAGGCGGTTGGGCACTGGCGACGGCGACGTTAAAAGAGTCCACTTTGCATCTGGTGTGCCAGCACGAGAATGGTGAAGCGAGTGGACAATCACTCCATCAAGACTCGATCTGGAGCGTCGATCAGCTCAAATCCTCAGTCCAAAACACGCTTGATGAACTAGCTCCTCAGGGGATTCATGCGGCTGTTTTGTATGGACAACAGCCCCAAGCGCAAGCCCCCGACTGGGTGGAGTGGCTGTCGCTGCCTGCTAGCAATGACGTTGACCACTCGATTGACGCGCTCTCCTTGGCTCAGCACGGTCAGCTTGAGGCGATCGCCTTTTTGATGAGCCGATTGCTGAATCCTGATCTCAACACCCAGGTTGCAACAGGGGGAATCCGCATTCAGCTACTGCCCAAAGATGGGCTGATGCATGTCATGTGTGATGCTCCGATCTGTCCGCCTCAAGAGTCTATTTGCGACAAGGTTGTGCGGCTACTGCGACAGCTCAATGTTTCTGAAATTACGGGAGTGCGCATCTATGGGCGGCGATCGGGACGGCGATCGCCCCTGTGGAGCTATGGCACTGACTTTGTCGCGCGTCAGCGGTTTGTGCCAGAACCAGAGCCAGAGTTTGCCGCATCAGATGCCTATGTCAACGAGCTGATTACCCATCAAGATGCTTCCCCTCTCCGCCCTGACCTCACCTCTGCCGAACTCCAGGCTCGCTGGACAAGGTTTAATCAGCGAGTCGGGCAGGTCATACAGCGATCGCTCTTAAAGTCCCAGTTTGTCACTCCGACTCCTGAGACCCCAACCTTATCGTTGCCCCAAACGATCAATCGCCAGGGAATTAAAGCTGCCGTGATTTGGTCGGTTGTGGGACTGCTGTCAGTCGTGCAAATCGATTGGGTCATGGGCTGGATGGCACAGTCGGCTACAGAAGCAGAAGCTCGTCAGAATGAGCTAGTCGAGCCTCCACCTGCTGTCGTTCCCAATTTAGAAGTCGCAGGCGAAGGTTCGGATTCGGAAGATTTGTCCGATGCAGAGGATTCCTTAGAAGCTGCGTCGTCAGAAAATATAGCCCCAGCAGATTTAGAACAGAATGATTTAAGTTCAGACGAAGATCTGAATGAAGACGACGAGCCGTTTCAGACGGATGAATTTATCCGTTCAGCCAGTGACGCCGAAAGTTCTCCAAGCGGCTCACCTGATCCTTCCGTTCTCAGTATTAGCCAGGTCGAGGGCAGTAGAGAGGCAAGCCAGAGCGATTCTTCTCAGCAAGAGCTTTTGATTGACCAATCTCCGTATCCTTCATTCAACAGTAGCCAGCTCGATTTAAAACTGGCTCTCTATCATCAACGAGTTGCAGAACAAGGTGTTCCTGATGTGATGGTGATTGGCAGCTCACGAGCCTTACGAGGGATTGACCCTGAAGTGCTAGAGCGAGCGCTCTTCAATCAAGGATATGCCGATGCAGATGTTTTCAACTTTGGAATCAACGGTGCAACGGCTCAGGTTGTTGAACTTGTGGTGCAGCGCATTCTAGTGCCTGAACAGTTACCTCAGGTGATTGTCTGGGCGGATGGAGCTCGTGCGTTCAACGGCGGCCGAGAAGACCGGACTTATGACAGCATGGCGGCCTCGGAAGGTTATACTCTTCTGTCAGAAGGGCAGCTATCGGTTCCGATCACAACGCCAAATGGTGTGATTCGTGCTGGTTCAGGCTCTGGTGAGCAAACAGGTTCCTCAAGCTGGACTGTTGCATTCAGCGCATCGCTAACGGACAGTTATCAAGCCCTTGATGAATGGCTGAGCGATCGCCTTGCCCATGTCTCGTTGGCTCACGATGAGCGCGATCGGCTCAAGAGCATGATTCAAGACACGATTACCGTAGATTTAAGTCGGAATACAGGATCAAATCGTGGCTCTAATGTGTCGAGCGCGAATGGGAAACCGACTGGAACTGCCGGAGACGAGGCTAACTTTGAGGGCGATCGCATCCTCGGTCAAATTGATCCCGATGGTTTCTTGCCCCTCGATGTCCGGTTTGACCCGGTAACCTACTACGAAAGTTTCTCACGGGTTGCTGGCAATTACGACAAGGACTACGCAGACTTTCGGCTCTCAGGTTCTCAGTCAGAATCGCTGCAATCTATTCTGGCGCTGAGTCAGAATCACGATGTTCCCATTGTTTTTGTTAACCTGCCCCTGACTGAAGAATACCTCGATCCCTATCGGATGGCTCACGAGGCCGAATTTCGACAGTTCATGTTGGAAGTAGATTTGTCGAACGACCAGTTTGTGTTTCGAGATTTGGGCGCTCTTTGGCTCGACCAAGAAGATTACTATGGATATTTTTCTGATCCTAGCCATTTGAATCGTTATGGGGCCTTCGAAGTGTCCAAGCGGTTAGCCCAAGATGCCATGATTCCTTGGCCAGGTTCTAGCTCTCGGCTTTAAACTTCAGGTAGGGATATCCGAATTCGAAAAGTCTGGTACTCCTCCTCCTCATTTTGGGTGGCGATCGCCCAAAATAGCGTTTGGGTTCTTATCGTTCATATCCATTTCTATTGTTACTGACGCAACTTGAGTAGACCATGACCACGATCCTTGAACAGGGCAACATCAGTATCCATACTGAGAATATTTTTCCCATTATCAAAAAGTGGCTCTATTCAGACCACGAAATCTTTTTGCGAGAGTTGGTATCCAACGCCGTTGATGCTCTCAAAAAGCTGACGATGCTATCCCGCACCGGAGAGTTTTCGGGAGAGATGGGTGAACCCGAAATTACTTTGGCGATCGACAAAGACAAAAAGCAACTCTCCATCACCGATAACGGCATTGGCATGACTGCCGACGAGGTGAAGAAGTACATCAACCAAGTGGCTTTTTCTAGTGCTGAAGAATTTGTAGAGAAGTTCAAAGGCAGCACCAACGACCAAATCATCGGTCACTTTGGCCTTGGCTTCTATTCTTCGTTCATGGTGGCAACGCAAGTTGAAATCGACACCCTGTCCTACCAAGAAGGCGCGACGCCTGTTCACTGGACCTGTGACGGAACGACTCAGTTCGAACTGACTGATTCTGAGCGGACTGAGCGCGGTACGACGATTACTCTCACCCTGCAAGATGATGAGACGGAATATCTAGAAGATGCTCGTATCCGTCAGCTCATTACAACCTATTGCGACTTCATGCCCTACCCCATCAAGCTGGATGGGGAGCAGATCAACAAGCAAAAAGCGCCGTGGAAAGAATCTCCCAGCAATCTGACGGACGAAGACTATCTAGAGTTCTATCGGTATCTTTATCCGTTTCAAGAAGATCCGCTGCTGTGGGTTCACCTCAACACAGACTATCCTTTTGTCGTCAACGGCATTCTCTACTTCCCCAAGCTACGTCCCGATATTGACGTGACGAAGGGGCACATCAAGCTATTTTGCAACCAAGTCTTCGTTAGTGAAAACTGTGAGGAAGTGATTCCCAAGTTTCTGCTGCCGCTCCAAGGCGTCATCGACAGCATTGACATTCCCCTCAATGTCTCCAGAAGCTTCCTGCAAAACGATCGCACGGTGCGCCGCATTGCCGACTACATCGCCAAAAAAGTGGGCGATCGCCTCAAAGAAGTCTATCGCGACAATCGCGCTCACTATATTCGCTGCTGGCAAGACTTAGGCACGTTTGTCAAGTTTGGCTCGCTCAACGATGACAAATTCAAGAAGCAAGTCGAAGACATTTTGGTATTTCGCACTACTGCGAAGCTTGCGTCTGAAGAGCCCGCCAAGGTTGAAGTCCAGAGCGAAGAAGGGGATGCTTGGGAAACAGTACCTTCAGAAGAAATAGCGGCAGTGGACGAGCAAGGTTTCTCGTACACAACGCTGAATGAATATCTGGAGCGTAATAAGGAAAAGCACGAAAACCGGGTCTTTTACTCCACCGATCCCACAGCGCAATCGACTTATGTCGAGCTGCACAAGAGCCAAGGACTGGAAGTGCTGTTTATGGATTCGTTCATCGACACCCACTTTGTTAGTTTTCTGGAGCGGGAATACAACGATGTCCAGTTCTCCCGTGTGGATTCTGAGCTGGATGAAACTCTGCTTGACACAGACAAAGAGAGTGAAATCGTTGATCCTGCGACCAATAAGACTCGTAGCGACCAAATTAAGGAGCTGTTTGAACTGGCGCTCGACAAGCCTAAACTCAACATCAAAACTCAAGCGCTCAAGTCTGACGATCCGTCTACGCCTCCGGCAATGGTGCTGCTGCCTGAAGCCTTACGGCGTTTGCGGGATATGACAGCCCTGATGCAACAGCAAACCGCAGAGTTTCCTGAGGAACATATCCTTATGGTGAACACGGCACATCCGCTGGTGGAGAACGTGCTAAAGCTGAGCCAAGGCAGCATTGTGACGGGCGACGGCGAGTCACCCTCAGCTCAAACGGCTAAGCAGCTCTGTCAACACATTTACGACTTAGCGCTGATGGCACAGAAGAGCTTCACTGCTGATGATATGAAAGCCTTTGTGGAGCGCTCCAACAAAGTGTTGACGTATCTCACGAACGACTAAGCAATGACAGCTTGAGCTAATCCGAAAGAAGGGATGCAGAGAATCTGCGTCCCTTCTTTGTTTTGATTCCAGAGCAAGACAAAGCGCTCGTTGAGTGTTCCAGAAGTATAGCAAGAGGCAGAATTCAGTATTCGGAATTCAGTATGGAATGCTTGCTGCGCAAGAGGGTTAACCCTTTAGGTTGCCTCAACCTAACTGCGATTTGCTATATTGTTCCAGAAAACTTGAATAAGCTATGTCAAAGGTTTCAAAATCGTAGCGGCGTACCGCTCAGTTGACAGATACTTCTGCGCCAAGTGCTGGAGTTCTTCTGGCTTAAACGACTGTATATGAGCAGGGTAAGTCGTTGCTACCGTGGGTTTTGTAATAGCGCTGTAATAGCCGTAGAGTCCTGCGAGTTGATTGGACGTTTCTGTTGAAAAAGCATAGTCGTTGCAGAGAAGGCGCTTGTAGCGATTCAATTCAGAAACGTCGAGAGGCGTTGCCGCTAGCTCTCTCAAGCGATCGCCAATCAAGTCTTCCGTCGCCTGTAAATGCTGGGGTTCTAACCATGCACTAATGGTGAAGAGGCTAGAGTCGCGCTGGAGAGAGAAATTGCTACCGACTGCGTGAACCCACTGCTTCTCTTCTCGAAGTTCTCTGACTAAGCGTGAGGATCGGCCGCCTGCCAACGCAACAGAAAGCAGATCAAGGCCATAGGCATCATGAATCTTGTCTACTCCTGGGCCATGCCATGCCATCAGCAGGCGAGCTTCTTCGATGCGAGCGAGACCCATTTCTTGCCGCCGCAGTCCATTCATCGGTGCATTTGTATAAGTGATGGGTGAAGATTCAGGAAGTCGTGGTAAAAAGCCACAAAAAGCTTGCCTGACTGAGTTCAACGCCACATCAAGTTCCACATCTCCCACTACCACCACCGTCATATTTTCGGGCTGATAATATCTGCGATGAAACTGACGCATGTCGTGGGACGATCGCGACATCAGTGTCTCTTCTGTTCCTAGGACTGAGCGCCCATAGGGATGAGCCGGGTATACGCTTTCCATTAACGCCTGAAACCCAACCCAGTCTGGATCGTCTTGAGCCTGACGCAGCTCTTCAAGCACGACCTCACGCTCGCGCTCAAATTCGCCGTCTGGAATAGAAGCCCGAACGAGCAACTCTGCTAGATGATCTAACCCATCACTCAAATACGCTGGCGCAATATCAATAAAAAAGTGGGCGTAATCATGGCTCGTGGCGGCATTGGTCACACCACCTCGGGTTTCGATGGCCTGATCAAAATAGCCAGGGGGAAAGCGATCCGTTCCTTTGAAAATCATGTGCTCTAGGAAATGAGCCATGCCAGCCCACGGATCGGGTTCGGCGATCGCCCCTGCCCTCACCCACACATCAACGGTGACAACAGGCGCAGAAGGCAGATGTTGGTGAACGACAGAAAGTCCATCTTCAAAGGTATGAAGGTTAGCGGGAAACGTTTCGATAGCTAGCAGAGCTCGAATCCTCGTAGAGGGTGTTGGTACTTAAATGGTAATCCTCGACACACAAGATTTCCAGTCTATTTCAGCAATTCTCAGTTCTGATAAAAAGCTGATATTGCCAGAGCAGCAGCACTCTAGCGATTGGCTATCCGAGTTCATCTCACATGATTCCGCTGATCATTAGAGTTTATCGGGCTCCATGATGGATGTGTTCAGCAGAACAAGGAGAGCAGCCACCGTTTTGCTGTAGCTGCTCCTTAGGAAGGAATGCAGTATTTCTAGATACAAACTCAGCACACTAAGCTTGTTTTACTGGGGATCAGTGGTCTGGAGAACCCTCATGGTAACAACGCTTTCTCAGAAAAAAACATTAGCTGAATTGGCTCAAGAGTTGGGCTTGAGGTTTTTTCTTGTTTCATACACCGACTTGCTAGGCGGAACACGAGCCAAATTAGTTCCGGCCGCAAAAATCGCTTCGGTTGAATCGGATGGAGCTTTTTTCGCTTCGTTTGCATCCAATCTCGGATTAGGCCCGGATGCGGCTGAAATTGCGGTGATCCCCGATCCCGATTCTTTGATCGTGCTGCCTTGGCAACCAAATGTCGGCTGGGTTGCGAGTGATGTCTATTTCAACGGAGAGCCCTTTGAAGCGGCCCCTCGGATGATTCTCAACCGAGCGATGGACAAAGCGAAGTCTATGGGCTACACCTACAAAACTGGGGTTGAAGCAGAGTTCTTCTTACTCAAAGAAACCGAAAATGGATATGCGATCGCCGACTCCAAAGATACGGCAACTCGTCCTTGCTACGACCAGCTCAACTTAATGCGCCAGTTCGACTTCATTTCGACCGTGGTGGGCTACATCGAGGATCTAGGCTGGGAGCCTTATCAGTGTGACCACGAAGATGCAAATGGTCAGTTTGAGATTAACTGGTCCTATAGCGATGCTCGTGTGACGGCCGATCGCCACGTTTTCTTCAAATATATGGTGAAGACCTTGGCCGAACAGCGTGGCATGGTTGCAACTTTCATGCCGAAACCTTTCAGCCATCTCACAGGCAGTGGAGCCCATGTCCACAACAGCCTTTGGGCTGACACAACGAATGTGTTTGACGAAGGAGCAGATGAAGGAGGCTTGTCTCCTGTGGGATATCAGTTTCTGGGCGGCGTTATGGCTCATGCGCGAGCACTGACAGGGCTATGTGCCCCAACGGTCAACTCCTATCGACGGTTGGGAGCGACCATGACCGACTCAGGCAGTACTTGGAGTCCTCAATACATTTCTTACGGGGGTAATAATCGCACCCACATGCTGAGAATCCCGGAAGCAGGACGTTTCGAGTGTCGTTTGATTGACGGAGCTGCAAACTTATATTTGGTTCTTGCCGGCCTTTTGACAGCTGGATTGGAGGGAATTGAAAAAGAGCTGAGTCCGGGCGATCGCATTGATGAGAACTTGTTCGTTCGGGGTGCGGAATTTCCAGACTTGCAGAAGCTGCCTACCAGTTTGATAGAAGCTCTAGAAGCCCTCAAAGCTGACGACCTGCTGATGACGCTCATGGGCGAGCTAGCCAGCAAAACTTACTTTGAGTTTAAGTATGGCGAATGGGATGCGTTTCGCTCTGGCATCACCACTTGGGAGATGCAGCAATACGTCAATTGCTAGAAGGTGCGTTGGATTAAATCTACCTTCAATATCTCTGACATTAGCTTGTTTCTTTGGGAGCGCTCGGCTGAGCGCTCCTCTGAGTCTGAGCGAAAGATTCGTATCAGAATCTATAGCATATCGTCACTTAAATCTTCATCCTCGTATTCAGCTTCAGCATATTGATGCTCAACTTGAGGTTCGGGTTCAGGCTGGATCTCAATTTCTTCAGCCATGGGCAATTCTCGCAAATTGGGCAGTTCCACCTGCTCTTCGACCTCTTCTGTTGACTTTTCGCGAATTTCGATAGGCAGGCTGATCGGTTTGGGCTGATCAAGCCAGCAACTTGCCACAGGTAAAGCGTGCTCTAGGTCGTCCAATGGGCGAGGAATAATCATCACCGCATGGAGTTCTCCAATGCGCTCTGCTTCATACATACCCGCTTCGATAGCAATGGTGACATCTGCCACATTGCCTCGAATGATCGCGGTACAAAGCCCATCACCGATCATTTCATAGGACGCAAGCTGTACCTCAGCGGACTTCAGCATGGCATCTGCTGCACCGACCATGGATGGAAACCCACGCGTTTCAATCAGTCCCACAGATTGATTGCTGAGACGGCTGTAGCCGCGATCTTCTGAGAGCTGCATCAATCGGCTACCGATCGGCAACACTGCGTCTAGGTTAGGCAACGGCCGAGGAATCAGAATTTTTGAAGCAAGCTGGCCGAATTTCTGAGCCGTTTCAGCTCCAGCTTCGATGGCAATGCGAACATCGGCAAGTCGCCCCCGAATAACCGCTGTACAGTGACCGCTCCCAATCTTCTCAAATCCAACCAGCGTGACCCCTGCTGACTTCAGCATCATATCTGCGGTGCCAATGATCGCTGGAAAGCTATGGGTAGAGACGAGCCCCAACGCCGTATTTTTGAGATCTGGCACTTGCCGAATGGAATGAGCTGTTGAGAGGGCGTTGTTGGCAGGAATGTTCACGGCGGTGATCTCTAGCGAAATGTGCTGCTACGAAGTCGCTTAGTGTCGGAGTATCGTATTTGCTTTTTCTATTGTATTGAGATGCTTTAAAAGAATGGTGCTGAGAGCACGATAATGTCTCAATTATTTTTGATTATTAATCAATTATGGTGAATTGAGATTGGAATCAGAGGCAGAACTATTGTTTGAACCAAACTGATACTGCCGTGCTGGAAACATAACGCGAATCATCTCTTCAACAGCCGCACGTCCATAGACGTGACCGTTTTTTTGGAGGCTTGAATTGGTTTCGTCAGATCCGATCGCCTCATCCGTATTTGCTGCTTTCTCTGCTTCTGCTGCTTTCTCTGAGCTAGAGGGGCGATCGCCATTCTGGGCAGCAGCGTTATCACTTGAAGCTTGATCTGAGTCTGGATGAAACTGATCTGTATCATTCTGATCAGAAGCACGTTCAGACCCATTCAAAGACTCTGAATGAGTAGGCTCGGCAATCTTCCGGCTTGCATCTCCTAGAAGCGACGAAGGAGGCAGTACCTGGCAGTCAGCCACATCAACTTTCAGCATCAAAGTAGAGAAAGCACCGATGCAAGCACTTTTCCCGACAGTGCCATGACCAACAATCAGGACTCGATTACCAACCGTAGTGTTTTCCCGAATTTCCAGAACACCGCCACTGGCATGAAGGATGCTTCCTGATCCCAAGGAGACACCTGCATGAATGATGATCTGGCTATCAGGATCTGCCTGAAGCAACACATCGGAGGCGATCGCCGCATCTGGATGCACTGTCACATGTCCACTAACATAGAAGCAGACATCGCGCATAGGCTGGAGTGACGATGCACTCATCCGGATCAACGGCCTCCTTAGCATTTACAACAGACAGATCACGATAGGCAGAGCTATCACCAATGTTCACTCAAAACGTTGGGCTTACGAACATTGAACTACGGGCGCTGAACCATCGTTTCTGCGACCCGACGCTTCGCAACTGGGTCAACCCCAAGAATGCGGACGTATTCGCCAGCGTGCTCACTCATACAGCTTTCAATTGCCGATAGCACCTCGCTAGCACGGCTTGAAGCGATTGAAGGACAGTTTTTCCAAGAAGAGGTTTGGAATCGACGCGCATCCGCATATTCGATGCCAATCCGACACCCTTGCGCCAGAAGTTGTTCCACCTGACGAACAACGTCTTCACTCAGGCGCTGATTGCTCATTACATGGCGAGGCTGAGGATTTGATGAAGTGGGTTCGTAACTCGCCGTCATTCTAGCTGACGAACGAGAAGGAGAGGTGACTTGACTGGAGCGATCGCCTGGACGCTGAACAATCTCTTCCATGACACGACGTTTCGCGACGGGGTCAATGCCAATAATACGCACATACTCACCCTCATGGTCTGCCATACAGGATGCCAACGTTGTGATTACCTCTGCCGGTCGATTAGATGGAATCGAAACGCTCTTCCAAGAAGAAGTTTGGAATCGACGAGCATCAGCATACTCAGCTCCAATCCGGTAACCTTGAGCCAGCAACTGACTCACCTGACCGACCCAGTCAGCTCCTAATGAAGGCGGAACAGAACCCATAGAACCGTGGGATGAAGCCGTTGAAGTACGAGAGGTTTGAGAAGACGAATAGCCTTTAGAAGCGGAACCATTCCGGTTATCGCCTGGACGCTGAATAATCGCTTCAGAAACCCGGCGTTTGGCATTGGTATCAATGCCAATCATTCGCACATATTCGCCTTGATGCTCTTTGAGACAGTCTTCTAGTGCTGAAACCACATCGCGCTCAGAACTTGACTCAATTGGCGAACAGCTTTTCCAGGAAGAAGTCTGGAAGCGGCGAGCATCAGCATGTTCTGTACCGATGCGATAGCCCTGCCGCAATAGTCCGCGAACGTGGTCTACAACTTCACCATCGAGAAATGAACTCATGGAGCCGTTGTAGCTGCTATGTCCATTAGAACTCGACTTGTAAGACGCAGAAGCATAACCATTACCATTACCTGAAACACTAGAAGCTCCAGAAGCAACAGACACCGATTGTCCCGGACGCTGGATAATCAGTTCTAAAACTCGACGCTTCGATTGAGTATCGATTCCCAGCAGTCGCACGTATTCACCCTGATGCTCTTTGAGACAACCATCAAGAGAACTGAGGACCTCTGATGGACGATCTGAGTCAGACACAGAACAACTGTGCCAAGATGAGGTCTGAAAACGACGACGATCGGCATATTCAGCACTAATTCGATAGCCCTGAGAGAGAAGATGCTTAATCTGACTAACTACGTCAGCCGTCAGGCTATCGCTAGAACCAGAAGCAGTAGAGGATTGAGTTGGTGAGTAGGTAGGAGTCATAGCTGCGGATGTATTTGACTGATAGTTACGTTCAAGTTCTGATCGAATGGTCGCCACACAGGCAATATCGCTAGCGCATTGATATCCCGTGCGCAGAGCATTATTGACATCAACTACGTGATTGGCAAATTTTGTGTCAACGGCACTCACACTCGGAAGCTGGTCGGCCTGCTGTTGTGTCGTGATAATCGCTCCAGAAGGAACATATCGCCCTGCAGGCACCTCAACATCTTGAACAAGTGCATGCATCATCACTACACAACCGTCCCCAATGCGGGCATTAAATACGGTCGAGCGAAATCCAATAAAACAGTTGTCTCCGATGAAGGCAGGCCCATATACAAGAGACATATGGGTAATCGACGTGTTTTTGCCAATCCACACCGAATACTGTTTCTGGTCTTTGCCCATCACACGGCCTTGTTCTAAGCCGTGAATGACCACCCCATCCTGAATGTTACTGCTCTCTCCGATATGAAATGGCGTGCCTTCGTCTGCTCGAATTGAGGTTCCTGGTGCAACTAAGACATCAGGGCCAATCGAAACATCACCAATAATATTGGAAAACGAATGTACGTAAGCAGTCTCGTGAATCTGGGGCTGAGCCAAACTCTTAGACCAAGGGGTAGGAGGAGCGGCCGAGTGCTGAGAAACCATAATGTCCAGTTTTCCTAGCGAAATGCGATCGCACAGAAAAGAGCCCTATTGCGTAAAGCTCAAGTCTGCGATGAAGTGACGGTTAGTTCTTTGATTGATCTCTAAACTTTTTCATTAAATAGTTTTCGTAAGGTAGCTCGTAAGTGAAACAGTATGGGCTTCCAACGCCTTGTTAACCCAACGGCTTCCAGTTTTCAAGACCTGATGTGGTTGATAGGCTTTGGCAAAGTAGATGGTACTGATAGCAACTCCAGCCAGAGCTAAATTTCGAGCAGCGGCCTGGTATTAGTTTTACGAATGACATCTTGCGTCATGAGAAGAAATCTAGCGATCGCTCTCCCGCTTACTGTACAGGAAGCCCCGCTCAACACTAATTGTATCAATGATGCCAACAACTAAAGCATCGAGAGGACGGCTCTCGCCTCGCGGAGACTGTCGAGCCGCGCTTCCACGACTCACCAATACCCATTCGTCAACGCCAGCACCCACGTTATCAGCGGCCACCTCATATTCTGGCAATGGGTTGCCATCTTCATCCATGAGTTGGAGCAATAGAAATTTGACGCCAGTTAAACTAGGCTCTTTCTGAGTGCTCACAACAGTGCCGCGAACTTTTGCAATCTGCATAGATAAACCCCTAACGATTTAGAGGTCGGATGCCGGAAACGCTTTCGCGGAATACTTCTACAGCTTCGGTGTAGCGAATGGGCAGAACATATTCTAAGTTTTCGTGAGGACGAGCAATGATGTGAGTAGACAGAACTTGTCCCCCATCAACCCGCTTCACGTTTTCAATTCCTGCCGAAACAGAAGCTTGAACTTCCGACACATCTCCCCGCACGATGACGGTCACGCGTCCACTTCCAATCTTCTCGTACCCAACCAGTGTCACTCTAGCAGCCTTCACCATTGCGTCAGCTGCCTCAACAACGGCAGGAAACCCTAAGGTCTCCACCATTCCAACTGCAATTGCCATAACTCATACCCTTCCAGTAACTTAATCCCGTGCGATCGCACCCAGCTCGCCACGCTGAATAGACTCAGGCATTACTTCTCGAAAGTCGCTAACTAAACCAGTTAGCGGCTCTTGATATGAGAAAACACCGTCACCTAAGCGTGGCGACCTGGGGTCAGACAATTAGCTTCTGAACTGCTCAACAGCCTCGGTGTAGCGAATTGGCAAGACGTACTCCAGGTTCTCGTGAGGACGGGCGATGATGTGGGTGGACAACACTTCCCCTCCGTTTACGCGCTTTGCATTCTCGATTCCAGCCGCAACAGATGCTTGAACTTCCGATACATCGCCACGAACGATCACGGTGACACGACCGCTTCCAATCTTTTCATATCCAACTAGTGTGACGCGAGCTGCTTTCACCATTGCATCAGCCGCCTCAACAACCGCTGGAAAGCCCAAAGTTTCTACCATTCCAACTGCGATTGGCATCTCGTATCTCCTCTAAAAAACGCAAGTAACTTATGCTGCCCCGAAAGGCAAAAAAGAATTAGGAACTTTCCCATTAAACGAATTAATGACCAGTCCCTAGAAAACACCTTAAATTTCCCACAATTAAGAATACAGGTCTGCCATAAACTTTGACAACATAAAGGAGAATGATTATCTCAAATACAATTGATTTACCCTTCTTATATCGGCTTGCCATCCACGCAACATGCATGAAAGCGGACTGTTTTCAAGGTGTCATCCGCATGTTTTGATCCTATTTTTTGGCAAAAAACCCAGTTTAGACCTTAATTTAGCTAAACAATTGTCACTATTAGAGAAAAATTGTTTAGCTAAATTTGAAATTCTAAATAATTTCTAAAGTACCCGCTCCTGATGGATTATACCTAGTTGTCAAGGCATCAAAGGTTTCGGCTACGAGCAGCGAGCAATCGCGCTGATGTTTATCAACAAAGCCCTCTATATTTTGAGCGAGGCAGTCAGCCAAAGATGAAAACACATTGCTTTCAATATTTTGTTAATTTTAATTTCATATTGACCAAATAGGGGCAAGACATGCACTCTGAATTTGTGATCGAGATACTTGCGTTTTTACATTGTTTATCAGGTTGGTTTGTCATCTAATAAGACGTACTGCTGAGCATTAAACAGACACTCGATCTGCTTCTACGAGCTGTTGATGAGGCTATACATTCAAGTGAATGAGCGAGTTGTCATAATTTTCAATACTCGCCAAAATAGCTTACACATCCGGGAAAAGAGCTGTTTGGAGAAGGGCTGAGGTATCGGTAGAGCAAGCTATCGGATGAATGTTCCCACTACTTTCGGCTCATGGTTTGGAGTAGTAGCAGCGACTCAGGCTCAAAAATTTCTTTGATAAATGGGACTCTTGCTGGTTTAAGATCAGGTATCAAGCTTAGATGCAACAGACGGCGAGGCTTCGCTAGGGAGTGCCGTGAGTAGATATTTAAAGAATTAGGCTCCAAGTGGTGGACTAGATAATAGACAGAGTGAATGCACCCGTCAGCAGCGCTCAGAGCAGTCGGCTCTGAGGCTGGTATCTGTGTCAGAGCTGGTGTCTTGCTGGATGCAGATTTGTCTTCAATCGTTCATGCCTCAGCATTGAGGCTTGTATGACAGTCGTAATTAATCTTGATATCTGATTTGTGCATTTAATTTTTTAGGACGTTTTAGGACAAGACCCATGGCGCAGTTTTTGCTGCAAACAAGTTGGATGATCCCGATTTATGGCCTGTTGGGGGCTTTATTAACTCTGCCATGGTCTGTGGGAATGATTCGGCAAACAGGGCAGCGTCCTGGAGCTTACCTCAACCTCATCATGACGTTCCTTTCATTCGTCCATGGCTCCATTGCTTTCACCCAAGTCTGGGACATGGTGCCTCAACACCTTGAGTTTCACTGGCTCACTGTGGCTGACTTAGATTTGTCGTTAGCACTTAATCTCTCCCCTGTCAGTCTGGGCGCAATAGAGCTTGTTACTGGAATGAGTTTGTTGGCTCAGTTCTACGCGCTGGGCTATCTCGAAAAAGACTGGTCACTGGCTCGTTTCTTTGGACTGATGGGCTTTTTTGAAGCCGCTTTGGGAGGAATCGCCATCAGCGACTCCTTGCTACTCAGCTACGCTTTGCTTGAGATGTTGACGCTTTCGACCTATCTGCTGGTCGGATTTTGGTATGCTCAACCCCTTGTGGTCACTGCAGCTCGTGATGCGTTCCTAACCAAACGAGTAGGCGATATTATCTTGCTTATGGGATTGGTTGCTTTGTCGAGCTATGGCGAGGGGTTGACCTTTTCGGAATTGAAGACTTGGGCTGCAACGAATCCACTGCCCGCTACGACCGCCGCTCTGTTGGGTTTGTCGTTGATTGCTGGGCCAACTGGGAAGTGTGCTCAATTCCCTCTCAATCTTTGGTTAGATGAGGCTATGGAAGGGCCTAATCCTGCGGGGATCATCCGTAACTCGGTCGTTGTGTCGGCAGGCGCTTATGTTTTGATTAAGCTTCAGCCCGTCTTTACACTATCTCCAGTATCGTCAGATGCACTCATTGTGATTGGAGGATTGACGGCGATAGGGGCATCACTGATGGCGATCGCCCAAATTGACATCAAGCGAACCTTGTCTCATTCGACTAGCGCTTATCTAGGCTTGGTTTTCATTGCAGTAGGGCTAGGACAGGTAGATATTGCGCTACTGCTTTTGCTGACCCATGCGATCGCCAAAGGGTTGATGTTCATGAGCATTGGTGGTGTCATTTTGACGACTAGCAGTCAAAATATTACAGAAATGGGGGGCTTATGGTCTCGGATGCCAGCCACTACGGTTTCTTTTGTGGTAGGAGCTTTGGGGCTGCTGGCCCTCATTCCTCTCGGTGGTTTTTGGACGTTTCAGCGCTGGAGTAATGGGCAGTGGGAATTTCCGGTTTGGCTGTTGACTATTTTGTTGATTGTCAATTTTCTGAGTGCGCTCAACTTTGCCCGCGTGTTTCGGCTTGTGTTCTGGGGAGAAGCCCGTGGAAAAACACGACGTGCCCCTGAAGTAGCCTGGCCAATGGCTTTGCCCATGGTCTCTCTGACTGTTATCGTGCTGATCTTTCCGCTGGTGCCTTTGCGATGGACGGTGTGGCTGAGCCCTGCGCCTCCTCTCGTTCACAGCGATCCACTCATTGCTTCGGTCGCAATGCCACTGATTTTGCTGGCGGGAGTTTCAGGGATTTTGCTGGCATCGTCAATGGAACTGCGACGATTGCAGGCAAGACCGATTCAGGTTACGACTCGGTTTGTGCAAGATTTCCTGGCAAACGACTTTTACATTGAGCAGCTTTATGAAACCACCGTGGTTTGGATGGTCAACTTGTTTGCTCAATTTGCATCGTGGTTTGACCAATATGTCGTAGATGGATTAGTCAATTTGGTTGGAATTGCTACAGTGTTGAGCGGTCAAGCGCTTCGCTACAGTGCATCTGGGCAGTCTCAGTCCTACGTTCTCACGATCCTCCTTGGAGTCGGTCTCGTCTTTTTGATGGCAGTCGGGTGGTGGAATGCGTTTTAGTGCTGGGCTTCCTTGGGATGCAACGCATGGTGTGGTTGTTGATACGCTTTGGTGACTGTTTGCAAACACGGATTTAGACGCAGTAGGTTGTCGAATGAGGAACGTTCATTAGCATGCTCAGCGCGCTTATCGGATTGCCAATTTTGGGGATGATTTTGCTGGGCATCATGCCAGCAAAGTCCCCGACGACGAGGTATCGGGCGATCGCCCTTACGACAGCATGGATTGGGTTTATTTGGACGGTCGTATTAGCTATCCAGTTTGATCCTTCTCAGCCAGGGATGCAGTTCTCTGAGTCTCTGCCCTGGATCGAGGGCATTGGGCTGAGCTATCAGTTGGGGTTGGACGGTCTGTCGCTACCCCTCATTGTTCTCAATGCGCTTTTGACCATCGTGGCTATCCTAAGCACGGATCGCGACGTTCAGCGACCTCGGTTCTACTACATCCTAATTTTGCTACTCAACTTAGGGGTGGTAGGAGCCTTTATAGCTCAGGACGTGTTGCTGTTTTTTCTCTTTTACGAACTTGAAATCATTCCGCTCTATTTCTTAATTGCCATTTGGGGCGGGGCAAGACGGGGTTACGCAGCCACTAAGTTTTTGATTTACACTGCTGTTTCTGGAATTTTTATTCTCGCTGCATTTCTAGGAACAGTTTGGCTGACGGGTTCCCCCGGATTTGGCTATGAAGTGCTGCGATCGCAGAGTCACCTGCTTCCCCTTGGGACTCAAGTCCTGCTTTTGCTAGGACTGCTGGTCGGGTTTGGTATCAAAATTCCATTCTTCCCCTTTCATACTTGGCTGCCCGATGCTCACGTTGAAGCGTCAACGCCAGTGTCGGTACTGCTAGCAGGCATTTTGCTGAAGCTGGGTACTTATGGACTGCTGCGATTTGGCCTAGGGCTGTTTTTAGACGGATGGCTTTATCTAGCGCCTTGGATGGCAACGCTGGCCGCGATCAGTGCGCTCTATGGTGCCTCCTGCGCGATCGCCCAAAAAGATATGAAAAAGGTTGTCGCCTATTCGTCGATTGCTCATATGGCATTCGTGCTGCTAGGATTGGCCGCGACGACCCGGCTCAGTATTATTGCTGCCTCGACTCAAATGATTAGCCACGGGCTGATTTCAGCCATGCTGTTTTTGCTAGTGGGTGTTGTCTACAAGAAAACAGGCAGTCGAGATGTCACTTATTTGAGAGGACTGTTGACCCCAGAACGAGGATTGCCGCTGATCGGTAGTTTGATGATCCTAGGAGCCATGGCAAGTTCCGGTATTCCGGGCATGGTTGGGTTCATTGCAGAGTTCCTTGTGTTCCGAGGCAGCTTCCCCGTTTTCCCAATCCAGACGCTGCTCTGCATGGTCGGCACTGGACTCACCGCCGTCTATTTTTTGCTGATGATCAACCGCGTCTTTTTTGGGCGTTTGCCAGTGTACATCGACCGCCTTCCGTCCGTTGAGTGGGGAGAGCGATCGCCCGCCATTGTCTTAGCGGTATTGATTTTGGTCTTAGGACTACAGCCTGTCTGGATGACCCGCTGGACTGAGCCTCAAGTGTCTTCTTTGCTGATGGAACAGTTTGACGCAACTCAGCGCTCTCTACCAGACGTTCGCACCTTTGATCGAACGACCCTGTTCATGCAGACTTCGCCGGAAGCGCCTATTTCTTTCCCCCGCTTGCCTTAGTCCACAACCCAACGATCCGAGCACAGTAAGAGCCATGATGAGTGTCGAACAGTTGCCTCCGTCTAACCATACTCTCGCCGAGTACGTTCATCGTCTGGAGTCTGGAAAGGCTCTTTTGAGCGATTCTCCTGAGCATGTCGTCGAGGTCGTCGGTATTCTCAAGAGCTATGGCGTTGTCTTAGATGCCTATTCAAACAACCTCATCTACATTGCTGAGCATCAGTTTTTACGTCTGTTTCCCTTTTTCAAATACTTCAACGGCGAAGTTTCGCTAGATAAACTGCTGAGGCACTGGGCTCACAACCGCATCAATTACGAATACGCCGAATATTGCATGAAAGCGATGCTCTGGCACCAGGGTGGAGGGCTGGCAGATCATGTGGACGATCCAACCTTTCGAAAACGGGTCGAACCTCTCATTCAGGCAAAGTTTAAGTTCAATCCATTGATGCAGCTCTTGCACAAGCTGTTTCCTGAATTCTTGCCAGAACACATGCGAGTGATGTGCTACTACAGCGGATTGGGACAGTTTTGGCGGGTGATGAGCGATATCTTTATCGACCTTTCTGACCGCTATGACCGAGGCGAAATTGATTCGATTCCTCAAGTCGTTCAGCATATTCAAGATGGCTTAGTCGCTGCTGCTAGCCAACCCATCACCTACAGTGTCACGCTGGAAGGTGAAACCTATGACGTTTTGCCTAAAGACGTAGGGCTAACGTTTTTAGTCGATACAGCAGTGCCCTACGTGGAAGCAATCTTTTTCCGAGGGACTCCTTTTCCAGGAACCGTTTCCTACAATGCTCAGGCATTTCAGATTCCAGTTTATCAACGAGATTTCGCTTACGGTGCTTTGTTTGCCGACCCTTTGCCCATCGGCGGATCGGGAATTCCGCCAACGCAGCTAATGCAGGATATGTGGCATTTTTTGCCCGACTATTTGCACAAAATCTATCAATCTACAACTCGTGGGGAAGACGATATTCGCGTCAAGATTTGTGAAACTTTCCAGAAGTCGATGTTTTGCGTGACTACAGCAGCCATTCGCGGTTTAGCTCCGTTTCCGATGGACACGTCAGAATTATCGGAGCAGAAGGAGAATCGAAAGTATCTGGAAACGTGGATGAGTCGCTTTGTCGAGTCGAGGATTCGAGAAGCGCAAGCTTAGAGAAGAGGACAAGTCTGTTTATTCGCTTCAGAATATGTAGGGTGGGCAAAGCAACGCGGACCCATCACCTCCGGTAATTTGAATCAATGGGCGTGTTAAGACTCATTAGCTCTATATTTAGAGTATCTATTAGCCAACTTTAGCCTAGATAATGAACCGTACTCAAAATTTCCAACTCCCTGATATTGCAAAGATTTTGT
>JGI12210J13797_10739342_pt1 | contig 26988 bp, 22 predicted proteins | sample ElkSlonscriptome_3_FD_13797 | JGI IMG/M metagenome (IMG submission 13797) | reverse complement strand
GTCAAGTCTTGAGAACTGGGGGAACTCAGCAGTGCGAAGGCCAGGGCCAGCAGGATTCTGAGCATGATTATAAACTGCGGTCTCTTCTTCAAAAAATGTCGGCGATCGCAACTCTACAGGTTGATGACAATTGCGCTGCCCATCGTCACGACTCATTGGGGAAGCGATGAATAGACTAAGTGATTGACCAAAACTATCCGATGTCGTTACGACCGGAGAGGGGAATCTCAATTCCTAGCAATGGGCGAGATGGCTCATTCCGCTCGACATGACATAACGACATTTATATGTGGCCTTTACATATGGCCTTCTACTTTAATTAATTCAGCGTGACGCTGACAGAATATAGAATTGGTAAGGGGGGGTATTACAAACCCGCCTATGACTACATTAGGCCGCTGTTTACTGTAGATAGCGACCGCTATTAGTCTGCACCGACTCAACTGACTGACCCTCGCGGTTGAAAACCACTATCGGCGCAGCAGTACGCATCTATCTCGCACAACGATCACGACGTTCATACTGATCAGCTTCTGATGGTAGGGTTGAGAGCCTGCTGTTAAAAACTGTCCAAGGAAGGAAATGAACTGCGAAAGCGATCGCTTCTTTGAGATTAGGGGAGTTTCTATCAAGGCGTCGTTTTCGCTGCCGTTTGCCGAGTTTTGAGCGGGCTGAAGCGTGCAGATGTTGATGTGCGTAAATATATATACTTCAGCTACAAAAAAAGAGTCAGAAGCTTACTCAGGTCTCTCGTATTAAAGATCACACTAGGATCAGACTTTTACACTTTCTGAATGTAAAGCAAGAGATTTCCTGAAACAGCGTTGAACCCCTTTATATTCGAGGAGTATGCGGATCTCAAAGGCTAGATTTTCCGTTTACAAAATTATGATCCTTATGTGAATTTACTAATTTTTCCTGGGTATTCCAAGAAGTCACCGGATACTGATACGTAATTGCGATGACGCGCAAAATCATTAAACCGTTGTTAACTGGAGTACCAGGTTGCAAGATCAGATTTTAGATCAGTTTTAAGACCAGCACTATTTACAGTGAAACTTTGAAGCATTTTTAAGACTCAGCTAGGAGGCCGGTAATGGTAGACCAATGGGGAATTTATAACGGCAAAACGAGAGAAGAACTCAATCCCTTCAGTTTACGAGAGGGAGATTGGGTAATTGCGCCCGATGGAGCCATTGGCAAACTCGAACGCCCCGGCTTTAAATGGGGATTCTTACAGGGCAGCAACCGCCCCTACGCTTTAACAGATCTGCGTCCTGCCTACTGCTTTGACGTCACGGCATAAAATTGAATACTTCGATGAAGAGCCGAATAGTCACGAAACTATAAAGAACGTTTGTTCAGGAGCAAGTTCACAGACTATTCTGGCGATGGGCTTCCGGCTATGAGTTTCCTGGCTCGATTGAATGCATCAGTCAGTAGGAACATTCCCTAGTTTTTGTAGCTCATTCTTCATCGCATTGCTTCAACAGTGATTCCATGATCGCAGAGCCATCTTCTACTGCGCCAACCTTGCGGCCATACCAAGCTCAACTCATCAACGACCTCTATCAGCAAATTAACGAGGGCTATCGCCGCATCGCTATCATTGCCGGAACAGGAGCAGGCAAGACAATCATCGGCGGGCAAATTTGTGCCCAGGCTGAAGCTCAAGGCTGTCGCCTTCTTTTTCTTGTTCACCTAGATGTGCTGGTGGGGCAGACCTACGACAAGATGAAAGCGTTCGGGCTTCGCTGCGGCTTCATCAAGGCAGGGTGGCCCGAAGATTCCACTGCTCCGATTCAGATTGCTAGCATTCAGACCATGGGCAAGCGCGATTGGTGGCGAAGCTGGTCTGCAGATCTTGTCTTCTACGACGAAGCGCACACCACAGCTTTTAGTCAGGTTGGACAAGAAGTGCTGTATTTCACCCATCCTCAAGCTGTTCATCTCGGCATGACAGCGACGCCCTATCGACTTGGACAAGGGCAAATGGGCGATCATTTCCAGACTTTTGTGGCGTCTCCTGTGCCTTCTACTCTTCAGGGAATGGGCTTTTTGGCCTCTATGAAATATTACGGGGTGCCCACAGACGGACAGATTGACTTGGGCGGTGTTCGTGTGATGGCCGGAGACTATGATGAGCGCGACTTGAAAAATGCGTGCGATCGCCCCGAACTCATTACCCGCATCGTCGAGGAATGGCACCGCCTCACGCCAGGTAAGCGAACGATCGCGTTTTGTGTCGATGTTGAACATGCGCGTCATGTGGCAGAAGCCTTTCGAGCAGCGGGAATTTCGGCTGATACGGTAGATGGCAGCACGCGTATCAAAGATCGGCAGCGTCTTTATCGAGCGTTGGGTGCAGGTCGATTGCTGGTGCTCACCTCATGCAATGTCATTAGTATCGGCTTTGATGAGCCAAGTGTAGAAGTTGGGCTATTACTGCGTCCGACCCAGTCTCGGGCTCTGCATTTTCAGCAGATTGGCCGCGTCATGCGAATTTCGCCTCAGACCGGAAAAGATTACGGCATCATTCTCGATCAGGCCGGAAATCTTCAGCGACTTGGGTTTCCCGAAGATATCAAAACCTATCATCTCCCGACGAGTCGAGATTCGCTTCATAGTCGCATGGTGCCGACAAAGCAGTGTCCTGACTGCAACCGCATCGTGTTGACCTTTATTACAGAATGTCCAGATTGCACATACCAATGGCCAACAGAGCTTCAGCTTCACACCGATGAGTTGGTTGAACTGTTGAGCGACGAACAGCTCAAGCAGGTGCAGACCGAAAGAATGCGTCACTTTTTCAAAGAGCAGCGGCGCAAGACCTTTAATGAAGGTCATTCACCCAGCTGGACGCGAAAAGTCTTTTTTCGGACGTTTAGCCGCTGGCCCAAAGAGGAATGGTACTTAGGAGCGGTGTTTAGTCACAACAACACCTTGGAAAACAAAATGGCCTACAAACGCTATCTCATGGCGATCGCCCAAGAACATGAGCGATCGCTCTCTTGGGTGCTCAACGAGTTTCAAAAAGAATTTGGCCCTGATAGTTGGCAAGACGTGTTTTCGACCCCGTAATTTAGACACATCCGTTTATCAAGCCATTTGGACAATTTATAGGAGAGGGGCTACGCCGATTTGGGAAGTGGATGCCAACCCCGTGATCCATACCACTCAGCCAATCGCTGATCGATTACCTGCTGAATGTTAGAGGCGACTTCTTGCGGACTAGCCTGGGCGTCAATTTTCACTATCCGTTCAGAATGTGCTCGATGTAACTCTCCGAAGCCCTGCCGAACCCGCTCGTGAAACAGCAGATCGTTTTTCTCCATCCGATCAATCTGCCCTCGGTTTTTCGTGCGTTGCAGCCCTGCGCTGACGTCCAAGTCTAGCCAAAGCGTCAAATCACTTTGGAGTCCTCCCGTTGCAATGTCGTTGAGCTGATGAATGAGAGGAAGATCGAGCGATCGCCCATACCCTTGGTAAGCCACTGTTGAATCGGTGTAGCGATCGCAGACAACAATAGCCCCCTGCTTAAGACTAGGGCGAAGACATTGATCGACATGCTGAGCGCGATCGGCAGCATAGAGCAAGAGTTCGGTTCGGCTCGACATCGCCTCTTGTGGCTGAGTGGGGTTGTACTCCAAAAGTAGGTGGCGAATCTCTGAACCAAGAGCTGTTCCACCCGGTTCTCGAGTTACGACTAGCCCTGAAATGATTCCTTGAGTTTTCAACTGTTTAAAGGACGGATGAGCATTGAGCCACTGAGCCAGTTGACGCAACTGTGTCGTTTTACCTGCTCCTTCCCCGCCCTCAAAAACAATGAGCTTTCCCTGCATTAGCAACCTCATGAATGCCCGACGCGAAGAGAATCGTCAGAAATGCCAGTGTTTTTTGGGGCGATCGCTAACCGCATAATTCATTGCGCACTCCGACTCCTACCTATAATGTTCTTCACCTTTCTCTATGAATCTTCGATCATTGATAAGAAAAGCTGAATGATAGCCACGATTTCAATCCTTTTTAAAACTCTGTGATCTGTTCGGGCTGAAGCATTTAGCTCATTCTGAAAACTTTGTTTATGGTTTATCCAATAGTGAGCTATCGATAACTTCCGAGCACGAAAATAACTTTACCATTCGATGTGATTTCGAATGATCTATAGGACAATGCTGATGTTTACATCATGTGCATCGCACGTCGAGTTGTAAGTACTAGGATTTCGCAGTGCTGAATGGGATTGTCTTTAGAGTTCATGCAGTTCTGACCCAGAGATATTTGCGATCCATTCGGCTCCCGTGTGGTGCATCTGTTGTTAGTTAGAGAATTGCCATGAACGAAACGTTGATAGAACTTGCAATTCCACGCCTGAGTCCCCCAGGTCGTGGTTTTTGGCTAGCTCAAGTCCGAGATGATGTCTCTGAAACAGGAACTTTTCTATCAGAGACGGCTTCTAGATTTGCTGATTTTGTCCCTGGATTACTAGGGGCGATCGCCATCCTGATCATCGGTTGGATTGTTGCAACGGTTGCAGCCGCCGCCATCAAAGGAATACTCAATCGTACCCAGATTGATAACCGCATTGCCAAATGGATCACCGGGGCAGATGAGAACAGTCAGTCTCCACCCATCGAAAAATGGGCAGCAACAGCCATTTATTGGCTGATTATGGCCTTCGTGATTGTGGCGTTTTTACAGGCGCTCAATCTACAAGTCGTATCAGAACCCTTGAATGACTTCTTGGGCACGATATTTGAATATTTGCCTCGCATCGGCGGTGCATTGCTGCTACTGGGCGCAGCCTGGTTGCTGGCAACCATTGCGAAAATGGTGCTCACACGGCTATTAGGGCGATTCAACTTAGATGATCGTTTGGCGAGTGCAAGTGGCACATCGGATACAACCAGAACAAGTGCGACGACACCTAGTGACACTGTGCCTGAAAGCACTGCACCCGGAAGTACAGTTGAGGGGCGCACGACAGAGACAGGCACGACAGACAGTCCTTTCTTAGTCAACGAGACCCTTGGCAACGCCGTTTACTGGTTCGTTCTCCTGTTCTTCTTGCCTCTGATTCTGGATGTATTAGGTCTGCAGGGGCCTCTACAGCCTGTTCAGAATCTACTGGATGACATTCTGTCGGTTCTACCGAAGGTATTAGCTGCTGGCATTATTGCTGTTGTTGGCTGGTTCGTTGCCCGAGTGGTACGGGGTATTGTGACGAATCTGGCAGCCGCAGCAGGTGCCGATCGCCTAGGGGCGCGCTTTGGTCTCAATCCCAGCACTACCGATGGCACTGGACTCTCCAGCATCATTGGCACGGTTGTCTATGTGCTGATTCTGATTCCGACGGCGATCGCCGCCCTCAACGAGCTGCAAATTAGCGCAATTTCTGATCCTGCAATCGAGATGCTAGAGCTGATTCTAGTCATCATCCCTCGCATTTTTGCAGCGGGTGTGATTATTGGAGTCTTCTACTTCATCGGTCAGTTTATTTCCGAGCTGGTTACGAGCTTATTGACCAGCATTGGATTCAACAACATCTTCCGCTGGCTAGGTTTGCCACAGTTGCAAGACTCTATCAGTCAGAGCAGCACTCAGCCGCCGCCGCCTTCTGAAATCGGTGAGCCCCAGCCCTATGTGCGGTCAGAGGATTCTCAGACTCCTTCTACACGAACCCCATCTGAAGTTTTGGGACTAGTCTCGCTAGTGGCTATCGTGCTGGTTGGAGCTGTTGCAGCAACAGAAGTACTGCAATTCGAAGAACTCACGACCATCGTTCAAGCTGTCTTGGGAATTTCTTTGCGAGTGCTAAGCGGTGTCGTGGTCTTTGGAGTCGGCCTCTACCTTGCAAACTTGGCCTTCAACTTGATTTCCAACTCTGGCTCAGGTCAAGCTCGGGTACTGGGTCAAGCAGCTCGTATTGCGATCATTGCTCTCGTCAGTGCAATGGCACTTCAGCAAATGGGCATCGCTCCCGATATCGTCAATTTGGCGTTTGGTTTGCTGTTAGGCTCGCTGGCTGTGGCGATCGCCATTGCGTTTGGTTTGGGCGGGCGCGACATTGCTTCCGAACAGATTCGCGAATGGTTAGGTGCATTTAGAAGTCGATAATAAGCACCAACGTCACTCTGATGCTCAATGGAGCGAATTGAACTCAGCCCCATCAACTTAGCTTCATCACATCAGTCATTAAAAAAACTGCGGCTCTTGCTCCAGATCGGAGTGAGAGCCTTTTTGTCGTGAACAGCGGAAGGCTGGACTCTGGCTAATAGATTCGGGCATTCTGAACGAAGGCATCGCTCCGTATCATGAACTGTATAAGCGCTCTTCAAATCGTTGATATCGCTTTTTGGGGCTGAAATCGTTAAATATAGCTTTAGCCGCATGCATTAGGACAAAAGGTGTTGCACAGCATGGAATGATGCGGAAAGATTCAACTCATGGATGACCTGCTGTAGGGACATCGCAATGCGATGCCCCTACCAAAATCATTCTTCGAATGTGCAACGCCGGACAAAATTGTATCCGCAGATGTCGCAGATGAACGCAGTTGCTTGAGTCGAGCGTAGACACAAGATCAAGGAAAGACGCTGAGCGTAGCTATCTGCAATATCTGCGCCATCTGCGGATTCATGACCTGACTTTGGGGAGGAGCTAAGTTGAAAATCTCTCTTGTCGTCAGCGATTTATCAACCCGTGGCGCAGGACGATGGGGCGGGGCCGTGCGTCCTTTTCTGCTGACTCAAGCCCTTCAACACTTAGGACACTCTGTCGAGATTGTTGGGTTCGTGCCAGAGGGAGCTGAAGCCGGAACTCAAGAGTTAGATTTGTCGATTTATACGATTTATGCTCAGCCTTATCCCCAGTTCTTTCGCTCTGCGACGCAACTGTTGCGTCAACTTCAGGGAGATGTCGTTTACGCCTACAAGCTGAAACCGACTAGCTTTGGACTCGGTGTTTTGAAATGTCTGACATCAAAGCAACCGCTGCTGCTGGATATTGATGATTGGGAGATGAGTTGGCATGGTGGCGATCGCCACCACTATCATCCGTCGCCAAAACAGTTTGCGCGAGACCTTCTAACAGCAGATGGCGAGCTGCGGAATCCAGACCACCCGGTCTATCTCAAGTGGACTGAGCGGTGGATCAAGCGAGCTGACAAGATTACGACTCACACCCAATTTCTGCGCGATCGCTTCGGTGGTACTTATGTCCCGAATGGCAAAGATATCGAGATGTTTCGGCCTGATGCTTATGATCCCCATCAGATCCGTCGCAAGCTCGGGCTTTCAAACTATCGAGTCTTGATGTTTCCAGGAGCCCCCCGCCCGTATAAGGGACTCGAAGATATTTTAGAGGCGATCGCTCAGATCAATGAACCTGATATTCGGCTGGTTATTGTTGGAGGCAGTCCTTATGATGACTACGACCAGCAGTTAATGAACCGATGGGGGCAGTGGATTGTGAAGCTTCCAAAGTTTTCTTATGAACAGATGCCAGAGGTCGTGAGTGCAGCGCATGTGGTCGTTGTGCCTCAGCGAGATGTGCCTGCGGCAAGAGCACAATTTCCGCTCAAGCTGACGGACGGCATGGCAATGGCAAAGCCTATTTTGGCGACAACGGTAGGTGATATACCCAACATTTTAGGAAACACGGGCTATTTAGTCGCTCCAAGCCACGTCGATCAGATGGCTCAAACCCTACGCTGGATGTTGCAGAACGAAGATGCTATTCAAGTAAAAGGAGAACAGGCTCGACAGCGCTGTGTAGAGAAATTCAGTATTGAAGCAATGGCAGCGAATTTAGCTCCAGTTTTGGATCATCTGTTAGTCAGGCACGATTGACGGCTTGCCTGCTGAGGTCGTGTGATTGGATTGACTTAGAACGACTCAACCACTCTGTCTTCATCACTTCAGCATTACCCGAACTTTCATCCCATACCCACCTACAATGTAATCTCCATGTCTCGCAATCTTCTGCTTCTGAAGTTAGCTCAACGCTATCCCCTACAGTCTTTATGGACAATTGTCTTGGGGTTTTCAGGAGCACTATTCAACGGTGTCAGCACGGCATTGGTGGTGCCTGTTGTGTTGAGTCTGCTAGGCCAAGATTTGACGGTGGAGGGTTCCCCCGCCTTCTTACAAGCCTTGCTCGCCCCCTTTGAAGGCATTCCCTCCAGATATCGCTTGGGTGTGATGACGGCAGCGATTGTCTTGGCGATCGCCCTCAAAAATCTGACCATCTACGCCAACTCTCTCACAGGAGGCAGCCTCAAGCGTCAGCTTGCTTCTGATCTTCGGGAAGAGTCGCTACAGATGCTTTTGGCCGTTGACCTCGACTACTTCTACAAGATGGGCGTTGGAGACATTATCAATCGCATCAACAACGAAGTTGGGCGAGCTGCCAATGCTCTCAGCTCCCTGTTGCGGATTGTCACTAGCGCCATTACGGTGCTGATTTTTACCGGTCTACTGCTGGCGATGTCGTGGAAGCTGACGCTGGTCGCTTCAGTGCTGTTGTCTATGGTGGTGGTGCTCAACCAGTTCTACATTTTTCGCTCTAGAGCCTTTGGACGCCAGTTATCAGAATCGTCAAAAGAATATTCCATCCGCTTAACCGAATCGCTAACAGGGATTCGGTTAATTAAAGAATCAGTCAGCGAAGAGCGAGAATATCAGATTTTGACCCGACTGATTCGCTGGCGAGAAAAGCTAGAGTTTAAGTCTCAGGCCAATTCTGTGGCGATCGCCCCTGTTAGTGAAATGGCAGGCATTATTGCCTTGCTGAGCATTGTCGGCTTCGGTCGATTCTTTTTTTCAGAACAGCTCGATGCGGTCTCAGCGGTGTTGTTGACTTATCTGGTGGTCTTATTTCGGCTGTTGCCTGTCTTATCCCAACTGAATGGGGCCCGTAGCCAGTTTGCGAATCTATCGGCCAGTGTGGAAGTCGTAGAAGACTTTCTCAACCGTCACGATAAGCCGTTTATGGAAAACGGAACCGTTCCCTTTGACGGGCTGCGTCAGAAAATCACATTTGAAAACCTCTCGTTCACCTATCCAGGGAGCGATCGCCCGTCTCTTCAGGAAATTAACCTGGCCCTGCCGCGAGGTACGACCCTCGCTCTAGTAGGAGAGTCAGGGGCTGGAAAATCAACGTTGGCCGATTTGCTGCCCCGCTTTTATGACCCAAATCAAGGAGTCATCAAAATAGATGGGCACGATATCCGCCAGTTTGACTTGGCATCCCTAAGGCGTTCGATTGGCGTAGTGAGTCAAGAGTCTTTTTTGTTTAATGACTCCATTCGCAACAATGTCGCCTATGCTCGACCTGACGCTACTGAGGCAGAGGTCGTTGATGCACTCAAACGAGCCAATGCCTATGATTTCGTCATGGATTTGCCCCAGGGATTGGAAACACAAATTGGCGATCGCGGTGTGTTGCTTTCGGGAGGACAGCGGCAGCGGTTGGCGATCGCCCGTGCTCTCCTAAAAAATGCTCAAATTTTGATTCTGGATGAGGCCACGAGCGCCCTCGATACTGTGTCCGAGCGGCTTGTGCAGTCTGCGATTGATGATTTAAGTCGCGATCGCACGAGTTTAGTGATTGCTCACCGACTTTCTACAATCCAAGGAGCAGAACAGATTGCAGTTATGGATAAAGGACGAGTGGTCGAAATCGGCACTCACCAGGAGTTGTTGGCAAAGAAAGGCTACTACGCTCATCTTCACTCGGTGCAATTTTCAGAAACGGTAGCTGTCACCTTGGGAGAAGGAGCCGCAGCGGAGATGAACGCTGGAGAACCTGTCAGCAAGACCTCTTACGCCATTCGCAACAATCTCAACTCGATGATTGGAGTTCTCAGCTTAGTATCGGATGACGTTATAGATGACGCCGAAGAGCAACGAGACCTGATTCGCAGCGCTCACGATTCAGCCCTTCGATTGCTGGAAGTTTTGGAAACCCTGGAAACGTATCCTACTCAAAAATCAAAGTCAATCTAACCTGGCTGTCTTGCCCCCTTTACATCACCTGTGGTAAGCCTTATCCATCTAAGTGTGTGCCGAGTGCGTGAAGTTTGCCTAGGAGAAACGACATGAGTGCTTCCCCGGATGAAGCTTTGACCATGGGTGTTGAAGAAGAATATCAAATTATCGATCCCAAGACTCGACAGTTAACGGGGCGCGCCAAACAAGTCATGAGTTCGGCAACAGAAGCTGAGAAAAACACAGCTGTGCAGCGGGAGGTTTATACCTCCATGATAGAAATCGCTACTCCCGTATGCTCAACGCTCACAGAAGTACGAGACCAGGTTGCTCAAGCTAGACGCACCATCATTGATGCTGCTGCTGAAAATGGAAGCGCAATCGTCGCTGCGGGCACACATCCCTTTTCCGACTGGCGACAGCAAAAGGTGACGGACAAAGAACGGTATCAGGATTTGGTTGGTGACTACCGACAAATCATGGATGATCTAATTATTTTTGGCTGCCACATTCATGTTGGTATTAGCGATCGCGAAATCGCAGTGCAGGTACTCAATCGCACGAGACTGTGGCTGCCGCTGTTGCTGGCAATTTCAGTCAACTCTCCATTCTGGATGGGGCAAGAAACGGGGTACTCCAGCTATCGGACGGAGCTGTGGAGTCGCTGGCCTTTCTCTGGAGCCCCTAATTCTTTCGCGAACTATGACGAATACTGCTCCCTCACCCAGACTTTGACGCAAGTTGGAGCCATTCGGGATGCGACCAAGATCTACTGGGATATCCGATTGTCTGATGATCTGCCGACGGTGGAGTTTCGGTTTGCTGATGTCTGTCTTTCTATCGATGAAACTGTCATGCTGGCAGGATTAGTGCGTGCTCTTGCTCGTTCTTGCTACAAAGACATTCTGGCAGGAACGCCAGCTGCTGACGTGCGTCCCGAAGTTCTGCGAGCAGCCCAGTGGCGTGCTGCTCGCAGCGGTTTGAGTCATACTCTGATCGATGTCGTGGATCGGAAATCTGCTCCCGCTCACGACGTGCTGAAACACTTTCTTCAGTACCTTCGCCCAGAACTTGAAGAACTAGAAGATTGGGATAGAGTCAATGCTCTTGTTCAACAGATTGTCGAAAATGGGACAGGTGCGGCAAGGCAGAAGGGCGTTTACAACCGCACTCAAAGTTTGGAAGCTGTTGTTGACTACATGATTGAGCAAACCGCTGCTTCAACTTGAGAGAGTGAAGGATATAAAATGACCGATCGATGGTGCATTACGCTTCGCTGATGGCACCCTACAGGAGGTATGTTCTTGCTTGAAAATTATCTTAAGAGATATAGCAATGCGCAGATGGGTCAGGACAGATATTGATGGAGAAGCCGCGCGGTGCGCGGCTTCTCCATCAACGATTGGTTTTACATCAGCGCGTAGCACTATAAGCGATCGCCTCCTGTTTATCCATCAATAATGACAATGACTCTCATGAGTAAATTTCATTGATTCGCAAATCGGGTGTCTCCTATGCTCAGATCATCAAACAACATGGAAATTGAGCGTCATTTTTTATGAGTCACCCCACCATTCGACATGCGACATCTAGCGATCTACCTGTGCTTGTCGAACTCATTCATCTCAAAGCTGTATTTGACGGGTGTCCTGAGGCGGTTGAAGCAACGCCTGCCGCTCTTGAGCAAACTCTATTCGGAGATAATCCCTTAGCTTTTGTGCTGCTAGCCGAAGTCGAGGGAGCGATCGCTGGAATGGCAAGCTACTACCGTATTTACTCCACATTTCTCGCCCGTGTGGGACTGTGGCTAGATGATTTATATCTGCGAGAAGAGTTTAGAGGGCAGGCCGTTGGCAAAGCTTTAATGGTAGAGCTGTGTCGCATAGCAGAGGCGATGGGAGCAGGCAGAGTTGACTGGACAGTAGATGTTGGCAACGATCGCGCCATTGGCTTTTACGAACATTTGGGAGCCAAGCGGCAGACTCATATCCAAGTCTGTCGGTGCGATCGCCATGCGATTCAAAACCTCGCCTCTTCCTCGTAATTAGACGATATATGGAGATTATCTCCTGTTTCCTGCCTCCTGTCTCCTATGCTTCTCATTTTCACGCTCCTTCTCTCCTTCTTACTCCTAGTCGTCTCCACCTCCCAAGGCTATTTCGTAGCCTATCCGCTGATGGGAACTCTGGTGCTGCTCATAGCGGTACTGATGAAACGAGGGTTCTCCTTTCGGGTACTGATAACGATGGCGATCGCAGGCAGTCGCAAGGCGTTTCCAGTCATCAGTATTCTGCTGCTGATTGGTGTTGTGATTTCAGTGTGGATGGCGGCAGGTACAGTTCCGGCCATGGTCTATTACGGATTGAAAATCATTCATCCCTCAGCCTTTATCTTTTTCGCCTTTGTGCTCACGAGCTTTGTCTCCTTACTCATCGGTACCTCCTTTGGGGCGGCGGGCACCATCGGCATTGCCTTAATGATTATGGCTTCAGGTAGTGAAGTTGATCCCAATATTGTCGCTGGGGCCATCATTGCAGGGGCTTATGTTGGCGATCGCTGTTCTCCCATGTCATCCAGCGCAAATTTCGTGGCGACGTTGACCGATACCGATCTCTACAGCAACGTGCGCAATATGGTGTCCTCTGCCCATGTCTCGCTAGGACTTGCGGGGATCGCTTATCTCGTCTTGTCGTGGTTCAATCCTGTCACGTTGGGAGATGACACGATTTCGATGGCGATCGCCCAAGAGTTCAACCTGCATCCCATTGTGTTGCTGCCTGCCCTAGTCATCATCGGCCTCTCTCTGGTGCGAGTGCCTGTCAAACGACTGATGATCATCAGTATTGGAGCTGGAGTGGCGATCGCCATTACTCTCCAAGGCTACTCATTCCTACAAATCGTGACGTTTGGAGCCATAGGGTTTGACGTGGCCGAAACCTCACCCCTACAATCAATTCTCATTGGCGGTGGGCTCCTGTCGATGGCGAAGGTTTGCCTAGTTGTTACCCTTTCGACTGCGTTGGCAGGTATTTTCTCTGGCACGAAGGCACTTTCTCTGGTGCAAACCCTTTTAGAACGGGCTCATAGCCGCAGCGATCTGTTTCTAGGCACCTCCCTCGTTGGCATTGCTGCTGCTGCCTTTGGTTGCACTCAAGCGATCGCCATTCTTCTAACGCAACAGTTAGTTGAGCCACGCTATCGTCAATGTCAGCAAAACGATGCAGCCCTTGCCTTAGATTTGGAAAATACCGTTGTGGTGCTGGCTCCGCTGATTCCGTGGAACATTGCGGGATTAGTGCCTGCGACTCTGTTGATGGCAGATGTTGGGTTTATCCCCTATGCTATTTTTCTCTACCTGCTTCCTGTGGTTAACTGGATTCAGCTTCGAGATGGCGATCGCCATCTGCCTCCCCATTCCCTATCCGAACAGCAACACACCTATGCAACTCACTCCCCAGGAAAAAGATAAACTTTTGATTTTTACCGCAGCTCTGCTCGCCGAGCGACGCAAAGACAGAGGTCTCAAGCTCAACTATCCAGAAGCGATCGCCTATATTTCAGCCGCGATTCTAGAAGGGGCGAGGGAAGGACGTTCGGTTGCTGACCTGATGAGCCACGGAACGACGTTGCTGACACGAGATGACGTGATGGATGGCATCGCTGAAATGATTCATGATGTTCAGGTCGAAGCCACCTTTCCCGACGGCACCAAATTAGTGACAGTTCACGATCCGATTCGATAATTCATTCGTCATGTGTCCAGCGATCGCACCTCAGCCCGTTCAGCACCGTGTTCAGCACGATAAGATCGCGTCTGTCGGAATTGTCTTGAACGACTATATCCTCGAACAGTCATATCCATGTGGTATGCAACGACGACTTGAGACAACAGCATGAAGACTCCAGAATCTGCGGGCGATCGCATTGCCGATGTTTCTCCCAGCGGTATTTCTCTCAGTGGCATTTATATCTATCCCATCAAATCAGCGGCGGGAATTGCCGTCAATTTGGCAGCCATGACCCCACGAGGTCTGCAATACGATCGGCGCTGGATGATGGTTTCGCCAGAGGGAAAATTCATGACTCAGCGTCAGTTTCCTCAAATGGCGTTGCTCCAAGTCCAGATTCACCAAAACAGCCTGATTTTGTCGGCACCTGATTTGAATGCATCTGTCGACAACTTGCGGCTGCCGCTGCATCCCTCTCCTCCAAAGCACAACTCTGATGCCTGGACTGTTGAGGTCTGGGGCGATCGCTGCATGGCTTGGTCAATGGGCGAAGAGGCGGCACTTTGGCTTAGCAAAGTCCTCAATGTTCCTTGCTACTTGGTGTATATGCCAGATGAGAGCGATCGCCCCACCGACCATGGCGCTTTTGGTGCTGAGCAACAGGTGAGCTTTGCGGACGCTTATCCCTATTTATTAATTTCCGAAGCCTCACTAGGTGACTTAAATCAGCGACTGGATGCGCCCCTGCCGATGAACCGTTTTCGTCCTAATTTAGTTGTCTGCGGCTGTGAAGCCTTTGCTGAAGATAGCTGGCAGGAGATTCGAATTGGAGAATACCTCTTTCAAGTCGTGAAAGCGTGCTCTCGCTGCACGGTGACAACTGTAGATCAAGCCACAGGGCATCGCTCTACTGAACCCCTCAAAACCCTCGCGTCCTATCGACACTGGGACGGCAAAATCTGGTTTGGGCAAAACCTAATTCACCAAGCTGTAGGTACTCTAGCCGTTGGTGATCCCGTCCTCCGCTTGTCCTAACGCTGTCGCAAGCGAATACTTTTTCTGAGACGTTTCTCACTGAGTTATCACCGTCCTTCGAGCAGCACTTCATCTCAGTTTCATTAACGCAATGGCAGATAAGCGTGACTCGTCAAACTGCAGTTGACCCAAAAAAGCTGGTTCTGGTTGATGAGTCGCATTGATTTTTAAGGCGAAGAAGCTTTATGAGTGGTTTGACAGTTCCCTACCGAATTTTTGGAATTCTGACGAGCTAGGCGAAATTCCTCTTGGAACGGCTGTGGTCGTTGTCCCCGAGGTCATAGGGCGCTAACTGCTCGCTTCAAGTTCAGGAGCTGATTGCCTGACACATCTCCTGAAATGACCAGGGATCATAGGTTGTGGTTGACTTAAGGAAACCCAACAATGCCATTAAAATCTGGCATTGTTGGGTTTCGCAAGCTCAACCGCAACCTACTTCATCAAAGACTCTGACTACAAAATAAGATGTGTCAGGCAGCCAGGTTCAGGAGTCTTCTGGAATTTGGTAACTCGAACTTGAATCTCTTGATAGAGACAACAGCCAGTCCCGAATCAGTCTGACTCAGACCAGTCTGAATATTGGGAATGCTGGACGGTGGCGATCGCCCAGCACTGTAGTTTAAATAGAGAGCCTGACCTCACAAGCCCCCAGAAGGTCAGGCGACTACCTGTAAGAACGCTTTCCTAACCAGAGAGTCAGCAATGATTGCCCCCAATCGCTTGACTCTCACGAACGCGTTCTTCAGAAGTTAACAATATTCTCGCCTTCTACTCATGCCTATCACGACCTCATTAACACCTAACTTTAGAATGTTTTTTTCTTGAAGCTACACGACAATTTCCCGTGGATTCACCGAATATTTTGGGAACATATTGGGTTCCGGCGATATAACTCTCTGAACGCTACTTCAGATGGTTCTGACTCTCGCAATTTATCGCGATTTCAAGTTGGGGTTCGCTATCTGATACTCAGAATATTGCTTCAGTTCAAGCGCCATCCGTCTCATCCCTGCTTGTTCATCTCGACGGATAAAGGGGGTGAATAGCCAAGAAAGTTGGCCTGATATTTTTTCGCTGTGAGCGTATTTGGTGTGACCCCGTCCAATATCCACTAAATCAAAATGATGTTCGCTGCGATAGCCTGGAGCTTCGCACACCCAGCACAATGAATATTCAGACTGGAGACGAATAACTTGCACCTCAAAGGTTGTTTCTGGTTCTCGGATTTTTCGCCGCTGAGAAAGCAAGAGCGATCGCCCGACCTCAAAAGGAAGCGTCGGAGCTCGGTCGAACAGAAAACTATTCCAAATTTTCCAGTTTTGCTTATCGAGCAGCGCCTTCCAAACAATGGAACGAGGGGCATCAATCTCAATTTCCGTATAAAAGCTCGGCATCAGAATAACAGGGAGATCACAACAGAGAGCAAGATAGTCACAACGAGAATTCGCGACAGTTGAAGGCGTCAGGTCAATCAGCAAAAATGACCTCAATTGGAATCAATTCGCCATTCTCAGTCGTGGTGTAACGGCCTGAGACAAGTCCGATCGTGGTGTGACTGAGCACAGTCTTGAGCCTCGCCCCCTTCTAAGCTAATCTGAGATGCGGTTTAGCCCACCTCTATATCCACAACTCGTATGACCATGATTCGCTGGTCCCGATTCTGGATTCATCATCTTACGTTTACTCAGGAGCACAGCGTCAACTCAGCATGGTAAATCTGACACCCAACCCCAGCTTCAGCCTAACGATTCGGTTCCAAATTCCCAACCGAGCAGGAATGTTGGCGGAGATTACGCGGGCGATCGCCACAGCGGAGGGCAACATTGGTCAAATTGATCTGATCGAGCAAAACCGTAAAACGGTCGTGCGAGAAGTCACCATCGATGCATCGAGCGAAGAACATGCTGAAGAGATTGTCGCAGCCATCAATGCGCTCGATCACATTGAAGTCCTCAACATCTACGATCGCACATTCTCCTTGCATCAGGGCGGAAAAATTTCCGTGACGAGTAAACAGGCGTTAAGGCATCAGAGCGATTTAGCAATGGCCTATACCCCTGGAGTCGGGCGCATTTGTCGGGCGATCGCCGAGCAACCGGATCGGGTGTTTGAACTCACCATTAAAAGCAATACGGTCGCCATTGTTACCGATGGCAGCGCTGTGCTAGGTCTGGGCAACCTGGGGCCAGAAGCATCCATGCCTGTGATGGAAGGAAAGGCGATGCTGTTCAAAGAGTTTGCAGGCATCGACGCTTTTCCCATCTGTCTAGCGACGCAAGACACAGATGCGATTGTAGAAGCCGTGAAAAATCTGTCTCCGGTATTCGGCGGCGTCAACCTCGAAGATATTAGTGCGCCTCGCTGTTTTGAAATCGAGGCGCGGCTCCAACAAGAGCTTGATATTCCTATTTTCCACGACGACCAGCATGGCACCGCAATCGTCACCGTTGCGGCCCTGATTAACGCCCTGAGACTCGTCAAAAAGTCATTTGAAGAGATTAAGGTTGTGCTGAATGGAGCTGGAGCGGCTGGCGTGGCGATCGCCCGCTTGCTACAAAAGTCAGGAGTACAGCAAATCCTCATGTGCGATTCGAAAGGGATTATCAGTAAAGAGCGTACCGATCTAAACGATCAGAAACGAGCTTTTGCTGTAGAGCAAGTCGGTTCCTTAGTCGATGCGATGAAAGATGCTGATGTGTTTTTGGGAGTCAGCGTTCCGGGTGTGGTCACTCCAGAAATGGTGCGATCGATGGCCCACGATCCTATCGTCTTTGCAATGGCTAATCCGATTCCTGAAATTCAGCCCGAACTGATTGCCAATGATGTTGCAGTCATGGCAACAGGACGCAGCGACTATCCGAATCAAATCAACAATGTACTCGCTTTTCCAGGGATTTTTCGGGGAGCACTCGATTGTCGAGCTAGCGATATGAGCACGCGCATGTATCTAGAAGCAGCAGAGGCGATCGCTTCACTCGTGCGTCCTTCAGAACTCAACGTAGAGCACATTGTTCCCTCAGTATTTGACGAGCGGGTTGCCCCTGCGGTGGCAGCGGCGGTTCAACATGCGGCTCGCCAAGAGGGTCTAGCTCGGAACTAAACAGTCGGAACGAAACAATCGAGCAATTGATTCAGTTTCTATGCTCACACCTGATTAGACTGTACCGAGTCAAAGCTAGTAAAACCTTAAGGTTCACCCAGCGGGCTGTCACACGCCAAGATATCGTAGATCCCCGAAAGCGATAGGGTAGAGATAAGTTCTTTTTGCACTCACGTCTATCAGTTCTTATCCAGAAATACCCATGGCTGCTACATCTTTTGTTCGTCGTGCTGCTGTAGTATTCGTAAGCGCTTCCTTCGGCTGGCTGGCGTCCGGTTGCACGACTGTGTTGACCAATGACTACGAAGCGACGGCTGTCACCACTTACATTTGGTTGGTGGAGTACGTCACAGATCAGAACAAGGTCAACGGTACTCGCATCGAACGATTCGGATCATCTTCACTCGTCAACACCAACGGCGTGATGCCAGAGCTAGCAGTGACTGGCCCTGATGAGCGGGGACTATGGTGGCCTGCTCTGCCGCCCCAGCCAACAGTAGACGAGCTAGAAGGAAATCTGCGGAGTTCTGAAGAAATCGGGGATCTCGATCTCAACAAACGAGTCGAGTATTCTCTGACGTATCAGGCGGACGGTGAAACCGTAACTAGCCCCGCTGATTACTCAGTCTATCGAGCGGCTGTAAAAGCTCTCCGAGACGATCGCCCTCTAGAATTAACGTTGGGCGTCAATGATTCTACTGTTGAAAAAGCGGATATTCGTTAAGCCAATCCGGTTTACTCTGCGTTCAGAATCATCGAAAAATGGTGACTTTTGATGCTGAGTCCTCGGTTCATGTAGAAATGGTGAGCCTCGAATCGCTGAACTCCTGAATCGAGATGAAACTGGTCGCATTGTTCAGTTCGAGCTAGTTCGATCAGCCATTCGATCAGAGCCTTTCCATATCCTCGACCGCGATCGCCCTCTCGTGTCACCAAGTCGTCTACATACATAAACCGACCCGAAGCTAAGTTTTCACTAAAGCGAAACCCGCTCACAGCTCGAATCCTTTCATGCTCTTCTACATAAGCTAAACGATAGCCAGCAGATTCCTGACGCCGGACACGCTTTACAAAATTCTGCTCGTGCAGGTGAGGGCGCAAACAAACCATCACCGGAAAACAACGCTGAATTTCGCTATTTGTGGTGGCGATCGCCAACTTCACTCATTCATCTCTCCTTCCCCATGTAAAAGTAACGAAGGACATAATCAATCCCTAATCGCAAATCCAAAATCAACACTACCACCAGCCATAGATAGCGGACTGACAAGTTCCTTGTCCCACCTGCCCTTCATAATTCACTTCGACAGTATCACCCTGTTGAGGTTGCTGCGTTGAGAAATGAACCAATGTGACATCAGCCATGTTGTTCACAGTACCTCGCCACACTCCTTGTCCTTGAGAAGTTGTCCCATCGTAAGTCAAGAAAGCCGTCAGAGTAGAAGAGACGCCTCGCGGTCGAAACTCGACGCGGCTGAATCCAGATTCGTAGGCATAGTAGGCTGCGAATTGAGAAATTCCTACCTGTCCCAAACAAGTCAAACTTCTGGCCTCTGACTCTGTACTGCCTCCTGTAAGGCTGTAATAACCTTCGTTAAAACCGTCATAGAATCCTTCTCTGAATCCACGATCGTAATTTGGGTCATTCGTTAAGACAATATTTTGATAGGCCAAGTCGGGATTGTTTCCTGAGCCCGCTTGTTGAAAGGCTTGCCCATCTTGGTAGCCGCGGTCGTATCCCCTTGCTAATCCGTCTTGATACGTCAGGTCATCTGGCGGGGGAGAAACAGGAGGCGTTACTTCCTCTTCAGCATACTCTACCTTAATACCGCCGGGAACGTTGCTGCCAGAGAATTCTAGGGCATTAGGATCATCAGTGTTGCTAGGAATAAAAGCTCGGACGCGGGTTCCCTCTTGCTCCCACACATACTCGGTTCCATCAGAACCGCTAGAGGTGGAAGCTGGATAGTCACCCGAAACAATTTCGCATTCATCAGACCTTGGAAAAACACTCATCCGCAGCGTTTCATCTTGCCGATAGACGCGCACAATATGGCAATTGGTTCGAAATGCCTCGATTGCGTTGGTGCTCGTCACCTGAGATGAGTCAGTAGATTGAGCCGTAGTTTGACTACTGACTGTGGGTTGACTCTCTGCGCCACTGCCTGCGCTGTTTGTTTCAGACGAAGTCTCAGCCGAATTCGTAGTATTTCCTGTCGAACTCGACGTTCGTGGCCGCTGCAAACTACTCAATGCCAGCAAAAGCCTGAGTCCAAGGATGAACACCAGGATAGTAATGATCGCCCTGACAGGATTCTCAAATAGTTTTTTCACTATGGAGACAATTGCTGAAATGAGAAAAAATTACTAGATCGATGACCTGATATTCATCGAAATCACCGTCTAAAAAGCAATCAGGCGATCGCCCTCCGACTAAAGACTAACACCTTTGCTGTCAGCGTCAACTTGAGTTCGATGTCCATTCGTTGTTACATCAGTGTCTCGAACAGTATACGAAACGTTGAGAATTAAAACGTGTCGATATTTCGTAGCTTATTTATGTTCGACTTCTCGTCGCAGTAAGCATCTAACGCTCAAAGGTCTTCTTTCTTGTTTTGTTTTCAGCCCTAAGACGGTTGCGACATGTTTGTTCTTGCAGCGAGCATTGTGAGTAAGAAATATTGAGGCGTACCTGGTTGAAAAGAATTCGTACTTTCACATAAACAAGATCGATTCAGATTAAGACACAATCAAAGAATTTAGCGGAAGAACATCTGAACTGTGCTCAGAATAAAGCAAACCTAGAGCGAATTCAATTGTATTTTCTATAACAAGCATCTTATCGGGAGCGTCCCACGTTAAATACAAAGCTGGGATGCTCCCCGTCTTATCTTCTACAGTAAACAATTCTTACAGTTCCATCTCATGAAGAAGCTGTTAGTAAAATTAAATCTATTGGATAAAGTTTAGATATAGTCCAAGAAAATCGTCCGGATGTTTCTATCCAAGTTTTCTGTGCACACAGAATCATTGTGTATGTGACATTATCATCAGCACATGAAAGCAAGCGCGAATATACTGTCGCTTTGTTCTTATTCATTTGTCTAAAATACTTAACAGAGCAAATCAAAGAGTACCTAAAAGAGTCTTCCAAAAAACTCTGAAATCTGCTGAGAAGATTCAAATCACAACAGATTTGGGAATTCTTTTAGTATTCGCTGAGAATTAGGATGCGTCTTGTCACCAATGATGGATCTCTGGATTTGAACAAGAATTCAAGCAAAATAGAATAAACCTCTCATACATTTACCCGATGGTGACTTCCATATTGTCCAAAAGAGTCCTTAAGTCCGAATCATACAGCCATGCCATCTGATACAGATTTTCGAATAGAGGCTGAACAACAGTCATACGCCAATGCAGTTATTGGGGCTGCCGTTTTCGATCTCAGCGGTTTGCCTAAAGAATATTTCACGACGATCGAAAATGGAGATGTTAGCTGGGTACAGACTATTTTTCAAGCGTTGGGGCTGCGATCGCTCTTAACATCTTCGCTTCAAATCGAAGGATTTCACCATGCGGTCATCCACGGCACAGGGTATTGCGCGGTTGTCGTCAAACAACGTCTGAGATATGTCGCTTTGCTGGTTCGTAGAGAAGATTTCGTGCATGTGTCTCAGCCTTTTATTCAATGGATGCAGAACTTCGAGCCCGTCGTTCTCACCGCCAATCCTCGATTTAGCGTCGTTTGATGCTGTGAATTTGTCTCTAGCCTCATGGCAAGCTCAGGTATAGCAATCCTCAATCGCTTGTGAACTGCTAAGTGAGAGAAGGGGCGAGCACAGCTCGCCCCTTCTCTCACAAGTCATTTGAGATTGCTATATTTTGAATTTTGACAGCATCAGCGGACTGGAGCGTCGAAAGTTTAGCTTGAGTGCTTCGCGCTTATTACAGCTCTCGACTCGAGAGGTGAACTGCAAGCCAACTCTCGATATCGTTCAACACCTGCTCAGAGATTTCCCACGGAAATAGATGCGCTGTGTCGGGATAGCATCGAATTTGACAATTCGAAAACTGGCTTGCGGTTTCTAGGCTGGATGCAGCTGTGATGTGGACGTCGTCCTCTGCTGCGAGCACTAGCACGGGACAGGTAATAGATTGAACGGCTGAGAGATTGTTGTACCCTTGGCTTAGTGCCGATTGCAAAGCATCTGTGGCTGAAGATGAGGTGTTCAGATATGCCTCAACTCCTTCCGTGGCTAGCCGCTGATAAACCTGCGGGGTGTGTTGCTTCACGAGATAGCGAAAGAGCGATCGCTTCCCAAACTTCTCAATCAGCCACGGAGCGCCCACCCAAACCTGGTTTGCTAATGCGGCGATCGCTGTCATGGCATTGTCTTGCCACGCAATCGGGGGATGGGCTCCGCGAGGATGGGCCGCAGTTGCAAGCAAAACTAAGCCTGCGACGCGATGCGGTGCTGCTAGTGCTAGTTCCATCGCCAAAATTCCGCCAAGTGACCAGCCCAAAACTACGCATGACTCGATACTCTGAGCGTCCATGAGATGAAGCAAGTCGGTCAGATGTTCTGTCATAGCAAATGGCTTCGAGGTCGAACTCTTGCCGTAACCCCGCAGATCAGGAGCTATGGTTTGATATTGCTGAGAGAGCCGTTCAGTAAAGACCGACATGGTTTTTCCCGACCCTGGATGCCCGTGCAAACATAGGATTGGAAAGCCTTTCCCTTGAATACGAGTGTTAAGACGATGCGGTGTCATGGGAAACCCTCGAAGCTTCAGTGGCGATCGCCCATTGGCTGGGCATAATGGGGCTGAGACAACAAACTCATGGTTGATTACCTAGAGGTTGACCCCAGCAAAACTTTGTAGATTTGCTGGTGTGATAGAGTCATCTTCAAGTCTCCAGAACACCGTCCAAGCCCTTTTCGAAAGACTGTTGTCAGTGTGTACCCTGTTCAGTTTATTCCTATGACTCATGCTGTATCTCAAATTGGCAGCTATGCACCAGATTTTGAACTGCCAGACATCAACAACATTGTTCATCATCTAGCTCGGTATTTAGACAAATATTATGCTGTTGTTGTTGTGGTAATGTGCAACCACTGTCCTGATGTGCAGCTCTATATAGAGCGATTAAAGCAGCTTCAAGCCGAGTTTGAACCGCAAGGGGTCACGCTGATTGGCATCAATGCAAACGATGATAGCCAGGTTCCCGAAGATAGCTTCGAACAGATGAAGGCTTTTGCCGCTGAGCACAAGCTCAACTTTCCCTATCTTCGCGATAGAACCCAGGATGTGGCTCAGGGCTTCAGATCCACAACAACGCCTCAAGCTTTTCTTATCAATAACGCCTGCGTCATTCGCTACATCGGTGCCATCGACGATAATCCTCAAGACACTGATGCGGTCACCAAAAGGTATTTGTACGATGCCATGTCTTTTCTGCTCCAAGACAAAGATATCCCTATCTGTGAAACTAGAGCTACAGGGTGTCCAGTCAAGTGGCGTCAGGGCTGATTGTTTGACTATTGGCTTGGACTATTCGCGCAAACTAAATTTTAGGGCTATTTTTTAAGATGACATCTTCCCTTGCCCAGCAAGGAATCTGGGCTTTTCTTGATGCTTAAACTTGCTCCACTGCTGTTATCTTAGGTGGGAAGTGTTAAGGACTGAGCGGGTTTTGCATGGGGACAACTTACAAGAGAGTTTTGCTGAAGCTAAGTGGTGAGGCTCTCATGGGCGACCTCTCCTACGGTATCGATCCGGCTGTTGTTAAAAAAATCGCCTTAGAAGTTTTAGATATCATTAATGCTGGAGTCGAAGTTGCGATTGTTGTCGGCGGCGGCAACATCTTCAGAGGAGTGAAGGGCGCGGCTTCTGGTATGGATCGGGCAACGGCTGACTACATCGGTATGATTTCGACAGTGATGAACGCGATGACATTGCAAGACGCCTTTGAGCGCTTGGGTGTACCGACTCGGGTTCAGACCGCGATTGAAATGCAGGAAGTCGCTGAGCCGTATATCCGACGGCGAGCAATGCGTCATCTCGAAAAGGGTCGACTGGTCATTTTTGGGGCGGGCTCTGGTAATCCGTTTTTTACAACCGACACGACGGCGGCTCTACGCGCGGCTGAAATTAATGCCGAAGTCGTCTTTAAGGCGACGAAAGTCGATGGGATTTACGATTCGGATCCGAACCAGAACCCTGATGCCAAACGATTTACAAGCCTGACCTATAGTCACGTCCTCGCTCACGATTTACGCGTCATGGATAGTACGGCGATCGCTCTGTGTAAAGATAACAATATCCCCATCATCGTGTTTGACTTGTCTGTAGCGGGCAACATTCGTCGCGCTGTGATGGGAGAATCAATTGGAACGATTGTTGGAGGATCTTGTGAAGTTAGCTGAAGTCGAAAGCCAAATGCAGAAAGCCGTTGAGGCCACCCAACGCGCATTCAACACCATTCGAACAGGACGAGCCAATTCGGCTATCTTAGATCGAGTGATGGTCGACTACTACGGCACTCAGACACCGCTGAAGTCATTGGCAAACGTCAACACGCCCGATGCCAGCACAATTACTATTCAGCCATACGATCCGAGTAGTGTTTCTGCCATCGAAAAGGCAATTTCTTTGTCTGATGTCGGCCTGACTCCTAGCAACGATGGCTCGGTAGTTCGGCTTAACATTCCTCCGCTCACCAGCGATCGCCGGAAAGAGTTGGTAAAAGTCGCCTCTAAGTTTGCAGAAGAAGGAAAAGTTGCGATTCGAAATATCCGTCGCGATGCGATCGACAGCGTCCGAAAAGAGGAAAAGAATAGCGATATTTCTGAAGATGAGTCGCGAGACTTGCAAGATGAGGTGCAAAAGCTCACTGATAAATATGTCGAAAAGATTGACGTGGTCTTAGGCGAAAAAGAAGTCGATATTACTACGGTGTAACAATCTGCAATGCTCACGAGCTAGAAGTAATTTGGCTGAATTCTATTTGATCAAATTACTTCTGGAAAGTGTTCTCAAAACGTTGTGGTGCGGCGGCGACTAGGCATGATGAGCATTTTATCGACTCGGTTGCCGTCCATATCCATGACTTCAAATCGAAGATTGTGCCATTCAAAATGATCGGCGGCAGTTGGAATTCTGCCTAAGTAAGTAATGACAAAACCTCCCAAGGTTTGAAAATTCCCATGCTCCTCATTGGGCAGATAACTAAGCTTAAAGATCTCCTTAAATCGATCGATTGAGAGCATCCCATCAATCAACCATGACCCGTCATCTCTTTGCACTGCTGGTAGTTCGCAGGGATGGTCGGCAAAAGGAATGTCTCCGATGATGACCTCAATCACATCATTAAGGGTGACAAGCCCTTGAATGACTCCATACTCATCAACAACAAAGGCAATATGTGTGCTCGATTGCTTGAAAAGCTCTAGCACCTTAAACGCACGGGTGCTTGCTGGAACAAACAGAGGCGATCGCAAGATATCTGTGAAGTCAAGGGGTTCGTTTCGTAAGGTTCTGGAAAGCATATCAGTGGCGTTGAGAACCCCTAGCACGTTGTCGATACTATCGTGACAAACGGGAAAGCGCGTGTGATTGCTGTTGATCATCTTTTCGCGATTGATCTCAATAGAATCGCTCAGATCAAGCCAGACAATATCGAGTCGAGGGGTCATGAGGTTGCCGACATTTTGGTCTCCGAGACGAAACACCCGCTCAACCATGTCTTGTTCAGCGACTTCAAACATGCCTGCTTCTGCGCCTTGGCGCACGAGGACTTTAATTTCTTCTTCAGTCACCAGAGGTTGGGCTGAGGTTTGCTCGGCTCCAATCATTCGCACAACGGCTTCCGTCGAAGCACTCAAGAGATGAACAACTGGAGCGGCGATCGCCGACAGCACACTCATCGGTTTCGCCACATTGATGGCAATTTGCTCAGGATTGCTCAACCCCAAGCGCTTAGGTACAAGCTCTCCAATAATGAGCGATAAGTACGTAATGCCGATGACAATTGTACTAAGGGCGATCGCGTGACTCCACTGCCCGACCCAAGGAATCAGCGCCACATACTCAGCTAGAGAACGAGAGAGCGTAGCGCCTCCGAAGGCACCCGTCAAGATTCCGATAAGGGTAATGCCAACTTGAACTGTAGACAAAAATCGGTTAGGAGAATTTGACAGATCGAGCGCTAGATAAGCCTTGGAGTTGCCCTCGTTGACCAGCTCTTGTAAACGAGTCTTTCGCACAGAGAGGATGGCAATCTCTGCCATCGCGAACAGGCCGTTAGTAAGCACTAACGCCAGAATGATAGACAGTTCAAGCAGAATAGAGGTCATAGAGGCGATAGGAAAGGCAGTGGAGTAGAAAAAACAAGCGAAAAGTTAAGCCTTTTCGGCTAGTTTTGCTCTAATTTCTTCAACGCGCTTGCGGTTGACTCCCAAATCAGACTGCCCCAGTCGAGAGGCCGATCGCACGTGAATCACTCCAGCGTTTTCATCAATGTAAAACTCTACATCGTCCACAAAGCCCATCAGCTTGCTTGCAAACTCTGAGTAGAGATAGCGACTATCGGCCTGGGTGATTTCTGTTCGCTCCATGCTTTCGATAATAGATTTGAGCGTAGCGATCGCCTGATCAGCGCTGCCAGAGAAAGGGAGGGGTTCGATGTAGTGCTCGGTATCCTCTTTAGGGCTTTGACTGCTGACGCAGTTAGGGCTGGAGGGGCAAGCGGCCAACGTTCCGTCTTTGACTCCCAAGTTGTCGGGACGAGTCCCTGAAAATGAAAACATGGAATCAGAATCTCCTAGTGCGATATCAGCGGTAGATGCAGGAATGGGCGAATCATTCGTGGAAATTCCCGCGATTGAGGAAGAATTAAACTGTGCCATCGCGGGTAATGGCGCAACAAAGCTGCCTAGGAAAAGAGAGATCCAGGCAACCAGTACGAGTCGAGCGAGAATGAATCGAACCATAGAACAATGTTTTGACGTTTTACAGAACAGTACAACGCTTTTCATTGTCCAACAATTTTTTAATATAGTGCTACGCACTGATATAAAACCAATGGTTGATGGAGAAGCCGCGCACCGCGCGGCTTCTCCATCAATATCTG
>JGI12210J13797_11043617_pt1 | contig 26991 bp, 23 predicted proteins | sample ElkSlonscriptome_3_FD_13797 | JGI IMG/M metagenome (IMG submission 13797) | reverse complement strand
CACCGGCGACCCGAGCCTCCAACCAAGCCGGCTGATTCGGAAAGCGATCCGAAGGCAGCGTGATCGTCGTTGCGAAGCTGCTAGTCGAATGGTTGGCGCGCAGACGCTGCATATACCAGGGATCATCCAAAACCGAACCCATCGCATAGGCGTTATTTTCTTCCACTTGAATGGTCCGCCAGTGGAAGGAGGCCTCCCGCATCAGGCGACCACCCGTGTAGGCATTAATGCCTCGAGCGAGGCTCTTGTCAACGCTGACCCTGTAGGTATAGGAATCCACGTATAGGGCATCTGGGATCTGCGGGCGCTCGCCCCAGAAGTCCACGACAAAGGAGCTGTCGACCAACGCCGGGGCGATATTGGACGCCCGAGCCCTGAAAGAGCGTCGATTGGATGATGCTCGCTGGCTGCTTTTGAGGGTGGAGTGAACCTTGCGCGGCACGGGCTGGCCGTTCAGCGTGACCGCAATCTGATCAGGCGTGACGCCGCGCAAATCAAGACCGGCGGCGATCAGGTCAGTGTAGGTCACACGCTGCATGCCCTCTGACTGAACCAGAAAGTCCACCGCGTCAGGTTGAATGGCCCCCGTGCGCTGGATGTGCTGGCCTTCAAGAGTCAAACCGTGCCGAGCCACGCTTTGAGCCGTCTCGTTTCGGATACCAGCCCAATCGATCGGAGCTGCCAGAGCGCTTCGACCGTAAGCTCTGCCGATAGAGAACATGCCGAACATCTCTTCCTTTCCGTTCTGATCGACCGCCGTAATGATCAGATCCTGGACGTTCTGAATGGTTTTGACAGGGATTGTGACAGCGTATTCGCGCGATGTCATCACATCGCCCGCCTTGGCGGGGATCATCTCCGGGGTCAGCAGCTCGAATTGGCGACCGTCATCGCCCCAGATATAGAAGCCGATGTTTTCGTTCTCCGAGACGGTCGACCAATTAATTTCGATGCCTTTATCCGTCACTCTGGAAGCAAAGGCATGGATCCCCACTGGAACAGTGCCAGCCTCAAGAAGATAGTCTTCCACTTCGCCGTCTTCCTGACGGCCCGTGGGCTCTGGATCGGCCGACGCGCCCAGAAAGCCGTTCGCCGAATCGGAGCTAATCCTGATTCGAGCGTAAGTTGCTTCTGTTGTCAGCTCAATGGCAGGTGCGGCGTTTGTGTCGTACTGCCAGCGCAGCACGACGATGCCCTGGCAGTTCGCTGGAACATTGCCCGCGTTGAAGTCGGTTCCGCCGAACGAAACATTCTGACCCAGGTCCAGAGCGGCCTGGTCGCATGTCGAGGTGTTTGCAAAGTTGGCGAGCCCCGTATTCCCGATGAACACCTGCGCCGCAGATCGCTCGCAGGTGCCTGTGATCTGGCCATCGGTCGTTGTGCAGTTGTTTTCGAATTCGCCATCGCCGTCAAAATCGATCCAGCCAACCAGCTGTGCATCCGAATTCGTGGGATTGGCGACCCTTACGGCAGCGCAATAGTAATTCTGATTCTGCGGTGTACCATTCGGCACATCGTACCCATCGCAAGAAACAACCTCGCCGACGGCCAGGTCATCGAAGCCTGGGAAACCGGTGCCCTGCTCGTCACCCGCATCACCATCGGCATTGGTGCTTGCCTGTCCATTCGCTTCCTCGTCCGTGTCGTTATCGGTGGTGCCCAACGCGCCGATGTTCGAGCCGTTGATTGCCGAGTCCACAATGCTGGGCATCCACGGCCCTGTGTCTGTGACCTCGTGGCGTGCACCGCTGGCGTCAGCTCCAAGAAAAGTGTTGAAATTGAAGGTTCCTGCGCCATTGAAGTCGTCCGGGGCATCGCCGTAATCGAGGCCCTCACGGTACAGAAGAATTTTTCCGTCGCCCCCGTCGGCGAGCTCCATCTGAACCCGATAGCCAAAGACTGGAATCGTATTGGTGTCGTAGAACTGCTCGCCGTCCACCATGATCAACCACTGACGTTGATCGCTTGAATCAGCCCCCGGATCGGGAGGGCCCCCGGGATCGCAGCAGTTTGGGTCGAGCTGGTTGCCGACCAGGGTTGCCCAATCGTAAAGGTTGGGCGCTGAGGCACCGCCGATTTTGACCGTCTGCGCACCCGGAATCACATTCCCGGCAGAATCCAGAGGGGTGAAATTCATCAGCGAATTGCCGTTTCGCTCCGAGATCACAACAACGTCGGTCTCTAGAATCGGATCTGCAAAGAGCACGTCAAAAAAATCGGAAGGCGGACCTCCGGCGAGATTGCCAGTCTGCAAATTCCAATAGGATCGAATGTCCGGGCTACTGATAACGTTGTTCAGTGCTGTCACGAAGGCCGGGGCCGGATTGCCCCCGGTTGAGGTTGCATTTGAATGAAAAACTTCGGAGGTTGGGGTAAACACGCTGATATTGCCGCCCGAAACGCTCTGATCCCCGACGTTGCTGTTGAAATCTTCGGTCTGGAGAAATCTCACGGCGGGAAGAAATTCGACAGGACTGCCATTGTCATCGCCAAGGATTCGGACGATATCGACCGCCACATCGTATCGACCGGCGCCGTCCGTGGGATTTCCGCTTGAGTCCCCACAGGTGGTCAGAATTTGCGCCGAGGCCGTTTGGACATAAGTGCAGGGCGTTGGCGTGCGTTGCACCTCGTATTCGACTTGCTGGATCGGAAAATTATTGGCGCCCGCGTTGACGGTGACCTGACCGTAACTGACCGTCGGTAGCGCGAGAGACCCTGACATCAAGACCCCCACGCCAATTGCTCGAGCCGCCCAGAAGGTGGATAGAAAAGGCAACGTGGAGACGATGCGGGCGAAATTTACGAATTTCGAATGATAGATAGTCACTGGATCACCCCTTAATTAAGCGCTCTTTCTCATGCGCGTTATTACTTCAGCCGACCTTTTCAGGACTCAGCCAGAACAACGGCATGACCGCTACAAAAATTTAAATAACAGGCGTGGGCCGAACACTGGAAACGCGCCGCTCAACTCGTTCTCACGAGTTAAGCGACGCGCCAACAGTTTCGACTTCCCCTTTGGTGGGCAAAATAGCAAAGCTCATCACAAAACGCAATCGAAAGCGCTGTGTGATGAGCGATTGATCAGCCGATAAGGGACCCATTCGGCACTACCGGGCTCGGGCGACCGGCCTGCCCAGGGCCCGGATCACCCGGCTCGTTCGGCAGTGCTTTAAAATCTCGCCCAGACTCGCTTCAAGTAAGCCAGCGACAATCCGAATCCGCTCCGCGTTCCGTATCTCTGTTTCATATGGGCTTTTGGCGGAAACAAGCTTGCCCGCAGACGCGACACCTTCGCCCTTAGGCCGGGCTCTACGGACAGAGCAAACCAAACTGATCGCCAGCGCCGACCGTCAAGCTCAATCAGGCTCGAAGGTTTTTCTAACCGCCCGTGCTCTGATAATTCAGCAAGATAGGCACCCTGAACTGGCGTGCCCAATACCCCTTTGGCCAACGCCAACGCGGATGCTGTTAATCCGGACAGCTCGCGGTCGACCGCCAGTTTCTGTAGTCTCGCCTGATCGGATTCACTCAATGCACGCCAGAGCAAATCCATATCAAGCAACCACCCGATCGGTCTTGGCTCGCCATAAAGACGATCAAACCAGTGCATTACCGCATTGAGCAGGGCGTGCGCCTGGCACTGACCTCGCACGCCATCACCCAGTAATGGCAATTCGATGGATTCTCGCCACTGCTCCTCGAACGACAGGCGGTCCCGAAGAATCGGATGGCTGCGGACCTTCCAATGCAAATCAACCACCTTCCGATTCGGACCCTCCCCCAACAACCAGGACTCCTGGGGAATGGGGGTCCCGCCCGCCACGTCCCACATAGGGTGGTAACCGAGCGATTTCAGGACATCTCGTCCCGCGTTGATCGCGCAAGGATCCACCAGAATATCGAGATCTGCCCGCCAGCGCTGTGCAGGCTTCGGATATACCGAATGGGCGAGCAGACAGCCCTTGAGCGCCAGCGTGCGCACTGACGCGGAGACAAAAGCCCGCAACACCCGCCGCTCCTCCCGAATCTGCTTGTCGCTCGCAGGTGGCTGTGTCTGGATCCATTTTCGAGCAATAATCGCCAGATCCTTAGGCACCAGACCGCGCGCCTCCAGAATATCGATCGGTCCGACCATCCGATGGCTCGCTAGCCAGCGCAGTTGCTCTGCCGCTCCCCCTATTCGGGAAAGTTGGTCCTTGATGGAGTCATGCGAATCCACTATGCCACCCGCGAGCCAGTGGACAGGGACGCCAACAACATCACGCCCTCCGCCGGCGCAGTCCCGCCGTGACGAACCAGGCGCCAACACAACCGGCGAGCGCTCCCGTCAGGTTGGCCAGGGCATCCATCCAATAAAACGAACGACTCGGCACCTGCGTCTGAGCCAGCTCAATCAGGAAACCAAAGGTCGCCAGAGTGCCAGCTATCGACAAGGCGCGCCGCCAACCGCCGCCGGCCCAAAGGGTGAAAAGGAAACCCAGAATCAAGTACACCACGAAGTGACCGAGGACGGGCGGGATGCGAATCGGGATCATGCGCGTTCCCCCAGGCAACAACGATCCGACCAGCACCAGAGCAGAAGCCAATAGCGCCAGAAGCACCATCCAGCGGCGCCCCTTCAACACGGAAAGGTCTCAGGCACAACAAATTCGTTTGGCTCTCCTGAACCGGAAAGCCCTCCCTTCATAGCGTTGCCAGGGCTGATCATTGCCAAACACACTGCGGTTCCCACAGCACCCGATCTGATCACTTATCTATGCTCAGCGTCCGCCGGTTTCGAACCGATCCCTAAAGATCATCAGCTCCACAGATTCCGAAGCGAGGAAAAGCGACCAGAATCCGCCAGTGTGGGCAAAATCCGCGCTCTGGGCCGGATGGTCCGGGTCGGCGTCCACCTGGCCGACCGAGCCCCGCAGCTGGTAATTGCCGCCTGTGGCAAAGGTAGCGCCCCCGCTCAGGGTCTGCCATTCGATCTCGAAGCCGGACCCGCCCGCCATAGCGAGAGGGTTTTTCTTCAAGTCGCTCTCGGCAACGCCAGCTGATTGACTGCGGAGCGGCCCGTTGTCACCGAGAGCCATAGCGGTCCCGGCGAATCCAGCCAGCAGCAGTGCAACGGTCAAAATTGCACCAGCCGGCAGGCCAGGCAGCTTAGTCATCAATTTCTTCATGATTTTCCTCGAATGATTCACGTAAAACGTTGAGCTCGCGCCGCAGCTCGACAATGGCCTGATCCTGAGCGGCATTCTGCTCGCGCAAGACCTGATTTTCAGCCTCAAGGCGCAGATTGAGCCCCTGGATGGCCGCCAGGGCCACGCCGCTGGCATCGACGGTGCTGATGGTCCGACTATCAGCGCCCAAACCAAAAGCCGCGTGGAAGTCTTCAGCCATCGGGCCGAGGTGGTTCCCTTCCTCGGGCGCGTCCCGATACATCCAGCGCGTCAGGGGAAGGTCAAGCAACCGGGACAGAATTGCCGCCGGATCGACCGCCTCGAAGCCCGCTTTGAGCGCACGACTGGAGCTGTTTGTCCACACCCCGCCGCTGGAAAGATACGCCCCAGTGGAGGTGTTGATGAAACGACTGCTGGGCAGGCTGACGCTGCTGTCATCGCCGAGGTAGATGCCCCCGGCTGCGCGAACCAGAAATTGATCACTGCCGGTTGAAATGAAATCACCGCTTTGCGAATCGGCCCAGACGAAAGTGCCCTGGTCACCGGAGAGCGCCCCAGAAAGCGGCACGCCATTGCATCCGAATCCGTCGTCGCCACTGAGGACGCCGGGGCGCGCCTTGGCCCGTCGCCCACCCGCCCAGGAATATTGGCCTCCGGCGCAGTTCTCCTCGCCGCCTGCGATGAAGCTCTGCGAGCCGGAGGCCGTATTGAATCCACCACCGGCGACCGCGCTATCGAGCCCGCTGGCCGTATTGTTGAAGCCGCCGGATATGGTGCTGGTCGTGCCGGCCGCTCGATTCTGCTCGCCCCCGCCAATCGTCGCGCCCTTGTCGGTAATAAAGTTCTCGAATCCACCGGCCACCGTTCCATTGACCCCAAGGACCTGATTGGTCTTGCCGCCACCGACAGTACTGGAATCGCGGCCGGCAATGTTGTCCACACCCCCACCGACGGTGGCCCAGGGGTGGTTTCCGGTGCTGCCGTCATCGTTCCCGGCCACGTTGTCCTGACCCCCGCCGATGGAGCCGAAGTCATCGGTGACACGGTTGGGGTTCAGGATCGAACCGGGATCGGTCGCCGGTACACCGCCGCCGGAAATCGTTCCCCCCTGGACTCCGGACTGAAAAAAATTGGCCGGACTGCCCAAGCGGATGTTGGCCGTGAAATCGCCGGGCCCGGCCAGAGGCACCGCCTCGAAAGTCGCGACCGCCTGTCCGTTGGACCCGATAACCAGCGCCTCGTCATCGGTCGTCCCAACAAAATTGCTCGCGGGGTCAGTGCCGGCATTGCCGCTCAGGCTCCAGCCCGAGCCCCCACCAGCAGCGCTTCCGCAGACTGCCGTGCCGTCCACTGCAATCTGACGGACAAACTGCCCGCTTGGGCAGGCATTGGCGACCCGGCGCTGAACTTCGGTCGAGTCGATTTCGTCGCTGCCAACGCTGCCCGCCACGATGCTGGCACTGTTCACCGAGTCTTCCAGCGCAACGGCCGCAGACCAGGCGTAAGGGGTGGTCGACAGTCGCGTCCTTGGCGCCAGGGTCTGAAACGCACCTGCACCGGAGGTGCGCACGTCGATCTCAAGGAAGCGCGGCTGATCGACCAGCGGCGCGGCACCGAAATCCAGAAATACGGAAAAAACACCATTCGTGACCGATACGTTGTCCAGAGTCAGCGTCGCGCCCACCGCCGCACCGCCGGTTTCATCGGCGTAGAGTCGGAAACGGAAATCGTGGTCCCCGTCAATGGGCACATCCGATAGACGAAGCTCGCCCTGATAACTGAACCCGGGGTCGGCTGCGGCCTGACTGATGGACGCGGTCGCCAGGCTTAGAACTACAGCGCTGAGCCGCAACAAAGCTGAGAGGGTCGATTGAACACTCATTGCACGGTCACTCGGTTTCGTGAATGCCCCATGATTGTTCTGAACCGCCCGGCGGTCAAGTGACAAGAGACAAGACCGTCTCAGGGTTGATCAGAAACTGTGTCCAATGCACCCAGATTGTTGAGGCTTAATAACGGTTGCGTGTGATGAATTATTTTAACCTGGAGTCTGTCGAACCGTGGAACCCAATCAACAAGACGCCCGGGCCGATGCCAGCCCGGGCGCTTTGAAAGCTGCAGGTGTCGGTCAATCCGACACTTGAGGGATTCGGCGTCTCAACGACGAATAATCAGTGCGCTCCAGCTCAACGCTGCCAGCAGCAAAACCAGCACGGCCAAGCCGATAGGACCCATGGTTGGAACGCTTTTGAACGGAGTTTCAGGGTCACGACCATCCTGAACCGCATACAGCGCGTAGCCACTCAGATAAACAAAAGGCTTGGGATCATCGACGGAACCCAGATCGACCAGCGGGTGGTAATAGTTGATTCGGCCACTCGGCTCCTGGAACGTGTTGACCAGCTCGTTCAACCCCGCCGTGATTTGTAGAAAGTACTGCGTTTCGCTCAGAGACTGGAGCGCAAGAACCGCGAAGGAAGTCACTTGGCTTACCGTCTCGACGGGGTCGACTGGCGAAGTGAAAGCCAGTGTGCTCTGAAGAAAACCGCCATCGTTCGACTGATGATCAATAAGCCGATCGGCGAGCGCTGAGGTAGACAGGCCAGCCCAGGCGCCACTCGCAGGCGTCACGGATTCACCGGTGATGCCCGCCATCCAGACCGCGCCGGCAAGACCCAAAATATCGAAACCCGCCGACCCCAGTGAATAGCTTCCATCAGGCGCGGACTCCAGCGCCATGGCAGCTCCGGCGGCCAAGGCAGTGTTGAAGGTGGTGATGCCGGCCTCGTTGGCAGCCGCAGCAATCAGCGCCAGGTCCCAGGCCGCAATGACTTCGCCGACCGAGGGCTGTCCAGCGCGACGGGCCAGTTCAGACGCCACGTAATCGTTGATATCCCAGTCGCTCGTCGGTCCGTAGGTGCCGGCGGTCAGCCGATCCCAAAAATTGGTCTGAATAAAATCCGCGTATTGAGGATCGCCGGTCGCTTCCGAGAGACGAATGAAAAATAGCGGGTCGAACGTGCGAATCCTTGGGTCGGTGGACGGAAACTGATCGAAGTTGCCGATCAGATAGTCGCCAGCGGCCACGGCTGACGCGAGAAAGTCCGGGTCGTCGGTCGCCACCCAGGCACCGAGCACACCGAGCGCTGCCGGTGATTGAACGCTGGCGAAAAACAGGGTGGTGGGATCGCCTTCGCTCAACGGGAAGCTGCCATCAGGGCGCTGACGAGCTTCGATCCATTCGCCAGAAGCCTGTAAAAAGCCGTCGACGTCCTGAGCGCCGACCGATGCACTGAACATCCCTGCAGCGAAGCAGACCGCGATGAGCGGCAAGGTCAGAACTTTCTGAAAATACCCGTAACTCTTTGATTCCACAATCGGGTGCATACCCCTCTCCTATACTCAAATTTGAGTAAAAACGTCATCCAAGTCTCTGAGCGAAGCCTTTGGTCGACCCATCAAAACCGTTTTACATCAGCACTTTCCGACTGAATGCTAACAGCATGTTGAGGATTTCTCCAGCGTTTTCTCAACCACCGCGCAAGCTCAAGACACCCCAGAATAGCCGCTGGGGGGGACAGAAGCAATCGACCCACGGCACAGGCATCGCGAGATTCCAGAGGCCCACAGATCACTGATTAACGGCGCTTGGGAAATTTTGGAGCTATTTTAGAACCTGCGGCCGATAACTTAAGCACGCTGCTAGCAAACCGCCAACACAAGGCCGTCCGCCCGGGAAGAATCGACGCACCAGCGCATGAAGGAGCGCCCTGGATGGAGCTTTCAACTCAGGCGTGTCCTCACCACGCGCCTTCATACCATTTGACGAACATAGCGCATAGCTATAGACTCAGACAGGCCTGCAGCTGCCTTTTTGGCGGCGTCTGTGCTTTGAAATTCAAATAATAGGGAAAACAGCCATGACAACAGCAAAACGATTCGTGCGCCTCGCCTTGAGCGTCTCGGCAGCAACGATGCTCATCGGTGTTGTCTCGACCGCGTTGGCTGACCCCATTGGGTATGTTCAAACCAAGGGCAGAATTTCCGTTCAGCCCGATGGTGCGAACGCACCCGTCCGAATCAACGGCAATTACTACACCGTCTTTGCCAACGATCGCATCGATACGACGCAAGGATCTGCTGTGCTGATGCTCAACGGCGGGGGAGTCATTGGCCTTTCTGAAGGCACCAGCGCCTCCATCCAGAATTCCGGCTTGGGCGATCGCGTGGGTGTGACTTTGGAACGGGGCGCATTGACCTATTCCGTTCCGACAGACACAGGCAATTTCAATATCAACGTGGACGGCGTGGTCTTTGATACGTCTGCCGACACCGGCGAGGTGGCCGGAAATCTGAGCGTGGATGAGAATCGGCAGGTCAACGCATTTGCCCGCGCGGGCGAAATTCGCGTGCTTCGTTCGAACGGCCGAGCAATCGCAAACGCCGGGGTGATGACACCCACCCCCACTCCGGCCAGCAGCGGCACTGGCAGCGACCGCGCTAACACAGCGCAGGCTTTTGACACGCTGGTGAACGTTCCGCAAGGCAACGCCGTTCAAATGCAGACCGCGGATGAAACAGGCGTCGCAGCCGTTTCCCTCATGAGCGGAGCGGCGAGCCCAATCAATGGCGAAATGGTCATCGGTGGAGAAGAAGACGAAGGCATCCAGTCAGTCAGCCCCTGATCCCAGATCAAATTAGACCAAGAAAGCCGGGCCAAAGCGCCCGGTTTTTTTTACCCAACAACAAATTCCAAACCTACCTCTTCCCCCCATCACGCTCTCCTACAACCCAATACCACCCCCGTCGCCCCTGCCTTGAGCAGGGGCCCAGCGACTTAAGCGCCCGATCAAAGCCACTGGATCCCGGGTCTGCGCCCGGGACGACAGCTTGAAATGATCTTCACCCCCATCACCCTTACCACTAGCAATCTTCCTCCCCATAACCCTAACCCTTGAACCTTGAACCTTGCGCCTTACCTTAGCCCTAATCTCTTGGCACAAACTTCGTGCAACACTAATCTCGTGCCATGAAAAATCTCACCATCACCCTGGACGAAAAAACGGCGCATTGGGCCCGAATCCGGGCAGCGCAGCAAAACACCAGCGTTTCAAAAATGCTCGGCCAGGTCCTGCAGAAACTCCGCGACTTAGAGGACCAGCGCGGTGTCGCAGCGGACCGGTTTTTCTCGCGGCCAACAAACGCTCCCCAAAGCACTGAAAAGCCCTACCCCGACCGCGACTCCCTGTAAGACAGATCGATACTTCGTTGAGACGAATATCTTTGTCTACTGCAGGGATTCGAGCGACCCTGCAAAGCACCGAATTGCAAGGACCTGGATTTCCGACCTGTGGTCTTCTGGAAACGGCTTGATCAGCACCCAAGTACTCAAGGAGTATTATCAGGTTGTCACGCGCCGCCTAAACCCCGGGATGTCGGTGGAGAACGCGCGGGCAGATATCCGTGACTTGATGACCTGGAAACCGATCGAGCTGATCCCGAGTATCTTCGAACTTGCCTGGACTCTGGAAGACAGCATTTGCATTCCTTGGTGGGATGCGCTCATCGTCGCCGCCGCCAGCCGAAGCGAATGTAACTAACTGATTTCCGAAGACCTTCAAAGTGACCAAACCATTCAGGGCATCAACATCTTGAAGCCTTGCACCCAAAGCGTCCAAGATGCCGTCACGCCCTGAGCCCTGAGCTGACGCCCACGCGTCATCCCGGACCCGATCCGGGACCCAGTGTCTCAACCCTTTCGCCCTGAGCCCTGAGCCCTGAGCCCTGAGCCCTGAGCCCTGAGCCCTGAGCCCTGAGCCCTGAGCCCTGAGCCCTGAGCCCTGAGCCCTGAGCCCCTTCGCCCTTAACCCGTCGCCTGCCCTTCAAACCCACCCTCGCCACCAATACACCCAGTACCCCACCCACTCATGCACAGCACGCGTGCTACCGGCCAGGGCAGCGGCATTGGGCAGAAAATCCCGCAAAGACAGGTCACCCGACGACACTTCGAAATCGGTCGCGGCCGGCAGCGGGTCCAGCCCGACGGCCCGAAAAGCCGCCATTGAACGGCGCATATGCAGCGCTGAAGTCACCAACAGGATGCGGTCGAGCTCCTGTTGGCCAAGCAGTGCTGCCACCTGAACAGCGTTTCCGCGGGTCGTGAGCGCTTTGGGCTCGACCAAGATCGCCTCCGGTGGCACTCCTAGATCCATCAGGAAGACACGCCCCGCCTCGGCTTCAGCCATCCCGGGGCCGCGTCCGGGCGAGCGCCCACCGGAAACGATGATCCGCGGCGCCTTAAGGGCATGAAACAGTCGGGCCGCATGCCAATAGCGATCCACCGCAGAACCCGCATTAGGATAAGGCCGGTCCGTCTTGTGCGAAAAGGCACCCCCAAGCACCACAATCGCATCCGCTGGCGAAACCTCTGCGACGGTCCTTTGAGCCCAATCACCCTCGAGCGAGCCCCGGACCCAGTCGGAGAAAACAGGCATCGACCACAGCCAGAGCCAGCCAAGACCGGCGAGCATGAGCGACAAACCGGCCCGTCGGCGTTTGAATAGGCAGAGTGCGAGAACCCCAAGAGCAAGCAGCAGCGAGGAGGTTCCGAGGGGATAAGCCAGAACAGAGAGCAATTTCTTTAGCTCCCAAAAAATCTGACTTGTGTCCATCTTTCTCACCAGAGCTCAGAAGGAAAAAGCCGGATTTCATCCAGGCCTGACCGAAGATCAAACCATCAAGCGGCGGTTTCGAGCAATTCCTCTTTTTCCATCGAAGCCAGAAACTCGAGCGTTTCCTTTTCGCAAGTCGCCGGATCGACATCGTAGATTTCCAACAGCTTGTCAATCAACTCGCGAACCGTCATCGGCTCTTCGAGCAGCTCCCAGATCTTCGACCCGACCGGGTCCAGACCGTAATAACTGCCCCGTTCGACCGACATCATCACAAGCTCATTGTCCAGCTCTGCCTGCATCGGCTCGCTACTACGTTGAATACGACGATCTAGGCTCAATTCTTCCCCCATCTTCCTGTTCTCCATGCAACTTTTCAGATTGCCCCTGGCGACATGCAAAGCGAATCGGGCGACCGCATGAACCAGTCACCTACCAAGAGCGGCAAATTAAAGTTTATCAGCAATCTTCACATCTGCAAGAACAGCAAGTGCCCCGGCGTAGCGGCGGAATCTATCGCTCGCTTCTCTGGCCTTGCTGATAGCGCTAAATGTAGGCCTTCAGCGTCGCGGGAGGCTCAGGCAATTCGGGAAAAACACGCCACAGCAGACGGCTGTCGCGCCGCACTACCGCCCAGACAGTCACCACAATCAGCAAAAAGTAGGTTTTTAGCCCTCGCTCAGCCACATACCACTCCTCCAACCGTCCCTTGAACGGCATGATGACATCGTCGTAGAGCTGCGTGGCGTCACCTGCACTTTGAAGCATGCGATCTTCTCCCCGGAAGGCCACTGAGCCCACACCGGATAGACCAGGTCGGACTTCAACGATCGCCCGCCGGGATTTCTCCGGGAAGGCATCGAAACATCGCTGAGTCTGCGGCCGAGGACCGATCACACTCATATCGCCGCGCAGAATATTGATCAGCTGAGGCAGCTCGTTGATTTTAGTCGCCCGTAGTAACCGCCCAATCGGTAGGACCCTCGGATCGTCCTTCAAAGTCACGGTCCCAGTCCCTAGATTGGGGCTGTCCTTGAGCATTGTCGCGAACTTCAACAACTGGAACGGCTTCCCGCCCAGGCCGACGCGGGACTGCCGAAACACGATCTCGCCCTCGCCGGTCAATCGAAGGATAATCGTGATCGGCAGCAGCAACGGTGCCAGCGCAAGCAGGGCCGTCGCCGCAAACAGGATATCGAAGAAGCGCTGAAGCGACAGTCGATGTGCCGAACCATGTGTCATCTTTTACTTCGCATGCAGCAAACCGGACCGCAATATACCGCCTATCCGACCTCAGGTTGCTGCAGAACGACTCCAGAGAGCGCGCAATTTCGATCGGAAACCCTTTGTGTTTCGCGACGCATATCGGCCCAAAGCTCCGGAGATGCGAAGACATTCAATACCTTGTATCGACGGAAACTGCTGCGCATTCCCAGGTACGCATCCCCTGAGACGATCCAGGCATGGGCGTCGAATTCGCCAGTTTCCTCATCCCGGCGCAGACCGAAAAAGATGCAGTAAGGTATTCGGTAGAGGCCGAACAGCGCCCTCGCCACCAGCGCTTTTGGAAAGCAGTTGATCTCGGTCAAAGTGTAGCGAGATGCTCGATTGACCACTCTCGTAATCTGACAGGCACGACGGGTTCGCGCGGGGCTAATCACGGGTGTCCAGGGCGCGACCCCAGTCTGAGCACCTAAAAGAGGCGACAGGCGGCGAAATGACACCACCCAGATCATCAGCTTCGCGACTAGGAGCGCGACCACCACCGGGAACAACCAAAATCGATCAAATTTTGGAAATCTGAGGAAAGATCGGAATTTGTAGAGCATTAAAACAGAATCCAGCGCGCGTCAGAGCACGTCGCCTAGCTGAATTGAGGAAAAAGCAGGGGCGATCAAATTTGGGAAACCGATGAGTCTGATCATCAGTCCATTATCCAGTCCGTTGACGCATGAACGCAAGCCGTACCCCTAAGGCTAGTCGATTGTGAAGCCTTTCGCTTTGCGGTAAAGTCATGAACGTTTAATGCCTCCCAGGGAATTTCCACAAAAGTGATCTGCGTTAAAGCAGCGGTCGCGCTGACTGCATCCCTCTCTTTCGGTGTCGCTTTCGCGGACACACCGGCAACGTCGCAAGAAAACGACCTCAGCCTCTTGACGGACCGGACAGTCGCTGCGTTCCAGATCTATGATGCTCGAGCATCGAGGTTGGAACGTCGAGCGACCCAGCCAGCGCCACCCTTCAACCTACCGTTGGTTCATCCGCAGTCCACATCGGTTGGATTTGAATCCGGGCAATGGCGGGGCATCGGCGGCGCCAATCTTGGCTGCAACGATCGGGTGCTTGCGATGCAGCGTACGAGCACGGGCCTAATCGTTCTTGGAGGGGATTTCACTAGCTGCGGCGCGAATGCTACAGCTTTTGTTGCTGTTTATGATCCCGGCTCCAATTCGTTTACTTCTTTGGGTGAGGGTCTAAACGGACCAGTGGAGGCGATCGCGCTGGATGGAACAGACATTTTCGTTGCCGGCCACTTTTCTGAAGCCGGGGGAGCGCCGGCCAACAATGTCGCGAGATGGAATGGCAGTCAATGGCAGACGCTTGGGAGCGGTCTGAACGCTCCGAGCTATGCGCTCAATTTCTATCAGGGCGAGCTATTCGCTGGCGGTGAATTTTCGGCTGCCGGCGGCAATGACGCATCATTCGTCGCAAAATGGGACGGTGTGCAGTGGAGTGAGCCTGATGGAGGAGTCGACGCCCCGATCTATGCGTTGACGGTCAACGGGTCATCCCTCATCGCGGGTGGCGATTTTCTCAATGCAGGCGGAATTTCCGCAAGCCGTATCGCTGAATGGGACGGCACCAGCTGGGCCGCACTGGGTGACGGCGTCGATGACACGGTGAATACGCTGCATGCGTTTCAAGGCAGTATCGTGGCCGGAGGACGATTCACGACGGCAGGCGGAAGTCCGGCCAGTCGAGTCGCCGCCTGGAATGGCAATGACTGGGACGCTTTCGGAGATGGCCTCAACGCCGAACCACTCGCTCTTGATTCCATCACCACTGATCTCTTTGCCACGGGAAATTTTATATTTGCAGGAGGGGAGGTTAGGTCCGGCATTGCGCGTTGGGATGGCTCGAGTTGGAATGAATTGGGTAGTTCGCTGACTGGAGCTGGTGCTAGCCTGACCGTCGACGGCACAACTCTGTACGTCGGGGGGATCTTTTTTGGCGCAGGGGGTCTGGAGGTCAGTCGGATAGCTCGTTGGGAGAATGATTCCTGGAGTACGATCGGTCCGAGTGATCAGGGTGGTTTCAACGGTGCGGTTCAATCAAGCGCAATATTCAACGGCGAACTCTATGTCGGAGGAACATTCGGTGCCGTCGGCAGTGTGGCCGCGCCATTTATTGCACGCTGGAACGGCAACAACTGGTCGGACGTCGACGGCGGCATGACTACGAGGGTCAACAGCATCCTCCAGGCGCATGGTGGACTGTTCGTCGGTGGCGGGTTCAATCGCGCAGGCGGGGTGGGCGGTATCCCTGTGAACCGCATTGCTTTTTGGAATGGCGTGGCCTGGTCTGCAGTTGGCGCGGGTGTAAACAATCGAGTCGAAGCGTTGGCCTGGGATCAAGGAACTCTCTATGCGGGCGGGCGATTCGACCAGGCCGGCGGCATCCCGGCCAATCGCATCGCCAGCTGGGACGGCAGCAGTTGGTCTGCGCTCGGAGAGGGCCTCAATGCTAATGTCCTTGCACTGGCTACCCAGTCGGGCATTGTTTTTGCCGGCGGCGAATTCACCGAGGCCGGAGGACAGCCTGCCGGCAATATTGCGGCCTGGGACGGAAGCTCCTGGAACGATATGAACGGCGGCCTGAACGGTCCAGTTTACGCTCTTGAAACACTCGGATCCGACGTTTTTGCCGGCGGAAAATTTACAAGCGCAGGCGGTGTTGCAGTCAACAATATCGCCCGTTGGGATGGCACCCAGTGGCACGCTCTTGGTGACGGGGTCAACGATGTGGTTTATGAACTAAAGGCGGGTAAAACGTCAGCTCTCTACGTCGGCGGCCGCTTCACAGAAGCTGGCTCATCCGCCGTGCGCCGAATTGCGCGGTGGGAGAACTCAAAATGGGCTGGGATTGGGGCCGTGCCCGAAAATGGACCTACGCAAGACGTTCTGACAATAGTCGTTTTGGAGGATGGATTAGGAGTTGGCGGCACGTTCGGTCGCGCAGGTGAAGAAGTTTCATCGAGCTTAGCTTGGTTCGAGAAAATTGACGATGGCTTGTTTCGAGATCGATTCGAGACTCTCTCCCTCCAATGAGCATGATTGGTCAACGGTTGTCCTTGACTCACTCCTATCGCTAGCATGGAAACATGCTGGTTGGCATCCTATCCAAAGTCCGGAAACACTTGGTTTCGGATTTTCCTTGCAAATCTGCTGTTCCCGAATGTTGCCCCTGTAGACCCGAACAATCTTCCGATCAGTAACTTGATTGCGTCTGCACGTGCCCCGTTCCAGGAAATCTTTGGATTCAGTTCCAGTCTGTTGACCAGTGAAGAAAGCGCACGCTTGCGACCCTCGATTGACGCATTCATTGCCCGCGATTGGTCAGGGCAAGTCTGTCTTCGTAAAGCGCATGATGCCTACACCACTCTGCCAGATGGTCGCCCCCTCATGGGAGGGCCTCCTCAATTTAGAGCCATTTACCTGCTTCGAGACCCTTGGGATGTAGCGGTCTCCGCCGCGAATCATTGGGATTTGAGCATAGAAGAAACCGTAAATCGCATGTGCAATGAGCAACACAAACATCATCATGCTCATGATATCAACGAACAGTTTCCCCAACACCTCCTGTCCTGGTCTCAGCATGCCCAAAGCTGGCTCAACAGCCCCCTGGAAGTGTGTTTGATTCGCTATGAGGAAATGCATAGTGATGCGATGCGTGCGTTCGGAAAGGCAGTCAAATTTCTTGGGCTGGAATATGACGACAAAGATATAGGGACGGCAATCCAGGCCAGTGAGTTCAATCGGCTTCAGCGGCTAGAATCAGACGAGGGATTTATCGAAACTCCGAGAACGAACACGACCTTCTTCCGCAAAGGCATCCAAGGAGAAGGATTGTCGATATTGACTCCCGGGCAGCTTACAAGGCTCCGCCGAGAGCGAGCTATAGTCGAACAAGTGATTCAGGATCTGGACGATCACTCATGAGCGAATCCTACTACTATTGCGGATTCGAAATTAAAAGCTCCTTCGATTTTCCAGAGCTTGAACGCTCTTTTTCCACTGGAGATGTCCCGCCCATTTCGATCTGTTCTGGAGACGTCAAGATTCCAGATCGTGCGGAGCTTACTCGTGGCCCAAATTGGGCCGTAGGCGTCAAGGAAGCGTACTGGTGGTTGGATGACATTGCGAAATTCCGCATCGCCGCCGATGGTATCACTGTCGATGCCATGCCAAACGCACCAACTGGGCTGGTGCGCGCACTCACCCTGGAAGCTCCCATGATTATTGCTATGCAATATCGGGACGCCTTCTGCCTGACGGTCTCTGCCGTCTCGGATGGAAAAACCGTCACGGCTTTTCGCTTTCTGCCGGGTGGAGGGAGTTCTACCGCAGCCGCATGGCAAGTCTGTCGAAAAGGGCCGTTGTCGATCGTCAGCGACACTCTCTTGCGAATTAGTTCGGATGATTCAGGCCAGCCTATCGCTTGGCCTCAGGGTAGCGGCGTACTTCTTTGGCCGAAATCGCAAAAATTACTGGGTCTGGAAAAGCACGCCAAGCTTGAGGTGCGCCCAGAACTTCCGCTTGCACGCTTTCGGCTGGAGGACACTCGATTTCCCTTGCCGCTGAAAACAATCTATACCGCCGCATTATATCGACGCCTCGAAGCGTCCCCGCAGGACGATCAAAACATTGTTCAGGCTCGTAGGCCGTTTAGATTCTCCGCGCTAAGAACGGCTGGGCGGTTGTGGATTGACCCAATGGGAAGAACACCCCAGCATTTTGCCTGGTGTTTGGCCATTGCCCGCTACTGCAAGATTCGCACTGCCTCATTCGAAGGCCTTTACGATTAGCCCAGTCTTCATTCACCACCAAACGTCTGAAATCAGATTCCGAAGTTGGCTGAGACTTGAAAATCAGTTCAAGCAGGCACCGTGGGACCTATTTCATTGTCTGTCAGCACAGAAAAATTCATATTGATGACGCACCGTACCGGGCTATCGATTGGGTTTTGTCCCGCATGCAACGTATCACCATAGAAAAAAACCGCCCGCCCTTTTTTTGACTCCACACTCTCCAAAATTGAAAGATTTTCATCTTTGAACAGATGGGTCCTTCCGTCGCAATCGTTGACGTAATAAACCATCACTATTTGATGCGCAGCACAGTCCCTGTGTGGGCAATTGAACTTTCCCACTTCATTTCCAGGCCGTTGAAATTGAAGATTATATTTGCACCGCTCGATCTTTAGCTGGGCACTATCGAATAGTTGAGAAACAGCGCAGCGAAGTGCTTTGATCATTCTGAATTCACCAGAATTCATGACCTTCCCGCGAAAAACGACCGAATGGCAAAGTTGAGGACCTTCCAGAAACCCGGGATGGTCTCGGAAACCCTTCCATTTGGATTTCCCGACGGACGAAAAATCATCTCTCATGAATGAAGCAAACCACGGGAATGAAACTGTGTTTAAAAGTCGTTCTTCTAGAAAATCTGCATTTTTTGAGTCAAGCAACTGATCTACGATGAAATAGTTTGCCTGACTGATAAGTTTTGGAAATGCATTCATTGCGTGGATCGTGTAAGTATTTCTAGTTGAGAGAACGCTTTGAATTTTGGGACGTATCGCCGATATTTATCTCCTGAGCTCAAGCGATAAGTGTCAAGATTCCGATATACATCACTGCGAGATAGGGGATAAGGCCTCAAAACTTAACCAAAAAAAAAGGCTCAAGCAACAGAGCTTGAGCCTTTTCTGTGCCTGCAAAGAAATGCTTTGCAGAACGCAATTCGCTTAGGAAACCGGTGGTAAAGTTCCTGAAGGCTGTGAACCTGCTTCACTTCCATTGGTGTGAAACACATCGGGAGCAGCGGCTCCGCCGGCAGCAGTCTCTCGAGTACTCAGGATCTCGAGCTTCGGGCTTGTCCATTCATTCTTGCTCATTAGTTTGTACCTCAGTTGATTGGAGTAGCGTTTATGCTTGAGCCCTCCCTTTGAGTGACTCTTTCAAATAGATAGTAAACTGATACGCGTGCAAAAGTCAAATCGTAATTTGATCACCTAAGCAGGACGAGGACCAAGCCGGGTGTCTTTTTAACCTTCTGTTTTTATTATTATTTTAAGTGTTTTAAGTAGGAGCTGACTTGGACGACGACCGACGGCTCGCCCTTCGTCAATACGAGATGCCAGCGGTTTGAGGGCCAATAGAATAGTTGGCCAGCCCTGACATCAAAGCGCTCTGCCTTCTCGAGGTGCTTCGCCAGGCGGTCAGGGTCTGGTGTGTACAAAGCATCGGGGTTCCAGGGATAATCAGGTGGCCAGGTACAATAGGTTCGCTCACCCAACAGACAGAACGAGAAAACACTGGCCTGATCCCGGTGCGCGCCGAACGGAGTGATTCGATAATTGCCAAAAAAAGTATCCAGATCCCATCGCTGAATTGAAGGCGAATAGTGTTCCTCCAATCTTGTAATCAATTCTGAGATGCGCTCCAGGAATATCGGCTTGTGATTCTGAAGTCGATGAATATTGGCACCCCCGATTCGCTTGCCCAGTCGCCTGAAAAAACCATCAAAACCGCCATCGGCCGGTTGCGGGCCCATCAGATCGAGCGATGCCCGGAAAAAATCTTCCGTACGGTCCCTGGGAGGTTCGCGACGAGCAATCCAGAGACGGTCGGCAGGCAGTCGCCTTGACCCCCGCATTGAAACGACAAGCTCGAAAAGCTCCGCGAGCGATGCCATCGGGCCGGACTGGAACATCGGGAGGCGTGTCGGCTTGCTCTCCCAGAACTCCTCCATGAACCGAGACCACAGGTCGTCATTCCAGGCGACACCGAGCTCTGGGCTTAATTCCTCTATCATTCGGCTTGACAAAACGAGCAGTCTCCTAGAAGGTTTGGCCCCGAAATAAGGATCGACAGACCAGTGACCAAAGAGCCAATCAAATCCGATCTGGCGATGATGGCGACAAGGCTGCTGGCCTTGCCAGAAGGACAAGGCAAAGCGCTCGAGCTGGCTCGTGCGCTATACAACCAGGGGCGGCGTGAAGCTGCCGCGGAGATCGAGCAATTGGTGCTCGAAAAAGGGACAGCTGAAGCGAAACATCGGTGGCGTCTCGCCCAGAGCGCGCGCGCCCCTGCTAATCAGTATCGGCTGATAAACAGTCCTCAGCGCACCTCTGCTTTCAAAGCCGCATTGGACGCCATTATCAGGCCTGGTTCCACGGTTCTCGAAATCGGCACAGGGTCGGGCATTCTCAGCATGCTCGCGGCACGCGCTGGCGCTCGGCACGTTTACACTTGCGAGCATCAAATCCTGATGGCAGAGGTCGCACGCGAAATTGTCAACGATAATAATCTCAACAAAAGCATCACCGTCATCGCCAAGAGCTCAGACCAACTGGAGCTCGGTATCGACGTTTCGCACCAGGTTGACGTCATCCTGTGCGATGTTTTTACCGGCTCCTTACTCGAAGCTGGCGGGCTCGGGTTGGTTGCAAGAGCAGCAAAAACCTTCCTTGAACCTGGAGGACAAGTTATCCCAGGACTGGGCGCAATCAGGGGCAGTCTGGTCGGCGGTGAAGATCTCGAAGCGCTCTGTCGTTGCGTCAATTCAGATGGAATGGATTTGCAAAGATTCAACCTTTTCTCTCCAACTAAACTGCAACTGCAACCCGATCAATTCCAGAGGCTCGATATTCAGAGCTACTCGGCACCACTGAATTGTTTCGAGTTCGTGATCGGCCATCCTGATTCGGACCGCCCGCGCCGGCAACTTTCAGAAGTCGAAATCACCCGTTCCGGCACCATCACAGGACTCCTTCAATGGACCGACCTTGAACTGGCCCCCGGTATCCGATTACATGGCTCGCCGGGCGAGCCAATCAGCTGGCCACGCTTTTTGCACGTATTCCCAGAGCCGATTCAGGTTCGATCGGGTCAGAGCTTGAGCTTGATGCAAGAACATAAATCGCTGCAGTTTTCAGTCTGGCCGCATTTGGATCAATAAAACTCGTCATGGGTCGAAACTCGCCTGCGATTTGCGCAATACCTGAGCCCACAATGCAGCAACTTCCTGACCTCATCTTATCGTGCGCCGCTTTCGCCAAATTCGGACAGCTGATCCAGCAAGCAGTCTACGCGTCCTTGACTTCGATAGGCCCTGATCGGCTTAGGGGGTAGAATAATTCGATCTCTGTCTGACCAGAACAAGGCCACCTTTCATAGTGATGGATTACTTGAAATTCTATGCGAAATGCAAAGATCACTCCGAAGGCTGTCATCGGCAATGTAGCCCCGTAGGACCAAGGAATTCGTCATTCTTCTTGAAAGCGCTCTTCTCATTGATCTACGGGCGATTGATCATCACGCCGGCACCTTGTTCAATCTACGACTCAGAACAATCCAATCGCAATTAACCATCGGTGTCGAGAATGCGCGTCAATTTCACGCCAATCGACTGTCCACTCTTGTACGAGCGCCAATGCTGGTAAGCACGGTCATCCTGTTGAGTAAACCGCACCACATTGTTCCAGGCAAATAGTGAACCCGACTGAGGAAAGTAGTCGAACTCATTGCGGTCATGCAGAACCCAGCCGTCCTCACAGGCTGCGATCAGTTCGCTCTGCTAAAAAAGTCCGACGGAGCGTATTTTCGGGCGGCGGGCGCAAAGGAGCCATCAATCGTTTTTTCCGTAAAACCAGCGGACATAACTTCCCGCATGGAGGGGTCCCAACAACGCCAGTTGCATTCGAACTGCCTTGCGCCGTGGCGCCGTGCGCCAATCGGTGGCGTCGAACTCTGCCCACATTTCGTCGATCTTTTCGATATCGAAAAGTTGGCTCACATCCGGATCTTCTCTGAACTGGCGATAGCGCTGCTTGATCTGCTCTCGATTCCGTTCGACTCTTGCAAACCAATCGGCATCCTGCAGACCGATCTTGTGCTCATCGACGATGCTTCTCGGGAGAAAATGGCGCATTCCACACCGCACCAGACGCCGATTGACCCCGTCACGCAGATAGAACCGTTCCGGCAGTGCGAGACAGAATTCGGCCACTCGACGATCGCCTGAAGGGTCCCGTTGGTCAAATCCATAGAGAACATCGGCACCACCACCCTGTGCGATTTGACGGGCAAGCTGGAAAGGTTCAGAGCGTTGTCGCCAACTCGACCAATAATCCCAATATGCGCGGACGTTTTGCTGCTCCTGAAGGCGATCCTGCGCGCCAGTCTCCCGCGCATAGTTTTTATCCACCGCACTGAATTGCTCCCAACTCGGTGCCTGTTTCGCCTTCTGTCGAATACGCCAATGACAATACCAATCGGGCAGGGACGGCTTGATAACGTCTGCAATCATCAAATGTCGGGTGTTATAGCCTTTCTTTCGCAGGAGATGCAATTCCCGTCGAAGCTTCAACCATTGGCCGGTCTTGAAAAGCTGACTGAGTCGACCGAACCCGCTGTAGCTAAATGTGTGATTGCCAAATCCTGCATTCAGAAGGAGCTTCACTCCGTCTTTGCGAGCCTGCTCCAGCAGCGGTCGATAGCCGGTCTGAAAAGTGGGTGATGCATTCGCAGGTGTGTGATTGGCGTTGAACCAGTCTTCGAGTCCTTCAAGGATCGACCGGTCATCAGGATATATAAAGTTTGGTTTTAGATTCGTATGGAGCGCTGCAAGATCACGCACCTTGGATGATTCATCCAGATAGCGATTACCCAGCGTTTCCGGCAACTCGGCATCCGGTCGGGGAATGCGCGTGTAGCCATGCAGGACCTGATCCTCGGCCGCAAGCTCTTTGCAGCAGAACGCGGCCAGCAATGAAGAGTCGAGGCCGCCGCTGAGTCGGATTCCCGCCTCACCGGTCCGCCTGAGATGCTGTCGAACCACGTTCGAAAACAACTCTTCGAAGGCCTCCCAGCATTCCTCCTCACGTTTGAACTTCAGCATCAGGCCCCGTTCAAGCTGCCAGTAGCGGTGATCGGTCCGTTTAGACGGTGTCAGCTCGACCCAGTGCGAGGTCGGAATCGATGCCATGCCCTTGTAGAGAAAATCACTGCCCGACGGCGCGCCCAGAAGGACATCAGCAAGAACGCCATCATCGAATTCGCGTGGAATTTGCGGTAGGGCAAACAGGGCATCCAGCGTGGTCGAGAAGTAGATCGTGTCGCCGCTTTGGTGATAGATCAGCGAGCGCCCGCTCGGAGCGCCTCGCAGCATGATCAGCTTCTGGTCATCGGGCTTCCAGACCAGGCTGGCATGGGGGCCGATCCAGCGCTTCAGGCCATCGGTCGACCAGCGTAGCCAGGCCAGAGACGCAATAGCGCTGTCCGAGAGCTTGTCGGCCTCGACTGACTTGATCCCCAGGTCTCTGATCAGGTCTGGGCGATTATCAAGGCGACCGCAGAAGGCGAAATAGGATCCGTCGGGCAGCGCGATGGGCTGGGTCTCGTGAAAATCCTCCGGCGTAAAATGAAATCCGGCGTAGGCGCAGGCAAACGATGGCCCTGTCAGGCTCCTGAACTGATCACCACCGCGGCTCTCGAGCACCTGCTGCATCCGCTGAAAATCGGTACGGTCGACCGGTGCATTGTTGAATCTGATGATGCCTGCAATCGCGCTCATGCTTCCAGCTCCAGGGCATCCGCGATGCCGGAAAACAACATCTCGGCGATCTGTTCTGGCTTGCGAACAATGACCGAATTGCGATAGTGGCGACTGACGTCCCGCCCTGTGCCCACCGCCAGCAAGTGGACCGGCCCGGCCTCGATCGAATCGATCACGGCACGAAGATGATCAACAAGAAGCGATTTGCCGTTGGCCTCAACGGTGACCTGATCGTAGGGGACGCCATCACACAGCACGATCAGGACCCGACGCGCTTCAGATCGGGCCAGAAGACGTTGATGTGCCCAGTAGAGGCTCTCACCATCGATGTTCTCGCGACCGAAGTCTGCTCGCAGCAACAATCCCAGATAGCGCCGTGCGCGGCGCCAGGGCTGATTCGATGATTTGAGGATAATGTGGCGCAGCGCATTCAACCGGCCCGGGGAAGGCGGAGAACCCGACTGTCTCCAGCGCTCGGTAACGGGATTATGATCCTGCTGGCCGGCAACGGTCGTGTAGCCCAGAACCTCGGTGCTCAGCCCACAGACTTCCAGCGTATGAACGGCAAGGTCGAGGGCCTGAGCGGCCAGCTGATGGGCCTCACCGCGCATCGAACCGGATTGATCGACTAGAAAGGTGATGGCCGCCTCGGGAACTTGCGACTGCGACTCGATACGAAACACCCGGCGATCGGGACGGTCACCGACCAGTCGTGCCAAGCGACGGGCATCTAGAAGCCCTTCTTCCTGATCGAAGGACCAGCGCCGCAATCGAAGGCGCTGAAGCTGCCGCTGAAGCCGATGAGCCAGTCGCCGGGCCGCTCTCCGGTCCAGCCGATCCAGCTGCTGCAGAGCTTCTGAGTCACGATCCCGATACCAGCGCTGAGCCGGGCCAATTTCGTCAAAATCGGTGGTCAGAACGCGATAGTCGGGAAAACGGCGGACGATCTCAGGAACCGCCTGCTCGCCACCGAAATCTTCGGCGGTCTCGTCCTGGTCTGCAGCATTCTCCAATGCATCACCAGACGGAGCATCCTGCTCTTCGAGCAATTCAGCTTCATCCGGATGCTTGACTTCGCCGGTCAGGTGCCGAACCACAGGGCGTATCCGGCGCGCGAATAGCAAAGTATTTTCCAGGTCAGTGCGTCCCGCAGTCAGACGAGACACAATCGTGTCGATATCGAGGCGATCGATCATTTCCTGAGCCCGGTCTTCCGCTCGAATTCGTCGGCTGAGCCGCTTCCAGATCGAGCGGCGTTTCCGAATCTCGGCGCGCTCTGCTTCCAGATCAGTCTCCTGTCCACTGAGACACTTCCGGGCAATCCGATACAGCAATACTGAGGGATTTGACTGCTCGTCCAGCGTTTGCGGGAGCGAAAGATTGAGGGAAATACCAGGCAGCTCTCTGCTCGCCAGTGTATCCGTGCGGGCCTGTTCGAGAATCAGGTACCAGGGCCACTGCTCCGGGCCGAAAAGCGCCCTGCATTGCGCGTCATGCCATCGATTCCATGCAGCTCGCGCATCCATGCCGGCGCGATCAGCTCCCCCATGGCGGGGCAGGTGTTCAGGCAACTCGAGGCTTGGCCGACCACGGGCGTAGGACCTGATCCACGCAGCCTCGGCCGATTGTCGGGTCATCCTAATAGGCAGACACGGCCTGAGCGTCATGCGGCAGGTCACGGCCGAAACAGCGCTGATAGAGTTCCGCCACCGCCGAGCGCTCGGTCTCGTCGCAACGATTGAAGAAAGCGGTTCGGAAGGCGTCGTCAACGCCCCCCATCACCCGCTCGTTGTCGGCCCAGGTCAACAGCGTCCGCAAGGACATCAGCGTCGAAAGATCACCCTGGCGATAGGCCTCGCGACACAATCCGGCCATCGAAATCATTCCTCGAAGCGTATCGTCAGCCAGATCAGGGACATGCGCTCGAACGATCTCCTGCTCCTGTTCCGCCGGAAGATACCCAAGCTCCTCGACAATTTGCCAGCGATCCATCTGCGCCTGGTTCAGAGCCTGCGTTCCTACATACATGCCGCTGGCATCACCCTGCCCTGCCGTATTGGCCGTCGCGAACAGTCGAAAAGACGGATGGGGAGAAATCACCCGATTTTGATCGAGCAGGGTGAGCTTGCCCTCGGCTTCGAGCACGCGCTGAATCACGAACATGACGTCAGGTCGGCCGGCATCGTATTCATCCAGCACCAGCGCCACCGGGCGTTCGAGAGCCCAGACCAGGATGCCGGGAACGAATTCCGTAACCTGCTTGCCGTCTCGCAGCACAACCATATCGCGCCCGATCAGATCGGCACGGGTAATGTGGCCATCCAGATTGACCCGAATACAGGGCCAATTCAGTCTGGACGCGACCTGCTCGATATGGGACGACTTGCCGCTGCCATGCGGACCAGAAAGATAGACCCGGCGATTGTGCATGAACCCGGCCAGCACGGCCCGGGTTGCGGACGGGACGAAACGGAAACTGTCTTCACCGGCCGGGACGTGCTCATCGGCCTGCCTGAACCCGAGGACGGGCCATGGCAGGTCAACGCCGAAGACCCGGCTGACGTCGACATTTTCCGTAGGCCTTTCGGACATTGACTCGCCCATCAACTGACCTCGCTCAACCGTTTCCGACCGACGACTGCGTCGATGACGTCGAAATGCTCGGACATGGCATCCAGGGACCAGTTGCGGCGGAAGCGATAGACCTCGATCCGGTTGGCCAAATCCACGATTTCCCGAATGAAATCCGAACGCTTTCTGAAGCAGGTCTCGAAGAGTGGACGATACACCGAGCGGCGACAGACTCGGAAGGCCTCAAGGCCGGTCAGCCGCTCTAGAACAGGCGCCTGCTCGGTTCGCTCGAGAACGATCAGTGCCTTGAGCGGTGAGGCTTGGGGACAATCCGATTCGTCGAGAAACAGTTGGTATTTTTCCGTATTGCTCAAATCCCTTCTCAGATCATTGTTACGACAGCCAAGATGATCAATGGCATCCGACCATAGCTTCAGTTTCCTCGGGCCGGGATAGAGTTTCGGGCTTGGATCGGCGGGTCGGATCACCGAGACATCGTCGGAAATGATCGGCCAGCCCATGTTGCGATGGAACCAGGCGGCCATCGTCGATTTACCGGCCCCCGAGGGACCAGTGAAGGCCCAGACGCCAGAGCCGGAGTCGACGGCGCTGACATGCATGGGTAGCTCACCGCGCTGATGCAGCAATGCGCCGAATGCGCTACCGAGAACATAAAGTCGGACATCCGAGATCGGCGCGCCCTGCCCGCGATCGCGCGAACGATCGACGCGCCGG
>JGI12210J13797_10731084_pt1 | contig 27006 bp, 25 predicted proteins | sample ElkSlonscriptome_3_FD_13797 | JGI IMG/M metagenome (IMG submission 13797) | reverse complement strand
ATTCTTTTGCAGCTAAATCACCTTAATGTGTTAAACCATGCAAAAGATAATCTCTGTTCTATGTCTATCTTTCTTGCTTGCAGTGCCAGTATGGGCCCAACAGCAAACCCAGCAAGAAGATAATGACGATATTGATTTATTTAACCTTTCTTTAGAAGAGCTACTAGACATTAAAGTGTACGATGACCGGTTTATGTTGTATGGGTTTATTAACGCCAATGTAGAGAAAGTGTTGAATGTGCCTTCGGTAAATGGGGAGGGGCAAACGGTTACTGAGTCGGAACCAGTTGCTTGGTCGCCAGTACAAAATTTCCATTTGTACGGCTCGGGTAACCTGACAAGCAACATTGGCGTGTTTTTTAACTTAGCTTATAATGATGGTGCTATTGAAGTACGGGAAGCCTACGGTAACTTTAAGTTTGGTAATTCTACTGCGTGGCAACTACGTGTTGGACAAATGTACCGCCGATTTGGACTATACAACGAGAAGCTAGACCAAATTCCGACATTTGTTGGTATTGAGCCACCGGAGCTTTTTGATACTGACCATCTATTTCTCACTCGTACCACAAACCTGATGTTGCACGGAGAGCGTCTGTTCAGCCAAGGCAAATTTCTTTATGCACTCTCTAGCGGACAGTCCGAAGGTGGAAGTGCTAAGGATAATATTCCTTTAGGTTGGGATTTCCGTTACCAGTCTGACCAAAACGGTATTATCATTGGTACTTCCGGATACGCCTCTAGCATTAATGGCCAGACAGTTACTTCTACCACCAACTTTGGTGATGGCCCGTCGCGAGGCGGGGTTCTTCCCTGGATGCAAGCCGACCAGTTCAACGTATTAGGCGGATTTATAGAAAAACGAATTAGTAAAATCTTAATACAAACCGCCTATTGGCGTGCTAGTCATCAGGGCATTCGGAACCCTGATAATGTGCTTGCTATAATTAGAGATGCTGGTATTAATCAAAACCAGCGAGTCAACTTCTTAGGTGAAAACACTTTAATACCCAATGATGAGCTAACACCTAATGATGTGATTGCTGAAGCCAATTACGTGACATCCACATTTTACACTCGTATTAGTTATAATATTCAGACAAATGCTGGGCAGTTTGTTCCTTATTTCTTTTACGATCAGCTATCTAATCCGGAAACTATCGCCAGTAAAACTTTCGGGGGCGATAACGAAGCAGGTATTGCGGATGATGGAAGGTTCTCCAAAATTTCGCTTGGTGTAGTATACCGTCCAATCAACAAAGTTGCCATTAAGTTGGACATGAGCTCACATTCTCAAGAGTTCAACGGCGAGCAAATTTCCTATCCTGAAGTACGCCTAGACTTCTCGTTTGGGTTCGATGCATTCGGTGGTATAGAATAAGTAGTTGGAATCAAATAGACCTACCCTGAGAGAACGAGGCATTTTAAGCTGGGCCGAGGAAGATCGTCCCCGCGAAAAATTATTGCTAAAAGGACGAGCGGCTCTGTCGGATGCCGAGCTAATTGCTATTTTGATTGGTTCGGGTACTCGTGATAAAAGTGCAGTAGACGTAGGAAAAATTATTCTGCACAGTGTCAATCATAATCTGCACGAACTGGCCAAACTTTCGGTAGCCGATCTGAAAAAGTTTGAAGGAATTGGCGAGGCGAAAGCGATTAGCATTGTGAGTGCCTTGGAGCTGGGACGACGACGAAAATCCAGTGAGCCGGTGAAGCGGGAGAAAATTTTAAGCTCGGAAGATGCTTACCGCATTATGCAACCCTACTTGCTCGATCAACCCGTAGAACAATTTTGGATCATTTTGCTGAACCGTGCCAATATGGTGATTAGCACGCACTGCGTAAGCCAGGGCGGAGTAAGTGGTACGGTAGCCGATCCCAAAACCATTTTTAAGGAGGCTCTGGAAAAGCTCGCCAGTTCTATTGTACTGGTTCATAATCATCCATCGGGCAATCTCAAACCCAGCGAGGCCGATATTCATCTTACCCGAAAACTCAAAGAAGCCGGCAACCACTTGGATTTACCCGTCCTTGATCACATCATTTTCACTGACCAAAGTTACTTGAGCTTTGCGGACGAGGGGATTTTGTGAAGTATTTTGGTTTCTCTAAATTAGAAAGCACATTTTTGCTCTCTGATGAAATAAAAACTGGAATTTCCCTTACGAATCAGTAGCCATCATCTACTTACGTTTAAGATTTTCGCTTACGCCGGAGTTTCTTCGTTCGTATTGGCTTTGATTTGGTTGCTACTTATTACTCCATCTGACAATTTGTTAACGACAACTACACTCCTTATTAGTTAGGGCAGTATTATTATTATATTGGTTCTCGCGCTCATCAGATTCAAGCGCTACTGTAATGCCATTTGGAGCGATGATCACTTGCTAGTGAAAGATAAGTACGACATTATTATTCCGCTCAATGAAGTACGGAAAGTGGAATTGAAAACGGTATACACGAAGTACATTCGTCAGAAGAACATCCGTATTTGGGAAATACCTTCTTTTTTCAGCATAAGAAGGTAGACTTTATTATGCAGGAGTTAAATGAGCGTATCGCTTAGGTCAAATAGGAAGCTACTCGGCGGGAAGGGTCGTATTATTCCTTTCAGAATCGAGCGAAAACTCTTTAATTGAAAAGGTTTTCAAAGAAAGCAACTATGACCAGAACTACACCACTAATCGGTATTTCGCTTATTCTTTTGTGGGCTTTTACACCTGTTTACGCTCAAGAAGCCATCAAATACAACCATAGTGGGCTTACAACCGACCTGGGTGTTGGATTATGGGCTTGGCCGATGCCTATGGACTGGGATAGTGATGGTGACCTTGATCTCATCGTGTCTTGCCCGGATAAGCCGTACCGGGGAACCTACTTTTTTGAAAATACTGGCGACGATCTTAAAACTCCAACATTCAAAAAAGCAGTGCGAATAGCAGATGCGCTGAAAAACGTACAGGTATCTTACGTAAATGACAAACCTCGCATCTTAAGAGGGCGTACAGACGGACCTACTTTAGAATATATAGATTTTTTGGGTGATGATTTCAGTCAGACTAAAGAGTTAGAATATCCAGCAGTGCATGTGGGCGAAGGTAGGGTTCGGGCTAATCAATGGAAGTACGTAGATTTTGATGGTGACAATATTCTTGATCTCATTCACGGGGCTGGCTTTTGGGGCGATTATGGGTGGGACAATGCTTTTAACGATAAAGGAGAATGGCAACGAGGTCCGCTCCACGGATATGTATATGTCTTTCTCAATAAAGGAACTAATTCCGAGCCTGATTATGATGAGGCGTATCGCCTTCAGGCCAACGGTGAGGACATGGACGTTTTTGGTATGCCGTCGCCTAATTTTGGTGATTTCGATAAAGACGGCGATCTCGATATTATCTGCGGGGAGTTTCTCGATGGGTTTACTTACTTTGAAAACGTAGGTACTAGAGAAGCTCCCGCTTATGATAAGGGGAAGTATCTCGAGAAAAATGAAGAGAAACTGACCATGCATGTGCAAATGATCACCCCAGTTACAATAGACTGGGATAAGGATGGGGATATCGATATTATTTCTGGTGATGAAGATGGTAGGGTGGCTTTTATTGAGAACAGCGGCGATCTCAAAAATAAAATTCCTCAGTTCGAGACTCCCGTGTACTTTCAGCAGATAGCCGATGAAGTTAAGTTTGGGGCATTGGCTACTCCAGTTGGGGTAGATTGGGATGCCGACGGTGATGAAGATATCATTGCTGGGAATACTTCGGGAAATATAGGTTTCATTGAGAATATTAGTGGAGACAACTTACCAAAGTGGCAAAAGCCAGACTTATTGGAATCCGAAGGTGAGACTATTCATATTCAGGCAGGCTACAATGGTTCTATTCAAGGACCCGCCGAAGCAAAATGGGGATACACTGTTCTGGATGTAGCCGACTGGAATCAGGATGGATTGCTAGATATTATTGTGAATAGCATCTGGGGTAAGGTGATTTGGTACGAGAACATTGGCTCGAGAAGCCAGCCAAAACTTGCTAAGTTTCAACCGATAAGTGTAGCATGGACAGGTTCAGCTTCCAAGCCTGCTTGGAACTGGTGGAATCCAGAAGGGGAAGAACTAGTCACCCAGTGGCGCACTACTCCTTGTGTTGTAGACTGGAATCAGGATGGACTCAATGATTTGATCGTATTAGATCACGAAGGCTATCTTGCCTTTTTCGAGCGAAAGAAACAAGGTGATGATCTGGTTCTACTGCCAGGCAGACGTATTTTTCGCGATGGAACTGCAAACTCTGGACAAGCCAACGAGAGTGAACGAAATGAATCAATAGTTTTACGATTAAATGATAGAGAGGCGGGTAGCTCTGGTCGGCGCAAGTTAGCCTTTACTGACTGGGACGGTGACGGTGATCTGGATCTTCTGACCAATTCAAAGAACGTTGACTTTTGGGAAAATATAGAAACAGATAGCGAGGGCGTGACCACATTTGTGAACCGGGGACTGGTAGGAGAGAAAATCTTAGCTGGGCATACTACCTCACCCACCACAGTCGATTGGAATGAAGACAATATTCCGGATCTGCTTATTGGTGCTGAAGATGGACGTTTCTACTATCTCGAGAACCCCAGATCAAAAAAAGCGAAATGATTTTAAGTAAAATATAAGAGCAATGCGAACCTAGTTCAAACGCTCTCGCAAAAAAGCTATCGTCTTATCGTAAGCATCTTTAGCGGCATCTTCGTCGTAGCGGGTACCGCTGGGGTTAGCAAAGCCGTGGTCGGCATCGTACATGTGAACGGTGATGTTTTTATCGGCTTCATTCATCTTTTCCTCAAAGTCATCTACTACTTGAGGAGTAATGTAGCCATCGTACTCAGCAAAGATACCCAGTACATCAGTTTCGATTTCTTCAATCTGCGCCATCTCCTGCACCGGCATTCCGTAGTACATCACGCAGCCAATAGCTTTCTCATCGGCTAAAATGGTAGATTGTAGCGACCAGCCGCCGCCAAAGCACCAGCCAATGGTAGCAATGCCGGCATCTTCTCCCGCATGTTGAATAGCGCCGTTAATAATCGCCTTCGCCCGATCAGTAGAAACCGACTGCATATATTTTTGGGCTAGCTCTCGGGTGGTAGCCACTTTTCCGTCGTAAATGTCCAATGCCATTACGTGAACATTTTCTAAATCCTTATGGAGCTTTTCAGCTTCTTGCTTGATATGGTCGTTTAGCCCCCACCATTCATGAATGACAAACAGGTATTGATTAGATTCTTCTTTAGCTTCCAGATAATAAGCGGTTCCTTCCTGCCCATCGGGAGTGGCGAAGTTAATTTCCTCACCTCGGGCATTTTCATGAGTGTAAGCGACCAAATCGTGCTTCGCTTGGAAAGAGGGATCGTCGGCTAGGGAAGCAAATAGCTCGGTATTTTCGGCATCAGTCAAGCCACAAATGGCGATACCTTCCTGCGCCCAAGCGGTTTGAGCGAATAAGCTAAGGAGTAAGAAAAGTGAAAAGTACTTCATGGGAGTGATTAGAATGTGTAGAATAAGCCAGCTCCGTAGTTGGGAGCAGCCAAGATTTTGCGCCCGTAAGCCGCAAACCCAGCATTGACAGTAACTCCAAAATTATCATGAATGTTATAGGCTATTTCGGGAGTAATAGCCAGAAACTCGGTGTCGTTAGCAAAAATGCTATTTCCAGCTCCGCCCGCCGCATCACCGTTCATAAATGAGTTAACCGAGTAAATTCTTAGCTGGGTTAGCCATCGATCATTCCAAGAGCGGCCGATTTCGAAGCCAATATGAAACTCATCCGAAAAATCTTCGGTACGATTATTAAATCCGATCAATGCTGTTGCGTAGACTTTTCCGAACGACTTGCTCGCCTCTACGGTAAGTAGCTGGTTAAACTCTCCGTCACCCGTCTGTAAAATTTGGGTTTCGCCTCCAGCGGTTTCTCCTAAAGGTAAACCTAGGGTTAATCCTACTGCTACGGCTATCGACCCATCCGTAATGATCCCGTACTTTAAGCCCACGTTCGTATCTCCCAGACCGTTCACAAAATCGCCCGGATCGGTAGCGCGGCCTGAAGTATACTCGGTAGCATTTAGCGTGCTACGAACGAAAAAAGGGAAATAGAGTGTTCCAGTGAGGCGACCAGTTAAGCCGTACTCCAGATAGGCACTGGTAGTAAACAGACTAATGGTAGTAATGTCCACAATTTCTCCGTTGGGCTGATAGTACTGACCGGCAATAATGAAGCTTTGCCCCAATTTAAAGTAGCCAGAACCTTTGGGTTGGAGCCACCCACCTCCGGCAAAAACTACCGATGGAAGGATAAATAAACTAAAAAGTAAAATATAGACGGGTTTCATACTCAAATTAATAACTGCGTATTGCATAAAATTATGATGATAATATTTCCATTGTCCACTATCCATTTTCAATTGGTATTATTCTTCTTCTAGGTCGGCAAAGCCGAAAGTGATACGGGCGGGCTTGCAAAGAATGATGATGTAACGATAGGTATTTGACTCAATTTCAGCATTAATTTCGCTGATGTTGAAGGTTTTTACTCCGCTCGGGTCAGCTGAGATATCAGCAATCTCTACTCCTGTGGTAGCGGTTGTTGAGCCGGAAGTGCTATTTGATAAATATAGAAAAGTACCCAAAGCTAAGTCCGCCTGAAAATCTTCGCTAGTCGTGAGAATTAACTCGCCATCTTCGTTAAGTTCTAGCGTGGCAGTACCATCAGCATTATAGCTTCCGCTTCCCTTAAATGTTCCCGTGCGGGCTATTGCTCCTACGACTAAGGAGAATGGGGTGCTCGCGACTCCCTCGGCTGAAGCGGTAATTCCTGCTGAACCATTACCTACGGCGGTGGCTAATCCGGTGGCGTCTACAGTAACCACACTCTCGTCCGAACTCGTCCAAGTATAGCCAGATACGTCCACTGCACCCTCTGATACGTTTTGAGCCTGTGCCATTAGCTGAAGGGTTTCTCCTGTTTCCAAACTAGTTTTAGAAGCACTCACCACAATTTGGGCAACCTCATCTTCATCGGAGACTACCGTTAACAACCAGGGATCACTAACCGAGCTGCCAACAGTAGCCGTAATGCGAGTCTGCCCGGCAGAAACGGCCTGAACCACTCCCTGCGTACTTACTTCCGCCACCGAGGGATTATCACTCGTCCAGGTAAACGATTCGGTGGGAATTTCTTCTCCTCCCATGGTTTGGCGCTGGGCTGATAACGTAAGGGTTTCACCAACCAGCAGAGAATTCTGAGTGGGTGCTTTAATGACTACTGGAAAAAGGTCGTTCGCATCATCTACTGCATCTGTGCCAATACACTGAAACAGAAAGACAGCCGATAGCGGCCAGAGATAAACCCGGAATATTTTCAGTATCATAATGAAATTTTTGCAAGATAAAGCAGAGCTGTTGAGCCAAAAGTAATCTGGCAGACAAAGTGTGAAGCCGTGCAAAAGTATACAGGTGTTTTTATAAAAACTAACTAGCGCAAAGAACGAAGCGCTTCAATAATTTGCTCAGGTTCAGCTCGGTGACGATACTCAGCATCTAAAAATGCGTACCGAATTTCACCTTTCTGATCAATAACGTAGGTAGCGGCTAGAGGTAGCTCATCACTATCGTTTCCGTTGTATTCCAGTAAGCTGAGGTTTTTCCGGTAGAGTTCACTTACTTCGGGCGCAAGCTTAAATACCAGTCCGTACTCTCGGGCAACTTCGTTATTTTGGTCAATAAGTACTTCAAAGTCTAATTCGTTCTTTTCCTGGGTGCTGAGCGATTTGTCGGGTAATTCGGGAGTAAGTGTCAGCAGACTGGCCCCTGCTGCTTTAATTTCGGGTAACACCTGTTGCAGAGCCCGCAAGGTAATGTTACAATAGGGGCACCAGCCGCCTCGGTACCAAGTTAGTACAACTAGGTCTTGTTTCAGATATTCGGCTAAACTTACCGATTGCCCTTGGGCATTGGATAGGGTGAAATCAACTGCCTGATCGCCTTCTTGCTTGGCTTGTCGTACAATACCACTATTGATAACGGATTCTATACCCCGTTGGTAAGCAGCTTTGGTGGTTTGGGGTGCTTTCTGGTTAAAATCGGCTCGGCGAGCGTCTAGTTTGGTTTGTAATGACATGTGATTAAAAGAGGAGATTAGAAATATGAAACGGTCAGACCTATTTGGGGAAGCACACCGCTATTAGAAATTAATACTATTGATTAGGAGTTTTGGCGTAGGCGATTGAGGAGTTTGTTGAGTACTTTGGCTTCTGGTTCGGTTAGGCTTTGCATGGTTTCATCTAGGTCAGCCATACGCTCATCAATCTGGCAGAGTAGCTCTAGCCCTTTTTCAGTGATTGTAATATCGACCAAATGCTTATCCTTGCTGCACTCACCTTTACAAGCCAACCCCTTTTGTTGTAAGCGATCTACTAATCGGGAAGTATCGGACATCCGATCAATAAGTCGCTCGCGTAATTGCTGGGTGCTGAGGGGATTGGGGTGTTGACCACGTAATATTCGCAGTATATTGAATTGCTGCTGGGTAATGTCGAACGGTTTTAAAAACTGGGTTAATTCGCCCCGTAACCAATTGCTGGTGTACACGAGGTTACGAGGTTTACCCGCAGTTTATGCCATTCGTTCGAGAAAGCCCATTGTTGAATCTGATCTTCAATTCGCATACGTTCTGAGTGTAAAGCCAGCACCAATAGCTGGGTTTCTTGAAAAGGTAATGACATTTACGGCAAAATTAAAGTTTAAACACTGATGTTGCAACGTTCATTTACCCGCATCCTGTTTGTCGCTCTACTGACATTGAGAATTTTACTCTTCTTCGGCCTCGGCTAAGCGGACAAAAGCACTTCGGCGAGGAGCAGGCATCTCGCTATCAATACCGCGTACCGTTTTCCAGATGACTTCACTAAACTCATTATCGGGAATGTTATCCTCTTCGCTCAAGTCAAATCGTTCCGAACGTTGGGATAATTCATTTTCAGCGGTGTTTATCTCGTCCAGGGCAATCCGGCTGGGAAGAGCAGTGTAGGGAGATGCATCCGGGTTATCAGTAAAGCACTCCCAAAGGGAAGTAGCCGCGGCATCGTACTGGCTCATAGGGGGTAAGCCTAAAATCAGCTCCATCGTCCGCAGTACCGAGGTGGTGGAGTACATCGTACTAATCACTTCGTTTCGTTTGGTGTAGGGACTGGCGACGAGCAAAAGTGAACGGTGAGCATCCACGTGATCTGGCCCATTCTGGGCATCATCTTCTATAATAAAAACTGCTGACTCATTCCATATCGGGCTGTTAGAAATATGTTCTACGAATAAACCAATTGCCAGATCATTATCAGCCACCATCGCCCGGGGAGTAGGGTAGCCTAGTCGCGCCCCGGCCGTATGGTCATTTCCGAAACGAACTACCTGAAACTGAGGCACCGCATCGGCAGCTACTAGCGAGTCAAAATCTTCCGTCCATTTGTTTAGCCGGGTAGTATCCATAATGCGAAGATTGTAGCCTGGATAATCGGCGTCAATATTACCCTTGAGAGATTCCAATTGGGCAATGCCATCAGCTACAAACTCGCCGTAGCTACGGTAGCTCACTCCCGCTCGTTGGCAAAAATCCCAGATGAAACCTTTGTCAGGGTAAGCAATTTCCCGAGAGCCTTCGTAATCATAGGTGCCGCCTCGTCCGCCGTAGCTGGTTGGCCAGGTTTTTTCCACAAAATCGGTAGCGTATGCTCCCATCGACCAGTTATGACCATCGGCACTTACCTCGGCATCCACGTAGAAATTATCCAGCAGTACAAACTCTTCCGCCAGCTTATGATGGTTCGGAGTTACCTCGCGAGGAAACAGACAAATAGATGAATCGCCGTTGCCCTGTGGCAGGTCACCTAGCACCTGATCGTAAGTACGGTTTTCTTTTACAACATAAAATACGTGTTTGATTGGCGATGGATCGCCCACCCGCTGAGGAATCGGATTATTTGCTTCTCCTTCCGGATTCATTTCTAGTTCCTTAGAATAGGGGGTGTTTTCGTAGACAACCTCTGAATAAGCGGCCATCAGAGGTTCATCGGGCCAGTCGATAGCCGAGAGTGTTCCCCGCATCAATCGGGCGATGTACTGAGTTTCTTCGGTCCGTCGTTCGTAAGGGTTCGGCCCGTTCGGGTTAGGGTAGGATGACATCCCTTTTCCATTAGCCACGAATATCAGGTTATTAGCTACGCGAACCGCGGTAGGATACCAACCCGTCGGGATAAAGCCGAGGGACTCACTTTCACCTGGTTCGGCTACATCGAAAACCGCCAGACAATTATTATCGGCGTTGGCGATAAATAAAGTCTCACCATCTTCTGAAAGTGCTACACTATTAGACGTACTTCCGGCCAGAGCATCGGGGTAGAGGGCGGTAGCAATGGTTTCTATTACCTGTTGTGCCTCCAGGTCAATCACCGAAACCGAATTAGCGTTGGCGTTCGCTACGAATAGAAAGCGATTGTCAGGTGACATCACCATGTCGTTCGGGTGGGTTTCCACATCAATTGGGTTACGGAATTGCTGGTTTTGGGTATCGAAGATAGCTACTTTTGCTCCGCCCCAAAGGGAAATATAGACTAGCTGACGAGTTGGATCATAGAGGCAGGTGTAGGCTTCCGAAGGTAAATCGTAGTGGTTGAGCACTTGGTTGGTTTCCAGATCAGCAATATAGAGCGCACTGTCTTCTTTGGTTACGGCGTAGAGCTGATTGTCTGATTCGTTCAGATCAATGCCAGTAATAGAAATCTTGTTAGGCCAGGGATCACCAAAAATAATCGAGTCCTGCAAACTCAAATTTCCATTTTCAATAGCGTACTGCTTGACTACATTATCATTTCCTCCCGACACGTATACCGACTGATCATCGGCGGAAAAGTGAATTCCTAGCCAGGCCTTGGCGATTTCAATGCTATCTAATAATTGGTTGTTGGTTACATCAAACAGAAATATCTGCTGAGTACTTTGTCCGTTGTTGGTGACTGCCAATAGAGAGCCGTTGTGCGAAACGGTCATATTCATCGGGAAATCACCTAGCGGAAACGATTGCCCCGCGGGGGTTAGCGACCAACCGTTGGGCAGCGTAATCCGCTGAGCACTGAGGCTATCGCGTAGTGAGGTGTCTTCGGTCTCTTGAACAGCTGTAGAACATTGGGCTAAGAGTAAAAGAAGAGCAGCGTAGAGTAGGGTACGGAAGGTTTGCATAGGAAGGTAATAGTTGAAAATGGATAATTAACAATTAAGCTCTCGCCAGACTGAGGGTGAAAATTGATCCCAGTCTGGCGAGACCCGGTCTGGCGAGAGCTGGGGTTGAACTTGGATAGTTGAATGGGCAAGGTAGCACGTAAACGGCAAAGTAAGGTTAGCAAATTGTTAAGAATCCCAGTCGAGCAAGAACTTATGTTTTGATAAGTGAATATTATTACTACATTTGTAGTAAATAAACTATTATAATAGTAATTGACTTCTGCCACCCAGAGCGTACCTCAGCCAACTTCACTCTCAGAGAGGATTAATTCCCTTGATTTTTTGAGAGGAGTGGCGGTACTAGGGATTTTGATCATCAATGTTGAGTCTTTTTCCTATCCCGACCCTTGGAGTCCGTATAAATACGGTTTTATTAATGCAGTAGATCAAAACACTCGTTTTTGGGTATTCTTTTTAGCCCAAGGCAAATTCTTTAGCATGTTCACTTTACTGTTTGGAGTAGGATTCTATATTTTTTTAGAAAGATTAGAGCGTAAAGAGACAGGGTTGAAAGCAATGGATATTTACGCCCGCCGATTACTTTGGCTATTTGTCTTTGGCATCGTCCACGCTTATTTCATCTGGGATGGTGATGTTTTGTATCACTACGCTGCCTGTGGTTTCTTCTTATTTCCGTTTCGCTCATTTAAGATAAAGCAGCTAACGGCAGTTCTACTGCTGCTCACGGGAGTACTGCTTTACAATTCTTACGAACGCACGAGTAACGTTCAAAAACAATTCTATGAATATACGCAAGCAATTGGTCTAACTGTAGAAGAAAGAACGGAAGAACACCAAAAAAGCATAGACGTTTGGGAAAGAAGAACCCAGCCTGGTGAGCCAGACCGCTCTGATGTAGGAATACCACGTGCTACGCCCTACCAAAGCTGGGTAGCCAATGCTGAACATACGAAAGTTCATAAAGGAGCTATATTTTATCAGGGTATACTATTCCGAACCCTCATCATGATGATTCTCGGAGTAGTACTGTACAAGCTAGGAATACTTCGAGATTACCACTCGGTGAAGTACTATTGGCCTGTTACACTTTTTGTCTTAGTAGTTGCGCTGACAATAAATTACTTCAGGTATTATCACTGGTCATTCGCCTACTTTGAACCCGTGAAAGAACAGTGGCGGGGCTGGCTGTTTACCTTTCCTAAAGAAGCTTTAGGTCTAGCGTACATCTTACTGTTCAACGGACTTTACCAAAAGTACCTGAAAAGGTTTTCGGTTAACGCGATTTCCTACGCCGGGCGGATGGCGCTTACCAACTATATACTACAAAGTATTATTTGCGGCTTTATCTTTTACGGTTACGGATTAGGAAAATACAACCAGTATTCTCGTACCGAACTACTACCGATTGTGGTAGGTATCTGGATATTGCAACTTACTATCAGTTGGCTTTGGTTGCGAAGATTTACGCAAGGTCCGCTTGAGAAACTTTGGCGGAAGCTTACCTACCAACCATTCGATATTAAGTAATGATAAAATTTAAGCAATATTCATCGTTTACAGTATCATAATTTTAATGAGTTTATAATGAAAAAGCTAACGAAAGCTGAAGAGCAATTAATGAACTATCTCTGGAAACTGGAGAAGGCGTATATGAAAGATTTAGTAGAGGCATTTCCTGAGCCTAAACCCGCCTACACCACGATTGCCACTTTACTTACCCGCATGATCAATAAGGGTTTAGTAGGATTTATCCAAAGAGGTAAAGTGCGGGAGTATTTTCCGAAATTGAAGAAGGGGGAATATATGAAGAGCCATTTCAATCAGATTGTCCAGAATTTCTTCAATAATTCTCCAGCTCAGTTTGCTTCTTTTTTCACGGCTAAGGCTGATCTGTCGCTCGAGGAGCTAGAAGAGCTACGCGGTATTATTCAAGAACAAATAGAGGAAAAGAAACTACAATGATTCTTTATCTGGCTAAATCTACCATCAGTTCAGCACTTTTGCTAGGCTGCTATTATCTCTTCTTCCGAAGGGATAAACGATTTCTATTTAATCGGTTCTACTTGCTTGGCTCAATTACTTTCTCACTGGTTATTTCTTTTATTACGTTACCTGCCTTATTCCAAACGGTCTACTTTGATGATAGTCATCTTCAACTTACTACCGAAGCTTTGCGACTTTCGGCTGCCGCAGAAGAACCTGCTGCGCCTTTAGCCAATCAATCGTTTGAGTTCAAGTTAATCTACCTGCTGTATTTAGTTTACGGTATCGGTACAATAGGAATGACTATTCGCTACGTCAAGCATATTTGGGTAATGTATCAGTTGTTAGCCAACGCTACCTCTCAAACCAACGGTAAAGTATCGCTTCGCTTAGTGAAGCAGCCAATTGCCCCGTTTAGCTTTGGTCGTTACGTCGTGGTTAATCAGGAAGAATATCAGCAGGGTAAGATTCCTGAGGAAATTATTCGGCACGAATATCTTCACGTTCGTCACGGGCACACACTAGATATTCTATTTATTGAACTGATCTTGGTTTTCTTCTGGTTTCATCCGCTACTGTGGGTGTACCGTCGGGCGCTGGTGGCGAACCACGAGTTTTGTGCCGATAACTACGTGATCAGCCAAGCATCTCAGGCTTCGGCTTACAGCCACACATTATTAGATTTTATACACCATCGCTCTTACCCGCACCTGGGTAGTGGCTTTCAATATTCTTTAACTAAAAACCGAATTCTTATGATGCAACGTACTTCTTCTTCTGCCTTTGTTTTTGCCAATAAATTAGGCTTTACTGCACTAGCGGTCGTGGGCTTATTCGTTATAACTTCTTTTACGGGTCAGTCAGGTCAATCAACTTATTACCCCGATGACTCGGTGTTTACTGTAGTAGTTGATGCCGGACACGGTGGACGCGATACTGGAACTACGAATGAGCAATATCAGGAAAAAGATTTAGTGTTGGCTATTGCCCGGGCGATGGATGAACTGGCCTCAACTTCTTCGGTTCGGTTGATTTACACTCGTGAAGGTGATGAACCCCTTTCTTTAGCTGATCGGGTAGAAGTAGCCAACCGTAGTGAGGCTGACTTGTTTCTTTCACTGCATATTGGTCAGCACGACGATCAGAATCAGCAGGGTTTAGAAGCGTATTATTCAACGCAAAACCCCCAGAGCAGCTTATCCGAAGAATACAGTCAGCAGTTTACCCAAAATATCACGCTCACTGAATCAGGAAAAGGTGCGGTGAAACAAGCCGACTTTTTGGTACTGAAAAAAGCTTCTTGTCCATCAGTACTGCTTAATCTAGGTTTTCTGTCCAATCCGCAAGAATCAGCGTTTTTAGCTTCCGAAGAAAACCAGCGACAATTAGCGTCTCAGATTATACAAACACTCACTGAGATTCAAGGAGAATAATTCGCTTTCAAAGTCTTTTAATTTTGCTACTTTCGGGCTAACTAAGAATCCAGATCGAAAAATATGCGACGATCGCTACGCCCACTAATTATTTTCCTTGCACTTGGCTTCAGTAATTTAGGATGTGACCCAACGCAGTCCGCCACTGCTGAAAACGTATCTGCTTCAACCGACACTTTACAGGAAGCGTACAACGTAGCTTTGCTGATTATGGACGGAGTGTACAACACCGAACTTACGGCTCCCTACGATATTTTCCAGCATACCATTTTCCGTGAAGGAATTAAGCCCATGCGGGTATTTACGGTAGCTAACACCGCTGAGGTGGTTACCACTTTTGAAGGGATACGGATTATGCCGGATTACAATTATCTTGAGGATGAATTTCCAGCGATTGATATTCTGGTAGTACCCAGTGCTGAACATCATCTGGATACTGACTTGGAAGATGAAGCTATGCTAGACTTTGTGCGTAGCACTGCCGAAGATGCTCAGTTTGTCACCTCCCACTGCGACGGCGCATTTGTGCTGGCTAAAGCCGGAATTTTAGATGGTTATGCTTCTACCACATTTCCTAGTGATGTTGAGGCTTATCGGAAAATGTTTCCGCAGTTGAAAGTTCACCAAGATGTATTATTTGTACACGATGGAAAATTCATCACCTCCGCTGGTGGTGCCAAGTCTTTTGAAGCTGCCTTGTATCTTTGTGAGTATCTTTACGGAAAAGCAATTGCTGAAGACCTAACGAAAGGGCTAGTTATCGACTGGGATTTATCTGCTGTTCCGCACTTGGTGGTAAACGCTGATTCATAAATAGCGCGATCAATTTGTTTAGGGGTTAGAATAAATTTCTGTTTTCGTAGATGCTAAACCGCAGAGCCACGTTAGCTTTCTATGTGTACCAGAAAAATAGTGTTTAGCTACTCATTGCTATTGACAATACTTCTGTCGGTTGGTACTACCTCCGCCCAATCAACCTACCCTGATACTCTTCACTTGGGGCGACTTCGCACGGTTATTTTAGCTGAATCAGCGTTTTACGCGGCGGGATTATCCTACCTACAGTTTGTATGGTACCGTAATCACGAATCGGTTCCATTTCACTGGTACAATGATAACGCCGGGTGGCTGCAACTAGACAAAGCTGGGCATATGTACGCAGCCTACTTTGAAAGCGAGATCGGTTACCATGCCCTGCGCTGGGCCGGAGTATCTCATAAAAAATCCCTGCTGTACGGAGGAACGCTAGGCTTGGTGTTACAAACTCCAATTGAAGTATTCGATGGCCTGTACGAAGGCTACGGTTTTTCGTGGGGCGATATGATTGCTAATGCGGCAGGTTCTGCCCTGTTTATAACTCAGCAAGCTTGGCTCAAGGAACAAGCGGTACGAATGAAGTTTTCTTATTCGCCTTCTTCTTACGCTCAATATCGACCGTGGGTACTGGGTGAAACGCACGGAGAACGTTTTTTCCAAGATTATAACGGCCATACCTATTGGTTGTCAACCAACCTAAAGTCGCTCTTTCGCTCGTCTAATCTGCCACCGTGGCTGAATGTGGCCTGGGGCTACAGTGGCAATGGAATGTTATCGGAGTTTCGTAATCCAGAGGTTTCGCGAGGTATTCAGATGCCCGATTTGATTCGCTACCGCCAATTCTTTCTCTCACTAGATGTTGACCTAACTAAATTGCCCGTTTCTAACCCTTATTTAAAGAAAGTGCTTTGGGCTCTTAATTATGTCAAGATTCCAGCACCAACGTTAGAGTACAATCGATTAGATGGTTTACGCCTGCATGCATTGTACTTTTAATTAGGCCAGAATGCAAATGAGAAGCAATACCTTCTATTATAATGATGATTAAGGGTTGAAGGAAAAAAGCAGTATAGACTACTGAAGCCAAGCGAAATTGTATTAGTTTTGCTAACTAGAAAATACACAACATTATCAAACAGATAGGTTATGGGTTATAATTTATTAGCGGGCAAACGAGGTATTATTTTCGGGGCATTAGACGAAAATTCTATTGCCTGGAAGGTGGCTTTAAAGGCCCGGGAGGAAGGAGCATCTTTTACGCTGACCAATGCTCCGGTGGCACTGCGGATGGGCAAAATCAATGAGCTAGCCGAACAGTGCGATGCTAAGGTAATTGCGGCTGATGCTACCTCGTTAGAAGACTTAGAAAAGCTTTTCCAAGAATCTACCGAAGCCTTAGGTGGCAATCTAGATTTTATTCTGCACTCTATAGGCATGAGTCCTAACGTTCGTAAGGGGCGAGAATACGGCAACCTGAACTACGACTGGTTTCTGAAAACACTGGATATTTCTGGGCTTTCGTTTCACAAGATGATGCAAGTGGCTGAAAAAATGGATGTGATGAACGAATGGGGATCAATTGCGGCTCTTACGTACATTGCTGCTCAGCGTAACTTCCCCGATTACGGAGATATGGCGCAGGCTAAAGCCGTATTGGAATCTATTGCCCGCAGTTACGGAGCTCGATTAGCTCGCCTAAAAAATATCCGAGTGAATACTGTTTCGCAGTCACCCACGAAAACCACCGCTGGAACAGGTATCTCTGGATTTGATGTGTTCTTTGACTACGCCGACAAAATGGCTCCACTCGGCAATGCCTCTGCTGAAGATTGTGCTAACTATATTGTTACGCTTTTCTCTGACTTCACCCGGATGGTGACGATGCAGAACCTAATGCACGATGGTGGCTTCTCTTCAGCCGGAATCAGCGAACATATTATTGAGGAATTGAGCAAATAAATTTACGGAGTCCGGATAGTGGATACCGGAATTCGGTTTCCCGACTCCGGTCTTCAGTTTCCGATTATGGTTACTTTCCCAAATGCGAAGGTCAATCTGGGCTTACATATTGTAAGTAGGCGGAAGGACGGTTATCATAACATTGAGACCTGTTTCGTGCCGATTCCGTTGCGGGATATTTTGGAGGTAATTGAGGTCGGCCGGCGTTCCGGCGATCGGCGTTCCGATGAAACCTTTCAGTTTACAACGTCGGGTTTAGCAATTCCGGGAAACCCAGAAGAAAACTTATGCGTGCGAGCCTACCAGTTGTTAAAAGCCGACTTCAATTTGTTTCCGGTACAAATCCATTTGCATAAAATAATTCCGATGGGCGGTGGGTTAGGTGGCGGCTCATCCAATGCTTCTTTTCTGCTTCGTAGCCTAAACGAACTATTTTCTTTATCACTTACCGATAAGCAACTAGAAAGCTACGCCAGCCAATTAGGAAGCGATTGTCCGTTCTTTATTCGAAATCAGCCAGTGCTGGCGAGCGGAACGGGTAATCAGTTTGACGATATTTCTCTAGATCTGAACGGAAAATATATTGTACTGATCTTCCCTGAGATTGCGGTATCTACTGCCGAGGCATACTCCCAAGTAATCCCACGGCAGGCAAACTCGCAAGCACAGTCAGTTTCCCTTCACGAAAGGTTGAGCCAACCGGCTGAGGGATGGAAAGAAAATGTAGTCAATGATTTTGAAGCTTCGGTATTTGCCCAGTATCCGATTTTGGCAACCATTAAAGAACAACTTTACAGTGCTGGGGCATTCTACGCGAGCATGAGTGGTTCTGGTTCTACCATGTATGGGTTATTTCATCAGAAACCAAATATTAGCAGTATAAGTCGTAATTATTTGGTATGGCAGAATACGTTATGACGATTACGCTAATCCTTTCCTATCGACTCACTAATAAAAGAAGGCTTCTCCTGCTCAATAACTAGTTGGTTGTACAAATAGACGACACGCATTTGCTCATGAATTTCCTTCAACCTCAGTTTACACTGCTTTACGTAGCCAGCAACTTTCTCCTGATGTGAATTCATAAGAGGCATTACCTGCGACACAAAATCTTCTATTTCAACGAATGCGCCTGCTTGGTAAACATAGTACGTGTGTCGGCAAACAGCATTCAGATAAATGTGGGGAGCTCTAAAGTCTTCGGTAACGCGCGGGCGACGCACATATTTGCTCTTTCTCAGTATTGTGATCTTTCCCTCAGATAATATTTCAAAGAAAGTCTTACGCTGGTACCCCTCTTTCATTGGAAGGTCAACCGCTACGTACTTACGGTGCCGGTATTTAATTGGGTCAAATATCTCAAAGTCAGCGATGGTTTCAGCCGTGTAGGTTCTGACTAAATCATCGGTCTTAATTTGAATAGCATCGAACTTAAGATCATAACTAATTTTACCTTCTAGTACTACATCATTATCTAATGTTATTTTTCCGGTACACCAAACTCCCTGCTGAGATAAATCAGAGGCAAAAGCAGTTCGGGTAATAATGATGAGGATGAGAAGACTGACATATTTCATGGTGGCTTGATAATTAGACGTTCAGTCTAACTGTATCAAACTTGGCACCTATCCAACTACTTTAATTGAGAGTTTGCGGTTGAACACCAGACGGGTAATGTTCACCGAGAATCACCACGGGTAACCTACTAAGTGGAGTAGAATAATGATGGAAAAAGATTTTTTATATAACTATTCGAATTTTTCGTTTTCTTAAAAGTGCATGAGCAAGCATTTATAGGTTACATTACGCATGTAACTAGCTACCCATTTGGTAGGATAAATCATCGGAATGAGGGGTGGGTGTTCAAACCTTGCACTAGACGGCTACCTCGGCTTTGATATGAGGATGAGGGTCATAATTAATTAGTTCAAAATCTTCGTAGCGAAACGAAAAAAGGTCTTTCACTGTGGGATTAATTTTCATAGTCGGTAGGGGGCGAGAATTTCGACTGAGCTGCAACCCAGCTTGTTCAAGATGATTGGTATACAAATGGGCGTCGCCGAAGGTATGAATGAACTCCCCCAACTCCAGATCACATACCCGGGCTACCATCATCGTTAGCAGAGCATAGGAGGCAATATTGAAGGGAACTCCCAAAAAAACATCGGCACTGCGCTGGTATAGCTGGCAGGAGAGTTTTCCCTTGGCTACGTAAAACTGAAATAGTGCGTGGCAGGGAGGTAAGGCCATGTTCTCTACATCAGCCACATTCCAAGCCGAAACAATGATTCGGCGCGAATCAGGAGTGTTTTTAATTTGATGCAGTATCTGCTTAATTTGATCGATAGAGCGTCCGTCGGGAGTAGGCCAGCTTCGCCACTGGTGTCCATACACGGGGCCCAGGTCGCCGTTCTCATCCGCCCACTCATCCCAAATTCTGACTTTATTTTCTTTCAGATACTGGATGTTCGTATCGCCTTTTAAAAACCACAGTAGCTCGTGGATGATAGAACGCAAGTGTAGTTTCTTAGTGGTAGTAACCGGAAAGCCTTCCTGTAAATCGAAGCGCATTTGGTGACCGAACACACTTAATGTACCCGTTCCGGTGCGATCCTCTTTCTTCACTCCGTGATCCAAAATATGGCGCATTAAATCAAGATACTGCTGCATAATTTTAATTGATAGTGGATAATTGATAGTGAACAGCAGTATATTCCAGGTTAGCGGAACGTTATTCACAACCGTTCAGATTATTATCAATTTTCAATTGCTTCGTAAAGATGAACAACCCGAGAGGAATACACAAGAGCAACCAGGAAATTTGACCAACCAATTCTCTGATAGTACTATTCAATTCCTTCCTAGCGAATCTATTTGCTGCTCAGCATACAGATAAGCCAATATATTTGTTACTTACTTGTTAGAAAGCGTACTAGATAATCCTATTGATCTGGAGAGCTACTTCTGCGACTGTATTTCTAACCACAGCTTCCTGTCCGAACGGTTGTAGAAACGAATAGGCGGGCAGCTTGCTTCAACAAAAAAAGGCACTGATAATGCCCTTTTTTTATTACAATAAAAGATAGGTTCAATTATGATTGCAACCACGATTTTGCTTTATCTACATCATCAAAGTAGTGAACTACTAAACCTGTTCCGGCTACTTCATTCATAATACTCTCTACCGACATATTGTTAAAAATATCTTCAGAAGGAATAAGAGCCATCTTCTTTACCCCACCGGTTAAAGCTCTTGGAAACCAATCTTCGTTGCTCCATTTTTCATCATCCGGATTAATTACATCCATTTTCCGCAAATCAGCTAACCAGTTCTCAGTGTTATTTTCTATTAGCAGATCCAAGCCTTTATTCAATCCTGCCTTGAACTCTTCGCTGGTGGCAAAATCCTTCCACTGCATAATTACACAAGGAACAGTTTCATCGTAGTGAATTTGTAAGAACTTTTCGTCAAAAGACACCATAGTCATAATAATTTTAAAATGTTATAGCATTAAAGAAAAACAAGCAACGTAATCTTGTCCTAAATAAGCAAATAGGCCTACCCATTGATTGGATTAGGCCTATTCATGACGAGACAGTCTAAAATATATCAAGCATTTTCTACCTTCACAAAAGTGATTTTGTGAGGGGCGCTATTTATCTTATCTGAGTAGCCTGCGTCTACACTTATTTTGAGTCGCTTCCCAGTTTTACTTAATACTTCCCAATCGCGCATCATTTCAATCTGAATATCCATAAATTCTTCGTGAAGATCAGATAGCTCACTTTGGGTTTCTTGAGGTACTACTTTCAGAAAACTTTCTCCTACAAGTTCGCTACGGTCGAACTCGTACCACTTTGTGTAGTTATCATTCACCGCTACAAACTTTGCTTCTTCGTTAGTGATACAAATTGCTAAATCGGTGTCTTCAATAATTTTCTCAAAGTCTTCAGGTCTTTCTTCTAAAGCTTTCTTCAAACGGGCGGTTTCTTGTAAGTCAATCATGGTAATTTTTGTTTATGGTTAATAAAAGGATTAATTGCTTTTTGATGTTGATGCATTTGAATCTTGACTAGCCTGAAGTACTTCAATTTGCCGGTCTCGCTCAGCTATCTGCCCTTTAAATTTCTCGCGTAATTTAGTCAAACGCTCATAAGCCTTTTGCTCAACTTCTTGCATGCGTTCTCGTGCTAACTTTTCATTTTCTTCTAGCTCTGTTCTCAGGCGTTCGGATTGCTCCTGGGTAGCCTGCATTTCTTCCATATTTTGTCGCATTTCCTCTTCTTGCGCCCGCATTTCTTCTGCTTGCTGCTGCGAATCCTCTAGAAGGATTTTTGTTTGAGCACTTATTCGCCCGTTGCGTAAGGTGGCAGCGATGTTTTCGCTCAGTGTTTGAATGAACTCAATCTCGTGTGGCTTAAACTCTTGCAAGGAAGCCAGTTCCAGTACCCCTTCAACTTCTTCATTGACAATAAGTGGCATTATAAGTAAAGCTTGGGGAGTTGCTTTCCCTAACCCTGAAGTGATATTGACGTAGTTCTGGGGAATGTCAGTAAGGTAATTGTATTCTTTTTCCAGGTAAGTTTGTCCCAACAGTCCTTCGCCGATAGCCACTGTTTTTTCTTTAAATTTTTTACGGCCGTAAGCATAGCAGGCCTGAAGTCGGAGATATTTGTTACCCTCTTGTTCGTCTACAATAAATAGCCCCCCTTGATTGGCATTAATGTAACGAATAATGTGGCTAATAATCTTTTCACTCATACTTTGTATGTCATCGTTTTCACGAAGCATACTCACCGTTTGGGCTATCCCCTCAGATATCCACTGTCGCTGTTTCTCTTCCTCTTGAGCGTACTCTAACTGCTTTAGACTTTCCTTCAATTCTTGTTCTGACTGCTTAGCTTTATCATTAGTTTCAATCGCTTCGGTCAGCAATTGAGCTGCTTCATTTTCGGAAGATTTGTTTTGCTGTACCAAAACGAAAACACTACCAAAAGCATATAAAATGCTGGTCAATACGGCAATAGTACCTACGTACCCTTCACGGATAATAGTAGCATCTACTGTTGGCTCCCACCAATGTTGCGTATATGAGAAAGAAAAGATAATTAATATAGCAAGACAAATTAGAGGGTTCAAATACTTTTTCTCCCGCAAGTCGAAGACTAGAAATACAGTAATCGCGAAGCTAAGTTCTACCATATAAACCCCAGTTACTGGGGTTTCCCCTGCTGAAGTTAGCCCTACGTTGTAAATGGCAGCTAATATCAAGGGCAGTAAAGATATAATCACTCGAGCTAAAGTAACCAAACCAAGCGCATTTAGTCCAATAGTACCTAGTGACACTATCATGCCTAAAATTGGTACGGGAATCAGGGGAGGAAAATAAGCCCAAGAGATAATTGTAAAGGGAATAGATACTCCGAGCCCTACAATAAGCGCTACGCTATTAGCAACTCGTATTTTCTTTTGTAGGTGAGAAAGTTGCTCTTCCTGAATACCTGCATTCAGTATCTGGGCGAACGTCATGAATCTTATGTTTTGGACTATACTACTGGTTAAAAATACCTAGTCAAAAGTATGGTATAACAGAGAGTCAAAATACTGAATTTAGATGACTAAATTACATATGACAGTTTAGTTGGAGAATGTAACCCATTTAGCGGTCTACCTCACCCAATACGATATCGATAGAACCGAGGATAGCTACTAAGTCGGCAATCATACCACCTCGGCTGAGTTTGGCTAAAATAGACAGGTTGACAAAGCAGGAGCTACGGGCTTTGCAGCGAAAGGGAATATCGCTGCGTCCATCGGCTCGGAAGTAGAAGCCGAGTTCACCCCGGGGGTTTTCAGCTCGTACATATAAATCTTGCTGTTTTGGGCGGATTTTCTTGGGAACTACCGCCCGCGGATCAAACTCTCGGGTGCGTTTGTGGTCGGTAGTCAATTGGGTGATGCATTGCTCAATAATTCGTAGCGATTCGTAACACTCGCGCACCCGCACGTATGTACGATCCCAGCAGTCGCCCACTGCGCCCATTTTTCCTTCCCCAATTGGAATATCAAAGTCCAGTTCGGGGTACACTGAGTAGCCATCTACTCTTCGTAGATCGTAGCGCAGTCCCGATGCCCGGAGCATGGGTCCGGAAACTCCGTAGTTAATCGCTAAGTCGAGCGGTAGCACTCCTACGTTGGCAGTGCGCTCGACAAAAATTTTATTGTCCATGACCAACTGCTCTAGTTCGCTCAGTTTTGGTCGCAGATACGTAACAAATTCCTGACAGCGTTCTTCAAAACCAACCGGGATGTCGTAAAACAAACCACCTATCCAGATGTAGTTGTAAAGCATTCGCGCTCCGCAAACCCACTCCAGTAAGCGCTGAATATGCTCACGATCCCGCATCATCCACAGGAACGGAGTATACGCGCCAATATCCATCGCGTAAGTACCGATGGCTACGAAGTGTGAAGCCAACCGATTTAATTCGGCTACTAGTACGCGAATGTACTCCACCCTCATCGGAATCTGATCCTGAATGCCCAGCATCCGTTCCACTCCCATCGCGTAAGCATGTTCCGAATTCATGGAAGCCAAATAATCCATCCGGTCTACGTAGGGAATAATTTGATTGTAAGGCAATGACTCAGTGTGCTTCTCAAAGCAACGGTGTAAGTAACCTAAATGTGGCACCACATCTACAACAATTTCCCCTTCGGTTACCACTTCTAATCTCAGCACTCCGTGAGTGGAAGGGTGCTGCGGCCCGATATTGATCACCATCTGCTCGGGAGTCAGGTCCTCAGCCTGATACTTAGTAGGCTCCGAGTTACTTAGATGAGCTGGGTCGTACTGGTACTGGATTGAGTTCGCCATGAAGAGCGAAGATATAGCAGGAAAGCGGGAATGCAAAGAGGGAGGATGAGTTAGCTTGATTGCTGAGTATCACCATGGTTAAAGGTAAGGATTACTCAATCACACGCTCCCAATTCACTCCCCTGGTATACTAGCGCAAGTACGTAGCCACCTTTGACAGTTGCTCATGCTTAGACTAACACTATGACTCAATGTCATACCTCGTGAGAAAATCATTCGGAATCTCATCAGTCTTTTGAGCGATTAAAGCAAAATAGTAAAGAGGAACACCCTCTATTGACAGGCGGTGATGATACCTTTCTAAGTGAAATAGGTCTAAATATTCCGAGAAAATCAATTCCCGAACAAAGCGAGAAAAACCAGAAGTATCCGAATTGTCTAAAAAAGTTTCTTTGATATTAAAAGCAACCCAACCACCCTTTTGAACAAATTGCAATGCTTGAGTAAATGCCTGGGGTGGTATGTCGCCAAACCCCAATGCGGCTACACTGGTTAAACAGTCTATGGACCAATCGGTAATGTCGTCAACCACTTCAGTCTCTAGATTGGTAAAGTCAGCCACATAATACTCGTCATAGGTGCTGGGGCGATCTCGGAAACAGGCTTTTTTGGCCTCAGGAATAATATCCACTCCAACCATTCTAGCTACTCCGTGACTTTTCATAACCTCTCCCATGATTCCATTTCCCGCACCCAAATCGAGTACGCGCAATTCGGAAAAAGTATTATCGCTGGCATCTACGGTTTTTTTCAAGATGTTAGCGACCTTTTTAGGCGAGGAGCACTTCAACCGATCATAAAAAAGTTGTTCATATAGCCCTGGGCGTAGGTAAATTTGATCATAATCATGAAAACGAATCTCCTGCCGCTGATTATCCTCGGTAAGGTAAAAAACGACTTCGTCTTGCGAAAGATTTTTGGCATCTTGAGATGGAAACTGAATACGGTGTCGATAAGACATAAATTGGTTTATAGTTTGATTTTAAAAATAGTGAGGTAAAGCTAATTAAACCTCAGTTTTTACTTGCCAATCATTGATTTTTCTGGGTGATTTTTTGGAATGCAAAAGTTGACAGTAAGCCAATAAATGCAAATAAGGCAAGTACGCCAAATACATGCTGATGGCCCAGTGCTCCTGGTGAACGGTCAATAAGATATCCTATAAGAGGCCCCATGAAGATGTCGGGGGTGTACCCAACGACTGATACCAATCCAACCGCACTACCGGTTAAGCTCATGGGGATGTGGGCTTCCTGGAAAAGAGCGAAGTAAACCCCTCTAAGCGCGTATATACCGATACTTGTTCCGGAAACAGTCACCACCAGAAACCAATAGCTTCCGGGTGGAATTTTACCAAGAGCGATTAAAATACTACCGAGTAGTAGAATGGCAAAGCTAAGAATACCAATATACGAAGGTTTGGTTAGATCAGCCAGTAGCCCCGCACCGATCGCGGCAAAGGGACGCATCCAAAAGGAGATGGTTCCAATACGGGCGGCTTCCACATCATCGTAGCCCAGGGCATCGTACGCATAAAGTGAGAAGTCATCCGTGCCCTTATAGCCCACATAAGCACACAGCACAATGACGGCTTGCAACCAAATCGCTGGTCGGCGCAAAATAGCTCGAATACCTTTGTAAGCTAATTTGGGATGTTGGGGAGCCTCCTCTGTCTTTTTTCTTTCCGGTATAAAGATCCAAACGAATAGGCCCGTAATAAAAACGATGCCCGTAAAAATCCAGATGATATAGTTGAGGGCACTGGTTCGTTGTTCTATTGTTGCAGATTCTATGCTTTCGGGCAAGAGAGCGGCAAAAATAGTAACAGAAACTGAGGCAAGAAGTGCGGTAACAAAGCCCCGCCCACCGTCTAAAATCCCAAACGCTCGTCCTTGACTAAATTTACCACCCCACTCTCGAGTAGCACGAATTAAAGCAGCCCAAAATATGAGAATAGTGGTTGCACCCCAGAATCCGTAGAGAAAAATCAGTATGTTTAATGTTGGTTTGCTCGCAAACAGAACACCTCCAATACCAGTGAAAACGAGGGCAATTGTCATGAGCCTTCTGGCCGGATAGCGGTCAGCTAACGGACCTCCCGCAAAGTAAGCAAACATGGCGACAATGCCGTAGACAGAAAATGCAATGCCTAGTTGAAAATTATTAATATCAAGAACATCTAGCAGGGTAGGTCTAAATATTCTGGCTACTACAAACGGTAAAAGAAAAATTGCTTCGCCTGAAGCAATCAGAGTACCCATGATTAGAATGCGCCGGAGAGAAGAACGAGTCAGATTTGACAAGGGTGGATAATTATTTGAACAACACCACCTATCTTTTCAGCAGTACATTCTTGGTTAATGAAACTTACTCGTATGGGCCATTTACCGAAGGGAAATGCCATAAGGATGAGAAAATAATAAATTTTCACCCCTATCCTAGAAGTTGGGTGTGATTTCAGGAGAATTTGAGGAAAATTGTTTTAGGCCAACTTCTTCGTATAATACACCAGGCGCGTGTCGAATAGAACGAAGGGATTTTGGTGAAGACTTACGCATTTAGTCTAAGAAGCTGTTTGAGTTAATTATTTGATGCGAAAACAACGGATTTTGAGGCGACACGAGGCACTTTTGAGGAGGCATAGCAGCGCTATGGATTG
>JGI12210J13797_10124045_pt1 | contig 27073 bp, 26 predicted proteins | sample ElkSlonscriptome_3_FD_13797 | JGI IMG/M metagenome (IMG submission 13797) | reverse complement strand
GTGCCTTTCGATCATTACACTTCCGAGCGGCTGACTAGGCCCTACTCGGGAGAGCTTCCCGCTTGCGCGGTTCTCTCACAGCGGGCAACCATTGCCAGGTCACCCAGGTCTCACACTGCACAGGACACGCTTAGCCAAGGCTGTTACGTGTCCGACCGGACCCTAAAGCCGCTGATCATCATGCCGGCCTTCGTGCTCTATGCCGGCGATGGCGGCGGTTTCGTGCAGGCCGGATAGACGCTGTCCAGCGCTCGCTGTTTCCGGGGCTGTGGGGCATGGCGGACGATCCTCGGCAACAATGGACGCTGACTGATCACGTCTGTCTTGGTGCGGCGAAAAGTCACCGCAAAAGTCACCGGAACGGACACCGCCGATCCGGTCCAAAAGGCGGCGGTCATTGATGCCGCAGCAGGCCGCGGCGCCGAAGTCGTCAGGACGCATCAGCGCGAATGGGAAGAGCATCGCACCCTGTTCCCGACCGAGGACACCGAGGCCAAGTTCGAGCTTGGCAAGTCCGCGAAGATCAGCTCGGAAATGCTCAAGATCACAGCGCGGGATGGGGTCAGGTCTTCCCTTTTGCCCCAATAGTTCGAGGGCAGGGGCAAAAGACAAGACCTGGCCCTGTTTCTCGTGAAGAATAGACGCGCAGACACGGTTGGATCGCCCATCCGCTAATCGGCAGCAAGGCTCGTTCCATCGGCGGCATCGGCTTGGCGTTGGCAGAAAGCAACGAACCGCTCGGCGTCGGCCAGAACGGCAGCGGCAGTCTCGCCGAGGTCCGATGCCGCGGCACCGTAGTCGGCGAGTAGCCGCAAGTCTTCAGCGCGATTGAGCGCTTTTCCGTGGGCGCTTGCATCACCGCCCCAGTCTCGGGCCATTCTTCCGAATGTGCCGATCAAGCCGCGGTGGGTCTTCGGAACTGCCTGGCGGTTGCGGAGAAGCACGGCTGTCGCCGCATGGAACATTGCGTAGTAGGCAAGATGAGCAACCGCCTCCGGAGCATCGGCGGCATCCAGGCTTTGCGCCTGCGACAACAGCCGCCGGGCCTTGAGCAGCCTCACCGCGGTCGTCGTCACAACTCTCTGCCCTCCGCCTTAATACGTTCGAGCAGCGGGTCACTTTTCATCGCTTCGCCATCAGGCAGAGCAACGGGCTGAATGAATTGGCCGCTATCGATAATCAACTCGTATGCGGCATCCGCCAACCGAAGTGTGTCCCAAGTTGAAACGTCGCCGTTGACAAAAACCGCGACATCCCAGTCGGAATCTGGGCCCGCATTGCCGCGCGCACGAGACCCAAAAAGCACCATACGCGAAATTCGGCCAGGCAAGGCATCCTCGGCACGGCGTCTAAACTCTGTCAGCAACTCGATCTCGTGCATCTCCGAAATATTCTTACCAGATGGTCGGCATTGGGTCCGCGGAGGCTGATCGCAGAGTGGTTGGAGTAGAAAAGAACGTCGATCTTCGCACCAGAGGACCGCTTCGTCTAGTTCCAGGCGTGCCGCGCGATGATTTAGCATTTACATCAATTTTAGTTGTTCCGGGTCATTCTTCTGGGAACGGGACCGGCCACGCTTGCCTGGACGCAGCGTTCAGCCAAGTCGTCTCTCAAGTTCGGCGAGCGCGTGGTCATCCATCGATCGTCGCCCTATGGTTGGACCCTTCGTGAGCGCGGCAACGCGTTGAGTATCCGTTGGCAAATCCAACAATTCCGCGGGACTCTCGACGCGTTCCAGCCGGGGGGCGAACAGCAACCAAGCCATCGTCTTGGCGCCGCGGATGTGCCGCCGTGCTACCGACACAGCGTCACCGGTGGCAATAGACCCAATCGCTTGGCCCGACGAACGAATCGGCGGTCGTCAAAGGTCGCCATCCCATCGCATTGCTGTCGGACGGCTTCCGGGATGGTGCCCTGAACGTTGCTGGTGACTGTCGTCTCATTCATCGGCATTGTTCGAGTAACTCTTGACCTTCGCTTCGAGCGCCTGATGGATACGCCACACAAACCCTGGGCTGCCCATCGCGAGCCCCTCGGGCCAATCGCCTCGCCGCACTCAGTGCAGCACTGCATCCACCGACTCGGCGACTAGGATGCGATCGAGCCATTCGAGCAGCGTGTCGCTGTCCGCGGCGAGCACGCGCTCGCGCACGCTGTCGCTCGGCGGGCCGAACTTGCGCTCGATCAAACGCAACACGGCGGTTGCCTCGCCGAGGCGTTGGCCTTGATTGATGCCTTGCTCAATGTAGCGGTCGATGAAGGTCTGCATGATCGGTTCTCCAGTGGAGGTCTGTTGCAACAGTGCGCGAACGGTCGGCTCGTCGACGCGCTGCGTGCCTTGGACGAAATAGCGCAGCAGCGATTCCAGTACTTCGACAGCGGTGTCGCGGTCGTCGAGTCGCGAGATCAGCGCCAGCAGCTCGCGCAGTCGCTCGACCGGCTGAGCGTCGAACACCCAGCGCATGGCCAGCTGCACCAGCCGCGTCAGCACCCGACCTTTGATCTCGGCATCGGTGGGTCCTGACAGATCGACCAGCTGGTAGTTGAAGCTCGGCACGAACGGCATCAACGGGTCCGGCAGCGGCTTGACCAACTCGTGGAAGTCCGCGGGGGCTTGCCAGGGTCGGTCACCGTGATAGATCACCAACGGGTAGACCGGCGGCAGGTGGCGAGCCTTGGGGTGCTGCTTTCGGTATTGCTCACCTTCGGCTGCGATGTAGCGGAGGAGCTGGAGCACGGTCCAGTGCTCGGCCCAACTCTTATGCTCGAACAGCAGGTAGACGTTCAGCGCCTCGCCGCGGTAGGCGACCCTGTAGACCAGGTCCGAATAGGCCGTCCGCTTTGCCGGATTGAGCAGAGCGCTCGGCCCTTCGGCAGCTCAAGCGCGTCATTGCCTTGGGTTGAACAAGAGAAATCCCTCTGTCCAGCCAACAGCCTCAAACACCCACAACGGCCTCCTCACGGCCAGGGTCTCACACTGCACACGAAACGCTGCACTAAGGCTGTTACCTGTTCGACCTGGCCCTAAAGCCCCTGATCATCATGCCGGTCGTCGTGCTCTATGCCGGCGATGGCGGCGGTTTTGCGCAGACCGGCCAGACGCTGTCTAGTGTCGAGGGCTTCACCCTGTCCTGGTGGACACCGGAGATGACCATCATCGGCTGGCTGTCGCCGCCGAGACGCTGTTCCCCGCGATCATCACCGGTTTTTTGTTCGCCGCCCTGCTGGCGGCAATCATGTCGACCGTCTCAAGCCAGCTGTTGGTGTCGTCGTCGTCGCTGGCCGAAGACGTTTACCGGCTGTTGCCGAACAAAAAGGCCAGCGACAAGGCCATCCTGACCGTCGGCCGCATCGCCGTGGTGGCGGTCGGCGTCGTCGCAGCGTTGATCGGGAGCGATCCCGACAGCAAGGTGCTCGGCCTGGTCGCCAACGCCTGGGCCGGCTTCGGCGCCGCGTTCGGGCCGCCGATAATCCTGTCGCTGACCTGGAGCCGCATGACCGGCAGCGGCGCCGTCGCGGGGTTGGTTGTCGGCGCGCTGACGGTGATCGCCTGGATCAGCCTCGGCTGGAACGCCAGTTTCCTCGGTGGTCCGGGCATCTACGAGATCATCCCCGGCTTCCTCTTCGCCATGGCGGCCATCGTCTTCGTCAGCCTCGCCACCGAGGCCAAAGGCGAATTCCGCCCGATTGCCGACGGCTGACACCAACCCGCCCGATTGGGACCTGAATTTGGAGCTTGTTGATCGGCAGTCGCTTGATCGTGGATGACATGGCGGGCCGGCGCCTCGCGAAACGCCTGGGGCTGACGATCACCGGAACCGTCGGTGTCGTCCTCGCCGCGGCCGAGCCTGGATTCATCGCTGATCCGTTTGCGCTCCTTGAGGATCTGCGAACACAGGGTGGCCTCTGGCTATCCGACGCGTTCTTGGAAAACTTGCGGTCTGCGTGGCAGCCACCCGTTTGAGACGGCGCCGCCTGCTAATCTGGCCTACGCATCGACGACGCTGTTACCACCCGAGCGGCAAGGCTCGATACTCGGCTCACGGCGCACGATGACCCAGCGAGAAGGTTCTGAGCGTCTGATTATCTCCAATTGATTTTCACGTTTCCATCTCTCTACTATGCCCCATAAGGCACCCCCGTCGGCATCCGGCGGTCTCCCGCCTACCTGCCCGCGCCCTGTTCGACGGCTCCACCCGAGCGCACACCGCTGCAGGGCGCTTCACCCGTTCGTGTGCCAGCCCAGTCGGTTTCATCGCCTTACCTCGGTCAGGAGCCTTGGGGCTTCCCGAGTTCTCTGACGTCTCTCTTCCTGCCTGCCAGATCTTAAGGACTCCGGCGGACATCCACACACTTGCCATATAACGCGTGCTTCATGTTGGCTTTCAGGACATTAACACTGTCGCCATCCGCAGGCCGCATGATAAGCCTTCACGGCGCTTCCTCTAAGTCAAAAACGGAAAAAAGAGATGGCATGGATTTCTTCTTGCCAACGTCAACCAAAACCCGCGCCAAACTGCGGCCTAGCGGGCTTGTTGGGCCTCTGCTAAGGATTAACGGAAAACTGCGGAACATGCCTGGCGGGACGCCGATGTTATGACCCCCACCTTGCCGCTGCCGCTTGACGCAACATGCCGAGGCTGCAAAATCTCGTAACGAATTGTGCTAAAGAGCGCGTGACAAGGACTATGCCATTTCATCTAATCCGATTGGACCATCCTCCAACCCTTAAACGCTTCGCCGCTGCCGTATCCCAGCGGTCACAGCGCATTTCTTTACTGCTTTTTCTGCTATTGCCGACGATGGTGCCCGCTGCCGTTCCCCTCGCCGGGGAACCGTTGCCCGGTACGGAGCAAGTCCGCATCCGAGGTGAAAGTCTTTCCCTATCGCCCGACGGCCGCTGGCTGCTGATGTACGGTGGCCAGACTTCACCTGCGGAACCTGCAATCCTGCTCTATTCAACGGTCCGGTTGAGATCCACTCCCGTTGCGCTCTCTTCGGCTGCTCGCCAGCTCGCGCGGCAGCAACGCGGCCCGTACTTGACGGGGGGCTGCTGGTCTGCCGATAGCAGCTCGGTCGACCTACTTGGACTGCAGGGCACGGACTTGTTCGATCTCACTATCGATCAGGATACGCCGACATTAGAACTGGTCGACGATGTCTTGCCAGCACGGCGGCGGGCTGTCGCTCAGTGCCGCAATGTTGCGTCGCGGCCAGCCGGTCTTTCGGTCCGGGATATGTCGGGCGGTGGTGTTCAGGTCGTGGACCGGGCAGGGACAACTCTGGCCGAATTCAAGCCCGGTTGGCTGCAAAGCCGCGCTGCCATCGACGGGTTGCGGCTTTCCCCTGGGGAGCGCTATCTAGCCTTCGTCGTCAGCCGCTTCCGCGGCAGCTTCGTGGCGTCCACCACTGGTTATATTCTTGATTTGAGCATGCCTGATGACGGGCTGCGCCGAACCTTTGGCCGGCGGCCAATCCCACCGTTGCTTTGGGGGCCGGACGGTTGCTGCATCTATGCCTTCGACAAGGCTGATGGTGCCGGACGTGTGTATCGCTGGGACATCGAATCTCTGGTGAACGATTGAGACGCACTATAGGGCACGTTGATGAGCGTGCCCAGGAACGTCGGCATGGGGCCGGCAATATAGAGACAGGAGATATGATCATGACATACCGAGTTGGATATCGCGGAATCGGGCATTCTGCGCCGATGGCCTTGGCTCTGAGCACTGTGTTTTTGGGAACAGCTTGGGCGCTGCCGCCGCCGGACCCCCAAGCGCTTGCCGAGCGGGCGGCCTATGCTCGCGAAGCGCCACGATCGAGTTTGGCGACCCCGGCGGCTGCCACGGCTGCGGCGGTGGACCCCTTCAGTCTCGCAGATGCGCTCGACTTGCCGGTCGATCTGGTTCTGGATGCTCAGTACACCGGTGACGACGCTGCGGTGATTGTCGCCGCCAGCTTGGGGGTCATCAACCCGGTCCAGGGCAGCGACTTCGTCATCTTGAGCAGCGGCATTGCCGGCACCAACAGTACAGAGCCGGGGGTCGACCTCGGGGCGGGAGGCACCAACGGCGACAGCGCCATCCTGAGGCTCTTCGTGGATGTCCCCGACGGCACGAATCGTCTGAGTCTCAGCTACCAGTTCCTCAGCTCAGAGTAATCCGACTTTACCTGGTGACGCGGCTCCATCCGCGTCACCCAGGCGACGAAGCTCCAGCTTCGCGTCGCCGCGTGTCAACAACCGGAACCTACGACCGGTGAAGCTGGAGCTTTATCGCCTTGGATTAGAGGGCTCACAACGCTCGCTCGTGCCTGAGGGGCAAGGTTGACAGGCGCCCTATCCCATGCTCAATTGAGTACCAATCGGAGTACCAAAATCAGTACCGGAGCAAAGGTGAACAGCATTCCAGCCCAAGACATCAAGCGCCGTGGGATCTCCGCCGTTGACGAGGCACTCCGCGACGGCCCGGTCCATATCATCAAGAACAACCGCCCGAGCTATGTCGTGTTCAGTGAAGCCGCCTATGCGGAGCTGTTGGAGTCCCATAGGGACTCGGCAAGAGAGCGCCTACGTGAGTCTTTGGCAGATCTAGAGGCCGGCCGAACAAACCGCTACGAGGACGCCGATGTGTTGATGCAGGCTCTCGACAGCGACGCGTCATGAGCTTCGCGCTGGTCACAACCCAGCACTTCGAGCGTCGCGCACGCAAGTTTCTACGCACGCATCCCGAACTGCGCTCCGCTCTGCGGGATATCCTAGACGATCTCAGCCGAGATCCCTTCCAACCACAGCTCAAGTTTCATCCACTCTCCGGCAACCTGGCTGGTGTGCAGGCGGTCAGCCTCACTGACTCGTATCGGCTGACCTAGCTGGTGAGCGTGACCGAGCAGGAGATCGTCTGCTCGACATCGGCACCCACGACGAGGTCTATCGTTGAAGATCTCCGCCAAGGATATTGAGCGATGGGCGGAGACCCGCGGGGCCCGCTAGTTCCAGACCGACCCGCAAAGCCGGATGAATCGGCAAACCAGTGATGACCTGAAGATGGCGGTGAATCGGCATGGCGCGGACCACCGCCCAGCCACCGGCAAGCCAATCGCCGGCCACCGTCTCCGGCGCGGGCTGCATCGCAGCCGACCACTGGCGCACATCGGCGGGCGAGGCCAGCCCTTGCAGTGCCCGGCGCAGCGCGTGCAAGTCGCTCAGCGCGTCGTTGCCGGGGATCTCCGCCGATTGTCGCAGGGCACAATTGATCCGCGCCGCCAAGGGGGCCTCGCGGCGGATGCTCAGCGGCGCCTTGGCCTCGCGGTCGGCAGGTGCGGACGCGTCGGAAGCAATAACCGCCCGAGCAAAACGGCGGGCCCGCCCGCTGGCCTCGCCTGCAACTCCCCGCTGTCCAACAGCAATGGCTGCTTCGCCTCGGTTTTGGAACGCCGCGAGAGCGCATCGACCGCCCGCGCCGCTGGGCCGGCCTCCATCAGCTCGGCCAGTGTCGCGGCATCGGTCTCAACCGCGACCGCACCACAAAAGGCCAGCGCCATGTCGGCATCGGTCGCAAGGCGTCGCGCCGCGCGACGGCCCGCGGTGATCTGCGGCGTGGCGAACTGGACCTGTTGGATGGCCGCCAGCGCGGCCTGTTCACCCTGCTCGAGGCCCAGGCGGACCAGCCTGGCCGCAAGGCCGGGCAAGGGCCAGGCTTAGCTCTATGTAAACGCTTACCTGCGGTTAGGACCACTGAACCGCAGGCCAGGAGCGCCTAGCTTTCTCGACGCTTGCGATCCTCCCGGTCGTTGTCGCGTTTGCGGTCCTCGCGATCACTGTCGCGTTTGCGGTCCTCGCGATCACTGTCGCGTTTGCGGTCCTCGCGATCACTGTCGCGTTTGCGGTCCTCGCGATCACTGTCGCGGTTTCGGTCCTCGTGGTCGCTGTCCGCGTCACGGTCCTCGCGGTCGCTGTCTTCGTGGTCCCGGTTCTCTTCCTCGTCGTCGTCGTCATGCTCGCGATCGCCATCTTCGTGGTCCCGACCCTCTTCCTCGTCCTCCTCGTCATCTTCATCGTCGCCAGCGCTGGTGGTTCGGACGGTAAGGCCAAGGGTTGCCGGGGATATGCAGGGCAGACCCGCGCTGTCGGTCACCGTGAAAGACAGCGTGTAGCTGCCGCCCCGATCAAAGCGCACCGTGCCGGGGTCTGCAACCGTCTTGTTCGATGCGGCCCCGCCGAAATCCCAGGCGAAGGTCAGCGGCAGGTCGCCGTCTGTCTCTATGCCGGTGCCGGCGAAGTTCAAGCTGTCTCCGGCCATGATGGTCTGATCCTGCGCCGGCTGGTCGATGGTGCAGGTCGGTGCCTGGTTCGGCACCTGATTGTCGACGATGAACGCGGCGCTGAAGCCTTGGGTCTGGCCGGAATCCAGCAGGATCTCGGCAAACATCGAGTGCCAGCCGTTGGCGAGCGTGCGGGTGTTGAACGGATTGCCGTGCCCGCCGCTGCTGCCGGCAAAGTCCCAGGGTGCCTCTGTGCTGATGCCGACGGGTTCGCCATCGAGCGACCAACTCGCTTGCACGATCTCCGGTCGGCTATCGACGAAGACGAAGACCGAACCGCGGACGGTCAGCCCTTCCAGCGGCTGCGGATCAGCCCGTGCAGGACCGTCGCCGATCAGCAATCCGATACCGGGGGGCGCCAGGAGTTCGCCGATGCAATCCTCACCACTGCACTCGGCGTCGGTGCCGTCCAGATAAAAGTCGCAGTCGTTGTCGATGCCGTCGCTGCAGAGTTCCACGGCGCCGGGGTTGACGGTGGCATCGGTGTCGTCGCAATCGATCGGACCACAACTGCCGCCCTCGGGGCTAAACAGGTCGCCGTCGCTGTCCAGGCAGCCGATGCAGCCGATGGCAAGTGAGTCGGCGGTGTCGATGAGGCCGTTGCAGTTGTTGTCGATGCCGTCGCTGCAGTCTTCGATCGCACCGGGGTTGATCGCTGGATCGTTATCGTCGCAGTCGATCGGCGCGCAGCCAGCGCCACTGACCAGATAGCCGTCGCCGTCGGCGTCGGTGCAGGATGTGGCCGCGGTCACCGTGATATGACGGGTCGCGGGCGTTGGATCGGACAACTGCCCGTCGGAGACGGTTAAGGTGACGACATAGCTGCCGGCGCTCGGGAAGCTGACCAGGTGCGGACCAGGGCCGGTTGCGGTTGCAACGCCCAGGTTCCAGCTGTAGCTCAGCGTGTCGCCGTCGGCGTCGGTGCCGGTGCTTTCGAAGCGCACCGTGCCGCCGGCCGCAATCTGTTGATTGGTCAATGGGGCGGTGATGGTGCCGTTGGGCGCCTGATTCGGTGCTGTGCCTGTGCAAAAGTACTGATAGGTCTGGTTGCGGTACCAGGTCCAGGTGCCTGGTTGGGAGCCGTCGCCAGAGTTGTTCTGGTGGCAGAGCAGACAACCGTCATCCTGATAGGGGGTCGAGCCGTCGTAGGATAGGCAGTAGGAGTCGACGACTGGGCCGTAGTTTCCAAAGGCGCTCGCGGGCCGGGGCGCCAGGGTCAGCGCAAGACAGAGGAACGAGAAGACAACCAGACTCGGGGCGAGCCTAGCGGCGCGCAGCGCTTGTCGCGTACTGCCGCGTTGGATGTGTGTGGTCGATTGGTACATGGTATTACCCCGCCAAAATTGTGTATACCCAGGCGTGCTTCAGCACCGCCCAGGTCGGGCGCTTAATTCACCGTGACTTGCAGCATCTCGTCACCGTTGGGGTCGACCAGATGAACGGCGCAGGCAATGCATGGGTCGAAGCTGTGTATCGTGCGCAGGATCTCGATGGGCTGGGCGGGATCGTGCAGTCGCTGACCACGCAGTGCGGCCTCGTACGGACCTTCCTGCTCTTCGCCATCTCTCGGCCCGGCGTTCCACGTGCTGGGCACCACCGCCTGGTAATTGGCCATGCGCCCGTCGTTGATGACCACCCAATGCGCTAATGCGCCACGCGGGGCCTCGGTGTAGCCGACGCCGACCGCGCTAGCCGGCCAACTGTCCGGGTAGAACAGGCTGTCGTTATGGGTTTCGCGGTCTCCATTGCGGATGTTGCGAGTCATCTGCGTCAGCCAGCCAGACATCTGGTCGGCGATCAGCTTGGTCTCGAGCGTGCGAGCGGCCACCCGTCCAAGGGTCGAGTACAAGGCGGTGAGCGGCAGCTTGAGTTCTTCCAAGGTACCGTCGACCAGGTCTCTCGTGCCCTGATGGCCGGTCGCGTAGAGCATCAGCACGCGCGCAAGGGGGCCCACCTCCATCGGCTTACCCCGCCAGCGCGGCGACTTGAGCCACGAATAGCTCTGGTCCAGGTCTAGATGCGCATAGGGCGGCGTGGGCCCTGTGTAGTTGGGTCGCGTCTCGCCGTCGTAGGGATGCAGGGTCTGGTCCTTGCCGACGCTGTAGTCGTACCAGGCGTGGCTGACGTCTTCGCGCACCTGGTCCGGGTCGTTCAGGTCCACCGGCTGCACGCTGGACAGGTCACGATTCAGAATTACGCCGCGCGGGATGAGTAGGCGTGCGGTATCGTCGGTGCCGGCGTCCGGGTCCGGGAATTCACCGTAGGTCATAAAGTTGCCGATGCCTTCGCCGCGCAGGCTCCAATCCTTATAGTAACGGGCGATGGCGACGGTGTCGGGCACATAGACCTGATCGACGAAGGTCTGCATGTCCTTGATGATCTGCTTCATCAGCTTGCGCCCGTTGCGGTCCACCGCCGTCTTGTCGCGCCTGCCGTCGATGACGCAGGGTGCGCCACCGACAACGAAGTTTGGGTGCGGGTTTTTTCCGCCGAGTAGCGCGTGCAGGCGGGATGCATCTCGCTGCCAGGCCAATGCCTCCAGGTAGTGGGCGAACGCCAGCAGGTTGAGTTCCGGCGGCAGCCGATACTCCGGATGACCCCAGTAGCCGTTGGCGAAGATGCCGAGCTGTCCGCTGCCGACGAAGCCGCTCAGGCGCTGTTTGACATCGGCAAAGTAGGCGGTGGAGTTGTTCGGCCAGGGGCTGGTGCATTGCTGCAGGTCGGCCGTGGCCGCGGGGTCTGCATCCAAGGCCGAGACCACGTCCACCCAGTCCAACGCATGCAGATGATAAAAATGCATCACGTGATCGTGCACGAATTGGGCGCCGATCATCAGGTTGCGGACCAGTTCTGCATTGGGCGGGATCGGATAGTCGAGTGCATTCTCGACCGCCCTGACGGAAGCGATGCCATGCACCAGGGTGCAGACGCCGCAGATGCGCTGGGCGATGGCCCAAGCGTCGCGGGGGTCACGACCGATCATCATGTTCTCGATGCCGCGCACCATGGTGCCGGCGCTCGATGCGCGTGTGATGATGCCGTTCTCGGTCTCCGCCTCAATGCGAAGATGACCTTCAATGCGGGTGACCGGATCGACGACGACGGTACTCATAATTGTTCTCCGGAGTGTCACCGATGACCGCGCCTTCAGGCAGACGACGGCGGTCGATCATCGGGATAGGGCGTTGTTTGCCAGAGCAGCAGCAGGCGTCAACTAGAGCGGCAGCGGGCGTCAATTGGTCGGCGGAAAGTCCGGATAGAAGGCGCTGCCGAAGAAGCGTCCCCCCTCCGGTGCCAGCGACCTGTCCCAGAAGCCCGGTTCTGAGCAGCCGAGACAGCCGTGTCCGGAGTGCATCGGGAAACTGGTACCACCGTTCCACTTCAGCGATGGGCAGGCGTTGTGCGTCTCTGGCCCCTTGCAGCCGAGCAGATACAGACAATAGCCCCTGCGCGCGCCTTCGTCGTCAAAGTCCAAGGCGAAGCGCTGGCGCTTGTAGTGCTTGAGGCGAGGGCAGCGCTCATGCACGGTGTTGGCGTAATAGGCGGTCGGGCGCAGCAGCGAGTCCAGATCCGGGGGCGCGCCAAAGGCGAGGAAATGGGCGATGACGCCTGAGATCGCGTTCGGTACCGGCGGGCAGCCGGGCACGTTCACCAAGGTGCGAGACGGAACCAATCCGGTCAGCATGAGCGCACCAACGCCACTGGCGCCGCTCTGGTTGGGTGTCGCGGCGTGGATGGCCGTTGCGGCCGGTATCCCGCCAAAGGTCGCGCAAGTGCCAATTGCGATGACCAGCGCGGCGCCTTCGGCGGCATGCTGGAGCATCTGCAGGTTGGTCTGGCCGGCGACGGTCGACCAGGCGGCCTGGTCTCCGGTCGGTATGGCACCATCGACAATCAGCACGTAGCTGCCGAAGTGCTCCGCGATGACGCTTTCACGTGCCTGCTCGGCCGCCTCGCCGCTGGCGGCCTGGAGCGTGTGGTGGTAGTCCAGGGACAGGTGGTCGAGAATTAAGGATTCAATGGTGGGCGCGTCGGTGCGGGTCAGTGATTCAGTGCAGCCGGTGCATTCCTGAAACGAGAGCCAGATCACGCTCGGCCTCGGGGCCGTCGTCAGCTGTTCGGCCATGGCCCTGGCCGCCGTGCTCGGCAGCGCCAGTGCGGAGGCGGTAACGGCGCAGAAGCGTAGAAAACTTCTCCTGCTGACGCCGCGCTGGGTCAGAAAATCGCTCAAAGATTCTCGTTCTGTCATGGAAGGCACTCTCCGGTCGAAGCTTGTCGTCGTCAGTCACTGCGCCTGCATCAGTCTTCGGATCATGGCGATGGTGATGGTCCGAAGCGCGCGCCGGTCGGCTCGGCTTGCGCCTGAATGGACGGGGCTCAATGCAGCCTCGCAGTCAAACCTAGTCTCCGGAACGGATCGAAACCCTGCCGTCATTGCGGTGTCGCGAGCCAGGTAACGCAAGAGGCTGATTTCGGTGAGTCAATTCATCGCATCTTGGCGTTTCGCGCTCAACCTCAATGTGCGACGCTGGGTTGCGTCCGGCTCTTCCCTCGCCTCAGCAGCGATCACGCCCCGGAGCTCATGCAGGCCCTGTTGACACTAGACGCCGAAGCTGAATCGAAGCTGAGAATCCGTCCCTTGGATTTCGTTTTCTCGTCTCGGGTTGATTTGGGTCAATGGCGGATTGCATGGGCGGGGGCGCGACCGCATGCGCCGGCGAACGCGCGCACTCAAAGTCACGGCGGCGTTCACCCTGTAGGTGACTCCGGATGGCAGGGCATGCTTAGGAGTGAAGTTGCGCGCGCGCCACGTCGCTCAGTGCATGACGAATCAGCGATCCGTCGCCGGGGGCTTCCTCAATGCAGGCTTCCAGGAACAGCCGAATGTCTTCTTCGGTGCTCAGATAGTCGGCACTGTCCCAACGCGAGAACGTCGCAGCCATTGCTCAATTCTCCCACTCTTTAGCCAACGCCTTCGCACGCTCGATGTCGCGCGCCTGCGTGGACTTGTCGCCGCCGCACAGCAACACCACGATAATCGCGCCTTGGCGGATGAAATACGGCCGGTAGCCCGGCCCGTAAAATATGCGCATCTCCGAGATGCCGTCGCCAACTGGTCGCCAACGCCTGGGCCGGCTTCGGCGCCGCGTTCGGGCCGCTGATGATCCTGTCGCTGACCTGGAGCCGCATGACCGGCAGCGGCGCCGTCGCGGGGCTGGTCGTCGGCGCGCTGACGGTGATCGCCTGGATCAGCCTCGGCTGGAACGCCAGTTTCCTTGGCGGCCCGGGCATCTACGAGATCATCCCCGGCTTCCTCTTCGCCATGGCGGCCATCGTCATCGTCAGCCTCGCCACCGGGGCCAAAGGCGAATTCCGGCAGCGGGGTCCGGCAGCGGGGTCTGGTCTAGCTTCGTAGCCCATTTGTCCATGCCTGTGAAATCGGCAACAGAGGGAACGAGGCCAGGACTCACACCGACACCGATGCCTCCGTGCCGGACCCGTCCGTCGCCCAGACGCTGCTAGTACCCGCGCGCATTCAGGTGCGGCGTTCGCTGACGCCTGCCTCATGGAACTGAGTCGGCCTTCGGGTTTCAGGCGACGTTCAAGGCGTTCTTGGCGTACTCGGCCAGGCCGGCGACCAGGCTCTGCATCGCGGTCGAGCCAGATACTCTGGTTGGTTGGCCCGGGCAAACGCCGCTACAATCGCCCCAAACCTCGACAAGGGCAGACTTCCATGTCCGTAACCGTAGATAACGTCGTCTCCATGGCCAAGCAGTTGCCGCCGGAAGACCAAGCCGCGTTGCTGTCCTCGCTTTACGAGTTGGTTGCCCCCAAGCCGACTGAATGGGAAGCCGATTTGTGGTGGCTGCTGGGGAATCGGAAGTTGAATTGATGGCTAAACAAGGGAGCAGACACAAAACGATCACCGAGGTCGAGCAACTGGGTCCTCGAGCACGCCTGAAGTATCTGATGGATTGCTGGGGCATGAGCAGGCGCCGCATCATTGGTCGTTTGGTCAAGGGCGGGGACTACTGGTGGCTGCAAGACATCACCGATACCGAAGGCCGCGTTCTGGAGTATCCGCTGGCGGACTTGCCGGAAGCATCGAGGTTGACGCATGGGCAAGTGTTTGTAGCACCTGTATCGGTCGAAAATGCTAGGAAGTTGCATGCGGATCGCTATGTCTCGGCCGACTTTGGCCTGGCTGCGGAAAGGCAGCGAAAGGACAAGAAAAACCCGCTGCTGATCCGTGCAATTTCGCAATCCGTCGAGATGCCGCGGCATATCCCGGCGAATCGCATCCCCTGGTGCGACGACGGCAGCATTGCACTGGAAGAGTCCGTATTCCAGTCCTACTTCGAATACGTTTGCGAAGACAAGGCCGCCGAGGTCGCGCGGCTGGATCAAGATATCGCCCGGCACAAGGCCGCTCGCGGGCAAATGGCGACCCAGGTGCATGAAAAGGAACGGGAGCGAGACAGGCTGGAGGAGCACTGTACCGCTGCTCGCGATTCTCTCAATGAGATGGAGCAAGATTACGACGCGAAGCGCGAACAGCGTGAAACCGAGGCCAGGGAGCAGCAAGTAGCGCTCAAGCAGCGGCACGACGACCAAGCGCGCGCATTGCGGCACGAGATCGCCGCCATCAAGGATGAACTGGCTGTGGCTCGGAAGCAGCGGGAACGCGAGATCGGTGAGATCAAGAGCCAGGCCGACGCCTTGCGGTCTTTCGCTAAGGAACGCGCCCAATCGCTGCGCCGGCTTGAGCTGATCACCGATGCCCAATGGGATGCGTTGTATCCGAGCATCGACGACCAGGATGATCAAGTCCCAGGGGATGGGCCGCTTTTTCCGGAGGGCGGAGCGACCGAGGCGATCGGCCATGTCCAGCGCTACCTTTTCGACTTGCCCGATCGCATCGGCTATCCCTGGGCCTTGCTTGCGAACTTCCATGCACTGCTCGAGACCCGCGACCTGATCATCCTCTCCGGCCTATCGGGCTCCGGCAAGACAAACCTGGTGAAAGCCTACGCCAATGCGACCGGAAACGCGTACCGGGTCATCCCGGTCAAGCCCAACTGGACCAGCGCAGAGGACCTGATCGGCTTCTACAACCCGCTGCAACGGGCTTATGCCACAACGCCGTTCCTGGAAGCCCTGTTCGACGCTCGCCGCGATCCGAAGCGCCTCTACATCGTCTGCCTGGACGAAATGAATCTGGCGCGGGTCGAATACTATTTTGCGGACTTTCTTTCCCGAATGGAGGACCGCCAGGAACCGGCGATCAATCTCTATCCGGACGAAGAGGCCGGCCATGTGCTCAGCGAGTTGCGGGTTCTGATGCAGGCCCTGCATGGCTTGCAGCTCGATCCGCGCTCGATCAACCTGGAGAGCCTACTCGGCGACGGACGGACGATGGCGCAGCTTGCCGAGCGGCTTGGACTCGGGGACGGCGAGTCGTTCCCGCAGTTGCATGGGCGCGTGCGGCGCATGCTGAGCGGGGCGATTTCCGTACCGCCGAAACTGCGGATTCCACCCAATGTGCGGTTCGTCGGTGCCGTCAACATGGATGACACCACCAATCATCTGTCGCCGAAGCTGTTGGACCGTGCGCACGTAATGCATTTCCAAAGCCCGCTCGACTATTGGCAACGCGTGATTGAGGAGCTTTCCGGGACCGAGCCGGTAGCCGGGCCTGTTCGCATCCCCGCATGGCACTATCCCGAACGCGGGGAGTTACCCCCCTATCAACCGGGTGATCCTTTGGTGCAAAAGCTGACCGACTATGCGCAGGAGTTCCTTGCGCCGCTGGGCATTGAACTCGGCATGCGTCCGTTGCGGCAGGCGATGCTCTATCGTGATCGGTTGGCGGAGCTCTTTGAAGGCGAGGGGGTGCAGCTGCTGGCGTTGAACAACCTGCTGCGTCAGAAGGTACTTCCGCGGTTCTCGTTCGAAGGTAAGCACCCGGCCCGCGGTCGCGGCAAGCTGGAGTGCCATGAGGTCGTTCAGCGATTTCACAGTCGGCTCGGCGAGGATTTGGTGCGCCTGTCCAGTGCGGATGGGGACATCCTGATCCAGGCGGACGCTGAGCTGGGGGCGATGATCGAGCGCGCCGAGGCCAATGACGGCGTTTACAACTACTGGGCCTGAGCCGGATGCAACCGCCTTGCGAGCTTCGGATCATACAGGTCCACTGGGTGCGGAAGGATCAGCCGGGTCAGGTCGAAACGGCGCGGGATCCCATCCCGCTGGAACATGACGGCACCGATTGGGCGGCAGAGGTGCCGACCTACCCCAAGCTGGACGGTCGTGTTTACGGGCAGTTGGCGGTGGCGGCGTCAGACGGCGCCGCGACACCCAGCTTGCTGAGGGCCAGCGGTGATGGGTCTGCCTTGACGCTTGTTCGGGCAGCGGACGGCGGCGCCTGGTGGATCGAGAAAGGCGAGTGGCAGAAGAAGCCTGGATATCACGACGCGCCGCTGTGTCGCCATGCCGGCGAGGCCCGGCTCCAGGTAGGCAGCCATCTGATCCGCCTTCGGGTCGCGCCGACGGGTTTCTCGGCAGCCGAGTTCGAGCAACTGCTGGACGCGTTTCGCAATGGCGCATGGCAGCTGATCCTCGACGCCAGGAGCCCAACTCGTGCAACGGACGATCGCACCGACGGAGGCATCGATCCTGTGTTCCTGGAGGCGGTCGCGGCATTCATACGCTATGCCGGGCGCGCGCTCGATCAGCCGCACCGGGAGCTGCGCGAGGTTCGCGAGCAACAGCCCATCGAACGGGTCCGACCGCACATCGGTACCTTTCGCGACCTGGCCGTCCGCGGTGAGCCGCGCCTGATCAGCGGTCGCGGGCATGCGCCGAGCTTCGATACACCAGAGAATCGGCGGCTGCGTGCGATGTGCGACCGGCTGAGGTCGCTGCTGCGGGCGCTGTACACCGGTGCTGAGCGGGCGGCCGACGATCTCGATCAGCGAGCACGGGCGGATGTCGCGAGAGCCGACGAGATAGAGGGCATGATCGGCTTCGCGAAGGTCAATGAGGGGCGTCTCCGGCGCTGGATCGAAGGGCTGGAGTCCGACCTCCGCAACTACCCGCGAGCCTTAGAGCGGCTATTGAACGGGAATTTGGAGCCGTCCGAGGTTCACTGGGCCGAGGCAAGGTTGACCAAAGAGGCGGATCGCGACAAGCGCGGCGAGGTCGGCTTCTGGGCCGATCTGAGCGCGGTAAACAGATGTGCACTGGAGCCACCACAGCGCTATCGGTTCGTCTTCACTCAGCAGATCGAAGCCATACGTGCCGTGTTTCGCAAAGGCGTGAAATACCGGATCGCCGGGGAGTTAAAGATTATCTTCAAGCCTGACCAGCACCTCCGTAGAGGCTTTGGCAAGGTGGAGGTTCGGCGCCTGGTCAGTGTTGAATCGGGTTTTGAGTATCCCGGTTTTCAGGATCTTGTCACTTCGCAGATCGAGAAGCTGCGCAGCCAATGTGCGCGGCTTGTCCGGAAGGGCTTCCGCACACCGCTGAATCGGAAAGATAGGGAAGACCAGCAACGTGACCTCAGCGAAGCCCGGCGCTCCGCCAATAGGGCGCATACGGCGAGCGGCCTTTGGTCTCAGCTTGCGGCAACCTTGGCGCCACTGGCGGATCAGGTCTCGGACCTCGAAAAGCGCGCGCGCAGGCTGGGCATTCGCAAGACTCGCCAGACGGTCTCCAGCGGCTCGATGACCTATGTGCTGAAACCGGACTACCGCGGTGCCGCGGCGGCCTATCGCCGCGCGATGGACCATGTTGGCCTCACCTCCGAGCAACTTGACGGGTTGTTGCGACTTGAAGACCTCGGCATCCTCGACCTACCGGCAGTCTATGAACGCTGGTGCCTGCTGCGCATCGTGGCGGTGCTGCGCGAGCGCTTCCAGCTGACGCCGCCACCGGACTTTCGCGACCGACTACTCGGCTGTGCGACGGGCGGCGGGGCCTTGTCGCTCCGTTTCGACGGCTCGGCGATCAGGCGTGATCTGCTGCTGGAGTACCAGCCTCGGCTGCCGCGGGAAGGGAAGCGCGATGAACAATGCCCAAACCCGGACTTCATACTCACCGCGTCAGCTCGTGAGGGTCAGGAACCGAGCGGCGAGCCCGCGCATCCCAAGCTCGTCCTTGACGCGAAATTCAAGCCCTTCGCTCCGGTCACCGGGCATGATCCAGGGTTCAGCTTGGTCCTCGAACTCGATGAGCTGGTCGGAAGGAAGTCTTACCACCTGCCCGACAATCATCGGGTCTTCGTGCTGCATCCTGGCCCCGGCTCGGATGCGGCCAAGTGGGCGATGGATTATTGCCACTATGGCGGGAGTCATCTGAGCGCGAACGCGGAAGACCGCAAGCCTTGGGAGGAAGGGCCCCCGGATCATCGCTACGGCGCGGTTCTGCTTCGGCCCGGCGTTGTTGATCCGCTGGCCCGGCTGATTCTCATGCACCTGTACCTGGGGCTCGACAACAGTCTGGGGGCTTATAGAAACCGATCGCCAAGCTTCCCGATGATTTGTCCCGGCTGTGGCGGCGCGGAGATGCTGCATGAGCCTCCGCCCGGCACCCGCCAATCCGACCATCCAGCACAGGGCGCGCGCTGGTGTTCGAGCTGTGGTCGAATGCTGGTCTGGAACCACAGCAGCGGCTGCGGTACCCATCTGTTCAAGCTCGGCGGCGACTGGACCTTCCACGAGACCCATCCGCTCAACCCCTACAACATCTGCTGCCCTTACTGCGGCGACTACATGCCGATGCCGGAGAAAGATGGGGAGGCCGATGGATTCGCCGCAACCGATCACTTGGGAGTACCGCCATGGTCACGGTGACGCGGACGCTGTTCGTCGATGAGTCGGGCAACTTCTCTACCAGCCCGCGCTGGATCGTCAGCAGCGTCCTCTGCGCGGGCGAGCCGGCGGCAGCAGAGAAGCGGCTCGCAGCGGCCTTGGACCCGGTACGGCGGCGATACCGGATTCCATCCGTTGCGGACATGCACCTGACCGAGCTGCGAAAGACGCGTAGTCATCAAGAGGTCACGGGGATTGCCCGCGCCGCATTCGATTCGGCCAGAGATGCCGGGGTGCTGCTCGGTATGCTCGCGGTCGAGAATGCCCGCGGAGAGGGGCTTGCCGAGAGCGAGCGTACCTATCGCTTGATGCTGCTGGACCTGTTGGCGTTGGCGGATGCGTTGCTGCCGGAGCAGCGCCAAGACGCGCCGCTGCAGGTCATCGTCGCGCGCCGCAGTAAGGAAGGCATGCCGATGTCGACACGGGAGGACCTGCTCGCCGACGTGATCGAGCGCATCGAGGATGCGATTGAGGCCGGACTGGCCGCACGCGGACTGCTCGGGCGTCTAGATGCCCATCACCTGCGTATCTGGAAGGCGGCGGACTCCGCGGGCCTGGCCTTGGCGGATTTCGTTGCTAACCTGTCCTATAACCGCCACCGCTCGGAGAGCGGGGCCTTGTTCGGGCATCTGGTGGAGCAAGGGCGTCTGCGCCTTTTCGAGGGTCTTGGCGGTTACGCCGAGCGCAGGGCTCGGATCAGCGAGCGCGATGGCGATCTGGCCGTCGCCGTTGCCCGCTGGGCGCTGCTCGACGCCAGTGCGGATGCCGACTGCGACCGCCGCCGCTCGGCGGCAATGGTCCAGCTTTGGCGGCGTATCCTCACGACCGGCAGCGCCGGGCCAACGGCGACGCTGGAGGCGGTGCTGGAACGGCTGTGGCGGTCGCATAAGGCACCGCGGGATCACCGGGAGCTCCGCGACGCTTTGGTAAGGATCGAGACCGGACTGCGCCAGACGGGCGCCCCGTCCGCCATGCTGTACAGACTGCACAATCTCATGCATCAGGTGGCGAACCAGATGGGCGATCTGCCCACTGCCAAGCGCATGATGGCCGAGCAGTCCGCGCTGGCCGGAGAGGTGGCGCTCGACCCGAGCCGCTTTCATCTCATGCTGGATGCGCAGGTCTTGCGCACGCTCAGTGAGGAGCTGCGGCTCGACTTCGCCGCCGCGTTGCGCGGTGCCCGAGCGCACCTTCGGTTGACCGAACAGTACGGCACCCTCTGGGAGCTGCTGGATGGCGCGCCGAGTCCGGTCGGTTTTGCCCAGTCGCGGCTCTGGCTCAAGGCGAGGATGACGCTGGTGCGGGCGCTGCTGCTGGCGGGTGATTCGGAGGCCCTTGTCGAGGCGGGAACGCGCTTGGACGAGATCGATTCGGATAAGCTCAATGTCGCCGACGCCTCACGCCTGCTCGGCTATCGCGTCTGGCATGCCTTGTGCGAGGACCGTAGGGCCGACGCCCTGGTGTTGGCGGAGATCTTGATCGATCAGTACGACGACCCCTTCGCGATCCAGTATGCCGCGAGAGCCGCGGCGGATGCGGTATTGCCGGGCGGCGCGGTCACCACGGATGTGCTCCACGCGATGCTAGGTAAGCTGCGTCAGCGGGCGGATGGATTGGATGGCCATCCGGCTGAGCTGATCTGGCGCGACATCGGGGTGCTGGAGCATCGTATCGGCCGTCGTCAAAGGGTGCGCGACGCGTTGGACCGTGCGCTTACGATCAGCACCACCTTGCCCAACAGCCCGGTCAAGGTCTGGAATCGGCTCGTTCTCGACCTTCACCGCTCTGACTTGTGCGGCCAAGCCGCTTCGGAGCCTGCGGTGCCGGAGAGCGTGTTGCGCTTGCGCAAGCAGGCGCAGCGGATGTTGAAAGACAAGGGGCAGCTAATGGCGTTTAGGCAGGTTAGCCCCTATTGAGTTCGTTTCTCCCTTCACTTGAGGCTGCCTCCATCAGCCTTATTCGGTGACCTCGGCCAGGACCAGTGGTTGTATCGAAGCCGTTGGTGAAGCGGAGGTTGACCTTGGCGCTGACAGCGGCTCATGAGCGTGGTCGGGAAGCCCGATACTGACGCGCGCTGCCTAGGGTGCCCGGCGCAGCGTCTCGGACTTTGAGCCTTTTGGATTCAGTACGATGCCGAGACACTTCCACAACAGATTTCTGGTAGCACACACCATCAACTCCTAAAATGCCAATGCTCTCCGTCTTATCTGGCCTACGCATCGACGACGCTGTTACCACCCGCACCGCAAGGTTCGATACTCGACTCGCGGCGCAGGATGACCCAGGTGGGACTTCCACCCCTAGAACCTTAAGCACAGCCCGCGAGATGCCGAGGTTACACGTCCGGCTTTCGTGTGACCCCGGCTTACGCGTGTGACCCCCGCTTGCGTGACCCCCGCTTTCTCCCCGGGCTTCGCTCCGCTTTCCATGGCCGGCAGCGTATGTGGTAGCATCGCGAGCGTTGCGCTCGTGCCGGACTAACTTTGGAGTGTCGACAAGGTTCTTGAGGCAAAAAACTGAAAGTAAAGCGTTTTCCCATGCGAGACAACGGAAAAACTGGCCCCTAAGGCCGGTTTTTCTCCTCTAGCGGGCGAATACGCCTGTTGGCGGGAGCGCTAAAAGCCGGGGGCTCGGGTACTTCCCGAAACGCCAAATCGGCATCGGGAAAAGGAGCCATGGGAAAGGGAAGAATAGGAGACCACATTTCCCTCCCACTTTGCGGTATTTGGCGAAAGAATCATGGTCTGTCCCTGACGTATCCCCACAAAAATGCTCGAAGGATTAGTGGGTTCGATCGGGATTGTAACGGGAGTCCGATGCTCGCAATGGCAGCCGGCCCGCCCCCGCTGGGAGCGCCGGCTTTCAGCCGGCTCGCCGCCGAAACGGCTCGATGCCGGATCGGCGGCGTCAGCGCGAGCATAATGGCGCCTGCGCGGTCGGCCGTCCGGCGCTGCATCGAGGTCCACCTCCGGGCGCCAGCGCCGCAGGTCGCGCGCCGGGGGCATCGAGCCCCCGGCGCGCGAAGCCGGCTGGAAAGCCGGCGCTCCCAGTCCGTGCCGGTTCGCTGTCCACGCCGAATTAGTGGGGATACCTCAGGGTCTGTCCCTGTTTCTCCCGTCGGCGCCGCCGACCCGTGCAAGGATGGCTGCGCCCTAGGCTACTGAGCCGCTGGCCGGAGAGCTGAACGCCATGCCCCAACGCATCCTCATCATCGAAGACGAACAGGCCATCGCCGACACCCTGATCTATGCGCTCGGGACCGAGGGGTACGGCACCGAGCATCGGTTGTTGGGGCGTGATGGCCTGGAGCTGGTGCGGGCCGATGGCGTGGACCTGGTGGTGCTCGACATCGGCCTGCCGGACATGAACGGTTTCGATGTCTGCCGCGAGCTCCGCCGGGACAGCGATGTCCCGGTGTTGTTCCTGACCGCGCGTACGGATGAGATCGATCGCATCGTCGGCCTGGAGCTCGGGGCGGACGACTACGTCGTGAAGCCCTTCAGCCCGCGCGAGGTCGCCGTGCGCGTGCGCACGATCCTGCGGCGTGTCGGCGCGGGGCCGCGTAGCGCAGCGTTGGGCGAGGGCAGCTTCGACATCGATGGTGAGCGGCGCACCATTCGCTATCTCGGCCAGCCCCTCGATCTGACCCGCTACGAGTACGACCTGTTGTCGACCATGGTGGCGTCACCGGGACGGGTCTTCAGCCGCGCCCAACTCATGCAGCGCGTCTGGGCGCACCCCGAGCATAGCCTGGAGCGCACCGTGGATACCCACATCAAGACCCTGCGCGCCAAGTTGCGTGCGGTGAGCGGCGAGTGCGATCCCATCCGCACCCATCGTGGCATCGGCTATTCGTTGCAGCCAGCGGGGTGAGGATCTCGCTGCAGGTCGCCACCGGCTATTTTCTCATCGTCGGCCTGGCCGGCTGGTTCGTGCTCGATGTCTTCGTCGATCAGGTCAAGCCGGGCGTGCGCAACACCATGGAAGACACCCTGGTGGACAGCGCCAACCTGATGGCGGAGGTCGTCGCACCGGAACTCGCCCAGGGCCGGGACCATGCGCGCATCGCCTCCGCCTTGGCGCGTTTCAGCAACCGGGACGTGGATGCCGCCATCTGGGATCACCGCAAGCAGATGCTGGAGTTGGGCGTCATCGTCACCGACGCGGCGGGAATGGTGTTGTTCGCGACCGACCCGGGGGAGGTTGGTCGGGACTACTCGCGCTGGAACGACATCCATCGCACCCTGAGCGGGGGCTACGGGGCGAGATCCACCCGCGCCGACCCGGAAGATCCAGCCACCGCCGTCATGCATGTGGCCGCGCCTGTGCTGGCGCAGGGAGAGATCATCGGCGTGGTCAGCCTGTCGAAGCCCGGCTACAGCGTCGAGCCCATCATCGAAGACAGTAAGGTCGAGATCCGCTCGCGCGGTCTGCTGCTGCTGGTCATCGCTGCCCTGATCGGCGGCCTGTTTACCTGGCACCTGACCGGCGCCATCGGCCGGCTGCATCGCTATGCGCGGGAGGTGACCTCCGGGGCGCGTGTGGCGCCGCCCCGATCCAGCGCACGGGAGCTCTCCGATCTGGCCGGCGCCCTGGGGGAGATGCGCGATCGCCTGGAAGGCAAGCAGTATGTCGAGCGCTACCTGCATACCCTGACCCACGAGCTCAAGAGCCCGTTGGCGGCGATCCGCGGCGCCGCCGAACTGTTGGGGGAGGGCGAGATGCCCGATGCCGAACGGACACGCTTTCTGGACAATATCCGCAACCAGGCCGATCGATTGAGCCGGGTCTCGGAGCGTCTGCTCGAGCTGGCGCGTGTGGAGCAGCGGCAGGCGTTGGATCACCCCGAGACCATCGAACTGGTCGCCCTGGTGCGCGCTTGCGCCGATGGCTTTGCGGTCGAGGCGGCGCGTCGCTCCATCGGTCTGCACATCGACGTCGAGGGCGATTTTCGCGTGAACGGCGATCGCTTCTTGCTCCACCAGGCGGTGGTCAACCTATTGGATAACGCCATCGGGTTCTCGCCCGTTGGTGGGCGCGTGAGCGTCTGCGTCGACGCGAGCGAGCGGCGGCCGGGTGGCGTGGCCATGGTGCAGGTGCGGGTCTGCGATCAAGGCCCCGGGGTGCCCGACTACGCCCGCGACAAGGTCTTCGAGCGTTTCTTCTCGCTGCCGCGGACCGCCGATGGCCCCAAGAGTACGGGGCTGGGTCTGAGCTTCGTACGCGAGGTGGCCGAGCTGCACGCCGGCGAAATCATGCTGGAGCCCGCCGCCGACGCCGGCACCTGTGCGCGCCTGAGGTTGCCGGCTTCACGCTGAGTTCACACAACTTCACCCGCCCTCGACCTGCGCTTCAAACCGGTCGGCGACACTGTTTCCGGGTTCCCTACAACCGGAGACAAGCATGCAGAAGACCCTCTTCCTGAAAGCGGCGGTGACCGCTATCCTCGCCTTGCTGCTGGTGGTACCGCTCGGCATGATCGAGCACACCGTGAGCGAGCGGCAGGCGCGACAGGCGCGCGTCGTCATCGATATCGCCCAGAGCTTCGCCGGCGGCCAGCGCATCGCCGGACCGATTTTGGTGCTGCCCTTCGTGGAGCGCTACACCCTGAGCAAGTGGGTCAACGAGCCCATCGAAGGCGGCGGGGTCACGCGCGTGCAGCAGCGCCAAGCGGTCGCGCATCAAGGGCGCGTGGTCGTGCTGCCCGAACTCGCCGAGAGCCGCTTCGCCGGCAGCACCGACTTCAAACGCCGGGGACTCTTCAAGTCCCTGGTGTTCAACCTCGACGGCACCATCGGCGGTCGCTTCAAACTCCCCGCCGAGCCGGAGATCGAGCGTCGCTCGGAGGACTCGGAGATCACCTGGGGGCAAGCATTCTTGAGCCTGGGGCTCAGCGATACCCGCGGCCTGACGCGCGCACCGAGCTTGGAGTGGAACGGGCTGGAGCGGGGCTTCGAGCAGGGCACCGAGCTGGGTGCAGTCCTGCCCCAGGGCATCCACGCAAAGGTCGATGCTCGCATCGACGGCACCGATCACGAGATCGGCTTCGAGATCGATCTCGGGCTGCGCGGTACCCAGTCCGTCAGCTTCGTCCCCTTAGCCGAGACCACCCGCGTGGCCTTGACGTCCGACTGGCCCCATCCAAGCTTTCAGGGGCGATTCCTGCCCGACCCGGAGGATCAGCGCATCGACCAGGATGGCTTCTCCGCCGCTTGGGAGGTCACCGACCTGGCGACCACCGCCCCCGGGGCCTTGCTGGCGGACCTGTCGGCCAACAAGGCCTGTGCCGGGTCCTGTCTGGAATGGCTCGGGGTGCAGCTGATCGAGCCGGTGAACATCTATTCCATGGCCGATCGGGCGCTCAAATACAGCTTTCTGTTCATTGCGCTCGGCTTCGCCGCCTTCTTCCTGTTCGAACTGCTGAAGGCGTTGCGCATCCATCCCGCCCAGTATCTGTTGGTCGGCCTGGCCCTGGCGTTGTTCTTCCTGCTGCTGCTGAGCCTGTCCGAGCATCTCGTCTTCGCGCAGGCCTACGCCATCGCCGCCACGGCCTGTATCGGCCTGCAGGGCTTCTATCTGAGTCACGTGCTCGGCGGATGGCGCCGAGGCGTCGGCTTCGCCGCCTTGCTGGGTGCGCTGTTCGCGGCGCTCTATGGCTTGCTCGTTTCGGAAGACGCGTCGTTGTTGCTGGGGTCACTGCTGCTGTTCGGATTGCTGGCCCTGACCATGGTCATTACACGACGCCTGGACTGGTACGCCATCGGCGGTGGCGTGGATGTTCCTGCCCGTGCGGAGCGAGTAGGGAACGCGGCGAAGGCTCGACCCCGGGAGCGCTGATCCCAGGCCCAGCCCATGGCGCTTGACCAAGACAGGCGCCCAACCGGGATATCGATCATGGGGGCGCGAGTTTGCAACCTAAAAAGTGCACGGAGAGGGGTCACGGAGAGGGGTCCGGAGAGGGGATGCGTCAACTCAACGGCGTCTTCACCCAGACGACCAATCGTCGGCATGGACTCACGGGCCACCTCCTTCAGGGTCGCTTCAAGGCCGTCCTGGTCGAACGGGGCGCCTACCTTTTGGAACTAGCGCGGTACGTCGTGCATAATACTGTCCGCGCGGGCATGGTCCGTGACGCCGAAGACTGGCCGTGGAGCAGCTACAGGGCGATGCTCGGACAGGAGTCCGCGCCCGCTTGGCTCGAGACGGACTGGCTGCTGGGGCAGTTCGATGGGGAGCGTTCCCGCGCGCAGGCCGGTTACGCCTCGTTCGTTGGTCAAGGAATCGGACAGCCGAGCGTCGGGGACGCGCTGCGCCATCAGGTCTTTCTCGGCAGCGAGGCGTTCGTGGAACGCAACTGCGGCCTCTCCAAGCCTCAGCAACTGTTTCGCGAAGTTCCACGCGCCCAGCGCCGGCCCCTCGCCAAATGTCTCCCAGACTTCGCCCGCCGCTACCCCGTCCGGCGCGACGCCATGGCGCGGGCATACCAGACCGCTGTGAGAGAGCCGCGCACGCGGGAAGCTCTCCCGAGTAGGGCCTAGTCAGCCGCTCGGAAGCGTCATGGCAGGGCGGCGAGAGCTGCCCGGCCAGAGAAGTGAGTGACACGAGGTGAAGGGAGTAGCCCTGAATCCGACACCTAGCCCCGAGAAGCATCGATTTTGGGTGAGAGCCGATCCTGTCAGGTCGGGCGCAGGCCATGCGGGCAGTGCGCAAGAGACGAGCAGCAACCGTCCCCCTGGGGTCTCAGACGGCAAACAGAGCACACTAACGTTGCCCTACCGTCCGGGGAGTGCCCGGCCTACTCGAAATACTGCTCCCGCAAACCTGGTACGAGTCCCGTGACACCGCTCTCGCTAGTCCGCGGGCGGCGAATCGCCAGCTTG
>JGI12210J13797_10967446_pt1 | contig 27099 bp, 21 predicted proteins | sample ElkSlonscriptome_3_FD_13797 | JGI IMG/M metagenome (IMG submission 13797) | reverse complement strand
AGCTTCCTGAAGCTGGCCCATCACCTTGTCGGGATTGGCAGCAGGCAGATCCATCTTGTTCATGGCCACCATGATCGGGGCTTTCGCTGCTTTGGCATGGCTGATCGCCTCCTTGGTCTGCGGCATGATCCCGTCATCGGCTGCGACAACGAGAACGACGATATCAGTGACATTAGCGCCGCGAGCACGCATGGCGGTAAAAGCGGCGTGACCAGGTGTGTCAATGAAGGCAATTCGCTGCCCCTTGTGCTCGACGGAATAAGCTCCGATGTGCTGCGTGATGCCTCCGGCCTCGCCGGTGGCGACACGGGCTTTTCGGATAGCATCCATGAGGGAGGTTTTGCCGTGATCGACATGGCCCATGAAAGTGATGATTGGCGGCCGCGGTTTGAGGTCATCCTCCTCGTCGATGACAGGGGTCGGAGGTTCTTCCACCACCACCTCGGCTTTGTGAACGCCCCCTCCTTTTTCGCGACGTTCCAATTCGAAGACGTAGCCATGTTTTTCACAAATCTGGCTAGCGACTTCAGGCTCCACAGTATGATTGATGGCTGCGAAGATATTCATCTCCATCAATTCACTGATGAGCTGGAAAGGTTTGAGCTGAATCGCCTGGGCTAATTCCCGCACGATGATCGGCGGTTTAATGTGTACGGTTTTCTCGTCTTCATCGACGATGACCGTCGGCTCGTCGTCCACCTCGACTGAGGCCGGAGCGGGTGCCGGAGTCTCAGCGGGCTTTGCTTTCGGAGCCGGTTTGCTGATTAGATCAACCGCTTCAGGAGCTTCTTTGGTTTTTTCAGCTTTGACCTGTTCGGGTTTGGAGGCGGGTTCAGGCTCCTGGTTCTTACCTCGGATCCGTGAGATCCGGGGAATCGGGGCTTTGCCGCTGGTCTTGGAAGCGGGTTTTTTGGCCGGTTTCTCTCCGTCGATGAGCGAGAGCGTCTCCATCTTCTTAGGAGGCGCTTCGGTTTTGGGTTCTTCGGCGGCGGCGCTCTTTGTTTTCGCTGTGCTTTTGGAAGGACTCTTAGAAGGACTTTTGGTGGAGCTTTTGGAACTCGTGGAAGCGCTGGCTTTAGTTGAGGAGGATTTACTGGCGGCTGATTTGCTCGTTGAGCTTTTCGTCCCCGAACTTTTCGTTCCTGAACTGGAACGTCCCGTAGATTTGGGCTTTGTCGTGGAGCGTGAGCTGCTAGAGGAGCGGGTATTGTTCCCTGCTCCCTTGCCGCGATTGGAAGATGAAGTGGTTTTGGTCGGCATTGATAACGTCAGGATGGAACTGGTCGTTCATACGGCTTAAAGGGCCGCGGTATTTTTTTCGTATTCGCGCTTAGCATTGTCGAAGATCTGCTGGGCGCGTTCAGCATTGCACTCGAGGATGTCGGCAAGATCGCCGGCATCAGCTCCAGTTACAATTCCTTCGAGCGAATTGAGGCCGCTCGCAACCAGTTTATTGGCGATCTCTTCTTCGACTTCTAAGAGGGAGGCGAGATCGTGGGCGACATTCGCTTTCTGATCTTCGATGGAAACAACAGTGTCTTCTTCTTTTTCGATGTTGATGTCCCAACCCGTCAATCGTGAAGTGAGCCGGGCATTCTGGCCACGGCGTCCAATGGCTTGGGAAGCTTGCTCTTCACCCACCCCAACATGGATGGAATGTTTGGCCTCGTCAATTTCCAGGCTTTTGATGATGGCCGGTTTCAAGGCTTCGATCACGAATTCCCGGATATCGTCGCTCCAACGGATGATATCGACTTTCTCGTTATTGAGTTCCCGGACAATATTTTTGACGCGGGCACCTTTCATGCCGACGCAGGCGCCGACCGGGTCGACTTTATCGTCAGCGGAAGCGACAGCGACTTTGGTGCGGTGACCGGCTTCCCGGGCGATGGCTTTGAGTTCGACGGTGCGATCGGCGATTTCACTGACTTCGACTTCGAACAAGCGACGGACAAAATTGGGGTGGCTTCGGGAAATGATGATTTCAGGTCCGCGAGCACCATTCTCGACCGCGACAACGTAAGCGCGAATCCGGTCGCCGATCGCGTATTCCTCGGTATTCACCCGTTCGCGAGTCGGCATGATCGCTTCGAATTTGCCGATATCGACGATCACGTCAGATCGGTCGAACCGACGCACCACGCCGCTGACAATCTCGCCGGCGCGATCTTTAAATTCGTCATAGATCATGTCTTTTTCGACCTGCCGAATTTTTTGCATGATCGCCTGGCGCGCGGTTTGTGCCGCGATCCGTCCGAAGTTAGCAGGGGTGACCTCCCAATCGACGACATCGCCCACTTCGGCATCGGGTTTAACGCGTCGCACTTTGGAAATCTGGATTTCGTCGTGTTGATCGCTCACGCGTTCAACTGCGATGAGGCTGGCCATGGCACGGACGGTGCCGTTTTTCGGATCGATATCGATCCGAAGTTCCCGAGCCGGCCCAACCGCTTTTTTCGAGGCCGACAAAAGCGCTGAGGAAAGAGCTTCAACCAGGATCTCGCGTTTGATCCCTTTCTCTTTCTCGTAATAATCGAGGACCGCTATAAGTTCGCTGTTCATATAAAATCTTGATGAGCCGACACAAAAAAGAGTGGGCGAACCCACTCTGACGCGACGACCAGGGTGAGTGACTATAGGCTGGTGGAGGAAAGCCGTCAAGCAACCCGGTGGGGCGAACTATGGATTAAATGGATTGGGAACGGCAGAGCCTCGGATTAGCCGCGTCGCACGGCTAACCGCAATTCTTCTCCCAACACCCGAATCCCCTCTCGCACGGTCTCATCGTCGAGACCGAAGTTGAGGCGGATACATCGGGAAGCATGCAATTCGGCTTCGGGAGAAGCGTAAGCGAAGAAATTCCCAGGCACCACGAGGACGCCACGCGTTTTGAGTCGTTGATACAAAGTCGCCGCATCAATCGGTAAATCTGGAAACCAAAGCCAGAGGAATAAAGCTCCTTCATTTTCGTGGACAGCATAATTCAGGTCGTTATCGAGAAATTCGGCGATCCAAGCCTGAGCTTTTTGGGAACGTTCCCGATAAAACGGCTGGACAATTTCCTGGACAAGACGATCGATTTCGCCCGACTCGATCAGTGGTGTGATGAGCGATTGCCCGATTGTTCCATTGGCTAGCCCGGTCACGGCGGTCATAGCGGCAATGGCACGAATGATCTCTGGGCGAGCGACCACGATACCGGTCCTGGTACCGGGCAACCCGAGTTTGGAAAGGCTGAAAGTTAGAATGATTTGCTCATTCCACGACGGAGTAATGGGTTGGAATAAGATCCCGGGAAACGGAGCCCCATAAGCATTGTCAACGATGAGCGGAATGTCGTTTGCGCGAGCTAGCCGTTCGAGATGAACAATTTCATCGTCGGTCAAGACATTGCCGGAAGGGTTGGTCGGGCGCGAGACACAGATGGCAGCGATGGTTTCATCGACCTGTAACTGTTCAAAATTCAGGTGATACTTGAAACGATGCGCGTCTCGCCGTTCGATCTTCGCCATCACGCCGGTGAAGAATTCGGGGCCGAGACCTTGATTGGCATAGCCGATGTATTCCGGCATCAAGGGGAGCAGAATCTTGCGATGGAGCCCCGAGCTGTTCTCGCCGGCCAGCAAATTGAATAGATAAAAGAAGGCGGTCTGGCCTCCATTGGTGATGCCGATATTTTCCGGGCCGACTTCCCAGCCATATTTATGGCGGAGGTAACCGGCCATGGCTGAGCAGAACCGAGCATTTCCTTGGGGCGGATCGTAGATGCCGAGCATACGGCCAAAGGCATCATCGGAGAGCAAGGCTTCCATCCGATCACGCCAGACCGCTTCCATGGCAGGAATACGAGCGGGATTCCCACCGCCCAGCATTCGGATAGTCGTATCGGAACGCGCCAAGGCTTCGCCCAGATCTTCCATCAAGGCTTCGATCCCACTGCGAGCGGTGAGGCGTTCGCCGATTTTGGAGAAAGGCATGTGTGGCGAGTCAGTTCCCGCTCACGAAGTAGGCGAACCGCCAGGACCCGTTGATCAAGGTCGCACCCGCACGGGAAGCCCGGTAAGTTTCTGGGTTCATCGAAAATTCGATCGGGGCCACCATATAATTGCCCAAGGGCTGCCAACGGTCTTTCACGACAAGCTCCAATTCGGGCCAAAGATTATTGGCGTCCCAGTAGTCGAAGACACCCGGACCACTGAGAAGCGGTTGGATGGAATACCCAAAGTTAGGCGTCATCATATCCGACAGCATCTCGCGATCCCGGTTGGCGATGGCTCGACGCAGACGGCCCGCGAAGGACATGAAGGTGGTATCCCCGCTGGCATCGTCCATTTGGGGAGCTTGCGGGTTGGCCAGCGAGACGGTGCCATCTGGGCTGGGTTCGGGAAGCTCTTCATCTTCGGTGGTTTTACAACCGGCAAGGAGGAGCGTGAACATGAACAAGGGAATGGAGCGAAAAAACCAGGTCTTCATAGAATCAAGAGGTTGTAAGATTCTTTAGTCTTTCGCAAATCCTCAGGGCAAGGAAAGAGCAATTATGGGTGGGGACCTTAATATTCAACGGCATGGATCTAGTGGCGCCTTTCGAGATGATCATGATTCTGGAAACGGGGCCACGCTGAGACTCATCCGTCGTAAACCACAGGCGGTTTGGGTGATCGGATTTTCTGGTAAGGGTGGAGGAAGAAAATATCGAAAAGCTCTCGGATAAAGGCCGGCGTAGAGAGAGATGGGCAGACAGCCGTCACGGCTCCACGTCGAATCCCCGAGAAGATCGATTGGGGGGTTGGCGTTTCCGCGCCTTCCACGACAGAAAAATGCCGACCAAAATGCCGCAGATGGTGGGTGTCCGAATTGCAAACGATCGGTAACCCATGCTGCTTGGCCGCCCGCAATGCCGGTCCGTTCCGGCTGATCCATTGCGTTTGAAGCCGAGTCACCTCCACGGCATCGAATAAATCGACCCAATCTCCGAACCGATGATTCATGGAATGCGCCACCACGTAAAATGGGTGGGGCGCGATGAGAAATAGCGAATCACCATATTCGCGACGTACCGCGCGCAGATCAGCAATCGACCCGATACTCCGAGCCACTTCAGGCGGTAATCCCAGGGCCAGGAGGTGCTTCTGCTCAAGAGTCAATTCGATCCCGGGAATCAGACAGAGCCCCAGTTCCTCGGCACGAGCCTGAGCGGCTTCCAGTGGGAAAGCCCCCTCATGCAACGTAATCGCCACGGCACTGAAACCAAGCTGCGCCGCCCGTTCGACCAGATCGACGCTGGTATGCGCCACATGATCTTTGGGGTCTTCAGCCGTGTGGATATGGAAGTCACAACGCCAACCGCTCAATCCGTCGGCATCTCGCCGGAATTTCGGTTCAATGTGCATCGAGCCAATTCTCTGCAACACCCGTTTCCACAAGAATCGGGACATCCATCGGCAGCGCGTTCTGCATGAGCTCGGTCATTTTGGGGATCACCAGATCGCGTTCCTCCGGGCACAATTCGAAAACCAATTCATCATGCACCTGAAGCAATAGCTTGGTTTCAGTCCCCTGCTCCATCAACCAGGCATGGATCCTAGCCATGGCGATCTTGATCATGTCGGCGGCCGTTCCTTGGATCGGCGTATTAATGGTCATTCGTTCTGCCCCTTGCCGGACCGCTCCGTTGCTGCTTCGGAGATCAGGCACATAACGACGGCGTCCGGACATCGTTTCGACGTAACCTTTCTGCCGGGCATCCTCGACCACTTCTCCCATGTAACGGCGAATCCCGGGGTATTTGGCGAAATAACTCTCGATGATCCGGTTCGCCTCCGCCCGTGGGATGGCGAGCCGTTGCGCGAGTCCGAAGGCGGAGATTCCATAAATGATGCCGAAATTGACCATCTTGGCACTGCGGCGCATTGCTTCGGTCACGTCATCAGGATCGACGCCATGGATACCGGCAGCTGTGGCGGTGTGAATATCGAGTTCCGAGACAAACGCTTCCTGCATCGCTTGATCGCCGCTGAGCGACGCCATGATGCGGAGTTCGATCTGAGAGTAATCGGCCGCAAAAATCTGGTAACCCTTGTCCGCGACGAACGCGCGGCGAATTTCGCGTCCACGATCCGTGCGGATCGGAATATTCTGCAGATTCGGATTATTAGAAGCCAACCTGCCCGTAGCGGCGACCACCTGGGAGTAATTGGTGTGAAGACGTCCGGTCTTGGGGAAAATGACAGCTGGCAAAGCCTCGACGTAAGTGGTCTGCAGCTTATTCGCTTCCCGGTATTCCAACACCTTACGCGCGATAGGATGATGCACCGCCAGCGTTTCGAGCACCTGTTCGTTGGTCACGTATTGACCCGTGCGTGTCTTCTTGGGTTTCGCAGCGAGGTGCAATCGATCGAAAAAGACTTCGCCAAGTTGTTTCGGCGAATTGAGATTAAATTCTTCGCCTGCCAACTGGAAGACCTCCCGTCGCAGCCGGTCGATGTCCGTTTCCAGTTCCTTAGAATATTCAGCCAACGCTTTGGAATCGATCCGGACCCCATGGTATTCCATTTCCACCAGAACGGGGAGTAGCGGGCATTCCACTTCGTTAAAGACCTTTTCCAGCCGATGCTTGGCGAGGATCGGCTTCAACACCTCCATCAGTTGCCAGGTCACATCGGCATCCTCAGCGGCATACTCAGCGAGTTCCTCTTCCGGCACTTCTCGCACACTTTTCTGTTCCTTGCCTTTAGCGCCAATCAGACTTTCGATGCTCACAGGACTATACCCGAGGTATTGCTCCGATAGCTCATCCATCCCATGCCGTTTATCCGGCGCGATCAAAGCATGAGCCAGCATGGTATCGAAAAAAGGCCCCTCACTGCGAACGCCGTGCCAACGCAGCACGCCGAGATCGAACTTCAAATTATGGCCGACCTTCACATGGCGATCGCTCTGCAAAAGAGGCGCTAATGCAGCGAGCCATGCTTCGGCTTCCGCCGCTTTTTCCGGCCAAACCACGTAATGAGCACGACCGGCCTCCCAGCAGACCGCGATCCCGACAATCGCCGCCTGCTTCGCATCGAGTGCATCCGTTTCCAGGTCGAAACAAAACGCTTCCCGCATGGCCATGGCCCCAAGCAGCGAATCGTAATCCTTGCGTTCCCGAATGACTTGATACTCGTGTTCGACATCAGCCAAATAGTTGAGGTCCGCTTCCTGCACAGGGGCCGCGCCTTCGATTTCTTCTGGCGCGAACAGTTCGCCCGGCGGCGCACTTCCCGACGAAAAACCGCGGCCAGCTTTGAAATCGTCTCCTAATAACCGGCGCCCAATTGAATTGAATTCGAACTCGACACAGAGAGATCGCAATGCCTCCTCGTCTGGGTCGCTGAGTTCCAGTTCCTCCCAGTTCACCTCGATCGGCACCTCAATATCGATCGTAGCCAACTCTTTGGAAAGTAATGCCTGGTCACGATGAGTCTCCACCCGTTCCTTCTGTTTGCCTTTCAATTGCGCCGTCCCTTCCAACAACGTCTCCACCGAGCCGAATTGGGCGATCAATTTGGCAGCGGTCTTTTCTCCGATCCCAGGAATTCCAGGAATATTATCGCTGCTATCGCCCATCAGACCTAGCATATCGCGGACCTGATCAACCCGCTCGATCCCCCAACGCGAGCAGACCTCTTCGACTCCCCAGACCTCGGGCGGGTTGCCCATTCTGCCCGGTCGATACATGACGATGTCGTCGGTGACCAGTTGACCGAAATCCTTATCGGGCGTGACCATCGTGACTTTCCATCCTTTAGCAGCCGCCTGACGCGCCAACGTGCCGATGATGTCATCCGCCTCATAGCCATCGAGCCGGAGCATCGGAATCCGAAACGCAGCAGCGAACTGATCGATAGCCTGCAAAGAATCGCTGAGATCTTCGGGCATCTCATCGCGCTGCGCTTTGTATGCGGGGAAGCGTTCGTGGCGCGCCGTCGGCGCATCCGTATCCATGGCGATGGCCATATGGGTCGGTGCCGCCTGCTGTTTCAATTCCAGCAAGGTATTGACGAACCCGTAAATGGCGGAGGTGTTGCGGCCGGTGGAAGTCGAAATTGGATTACGGATCAACGCAAAATAAGCGCGATAGGCCAGCGCCATACCGTCGAGAAGATAAAGATGATGAGCCATCGGGATGATTCAGACGGTGAACGGAACGCTCGGTGCCGCCAAGTTATTTTGCGCCAGCACAACTCACGATGACGTCTGCCTCATCTCCAAATACCAATCCGGCAACGGCGGCGCTGGTGGCTCCTGAAATCGCCAGTTAATGAACAGCTGCGCTCCGACCACCAACAGCACGATGATGCAAATCGCCAACGCCAGCCTGCCCGGCGCTGGTTTTCCCTCTGCAGGCTGCTCCGCTGGAGGTGGTTCCTCCACGAACTAATCCTCCAACGTATCGATACGTTCAGCCGTTTCAAAATCGAACGGCGTCAGGCCACCTTTGGAATGTGTGGCGAGCGTCAGTTTCACTTTATTCCAACGCACATCGATATCCGGATGATGATCGAGTTCCTCCGCGATTTCCGCGACGGCATTCACGAAATCGATCGCTGCCGTGAAATCGTCGAATTCGAACTGGCGGCTGATGGCTTTTTCCTCGAGTTCCCATTCCGGGACTTTCTTCATCCAGGTGTTCAGCTCTGATTTGGATAAGAGTTCAGACATAATATCCCCATTGTGGATGCGGGAAGCTTCCGCCGCAAGTCTTCGCAACCGATGAAGCACCGAAAATTTTCTTCCCACTGTCGACCGGCCAACTCGGGCATTGCAGTCGAATAGGATTTGGAGTTTTGATTGGTCTCGTAACCGTCACACATCACTCTCATTCGTTCCTTCATCCCACAACATCTCATGGGCAATATCTATCACAACATCGTCGAAACCGTTGGCCGCACGCCATTAGTCAAATTAAACAAAGTTACCGCCGGCCTTGATGCCACCATCGCGTTGAAATGCGAGTTCTTCAATCCGCTCGGCAGTGTCAAAGACCGCATTGGCATGGCCATGATCGAGGCGGCCGAAAAAGCTGGCACCCTGAAGCCTGGCACGGTGATCGTCGAGCCGACCAGCGGTAATACCGGGATCGCCCTCGCCTTCGTCGCCGCAGCTAAAGGGTATAAAATCATTCTCACCATGCCGGAAACCATGTCGGTGGAACGGCGCACCCTCCTGGCGATGCTCGGCGCCGAATTGGTGCTCACCCCGGGTCCAGACGGGATGAAAGGCGCCATCGCCAAGGCGGAAGAAATCGTGGCGAACACCCCCGACGCCTGGATGCCGCAACAGTTCAACAACGAAGCAAATCCCGAAATCCATCGCAAAACGACCGCCGAAGAAATCTGGGCGGACACCGATGGCGGGGTCGATATTCTCGTAGCCGGCGTCGGCACGGGTGGCACCATCACTGGCGTAGCGGAGGTGATCAAACCTCGTAAACCCTCCTTCCAAGCCATCGCCATGGAGCCAGAAGCCTCCCCGGTCATTTCGCAAACCATGGCCGGCGAACCCTTACAACCCGGGCCACACAAAATTCAGGGGACCGGTGCCGGGTTTATTCCGAACAATCTTCATATGCCGATTGTCGACGAGGTCATCAAGGTTTCCAACGATGACGCCTTCGCCATGGCTCGCCGGTTGGCCAAAGAGGAAGGCATTTTGGGCGGTATTTCCACCGGCGGCAACGTGTTTGCCGCCATCGAAGTCGCGAAACGCCCCGAGAACAAAGGCAAACTGATTGTCACGATCGGCTGCTCCACCGGCGAACGCTACCTCTCGACTCCCCTCGCCGAGGAAGCCCGCCAGGCAGTTTCATAACCTCATGAAACAATCCCTCCTCACCTGCCTCCTTCTCGTCAGCTGCTATCACCTCGCCATGGCCACTCCCGAGCATTGGGTCTGGTGGGAAGCGGAATCGGCTGAAAAAGCTAATTTTGATCCCGAACATCCGTTCATACCCAAGAACGACCTACTCTCAGGCGGTGAATGGATCGGGGTCGGCAAAGAGCATCCGAGCGAAAAAACTTTCGCCGAGTATACAATCAACGTCCCTGAAACTGGGGAGTATCGTCTTTACACGAGAAAATTCTGGAAACACGGCCCTTTCCGTTACCAATTCGGCGACGGTGAATGGACGGAAGTCGGTCGCGACATCGCACTGATGGACTCCGTCTCCTTGCAGAAACATCTGAGCGCCAACTGGGTCGACCTCGGCTCTGTTCATTTGGAGAAGGGTTCCACCCAGTTCCGTATCGAATTGCTCCAGAATGAAGGCGCCGCAGCTTTCGATGCCTTTCTGCTCAGCAGCGAGCCGTTTTCGCCTCGAGGCAGCTTGAAGCCAGGCGAAAAATATGGTCGAGCGCCCAAAGGCTGGTTTCCGTTCGAGCCGGATCGTGACAATTTCACCGGTTCCCCGATCGATCTTCGCCGCCTGAATGAAGCTTACGCCGGCCAGAATGGATTCATCGAAACCCGCGATGATCAGTTCATCCACGGCGACTCCGGCCAGCCAGTCAAATTCTGGGCGGCCAACATCAATCGCAGCGTGCTCAACATGAGTCGCCCTGAAATCGACCATCTGGCGAAAGGTTATGCGAAACGAGGGGTGAATCTCGTGCGGTATCATAGCCCCCTCTTTTCGAATGATCAGGAAGCCGATCCCGAGGTTCTCGACAAACTCTTCTACACCGTCGCCGCATTCAAACGCGAAGGTATCTACCTGCATCTTTCCATCTATTTTCAGCATTGGAATACGATGAACAAAGAGCAGGGCAAAAGCCTCTACCTGGAAAAGTTCGGATACGAGGAAGGGCAACGCCCTTACGTGCTGCATTTCATTAACCGCGATTTTCAAGCGATCATGAAAGGATGGTGGTCAGCCGTCCTGACGACCGCCAATCCTTACACAGGAACGACCCTCGCCCGGGATCCTGCGGTGATGGGGGCAGAATTGATTAATGAGGATAACTATTTCTTCCATACCTTCACACCCGACCGCATTCCCCGGCAGCAGATGAAGATCCTGGAAAAACGGTTCGGCGACTGGGTCGCGAAGCGATATGGCTCCATTGAGAAAGCATTGAAAACCTGGGACCAAGACCATCCTCAAGACGCCCCGGATCGAGGCCAACTCGGACTGCCGACTGCCTGGGAGATGGGTAACCAAACCACCAAACGAAATCAGTCCGCCGCCCGTTTCCTTGCCGAAGATGAGCGCGCTTTTTTCACGAAAATGCAGGATTATCTTAAGGAAGACCTCGGGTTTGGCGGCGTGATCACGGCGACGAACTGGAAGACTGCCGAGGGGCGGGTGCTTGATCCCGTCGAGAAATGGGCCAATAGCAGTGTCGATTTCATGGATCATCACGGTTATTACGGCGCACCATTTCAGGAAAAAGATAATGCCTTCGGATTCGGCGTGGGTGATCAGTATCAAAATCGGACCGCCACCCGTTTCGAAGGTGGTAAGAGAAGCAAGGCAGGCGAGAGAAGTTTCGACATCCCATTTAACATTCTCATCTGGGACAATAAACCGCATATGCTGAGCGAGATTGCCTGGCCGGTGCCAAACCGGTATCGAGGCGAACAAGCGTTGCTCGGCGCGCTTCTCGGCACCTTACAAGGGCTAGACGCTATTGTCTGGTTCGCTACCGATAGCTCTTCCTGGACGAGCACACTCGCTTCCAACTGGCCGATACAGAATCCTGCTCAAGCCGGGCAATGGCCTGCGGCCGCGCTGATTTATCGGCAGAACCTCATTCAACCGGCCGCACCATCCATGGAACTGGAACTCGGGGTCGAATCGATCCTCGATCTGGAAGGCATGCCGGTCGCACAATCCGCTAACTTGGATGCCATGCAGGCAAAGATCGCCGATGCCGCCGGTGATCAGGAGACCGCTCAAGATGAACTCCAACAACTCGCCTTTTTCGTCGGACCCATCACGATCGATTTTAAACCGGGCGATCAACAGAAGGTGAAATCAATCGACCTCACCCAATACATCGATCTCGAAGCCGGCACAGTCCGAAGCCAGACCGGTGAAATGGTCTGGGATTGGGAAGAGGGTCTGGTGCTGACGGACGCACCCAAAGCCCAAGTCGCGATCGGGGCATTCAGTCAAGCGGAGACAATCGATCTGAGCGGCATGCGCTTAGAAAGCCCTATGGAGTATGGGATCGCCGCGCTCGTCCCGCTTGATGATCAACCAATCGCCGATTCCAAGAAGCTACTGCTTCAGGTGTTCAGCGAGGATACGAACTTCGGCTGGGAAACCAGTAAAGGCAAGGACGGCTGGCTCACCATCGAATCGGAAGGGGACGCCCCCATCGTGGTGCGTGACTTGAAAGGAACGGTGCACTTGAAACGGTCCGATGCCGCCAAACTTCAGGTCACCGCGCTCGATTTCAATGGTTACCCGAAGCAAACGATTGGGAGAGCCGACAAGATCGAGCTGCAGCCTGACACGCTTTACTATTTGATCGAAAAACCGTAAATCTCTGAGTGGCGGACGCTCAGAGTTCGTGCTGAGCGTTCACCCATTCTTCAGGATCCCATTCGCGCCGTTCGCCACCTGGCTGGACCAAATCGGCGCTGACGTATTGGGGCAATGGCATGACGGTCGGATCCTGACTAAGCAATGGATCGGCGGTTTCCTGCATCCAGATTTTCAATCGTTCCCGCAATTCCCGCTTGGTTGCAGCGTAAGAAGGATCGAGGGCGAGATTGCTTCTTTCCTGCGGATCAAAAGTGAGATCGTAAAGTTCTTCCTTGGGCACGGTGCGATGCGACATGCCCTGGCTCAACAGCAACCGTTTACTATGGCCATCGTCGCAGTTCGGCATGACCTCCTGATAGGGCCCGGCGAAGTTACGAATGTAATTCCATCGTTTGGTTCGGACGGATCGTTTCGGCTCGAAGCTACCATGGAAGGTGACCTCGCTGAAGATGGCCTCATGCAACTGAGCCACCTCGCCCCGAACCAACGGTAGGAGGGAACGACCCTGCAGCCAATCCGGATGAGGCAACTGAAGCAGATCGCAGAGGGTCGGATAAAAATCGATCTGAGAAACGAGCGCATCGCTCACCTGGCCCGCCGGCAATCCGGGCGCCCGTAACACCATGAGAACGCCAGTGCCATGGGCGGTCAGCTTGCATTTATGATGCGGAAACGGAATGCCGTGATCCGTGGTCGCGATGACCAACGTATTTTCTGCTAAACCACTCGCATCCAACGCCGCTAGTATCCTTCCGTAATACTCGTCGAGCCGAGTCGCGCTATGGCAATAATCCAGCCAATCCCGACGAGTCTCAGGCGTGTCCGGCAAGGTCGCTGGCGGCATGAGATAATCGGCGTTCCCATCACCGTCTTTGGGATCGTGACGGTCCTGATTGAACCCATGGCAAACCCATTCCGTTCGGTGCGTCTCCACGAAGCCTGCATCGAGAAAGAACGGTTGGTCCGCCGTCGCATGCTTCAGATAATCGACACAGTAATCGGCGATATCTTCGCCCTGTTTCCAGTCGCAGCCAGAGATTTTGGTATAACCCATCGCCTCTTTTTTCCCGACATGACTGAATCCAGCACAGACCGTCTCGTAACGGTGAGAAGCGAGAAAACTGGCGAGGTGCCGTTCGGGATGCCAGATTTTGCCACCTCGATGAGCCAGCGCCACCATGCCAGCGCTATGAGCGTATTCGCCGGTCAAAAGAGCCGCGCGGCTAGGTGAACAGGTCGGAGCCGCGCAATGGGCGTCCCGAAAAAGCACACCGGATTCCGCCAAAGCCTGGAGGTGGGGCGTTGCAACCGGATAACCGTACGGCTGGATATAACGACCGGTATCATGGCTATGGAGGTAAAGGACGTTCATGAAGCCCCAAATCCTGCATATGAAATCGAAAATGGCAAAGGTTTCCCCCAGACGATTTTGACCCCGCTCATGGGTCAAGCCAGGCAGTGTCCCCGCATGCTTGGCGCTAAATAAATTTCCTGAACCTTCGCATCATGATTGGCAAACGGCCCACAACTTGATTAGGATCTTGGCGAAAATGGCCCTCATGTTCCCTAGCGATCCGGTGCACCTGGCCTCGACGGAAACGGTCCACATCCATCGGCTAATCAAACAGCTGCCGGACAATTTCACGGCTTGGTTCGGTCTGCGCAGCGCTGCTCAGCATCAGCCTCATTTTCTGCTTTTATATAAAGAGCTGTGCGGGTTCCTGATTCGCGTATCGACGGCAACACAAGAGGATGCTGAGGCTGCGTTAGAAAAAGCAGACGCCACCGGTGAACTGCCGCTCGGATTCGACGAGATCATGATTCTGGATGAATTCGTCCACGACATCGCCCGAACTCTGGAGCTGCCCGCAGAGACTCGGTTGCCCATTGTCAAATTGGTGCTTTTTCCCAATGTCACGGAAACCACTCTCGAACCAATCAGTCAACGCCTTGGATCGGATACCGACGTGCGTTATTTAGGGTTGGCAAACTGGAACGAAGACCGCTTGGCCGAAGCGATGACCTGGCTGTCGGCCGAGCCGCTCGACCCAGACGTGGTGCGCGTCGCTCGCAAACGGATCGCGCCCGAGGTCACCATCCCGCCCGAATTCCAACCGACCCAATTGCGGAATCGCTGGAAATCGGTGATCTCACCCGAGTCCCTGATGGATTACACGCAGGAAGCCGCGGCCAAAGCGGACTTGGATTGGGAACCCCCGGTCGATGATGATAAAATTCATGCCCGCTTGATCAGCGGCATTGCGGGAAGCGGCAAATCGACCGTTCTCATGGGCCGGGCCTTAGTCAAGAGCGAGCTGGAGCCCGAGGCACGCCTTCTGGTGATGACGCATAATCGCCCTTTGCTTGGGGAACTCCGCCGCCGCTTCGAACGAGTTGCTGGCCCGAATCGACAGGTCGAATGGCACACGTTTCTCGATTGGTCCCTCAGTTTCTTCGATCCGCCCCCAACGCTTCTGACCCAGCGTGAGCGGGAACGCTTGGCAAAACCGCTGATTCCCGAAGGCTTACACCTCTCAATCGAATTCATTCTCGATGAAGTCGATTGGATCCGCGAACAGCGCCTGCGCCGTCTCGGCGCCTATCTGATAGCCGATCGCAGTGGCCGGGCCGCCGGCTTGACCAGTAAACAGCGCGAAACCATCTGGGATTTCCGTGACGACTATCAGAAAGCTTGTGATCGTGAAGGTCTGATCGATGCCAGCACGGTCCTGATGCATTTCTGGCGACTGGTCAAAAGCCGGGCTCTCAAAGTGCCTCAATTCGATGCCATCTTCATCGACGAAGCGCAATTTTTCGCCCCGGCTTGGTTCGATTGTATGAAGCAGGCGTTGACACCGACCGGCCAGCTTTTCCTTTGCGCCGACCCGACTCAAGGCTTCTTGAGGCGTCGACTTTCTTGGTCGAGCGCTGGAATCGAGGTGCGCGGGCGCACGACTAAACTACGGCGTCCCTACCGGAACGGCCGGGCCATTCTCCATTTTGCCGATCAATTCTATCGGTCACGTCTGGAAGATGAAGGAGTGGAAGATCTCGATCTGCCAAGCCCGGAGACCATCGACACGGCACCCGAGGGTGGCACACCGCCCCGAATCATGCTCTACGACAATGCCGAAGACGGTCAATCGAAGGTGCTCAAGGAGGTGAAACGTTTGGTCGATCGGGGTTGCGCTCCTGGCCAAATCCTGGTGCTGCACCATCACATCACGCCCCTCGAGAAATTGCGCGCCTCGATCAACGCCGAATTCGGCCGCGGGCGGGCGGTGATTCTTGGTGACCAACCGGTTGATGACCGGGTGCTGGTCCGGCTCTGCACCATGGAGACCGCCACGGGGCTCGAAGCTCCTATCGTATTCGTTCTCGGCATTGACGAGTTATTCGACCGTGAAGAAAACCCGGCGATCCACGAGGAGGAACGGGAATTGATTTTGCGCGATCATACCCGGGAGCTTTACATGGCTTTCACCCGGGCTGGCCATCGGTTGGTCATTCTGCTGCAAGATCCCGAATCGCTTCGGCATTTTGAAAAACTGGATGTTTCCCTGCCCGAGACGCGTCAATCCGTCGCTTGAGCAACGAACCGTTTTGAACGGCTTATAACGGTCGGAGAAACCCATATGAAATCACCTGCAAATAGCGATCTCGCGCACGCCACTCGGGATGAGCTCTACGAAAAGGCAAAGGAAGAAGGCATTGAGGGGCGGTCTTCCATGTCGAAATCCGAACTTCAGAACGCTTTAAACCCCAGTCTTCCCTTAGCTTCCCGCCTCGAAGAATTCGAAAAACTGGCGATCGCATCTGCCCAGGGCGCCTTCCTCCTCAAGCCGCGCATTCTAACCGGCAATGACCGGCGCCTCCACGTTCGGCAGACCCTCCGCGAAGATCACCAGATGCGCATCCTCGATCAATCGGAGGATGCTGGTGCCAAATTCGATAAGCTGGCCAATTCACTCTTTTCCTTCTTCCGCGGCACGGCCCTCCTCTTCTATCGGGATATGGCCGGAGACGATGCCTGGATGCCGACCGTGCTCACTTTAGGCGATGTCCATCCCGAAAATTTCGGAGTCATGCCTAATGCCAACAATGTTCCCTTCTTTGGCATCAACGATTTCGATGAAGCCTACTACGCGCCATTCACCTGGGATTTGCGACGAGGCACCACCGGGTTCCTGATCGCGGCTCTGGAGGAAGGCGGTTATGGCAAGAAGAAACAACAGAAAATCGCCCGCCGCTTCATCGAAGGTTACGTCGAAGGTATTCGTTCCTTTGCCGAAGGAGGCCAGGAACAAAGTCATGAGATGCGGCTCGATACAGCCCCAAAATTAATTCGGAAGTTGATCGAGGATTCGATGGAAGATCGGGCGGAATGGTTGGCCGACGATTATCTGGACGAATCTAAACGCGGGTTTCGAGCTAGTGACGAATTGGTCCCGATCAGCGACCGGATCAAGGAATTTCAGAAGATCATCAACCTGTTGATCAAACAGAACAACATCGATCCACCGCGACGCACGGCCGGGATGCGGCTGAAGGATGTGGCGATCCGGCGGGGCCAAGGGACGGCTTCGCTCGGACTGCCCCGTTACTATTGCCTGATTGAAGGCCCGCTGGCGGACGGCACCGACGACGTCATTATCGAGCTCAAACAAGCGCGTCGTTCAGCTCTGACCGGATTGGTCGGGCCGAGCGAACATCGATTCGATCGTCCCGGCGAAAGAATCGCCCACGCCCAAGGCGTGCAACTGGTCCAGGGCGACGTCTTTTACGGGAGCATCGATTTCGAAGGACTGAGCTTTATGTCGCGCGAACGCGCTCCTTTCCGCAATGACATCGATTTGGATGAGCTATCCAAGAGCGATTGGAAAGACTATGCCGCCATCTGCGGGCAAACCTTGGCGCACGCCCACGCACTTTCCGATGAATTCGGTGACATCGATCACGACATCGAACCAGCGATCCTCCAAGCCATCGGTCATCCCGATCTATTCGTCGACGACATTCTCCGATACGCCACCGAAGCGAGTGAGCGTTATCAACGGGATCATGAAGCGTTCAAAAAGGATCACGCGTTGGCCGCCTTCGACGAAGTTGATTTGGTTTACCGTTGAGTTCGCCCCAACGCCTCGAGCGTCGACGGTAGGTCGAATGATGCCAACGTTTCCAATCGTTGATCCGCCAGATCCAATTGTTGGTGAAGGGTGATCGGGCCGGGCACGATAATAGTATAGAGGCCGGCTCCCTTCGCGGAACGCAACCCAGGTTCGGAATCTTCGAATGCGATCGCGCAGTGGGCCTCAACGCCGAGCTGCTCGAGCACCTGCCGGTAAGGCGCCGGATCGGGCTTATTGGCAGGCGCTTCACCCAAGGCAACCAAGGCTTGGAAATGCTCACGCACGCCGAGCTGAGTCAACCCGCGTTCCACCCAAGGCCGATCGGAGTTGCTCGCACAACCAAGCTGGCAACCCGCCCGGGCAAAAGTCTCGATCAATTCCAAAGCGCCCGGCAGCGGTTGCAGACGCTCGAAAGCCACTCGCTGCGATGCTTTCAGGTTTCGCTCGATCGGGTCCCAATCAATTGTCTTCTCGAGTCGCTTTTCCAAATCGGCTTTGGGATCGAATACCGAAGCATAACCGACCGCCTGCGCCCAGGTGGCATGATCGAGTTCCTCGCCCAAATCGATGTAGACCGTCCGCCACGCCTCAAAGACCACACTTTCGGTATCGGCGATCAATCCATCAAAATCGAAGATGGCCGCTTGGAGATTGCCAAGGTTCATGATGGTTCCGCGAGACCGAGCCGCTCGAATTGTTCGACCGGCGCGTCATTTTCTTTCAACAACCGGCTAATGGCGCGGCAACAACTGGCGGCTTGTTGTTCATCATCGACCGGCTCGCATTGCGCGGGATCCTGCTCCAGATCGAACAGCAGGTGACGTCCCATGCCGAGATGATTGTCGGGTTTGGCCTTACGCGTGATCCGAAACGGGCGCATGCCGTCGGTCCAAACCAAAGGCTCGACCAATTCGTACCCGCCCGGATCATGCCCAAGCCGGGTCAGAAGATTCGGTTGCAACGAATAGCTGGCAAGCGGCTGGTTGTCGTCTTGAACAGGGCCACGAATGTAAATATGGCGGCCATCGGCATAATTCACACTCGCCCCATGATAACCAAAGATGCATCCCGTCCGAACGGGCGCATCATGCTCGATCACAGGTCGCAACGACTTGCCACGCATCGTGGCCGGGATCGGTCGGTCGAACGCTTCGAGCAGCGTCGGCGCCAAGTCGATCGAGGGTTGAACCAGAGCGGACCGCCGTTCGCCCGCATGGCCGCTCTGCGGATCCCAGATGAAGAACGGCGTGTGAGCCACTTCCTCGAATAAGGGCGGCCAATTCTTTGCCCAACACCCATGTTCGCCGAGAAGAAATCCGTGATCGGTCCAAACGATAAACATGGTTTCCTCCCAGATCCCATGCGCGTCGAGTGCGTCCATCACCCGGCCGAGCGAGTCGTCGCATTTGGTCAGCAACGCCGCATAATTCTTGCGCACATGCTCGATCTGTTCTGGAGTCTCGGACACCGCGCAGTAGCCCGGCCAATCGAAGACCGGCCCGTCATAATCGTCCGGATAGGCTTCCTTATATTTTGGATCGCAACAAAACGGTTCGTGCGGATCGAAACATTCGATTTGAAGAAACCAATTGTCTGTCGCGTGGTTGCGATCGAGAAATTCTAAGCCGAGATCGATCGTTTTGGTTTGATAATGATCGGCGTCAGCGCGCGTAAACGGTCGATTGATCCAATCCTGTTTTTTCCCTTTCTTATTGATGTTCTGAGGAATAGCAGGCTCGGCCACCTGCCCAATCCAGGGATCGCCCTCTTGTCCCCGGACAAAATCGAAGGAGCCGTATCGGGTCACGTAATTGGCACCGAGATCTTCAAAGTAATGGTAGTGATCGGTGGTGATGTGCGTGCGCACCCCGTTCCGCTGCAACTCGGCCGGCATGGAAAAATCAAAAGGTTCGAGCGGGCACCACGGCGCATGAAGAAAATTCGGGCGGCCCGTATGCAAGTCCCGGCGAGCGGGCATGCATGGCATGGAACAGACGTAGGATTGATCGAAGGTAATCGATCGCTCCGCTAGCCGCTGGAAATTGGGCGCGTGGACCCACGTGTCCGGTTGGTAAGGCGGCAACATATGCCGGTTGAGCGAATCGAACATCAACATGACGACTTTCATGGGGACATCATGCGGAGGGCAATCGGCCCGGCACAAGCTTGGATCTGCTTGAAAAACGAGTCTTCAGCAACAAAGGCGAGATCGGCACGTTTTCAGAGTTGCCAAGATTCCCTTCACTCCCGCACCTTCGAGTTCGCAATGGGCGGCGTTTCAGCTTATCCGAAGACGATCTCCAACCCCGCCCTCCACGACGATCATGGAACAAACGAAAGCTTGGAAATATGATGTGCTGGTATTGGGCGGCGGTTTCGCCGGGATTTACGCCGGCAAAGCCCTCTCCTCTTTGGCACGGAAGAAGAAGAAATCGGTCGCGATCATCGCCCGTGAAAACCATATGGTTTTTCAGCCGATGCTGCCCGAGGTCGCAGGCAGTTCACTTTCCCCGCGCGACGTGGTCAATGCCATCCGCCAACTTTGCCGGGGCAGTTTCGTTTACAAAGGCGAAGTCCTCTCGATCGATTTGAAAGCCAAACGGCTGCAAATGAGCGCCGGGAATTTCACGCCGCCGTTCACCTTCGAATACGAGCATCTCATCATCTCCCTTGGGGCCGTGGTCGATCTGACCCGCATTCCCGGCATGGCTGAACATGCTTACCTCATTCAAAATGTGGGGGACGCCATGAAATTACGGGCCGCCATTATTTCGCGAATCGAGGAAGCCAATGTCGATCCCGATCCGGAACGACGTCGGTCCATCCTCCAATTCGTGGTGGTTGGAGGCGGATACAGCGGCGTAGAAACAGCCGGGCAGATCCTCGACTTACTCGACGATGTCCATCATCTTTACCAAAATATTCGGCAACAAGACTTCTCCGTCACGCTGGTCCACAGCCGCGATCACGTCCTGCCAACCTTAAAACGGAGTCTGGGCGAATATACCGCCAAGAAATTAGAAGAACGGGGGCTGCGCCTGATTTTCAACCGCCGCGTCCGCTCGGTGACCGCCAAGCAAGTCAAACTCGACGATGATTCCGCGCTACCAAGCTCGCTGGTCGTCTGCACAGTCGGCAATGCGCCCAACCCGTTGATCCTTGAGCTCGGTGAAAAACAGGGATTACCTCTGCAGAAAGGGAAAATTATCACGGAAAACACCTGCAAAGTGCCGGGTTTCGAAGGGCTTTGGTCCGCTGGCGATTGTGCAGCTGTGCCATTGGAAACAGGAGGCATCTGTCCGGCCACGGCTCAATTCGCCATGCGCCAGGGCAAACTTCTGGGCGAAAATATTCGCGCCGAGTTTGAAGGGAAAAAGGCTAAACCATTTAGCTTCACCGGCCTGGGCGAATTTGCCGCCATCGGCCACCACAATGCGGTGGGCGAGGTGATGGGGATGAAAGTGTCTGGCTTTATCGCCTGGTGGATGTGGCGCACCATCTACCTCTCTAAACTCCCCGGCGTTGAACGAAAATTGCGTGTCCTCATTGAATGGTCACTCGAAGTCTTTTTCTCCCGTGACATCAATCTGCTCACCCCGCAATACACCACCGGCCTGAGCGAAATGCATCTCGAACCAGAAGATGTGCTGTTTCATAGTGGCGATCCCGCTTTCTCCTTTTACATTGTCAAACAGGGGCGGGTGGAAATTCGCGATCCCAGCGGCGGTGTGGTTCGGACCATCGCGGAAGGCGAATACTTCGGAGAACGCGCCCTGCTGACCGATAAAACCTGGCGCTTCAATGCCGTGGCCGTCGAGCCGACCGAATTAGTCGCCATCAACGGCGCAACCTTCGCTCAAATCACCCAAGCCTGCACCTCCTTCCAGCAGCTCTTGAAATCGACCGCCACCACCTGGCAATCGAAAGAGGAACTCGAACATCTTAAAGATCGGATTCCCGAAGAACGCCGCCACGCTCCCGTCTCGACCGCAATGCACGAGAATCCGGTCTTTCTCACTCCCGACATGAAGCCCGATGCGGCCATGCAGTTGATCCAGGACAAACGACATGGCGCTTATCCGCTCGTGCAGCAGGATGGGAAAGTCGCCGGAATGATCCGGCGCACCCTGCTTTTTGAATGGTATAAAAATCTACCGACCGTCCAGGACCATACGATCGCGGAGGCGCCCCTCACTATCGTCCCGACGATTCAGCCCGAAACGCCGATGGATGCGGTCTTGGAACATCTGGTTCGCGGCGGCACCACCCGGGCGCTCGTAGTGGACAAGGATCACAAGCTGCTCGGCATCACCACGCTCACCGATATTCTTTTGAAGAAAACCGCCCTCCCAGCCGAGCAGCAAGCGGAGTGAGGGGTTTTGATCGGTTTGATAGGAGACCCCAGCGCGGATCAACTCTCCAACATGGCCGATACAGGCGCTTCTCCCAGTAAACTGACCCGAGTCCATTTGTTCGCCAACGGATCTTTGACCTCTTCCATCCAAGCAACCAGCCGGTGTCGCAATCGATTGATCTCACTCTGCCAATCAGGATCATTCACCCGGTTGTTCAACTCGCCAGGATCAGTTTCCAAATCGTAAAATTCATCTAGATCGGTCGGGTTAAAGACATACTTGAATCGGCGATCACGAATCATGCGCTGACTGAACGCGCCACTTTCGGTTCCAAAATATTGCGCGTAAATATCCTCGCGCGGCCAGCTCTCCGGCTCCTGCACCGCCTTGAGAAGATTCAGGCCTTGAAAACTATCAGGCACATCAACGCCCCCGGTCTCCGCGATGGTTCGCGCCAGGTCGATACTATTCGAGACAAAGGCATCGCAACTGGCGCCAGCTGGCAATTGTCCCGGCCATCGCATGATCAACGGGACATGGGTGATGTCTTCGTACATGGCGAAATGCTTATCCATCTGACCATGCCCGCCACAGTAATCACCATGATCCGTGGAATAAATCACCAACGTATCGTTGGTCGCCCCGATCTCGTCCAGTTTCTCTAAGACCCGGCCGATCTGGGTGTCCAGGTGCGTGATTTCCGCAAAATAAAGCCGCACAATTTCTTCGAACCGTTCCCAAGGCCAATCTTGAAGCCCCCAAATTTCGATCTGACGCTGCTGCGCCCGTGGTTTGTTCTCGAAGCTCTCCGGCCAACTCGGCCAAGGCGGAATCGTCATCTGGCTATACCGTTCCCACACCGCCCGTGGCGGGCGGCAGGGCAGATGCGGCTGCGGCGGATCCCAGCGCACAAAAAATGGTTGCTCGCCGTCTTTGCGTTCCTCAAGCATTCGGATGATCTGATCCGCCTGCCAGGCAAGCGAACTCGATTCAGGCGCGATCTCTTCCACTTCACCGAATAAACCTTTGGTCCGTTCAGCAGGTGGAATTCCCTTCGCTTTTCGCCAGCGCGTATATTCGCCGAGGCCTAGATATTCCTCGACACCATAATCACATGGCCCCCCTTCCACTTCGCGATGGAATTTTCCGGTCCAAGCCTGGCGATACCCTTGCGCCTTCATTAGATCGGTCAGCACGGGAAGATGGCGCTGGGCTGGCTGCCACATCTCTGAGGAAGGGATGCAAAGACACCCGTGCCGGGTCGGCCAGGCTCCGGTCATGATCGAGGCGCGCGCCGGCGAACAAATCGGGATGGTGGTGAACGCGTGCGTGAAATTGACCCCCTGCCCCGCTAACCGATCGAGATTGGGTGTCTGGACAAAAGAATTACCATTGATGCCCAACGAATCAAATCGGTGCTGATCGCTGTGGATAAAAAGAATATTGGGACCGGCCATAGGATGATTCAACGATGCCGGTGGACTAGCGTGCCAGCAAAAAAGAAGCTTTCATTTTCGCGGAAGTCCAAAGGGGATTGGATCTTACACGCGGACCTTCTTCAATTTCACCGGTGCCCCGGCCTCCGCCGAAGCATAAGCACCTTCCGTCAGCCGAATCGTATCCACAGCGACCCAAGGGAGGCTGTATCCTTTTCCGTTGGTGCGCATCCAATCGAACAACACTTTCGAAGGAGCCCGACCTTTGACCCGCGCCGGAATCGTCAGCGGCTCGTTATTCATCAGCACCTCCCGCATTTTCCATTCGGATTGCCGGAAGGTGATGCAGCCTTCACTCCCATGAATCGTAATGATTTCCTCATGCCGCTTCGTGTTGCCGAGAAAGGTTAACCCGCCAATCGCTCCGTTTTCGAATTCGACCCCCAGCACCGCGCGAAAATCGACGGGCATGCCGTCATTGTCGATCGTCGCCTGCACCTTCACCGGCGTCAGCCCAGTGAGATCGAGGGTGGAAGCGATCAGATGACTGCCGGTATCGAAAAGAAATCCGCCCCCGGATAGCTCGGGCACGACTCGCCACCCGCCGCGCGCCCAACGTTGAGTGATGTAACAGGAAACGCCACGCACTTCACCGATCTTGCCTTTGGCGATCAATTCGGCTCCGTACATGTAAGCGTTTTGCTGGAGCCGTTGATAGCTGACCATCAGGTAACGTTCCTTTTTTTCCGCCAATCGCAGCAGCTTGGCGGCGTCGCTGCTGGTGGTGGTGAGCGGTTTCTCCACGATCACGTGGCACCCGGCATTCAGCGCATCCCGGACCTGAACGAAATGATGCGCGTGCGGCGTGGAAATGAACACCGCGTCTAGGTCCTCTTTTTTCAGCAACTCGCGATGATCCTCGTATTCATTCGGGGTAATCGCGGCTTTCTCGCGCAGATTCGTCCGGGAATCGGGGTTGGGATCGACGAGGGCCACGATCTGAGCTTCCGGGGTCGAGGCGATCCGGCGTGCATGCCACTGCATGTTCACGCCGCAACCAATGAGAGCAATGCGGGGTAATTTTCTAGCCATGAGATTGCATCCGATTCCACGGACTAAACGATTTCTTGGCAATTGGAAAAATTCGATTTCATCCAAGCCCAAATACCTCCATTATAACAAGAAATACTGCGAGAGGTGGGCTGATGCTGTCGTCGCACCCTCACCGCTCCCTCCTTCACTCATGAAAATTTTAATCGCCGAAGATGATTATGTCTCCCGCCGTCTCCTGAATCGGAATCTCGAAAATTGGGGGCACGAGGTCGTTTCCACTGAGAACGGATCGGCGGCTTGGAACGTATTGCAAGGTTCTGAACCACCTAATATGGCGGTGCTTGACTGGATGATGCCGGAAATGGATGGCGTGGAGGTCTGTCGGCTCGTCCGGCAAAACACCGACGCAGCCTACACTTACATCATCTTATTGACGGCGAAAGGGAGCGCGGAAGACATCTCAACCGGTCTCGATGCCGGTGCCGACGATTATGTGACGAAACCGTTCGATCCCGCTGAACTACGTTCCCGGCTGCGCGTCGGTGAGCGGGTGCTGGAACTGGAAAAGAATCTGCAAACAAAAGTCACGGCCTTGCAGGAAGCCCTGCATCAAGTGCGAACGCTCAAGGAGTTGCTGCCGATCTGCATGTATTGCAAACGTGTGCGCGACGACAGCGATTATTGGCATCAGATCGAGAGCTACATCCACAGCCATACCGGCACTGATTTCACCCACGGTATTTGCCCGGACTGCTTCCAACGCATGAGCGATCAGCTCTCGGAAGTGAACAAGCCAGAAAGTTAACGGCAGAGTTCTCGCGACGAAAAGATCGCCGGAAAAACAGTTGCGCAGAGTGGTTTCGCCCTCAATAGTGTTCGCGTGAACTCCCTTCCGCTCAAAGCTCGTGGCGCCACGCTCAATCCTGCCAATCGTTTTCAACCAATCGAAATCGAGTGGGAAGACGATTTGGCTGAGGAAAATCAGCCCGATACGCGCACCCGTTTCTTTGTCGATTCCGCGCAGACTTTAATCACAACCAACGACAGCCCCGACATCCCGTTCACTCATAGCGTCAATCCTTATCGCGGTTGTGAACATGGCTGCGTCTATTGTTACGCCCGCCCGACTCACGAGTATTTCGGCTATTCGAGCGGACTCGATTTCGAATCGGTGATCTTCGTGAAAACTCGTGCCCCCGAGTTACTGCGCAGCGAATTAAAACGGGAACGCCACCATCGCGAGCCGTTGGTGTTCAGCGGGGTCACCGATTGTTATCAGCCCGCTGAACGGCATTTCCAGCTGACCCGCCAATGTCTGGAAGTCCTTGAGGAGCATCAGCATGCCGCCAGTCTGATCACCAAATCGCGACTGATCACGCGCGACCTCGATCTCCTGGCTCCGATGGCCGAGCGTCGGCAGGTTTCCGTCGCTATTTCTCTGACCACGCTTGACCCCGCGCTCGCTCGGCGTCTCGAACCGCGTGCCGCCTTGCCAGAAGCGAGGCTCGACGCAATCCGGCAGCTTTCCCAAGCAGGCGTGCCTTGCGGCGTGATGACCGCTCCCATCATCCCGGGCCTGAACGATCACGAAATCCCAGGGCTCCTCGATGCCGCTCGCCAAGCGGGTGCCAGTTATGCCGGCTGGGTGCTGCTCCGGCTGCCACATGCCGTCAAAGATCTTTTTACCGATTGGCTACAACAGCATTTTCCAGATCGTGAACAAAAAGTAATGAACGCGATTCGCGAAACCCGTGCTGGGAAATTATCCAACGCCCAGTTCGGGAGTCGGATGCGGGGGGAAGGCGCTTCCGCCGCCCGTATCCAGCAGCTCTTTGAGGTCGCCAAACGCCGAGCCGGTTTTCGCGAATGGCATGAACCTCTCGATTGCAGCCGGTTCCGTATCCCGGGCGCGGAATCCCAATTGGAGTTGTTCGCGTGACCCAGCCGAAATTCACGTTTCCAGTCAAAATCATCTCCGGCGGCCAAACCGGCGTCGACCGTGCCGCCCTCGATTTCGCCATGGCACATGAGATTTCAGTGGGAGGCTGGATACCACGCGGCCGCCTCACGGAGTCTGGCCCCCTGGATCGGCGTTACCCCCTTAAAGAAACCGGCTCAACCAATTATGCGCTGCGCACGCTCTGGAATGCCCGGGACAGTGATGCCACCTTGATCATCGCCTCGACTCTGGAGTTGTCCGGCGGAACCGCTTGGACCGCTGAATGCGCCCGTCAACTGGGCAAACCCTGTTGCGTCCTTCATGGCCTCAACGAATTCCCGACACTAGTAAGTTGGCTCGAACGCTATCGCCCGCGCTGGCTGAATATCGCGGGGCCACGACTCTCGAATGACGCGAAAGCCCCCACCATCTGCTGCGAATTGTTGGAAGAACTTCTGGCGATCTCGCAGGGGGAACAGAGCTGTTGCGGAGCTTCAGAATCGTAAGCGGGAGGCAGGTTGACCCGGTTCAGGTCATTCGATCTGCTCAGAGTATTGGGGCTGGATCGGTCTGCACCCCGAGGCGCTTCCTCGCCCTCACTCACTGCACAAAAACCTGCGGCACCCCCCGTTGCCACACCTGTGAAACAGTGGGG
>JGI12210J13797_10811823_pt1 | contig 27099 bp, 27 predicted proteins | sample ElkSlonscriptome_3_FD_13797 | JGI IMG/M metagenome (IMG submission 13797) | reverse complement strand
GACGAGGAGCGGCGCAGCCAGAGCGTCAGCCTGTCGCATCGCGCCATGCCGCTAATCGACCTGCTTGAGGCCGCGGCGCGGGAGCAGAAAAACGTGATGTGGGGGAATTGAGTTGCTGGCGGCGAGGTTCAAGTAGCTAGGGGCTGGCCGCCGTCGCGCCACCTGCAGCACTGCCGTCAAGCCGAAGAAGTGCATCCAGAGCTTCCAGCTTACTGACCCAGGGTCAGGAAGGGCCAGAGCACGAGGTACAGCACCGCGGCGGCGCCGGCCAGATAGAATAACGACGTGAGCGGTCGGCGGGCGAGACGCTGCAGCATGGTCTCGGCCTGGCCGGCAGCGCAAAGGGCGGCGTGCTCGGCACGCAAGCGGGCGCTGCGCGACCGTTGATAGGTGTCGATCGCGCGCCGCGCGGCGGCCTTTTGGTCTGCGTCGATGAGCCACAGGCCAGCGACCCCGAGGCCGAGGAAGCCGCCGGTGGTCTCGTGATAGTCGAAACCGTGCTCATCGAGCAGCGCTCGCACGTCGGCGGCCTCGTCATCCGGCACGCCATTGAGACGGAAGATCAATACCGACATGACGAAAGCCGGCGCTGGCGTGGGCCGCCGCAATCGGTAGCCGCGCTCGTCTCTTGGTCAGGCCCGGTCATGCCGCGGTGAGATCCGCTTCGCATTGCTCCGCGCACAGAGCGACATAGGGACACGCAGATAAGGATGTGCTCGCGGCGCGGGCCGCTGCCCCTGCGCCCGAGCGCGGTCCCTGCCGTATCCAGCGGGCCGCGGATGCAGGGATTACCGCCCGTGACGGCCGGAATCAAGATGATTCTGTCGATGTCCGTGGCTCGCCTCACCATTGGGTTTGCGAGGACCTTCTGGTGGACAGGAGAGCAATTGAGACGATTGAGCCCGACTGTCGAAGCTTGGGTCATGGCTCGGCCGGCGTTGCAGCAAGGGCAATGGCCTGTTTGACGAAGTCCCGGAAACGGTCCTGGAACTGCTCGACGAATGCATCAAGTGCTTGCTTATCGCTTGGGTCCGACACCTCGTCGGACAGCCGAAAGGGCGGGAAGATCACCGCGGCGGTCGTCGTTTGGGTGATCTTCTTGTCGAAGTTGGCCACCGCGATCGGGACGATCAGCGGCTCGGGGGTCACGCTTGCGGCTAGCCGAAACGCGCCCGTGCGAAACGGCCCGGGGGACTGCTCCGTATAACTGCATTGGCCTTCAGGGGCCATCACCAGGTTGCGACCGGCATTCAAGTGTGCGGCCGCCCTGTCGATGAACGCCTGAACGCGGTCGTTGTGGGTGATATGCCGGTCTCGGTCCTCTTCGTCAACGTCCCCGCTGTAGACATAGATGTAGTCCAGCCGATCGAAATATTGTTGGAAGCCGTACCAGCTCAGCAATGGTTTGCGGACCACGCGAATGGGGGCCTCGTCGTAGTGCTGGTAGAGAATCATGCTGGAGACGAAGTGGCTGTCCAGCGTGAGTCGAAACTGGTTCGGTAGCAGCGTATTCGGGTGGTTCTCCAGGTGGTTCATGACGACCAGGTTCCCTGCGTGATCGGGCAGGTTCTCCTCGCCACGGATTCGGTAGTTGGTTTTCCGGAACAGATGCGCGAACACCTCCATCGACCACTTGCGCACGTCCTCGGCAGTCAGGTCCGCGGGTGCGTTAGCAACCGTCTCGTAAACGGCTTGCAGCCCACGATAGAAGTCCAGTTCTCGATGGACGCCCTCGAGGATATCGATAGACTGGGTGGCGAGATGGCGCTCGAGCGGGTCACCATGCGCCTTGGTCAGCTCGAGGACATTGAAGGCGTCCGACAGCGTGAGCCGGTTCTCCAGGAGATACGGGATCTTGTGAAGCGCGGAGCTGACGTGAAGCGTTTCCACCGACTGGTCGAGCAGCGCGCGAATGGCCAGGGCCTCTTGCGCATAGTGCCGCGCCACTAGCCTAACCCGCGTCGCACGCAACCTTGACCCGATCAGCTGGATCACCCGGCGAAACAGGGCGATGCCGAACGGGGGCTCGTCCTCGCACAGACGTTCCAGGGGTGGGCTGGGTAAGGCCAGCAGAAGGGTGGGTTCAATGACGATGCAGGTCTCGCGGTAGCGGCGCGGGTCTACCAGGGCGGACCAACCGAAGGGCTCGCCCAGCCCCGTGAGGGTGCGCAACGAGCCGGTGCGTCGATCATCGGCGAGTTCGCTGCTAAAACCGACCCGCCCTTCGACAATGACGTAGAGGTGACTCGCTACGCGCTCTTTCTTGAACAGGATGTCGCCGGGGGAAACCCGCATGACATAGGCCTGATCAGAAAGCCAGGCCAGCAAGCGTTGGTCCATGTCCCCGAAGAACTGCGTGTCCTGGAGCAGCGCTGTGATGCCGCTCGACGTGGTCAGGTCCAAATCCACTGCCTCGGATTCACCCTGGAGTCCCTGGGTCCGGGCCTCAGACACGGCGTCAACCTTCGCAAACCGTCGGAGATCATCGCCCTCGGACAGGTGCGCTCGTTCGAGGTCAAGTCGTCGTGCCAGGCTCTCGGCAATCCTGCGCATGATCGCCAGTCCCGACTCCGCATCCTGTTCGAGAATCTGGTCAAATGCGTCGTGCGGCACGCGGAGAAAGCGGCAGTGCTGCTCGCAACGCGCGCTGGACGTGTGACGGTATGGGGGGCGAAAGGCCGCCCAGCCGATGATCAGCCCCGGTTCACTGCCAATCGCCACCAAGAGGTCGTCATGCCCTTCGACCCGAATCAGAAACTGAACCGTCCCGGAGAGTAGGAAGTAGACCGCAATGGCGCGGTCGTGCTGGGTCGCGATCACATCGTTGTTGGAGAACTCACGGATCTCCGATTGATCGGCGATGGGCTTCAACGCCTGGCTACTCAGCCCTTCGAAGAAAGCGAGCTGTGTGAGCATATCGGGAGCTATCATCGGCAAAGGGACCTGTGATCGATGTGTACGCAAACCTTGGGTTCGGCGTTTTGGAAGCATCGGTGCCGCTCAAGGACCAGGCAAACTATGGCCGATGACGCCGACTGTTTATGGGGTTACGCTAACGCGTTCCCGATTGCGGGTCCAACACACCGACACAGTGAGCTTAGTCCATGCGCCGAGAGTTCAAACCCTCCCTGCGTCGCCCGGAGGACTTCGATCTGTTCTGGAAGAGCACGCGGCTTCAGCTTGAGCGGGTCGACCCGGAGACGACACTTTCCGCTATAGACAGGTCGAAAACCTTACCGATTCAGCACCAACTGGCTGAGTTCACGTCACTCGGGCAGGCCAGAATCACGGCACATTTTCTGCAATGGCAAACGCAGGAACCGCGCCCGCTGCTGATCCACAGCCACGGCTACGGCTGCCGTTGCGAGCCGCGTTGGGATTGGGCTGCGCGCGGATTCAACGTCCTGGGGGTCGATATCCGCGGCTTTGGGCTTTCCGCCGGGGCTGTGAAAAGACCTTCCCGATGGGGCTACGTAATAACCGGTATCGACGCGCCGGAGACATCGATCTTACGCCTCGCGGTCTGCGACTACATGCAGGCGGTGCGAATCGGCAGGCTGCTCTGTCATGGGCGAATCAGCCGAACCGTGCTGCACGGCGTCAGCTTTGCCGGCGGCCTTGCTTTGATGTCAGAGTCCGTGCTGCAAACCGCCGACCTCCTCGCCGTAGGCGTGCCAACATTTGGCTGGGCCGAGGGCCGAAACTTCTTCGTCAAGTCCGGGTCTGGTGCGGAGATCAGTGCCTATCTCGAGAAGCGGCCGGAATTCGTCGAAGACGTGATGTTGGTGCTCAGCTACTTCGACACCGTGAGCTTCGCCGATCGGGTCACTTGTCCAACCTTGGTCGGCCTTGGGCTGCACGATGAAGTGGTCCCGGCCAAGACCGTCTATGCCATCGCCAATCACCTCGCCGGCCCGCACGAGATCATGGAGTTTCCGATCAGCCACAGCGATCATCCTGACGAACAGCTCTGGTCGCGTTTTGAAGAGGAGTGGGGGCGACTGGCGGCGCAAGGGGTTCCCTATGATTTCGGCGTGATACGGACCAGTCATCCTTGGGACGCCTGACCGAATCTGCCATGCCGTCAGCGTCTGCAGACATCGACGGCCCGGGGCTCTGCTGCTTGGATACAGGTCTACATGACGAACATGGGTCACCCGAAGATGATCGCCGCGATCGAGCAACGCGTCGGCGAGCAATGGGAAGACCGCATGCTGCACGCCACCGACAATGCAACGGTCGGCACCAAGGCCGTCGGCCCGAACAAGGCCATGGACGATGCTTCCTTCCGCGATCGCCTGAACGGACGCGAGCAGATCAAGACCAGGGCGAAGGCCAACGCGTGAGCGCCCGGCCACCGCCAGACCGGCGGCTGCGAGATCGTGGTCGAGAACTCGGACTACCTCCACACCGTTTACGGCGGCATCCAGGAATTGTTCGAGGACGATGCCAGCGACTTCGAGATGAAGTCGGTGATCGCCGATCTCGCCTGGGCGCCTTTCATGATCGGGCCGGGTTGGACGACGAACTTGGCATGCACATCTCCATTGCCTACCTGCAAGCGGCAGCAGAGGCGTTCTAGCGGCGCGATGCCTCAGACCGACAGGATCATGGCAGATGCCGCGACTGGCTAGAGGAACTCCGCCAGCCGCATGCCGCGACCGTTGTCGCGGTGGGCGGCCTCGGCCAGGAACAGTTCGGCGGCCGCCAGGGCATCGCTCAACGCGTTGTGGGCACCGTAGCGCGGCAGGTTATAGCGCTCCCCGAGGGCGTGCAGGCGGAGGTCGGAACCCGTGAAGGGGACCTGGCGGCGCTCGAGGAGACGCCGCGCAATCACCTGGGTATCGACGGTGCGAGCGAGCAGGCCGCGGCCCCAGAGTTGCCGGCAAGCGACGCTAAGAAAGGTCTGTTCGACATGCGCATGGTGGGCAATCATGACTCGGCCGCGGAGATCGCGCAGGAATTCCGGAAGGGCGGCTGACAGGTCCTGGCCGGTGGCGGCTAGATCGTCGGTGATCTGATGGATGACGGCGGTGTGCGCTGGAATATCGCCCTGTACGCGCACCAGCCGATGGCGGGCCGTCGCAAGGTCGATGCGGACACCGGAAAGCAGCACCCAGCCGATGCTCAGGATCTGATCGCGACGGGCGTCGAGGCCTGTCGTTTCGAGGTCCACCGCCACGTATTCCACGTCACGATAGTCTCGCGATGGGTTTGGCGGTGGGACTGAGAGATAGTCGTGCAAGGGTCCCGGTGGCATCCGGCGCAACCACCAGCGCCGGCGCCATTCCAGGGTGAAAGCGGTCATGTCACGCGAAGCGGCCGGCCTGATAGCGCTGGCCGAGGGATTCCTGCATGGTGTTGATCAGCGAGAAGGCGTCTTTGAGATGCCCGCGTTCCAACGGCGAAAGCTCATCCGGCGACAGGAAGTTGTCGGCCTTGTCGCCGCGCTTGAGTTGACGCGCCTGGTGGCGCATGCGCAGGGTGCCGATGAGCTCGATCGCGTCCACCAGATTGGCGGCACCGTCCTTGCTGAGCGCGCCCTCGGCGGCGGCGGCCTTGAGCCGTTCCAGGGTGTTGACCTCGTCTAAGCCGGCGGACAGGGCATAAACCCGAGCTAGATCGACGATCGGGACGACGCCGCGGTGCTTGAGGTCGAAGGTTTGGTCGTGTTCGCCCCCGTGGATCAGGACGAAGCTCCGGAAGAACCCCAGCGGTGGCCGATGCTTCAGCGCATTGGACGCCATGTAGGCGATGAAGATCCGATCGGCCTTGGACAGTTTGAGCACCCGCTCGTGCAGCTCGCCGAAGAGTTGTTCCGGGTCGTAGATGGGGCGCAGATCGAAGAACACGCTGGAGAGCATCAGCGCCATGGGTTCTGGGCGCTTGATCCAGGTGTTGAAGTACTTGGTCCAGATGTTGAGGGGTTTGCGCCACTTCGGATTGCTGGCCATGACCTCGCCGGGGCAATAGATGTATCCGCAGGCATCGAGGCCGTCGTTGACGATCTTCGCCAGTGCGGCGAAGTAGGCGTCGTCCTCCGGCTTCATGTGGTCGGCGATCATCAGCGCGTTGTCCTGGTCAGAATGGGACGATTGCTCACGCCGTGCCTGCGAGCCACCGGCCATCCAGCAATAGGGCACTGGTGGGCTGCCCAACTCCTGCTCGGCCAGTTCCAGCAGGCGCTGGGTGACGCTGTCGGTCACGGCGCTGACCGCCTGGCCGATCTGATCGGACGTGGCGCCGGATGCGACCAGCTGGACCTGCAGCTCGGAGAGTTTGCCGCTAATGGCGGCCAGGGTCTCGATGCTCTCGGCCTTGCGAACATCCCCCACCAGATAGACCGCGTTGGCGCTCTGCACCCTGACCAGGTCCGACGTGGACAGCACGCCGAGCACCTTGCCTTCGTCCATCACGGGCAAGTGGTGTACGTTGAGCCGCGACATGGCGATGAGGGCCTCGAATCCGAGCGTGTCGGCGTTCACCGTCTGCAGCTTCTCGGTCATGATCTCGCGGACGGGGCGCGAAGGGGACAGGTCCGTAGCCAGGCATCGGTTGCGCAGGTCGCGGTCGGTCACCATGCCAGCGAGACGATCGGCATCGGTGATGATCAATGACGAGCAGCGCGCGTGGCTCATGATGCGCGCTGCGTCCGCGATGCTGGTGTCGGGGGTTGTACGGATCAGTGCGCGGCCAAGCAGGCCACGCACCTGCACCGTCATCAGCGCTGTACCGGCCTCGCCGTCGTGCGTGATGTTATTGATTGCCTTGCGCAGCCGCCGCGAGACCGATTGGTCGAAGTGCTCGGCGAATTCAGGATGGTTGTCCCGCAACATCGCCAAGTCGCTGCATGGCAGCAAGTAGGCGAGCGTGTCCTCCGCTGTCTGGCCCGGCAGCGGCATCGGCGGCTCGGTCGGCCAGCAAGGTGAGACGCAGAGGTCCCCTTCAGCAAGCTTGCCGACAAGCGTGCCGTCGGTGTCACGCATCTCGACCGCGCCGCGGCGCAGTAGATAAAGATAGGGCTGATCGTCATCGCCCGGCGGAAACGTCGAGCCGCGGCGGAGATAGCGCACTTGCAGGCGTTTGGGCAGCGCATCCAGCGTTTCTTCGGGCAGTCGGTCGAAGGGCGCCTGGCCGGCCAGAAAGTCGCGTATCTCGATTAATTCGACATCCATCGGAGTCTCGCTATGTAGTCAGGGGGGCCTGTTATCCGTTGCCAAAGATACCCCAATCACAGCGCCATGGCAGCCTCTGCGCTGCTGCTGCCGTCAGGCCGCCAGTGTGGACAGCGCAAAAACGGATTAGTGCATGCCCAGAAAAAAAACCCCGCAAATGCGGGGCTTTCAAGATCGACAAAGCTACTCTGCGATCAGTGGCTTGCGGCCCCACTAGAGGCGCGGGGGACACGCACGTCCTCGACTAAATGCTGGATATGCTCCGGCGGTGGCGCGGTCACCTTGGCCACGGCGAAGGCGACGGCGAAGTTCACCAATGCGCCGATGGCACCGAAGGCGTTCGGCGAGATGCCGAGGAACCAGTCGGGTCCCATGCCCAGTGCGGGGGCCAAGAACTCGGTCCCTGGGATGAAGAAGATGCCCTTATGCTGGAACACGTAGAGCAGCGTCACCGTGATACCGGACAACATACCGGCGATGGCGCCCGCGCTATTCATCTTCTTGTTGAAGATGCCCATCATCAAGACGGGGAAGATGGAGGAGGCCGCGAGACCGAAGGCGATGGCCACGGTGCCGGCCGCGAACCCCGGTGGATTCAGGCCGAGATAACCGGCCACCAGGATGGCCGCGATCATGGAGACCCGACTGGCGGTGAGTTCCGCCTTCTCGGAGATGCCCTTCATGAACACGCCCTTGAGCAAGTCATGCGAGATCGACGAGGAAATGGCCAGCAACAGGCCTGCGGCGGTCGACAGGGCCGCTGCAAGACCGCCTGCGACCACCAGAGCGATGACCCAGTTCGGCAGCCCGGCGATCTCCGGGTTGGCCAACACCATGATGTCTCGGTCAACCTTGACCATCTCGTTACCTTTCCAGCCGAACGACTCTGCCTTGGCCGCGAACTCCGGATTCTGGTCGTCGTAATACTGGATGCGACCGTCGTCGTTCTTGTCCTCGAACTGCAGCAGGCCGGTGGTTTCCCACTTCTTGAACCACTCCGGACGGTCCGCATAGGCCAGGTTGCCATCCTCTGCGCCGACCGGGCCGACCTGGATGGTATCCATCAGGTTCAGACGCGCCATGGCGCCGACCGCAGGGGCCGTGGTGTAGAGCAACGCGATGAAGACCAGCGCCCAACCAGCCGAGTAGCGCGCCGCACTCACTGTCGGCACGGTGAAGAACCGGATAATGACATGGGGCAGGCCGGCGGTACCGATCATCAGCGACAAGGTATAGACGAACATGTTCAGCGAGCTGCCCATGACCTGGGTGGTGTACTCCTTGAAGCCCAGATCGGTCACCACCGCGTCAAGCTTGCCAAGCAGCGTCATGGCGCCGTCGCTGGGTGCGTAACTGCCACCGAGACCGATCTGCGGGACCGGATTGCCGGTCAGCGAAAGCGAAATGAAGATGGCCGGAATGGTGTAGGCGAGGATCAGCACAACGTACTGTGCAATTTGCGTGTAGGTGATGCCCTTCATGCCGCCGAGTACCGCGTAGACCGCGACGATACCCATGCCGATGTACAGGCCCATGTCGTAAGACACTTCGAGGAAGCGGGAGAACGCAACGCCGATGCCCTTCATCTGACCGATGACGTAGGTGATGGAGGCCAGGATCAAGCAGATGACGCCCACGATGCGCGCGGTCTGCGAGTAGTAACGGTCGCCGATGAACTCCGGCACCGTGAACTTGCCGAACTTACGCAGGTATGGCGCCAGCAGCAGCGCGAGCAACACATAGCCGCCGGTCCAGCCCATCAGGAACACCGAGGCGCCGTAGCCCTCGAAAGCGATCAGGCCCGCCATGGAGATAAACGAGGCGGCCGACATCCAGTCAGCGCCGGTGGCCATACCGTTGGCGACCGGATGGATGCCCTTGCCGGCAACGTAGAACTCACCGGTGGTGGAGGCGCGCGCCCAGATGGCAATGCCGATGTACATCGCGAACGTCGCGCCAACGATCGTATAGGTCCAGATATCGAGATTAGACATAGTGTTGGGCCCTTATTCCTCGTCGACTTCGAATTTCTTATCGAGGCCGTTCATGGAGATCGCGTAGGTGAAGATCAGCACAAGGAAGATGTAGATTGAGCCCTGCTGGGCGAACCAGAAGCCGAGCGGGTAACCGCCGATTTGGATCGTGTTGAGTGGCTCGACCAAGATGATGCCGAGTCCATAGGACACGATAAACCAAACGGTCAAGAGGCCGGCCAGGAGCCGCAGATTCGCCTTCCAATAGGCGGAGCGATTTTCGGGTGTCACCGTTTATGTCCCTCCCTCTGAGACAGTTGATGGGGTGGTGGATTGGCAGGGTGGTCCTTGGTGGCCCTGGTCGCACGCCGTCAGTCGCGTGCAGAGACACCATGGAAATCCCCCTCATCATTTTTCTTCGACGCCTAGTACAGTCAGTGAAAAGACTTCCAGACGGTGGCGCATTGTGTTGTGCGCGATAACTTGCTGTCAACGTTGGCGCTGCGCGCGCAGTGATTGGGGAATGCAATGATAAACAGCAATCCTCTAAGAATGCCAGGGTTATGTAGCGGATTCCGCGTTCACGCTGCGCTGCGCAGCGTCGTGCTTTCCTGCGTCGCTTCGCGAGCAAAACGGCCGCTCGTGCCGCCTGACCGATGCCCCAGCGGTTGCGAACCGTGCGCATTTTGACTAACTTGGCGGATTACATAGCGGGATCCGGCGGCATGGTCTCCGCCCGCGGCAGTTCTGGCGAGAGCGATAATGAAGTATCTCAGCACCCGGGGCGCAGTGGAGCCGGTCGGCTTCGCCGAGGCCGTCATGATGGGGCTCGGCACCGATGGCGGTCTGCTGGTGCCCGAACGCTTGCCGGTGCTGGCGCCGGAAACCCTGCGGGCGTGGTCCCAACTTCGGTTTCAGGATCTGGCGGTAGAGGTCATCGCGCCCTTCGTCGGCGAGGAGATCCCTCGCGCCGACCTGGTGGACCTGGTGGAGCGCTCCTATGCCAGCTTCGCCCACCCGGACGTGACCCCGCTGCATGTGGCCGGCGACCGCCACTATTTAGAGCTGTTTCATGGCCCGACCGCGGCCTTTAAAGACGTGGCGCTGCAACTGCTCGGCAATTTGTTCGAGTACTTGCTTCGGCGCGATGGCGGCGAGCTGAACATCCTCGGTGCGACCTCTGGTGACACCGGATCGGCGGCAATCTTCGGCGTGCGCGGCAAGCAGCGCATCAACATTTTTATCCTGCACCCAAAGGGCCGCGTATCGCCCGTACAGGAGCGGCAGATGACGTCGGTGCTGGACGCCAACGTCCACAATTTGTCCGTGCGCGGCACCTTCGACGACGCCCAGCGCATCGTCAAGACCCTGTTCAACGACCTCGACTTTAAGTCGAGCTATCACCTGGGCGCCGTCAATTCCATCAACTGGATGCGCATCTTGGCGCAGACCGTCTATTACGTCTATGCCTGGGGCCGGGTCAGCGGTGGTGACCCGGCATGCAGCGTCAGCTTTGCGGTGCCCACGGGCAACTTCGGCGACGTCTTCGCGGGCTTTCTCGCCCGGCGCATGGGCCTGCCCATCGAGCGCCTGATCATCGCTACCAACCGCAACGACATTCTGACGCGCTTCGTCGAGACAGGCGCCTATGCGAAGGGCGAGGTCTTTCACACCCTGAGTCCGGCGATGGATATCCAGATCGCGTCGAATTTTGAGCGCTACCTTTACTACTTGCTCGACGAGAACGCGGGCGCGGTGCGCGCGCTGCTCACAGAAATGGAGCAGACCGGACGCATGCAGGTCGACGGCGAGCGACTGCAGCGCGTGCGGGCGGACTTCAGCGCCCACGCCGTCTCCGATCCGGAGACCGTTGTGCAGATTCGCGAGACCTACGACGCCAGCGGCTACATACTCTGCCCCCATACCGCGGTCGGTGCCCGTGCGGCGGCGGATCAACCCGATGCGATCGTGCTCGCCACTGCCCATCCGGCCAAATTCAACCAGGCCGTGCGGGAGGCCATCGGTAGCGAGGCGCCGCCGCCGCCATCGTTACAGGGCCTGATGGACAAACCCACCCGTAGCGTCGAACTCGCCGCCGAGCCGGCGGCGGTGCGCGGCCACATTCGCGAGACCTTGGCGCGAGCCTGAAGCACATCCTATGACCAGCGATCAGCGCTCGATCCTGATTCTCGACACCACATTGCGCGACGGCGAGCAGACCCAAGGGGTGTCGTTCTCGCCGGACGAAAAGGCCAATATCGCCAAGGCGCTGCTCGAACTGGTGCGTGTCGACCGCATTGAGGTCGCCTCCGCGCGCGTCTCCCGCGGCGAGCAGGCGGCGCTGGCGACGATCATCGACTGGGCGCGCGAAAAAGGCCTCGATGACCGCGTCGAAGTGCTTGGTTTCGTCGATGGCGGCAAGAGCGTCGACTGGATTAAGAGTGCCGGCGGCAGCGTCATGAACCTGCTGGCCAAAGGTAGCGAGAAGCACTGCACCACGCAGCTGCGCAAAACCCTTGATGAGCACGCCGACGATATCCGGCGCAACGTCCGCATCGCACATGAGCAAGGCCTTTGCGTCAACCTGTACCTGGAGGACTGGTCCAACGGTTACGCCGAAAAACGCAACTACATCTATGGACTGATGGAACGCCTTCAGGGCGTCGGTATCGGCCACTTCATGCTGCCCGACACCCTCGGCGTGATGACGCCGGAAAAGGTCTTCACCGCCATCATGGACATGAGTCGGCGGTTTGCCGACTGCCGGTTCGATTTTCATCCCCACAACGACTATGGTCTTGCGACCGCCAATGTGGTTGCCGCGGCGCAGGCGGGCGCTGCTGCCGTGCACTGCACCGTCAATTGTTTGGGTGAGCGCGCCGGCAATGCGTCGTTGGCGGAGGTGGCCGTGAATCTCCGCGACCAGCTCGGCCTGGACATCGGCATCGACGAGACCCATCTCGCGAGCGTCAGTGACCTAGTCCAGTATTTCTCCGGCAAGCGCGTGGCCGACAACGCCCCCATCATCGGCGAGGATGTCTTCACGCAGACCGCCGGCATCCACGCCGATGGCGACAATAAGGGCAGCCTGTACGTCACTCGGCTGTCGCCGGAGCGTTTCAGCCGCCGTCGCACCTACGCGCTGGGTAAGCTCAGCGGTAAGGCGTCGCTCGTCAAGAATCTGGAGCGGCTCGATATTACGCTGTCGGACGACAATCAGCGCAAGGTGCTCGCGCGTATCGTCGAGTTGGGCGACTCAAAGAAGAGCATCACCGTGGAGGACCTGCCATTCATCATCGCCGAGGTGCTGGAGAGCAGCGACTACGATCACGTGGAACTGCTCGCGTGCAATGTTTCCAGCAGCCTCGGGCTGGAATCCACCGCAAGCATCAAGGTCCGTCTGCACGGCGAACAGCTGACCGCCGTCGGCAGCGGCAATGGCGGTTTCGACGCCTTCAACAACGCCTTGGCCCGCATCACCAAGCGCCGGGGCCTGACCTTGCCGCAACTCGCCGACTACGAGGTACGCATCCCCAAGGGCGGGCGCAGCGACGCGTTGGTGGAGTGCACCATCACCTGGTCGCGGGCGCAAATCGGCGAGCGCGGCAATTTCAAGACCCGCGGCGTGCATGCCAATCAGGTCTTTGCCGCCATCGGCGCTACCATGCGCATGATCAACCTGGTCGTGCACTGGTCGCTGAAGCGGGCCGAGTCGGCGTCGGCTGTCGCGGAACAGACACAGGAGCAGCATGTGGCCTAGGGCAGTATCGCAACTGTCATGAGGCAATTCGTTGTCGTTATCGTTGGCCGAAATCGACCATCGACAACGACCATCATCGCGGACCGTCTCGGAATCACTGTACGGCTCCACCCGGCCTCGACCGTCGGCGCGACGACCCGAGTCGCTTGCCACCGAAACTCACTTCCAACCCCAATGAAACAAAAACCGTCCCTACTGATGCTGTCGTTCTCCTGGTCGCTGATCATCGCGCTGCTGATGACAGCGATCAGCTTTCTGCACAATTTTCAGGGTGAACTCAACGACGCTGCGACTGGCCTTGTGCAATGGTCCGACGTCGCCTTCCTGTTTCTCGCCTGGTTTGTCGCCGCAGAAACCGTCCTGCTCGTTGGCGGCGCGCTCTATTTCGGCGTGTCCGGACTGTTGGGACGATCCACGACCAGGCCACACAGCAGACCCGCTGCCGGGGCCGATGCCGGGGAGGCCGGACGCGACAACTGAGCAACTGGGCATCGCCCAGGCGGCTCAAGGGCACGCAATTCTTGCAGATGCGAGAGGTTTTTCGTTAGTCATTGTCGTCATCGAGCTGACTCGCCGTTGGTCGCATCGAACGATGACGACAACGACCCCGAACGGCCTGGAACGGCCTCGCGGCTTCTAGCCTGCAGCACGAGTAGGAGATTTGACCGGGATCGCCGAGACCGAATTGCGCTCCCAGAACCGCGACAACGTCTCGCAGGTCTCCTGCGGATGCTCCCAATGGGGCAGCCCGCTGTTCGGGGCGAGTGTCTCGAAATACCAGTTGGGCCTTGCGTCGGCAAACGCCGGCAACCGCTCGAACGTGACATAGGGGTCGCGATCGGCGATGGCGAGCACTGGCAGAGGGTGTAGCCGAGCAAACAGGGTGTCCGATGCATTGCGGCTGAAGAGCCGCGTGGAGAGGAAGGTCAGCGGCGCGTGGCGGGCGCCGGGCTGGTGAGCGGTTGCGTAGGCGTAGTCGATCAGGTCGTCCGGTGCCTTATCGGTGAAAGACTGGTTCAGGAAGTAGCGGATGCTGCGCCTGGAGGCCACCAAATCGAACAGACCTTGACCCCAGAGCGGGACCGTGAGTGCGCCGTGGGCGAAACGGCCGGTCCGTGGCGAGGGCATCGCGCGATTCATGAATCCGGTCGGCGAGATCAGCGCCAGGGAGGCGAACGCGTCTGGATTGGCGATGGCGGCGCGGGCTGCGAATTCCGCGCTTAGGGACAGCGCCACGACATCCGCTGGCTCGCCGATGACCTGGTTCAACAACGCGTTGATGGTGTCGGCGTACAGCTGTGGCGAGTAATTCCGGTCGCCGCGTTCGGAATGACCAAAGCCTGGCAGGTCTGGGCTGAAAATTGGACGCCGACCTTGGAAGTGGTCGAAGATTGGCCGGACCTCATAACTGCTGGGCGCGGCGTTGATGCTGTGGATCAACAGCAGCGGGCGGGTTTGTTGCGCTTGCGCCGGAATGTCTTCGTAGTAGGCGACGCGCCCGAGTGCCTTGCTACTGAGTTCCCGGCGGGGGGCATCGAGGGCATCCGGCAGGTTCACTGTGGTCCCCAGGCGCTTGGCCGGCCTCGACCGCGATGTCGAGTGTATCGTCTCCATGTTCAGCTCCTGTTTGGTCTTGCACTCAAGCGCCGGTCACACGCGGGTGACGCGACACCCGGCACCGTCCGGCACGGTTGCAACTTGGATTTCAGACGCGGATTATGCGCCTAAATGGAGGCCGACGTCGCGACGCCTCCAACCAACACCGATACAGCGCCTTTTGGCGAGCGCTTCGTGTCGCTGCGAGAGGAGGAAGGGCCAAGGGCCGCCATGCCGGATTAAAGCGTTTTTGTGCCCTTGGGTCCTCGGCCCTCGGCCCTCGGCCTCGGCCCATCGCATCGAACCCAACTGGCGCATCGAAAAAGAATCGCACCACCAACCCGGCTAGGACTCTCACCGTGAACCCCGAAAAGGTTGTCTTTGGTTTCTTCATCTTGCTGGCCTTGACGCTGAACTTCGGTTTCGTGTTCGGCGACATCGATGACCCCACGCACCATCACGTGTGGGAGTTCTTGGCGGTGTTTCTGGTCAACGCCATTGCAACCATTCTCAAACTTGGCGATCGCACGCAGATGGGCGCGGTGTTGCTGGCGACCAGTCTGGTGGCGATGCTACAACTGATTGCCGCGTCGGTGGTTTGGACCATTGCCGTACACGGTACTCAGGTCGGCATGACGCCCGGCGTCGTCGCGAGTATTGTCTCGCTTGCGGCGGGCGCAGTCGTAGCAAACGTCGTTTCGGTGGTGCTGTTGATCATCGAGACGGTAATGTTGCGGCGCTGAGCGCGCCCCCTTCCGACCCAAGTCCGGCAAGACGCATGGACAGTATCTTTTTTCTGGTGTTTCGGCGCATGCGAGCGCCGCTGCTGTCGCTTGTGCTGACTTACGCGGTCGCGATCCTGGGGATGGTGTCGATCCCAGGTATCGATGCCGACGGCAACCCATGGCACATGGATATCTTCCATGCCTTCTACTTCGTCAGCTTCATGTCGACCACCATCGGCTTTGGCGAGATTCCGCTCGAATTTAGCGACGCGCAGCGCATTTGGGTCACTTTCTGTGTCTACGCCACGGTTATCGTCTGGCTCTACTCCATTGGTTCGCTGATCGCGCTGCTCCAGGACAAGACCCTGCAGCGAGCGATCGAGGAGCAACGTTTCGCACTTCGAGTCGCCGCGATCCGCGAGCAGTTTTATCTTGTCTGCGGCTATGGCCAGACCGGCAAAGGGCTGGTGCGCGCGTTGACGGACCGAGGGCAGCGCGCGGTGGTGCTAGACAACAACCCGGAGCGTGTCAACCTGCTCAAGCTGGAGAATCTGCGCGAGTTCGTGCCGACGCTACGGGCGGACGTCGAGCGCCCCAACAGTCTGCTGCTCGCCGGTCTTCGCAATCCTAAGTGCGCCGGCGTCCTGGCGCTGACCTCCTCCAACGAGGTCAACCTCAAAGTATCGCTGGCGTCCAAATTGATGCAGCCCGGCGCCACCGTGATCTGTCGCGCCGACTCCCACGATGTCGAGGCCAATATGGCCTCTTTCGGTACCGATCATATCTACGACCCCTTTGACATCTTCGCGCTCTATCTTGCGACCGCGCTTCAGGCGCCTTGCCTGACACTGCTCTACGACTGGCTGGGCGGCTTGCACGGCAGCGAACTGACGGAGCCTATCTTCCCGCCCACACGCGGGCTTTGGATCATCTGTGGTTTCGGTCGCTTCGGTAAGGCGCTGTACGAGCACCTGGCGGATCAGGACATCGAACTGCTGGTAATCGAGGCGCTGCCCGAGCGCACTGGCGAGCCACCCTGCCCCTGGATACAGGGGCGCGGCACCGAGGCCGAGACCTTGGAGCAGGCGGATATCCATCGCGCCGTCGGGCTCGTCGCAGGCACCGACAATGATGTCAACAACTTGTCTATTATCATGACCGCACTGGACTTGAATCCGGGGCTGTTCACGGTGTTGCGGGAAAATCACATGATGAACAGGGAGTTGTTCGATGCAGTGGGTGCGGATATCCGCATGCATCCGAGCTCCATTGTCGCCAGCCGTATCCGCGTGCTGCTCAGCACACCGCTGCTGACCGAGTTCAGCAATTTTGCGCGCTATGAAGACGACGCCTGGGCCTGTCAGCTCGCAAGCCGTGTCGCCGCCCTCGTCTTCGANCGAGTGCCAGAGGTCTGGGAGGTACGCATCGACGAGGAGGATGCCTATGCGCTGGTACAGCTGCGACGAGAGGGCGCCGCGCCGACGCTTGGCGATCTGGTGCGTGATCCGCGCGACCGCGGCCGCCCACTGCCCGCCATTGCGCTGCTGCGTCGGCGCGAGAACGGGCGCACGCTGTTGCCGCCGCTGGACGATCGCCTGCGCGATGGAGACCGCGTGCTGTTCTGTGGTCCGCCGGGCACGCGCTCCAGTATGCTCTGGACACTGCAGAATACCCATGCGCTGACCTACGTGCTGTATGGCAGCAGTCCACCGCGTGGACTGGTCTGGCGCGGGCTGGCGTGGGTGCTGGAAGCGCATCGTCGGCGTGCCGCCGGCAGCAAGCCCAGCGGGACCGGAGGAGATACGGTTTGAATCAGCGCCGACGCTGTCATATGTTCGGGCTGGCGTGACGCATAACACCACAAACACATGATGAAGGTAATCGAAGGGCGTGCATTCCCGCGCGTTCTCCAGGGCCTGAGGGGTGAGCGAATGAGTGCATTACTGAAACGACTCGGCGAAGACCACCGCCGCCTGGCACGCCTTATGGTGCTTCTGGAGGGTCTGCTCGACCGCTTCCATGAAGGTGACGAGCCCGACTATGAGCTCATGGCGGAACTGATGGAATACATGACCGACTATGCGGACCAGGTCCATCATCCCAGCGAGGACCTGATCTTCGAGCGTGTGCTGGAGAACCCCGAACAAAGGCATGACGTACTCTACCGCCTCATGCGCCAGCATGCCGCGTTGACGCAGCTGAATCGGCGCTTCCGTGAGTCACTGGAGGGAATCGTGCATGAGGAAGTGCTTAGCCGCGAAGAGGTCGAACAACAGGGCCGCGAGTTGCTTTCCACTTTGCGCGAACACATGCGACTGGAAGACAACGAGGCCTTCCCGATAGCGATCGATGCCTTGAGCAATGAGGACTGGGCCGAGATTGAGGCGCGCGCCCCGCATGTGGAGGATCCGGTTTTCGGTCACGCAGACCCCGAGCGTTTCCGCGCCATCTACCTGCACCTCAAAGGCAAGTTGGCGGGGTGACTACCGGCTCTGTCAGGCAGCGGCCGGCGCCTTCCAGTAAGCGGCCGACGCGACCCTGCCGAGCCATTGCAACCTGCGTCAGGCATGGCCGGATGCGACGATGCGTGCGCTGGTCGACGATGATTTCCGCTGGTTGTCCCCATATTTGCTGATGCTATCCGACGTCGATGACAGCGTACGAGCCGAGTTGGAGCATGTGAACAGACATGCGCTCGCGATGTTCCACCCGTGGCGCTTGTCTTCGCGTTTGGTCGCTGCTGAGTTCGTCCACCTCGCCCGGGTGGGGGCAGCATTTCGGCGCGCACACGCGCACACCGCGTCCGCGCAACGGTAGCGCCGCGCCGTCGCCTCCTGCCGGCTGGCGGATTGATAGATCGCCTGCTTGAAACACGCGTTCGCATACGCCACAGTCAGAATCTCAATATAGAACTCAGGGGAATCCTGAAGCGTGCTTACAATGAAGTATAAGAACGTGCCCGGCTTCGAGCATGGAACGCCTGAGTCGCTCGGCGTGTTGTTGCTCAATCTGGGGACACCGGATGCGCCGACGCCGACGGCCGTGCGTCGTTACCTGTCAGAATTCTTGCAGGATCCACGCGTGGTCGAGATCTCACGGCCCGTCTGGTGGCTGATCCTGCATGGCGTGATCCTGCGCGTGCGCCCGAGCCGCTCAGCACGGGCCTATCAGGCGGTCTGGACCGAACGCGGCTCGCCCCTACTCGACGTCGCTCGGCGCCAGGCCGGCGGCCTGCAAGAACGTATGGCGCAACGCTTCGGCAACCGCATCCGGGTCGAGCTTGGCATGCGCTACGGCAATCCGTCGGTGGCCGAAGCGCTCGGCAGGATGAAAGAGGCCAACGTGCGCCGACTGCTGGTGTTGCCGCTGTATCCGCAATACTCCGGAACCACCACGGCGTCGGTGTTCGACGCCGTGACCGACGAGCTCAGCACCTGGCGTTGGCTGCCCGAGCTGCGCTTCATCAATCACTATCACGACAACCTTGACTACATCAACGCCATCACCGCAAGTATTCGCCGGGCTTGGGACGAATGGGGTGAACCTGAAAGGCTGCTGTTCTCGTTCCACGGCATCCCAAAGCGCTACTTCATGGCCGGCGACCCCTACCATTGTCACTGCCACAAGACCGCTCGCATGGTCGTCGCGCAGCTCGGTCTGCCAGAGGACCGCTGGATGGTATCGTTCCAATCGCGCGTTGGCCGCGATGAATGGCTGCAGCCCTATACGGACGAGACCCTCAAGTTATGGGGCAGCGATGGCGTCAAGGGTGTGCATGTGATCTCCCCCGGCTTCTCTGCGGACTGTCTTGAGACCTTGGAAGAGATTGATGTCGAGAATCGTGGCTACTTCCTGGAGGCCGGCGGCGAGGACTATCACTTCATCCCGTGCCTGAATGATGATCCTGCCCACATCGACATGATGATGGGGCTGGTCGAGCAGCATGCGGCAGGTTGGCCGGAGATGACCGGCGTACCGGAAAACTGGTAACGCAAGCCCCTTCGTCAGATGATGGCGGAAGACTTTTGCAAACGAGCGCGGCGACCGCATCTCCCGACCTATCCGGAATCACTATCCCAGTTGCCAGTCGCATCAGTATATGGACAAGACCCCGCTCCCGACCGAAATCAACCTGCACCAGAAATCGCGCGTTTTGGAGATCGCCTTCGACGACGGCGCGCATTTCCTACTGCCCTGCGAGTATCTGCGGGTGTATTCGCCGTCTGCGGAGGTGCGCGGCCACACCCCGGACCAGGCCAAACTCCAGGTTGGCAAAGAGCATGTGAGCATCAACGACCTACAACAGATCGGCAGCTATGCAGTCAAGATCGTCTTCGACGACGGCCACAAATCCGGCCTGTACGACTGGCAATACCTCTACAAGCTCGGCCGCGCCTGGCAACCGCTGTGGCTCGACTACCTCGATCGGCTCAAGTCCGCGGGCCGCAAACGCAACGGCGTCGATCCCTTCGAGGAGCTGCGAGCACGTGGCGATGAGCCCTCCCGGCTACCTGCGGCCGCCTGAGGGATAATTCGGAAACGACACGGGGACGGTCGAGTGGATAATGGGCGCAGCGACGGAATCGCGCGGATGCTGGCGGATATCCGTACCGGTGTCGCGTGGACCAAGGACAAGATCGGCAAAGACGCGCTCGACCCGCTCGTTATGCAGGCAATGGCGCAGGTGCCCCGCCACGCCTTTGTCCCAGAGGATAGCCAAAGCGAGGCCTATGCCAATCGTCCGCTCTTGATCGGACACGGCCAGACCATTTCGCAGCCTTACATCGTCGCTCTGATGACCGACCTCATCGCACCGCAGCCGCACCATCGTGTGCTGGAGATCGGCACCGGCTCGGGGTACCAGACGGCGGTACTGGCAGTGTTGTGTGACACCGTCTACAGCATCGACCTGGTGCCGCCGCTGAGGACCGCCGCGGCCGCGCGGCTAGCGCGGCTCGGCTACCGGAACGTGCTCACGCGGACCGCAAACGGGTACCAAGGCTGGCCGGAATATGCGCCCTATGACGGCATCATCGTGACCGCGGCCGCAGGCTACATCCCCCAGCCGCTGGTCGACCAACTCGGCCCCGGCGGCCGGATGGCGATCCCGATTGGGGAACCCTTTGGCTCACAGGATCTGGTGCTGGTCGAGAAGGATCGACAGGGTGCGGTCGCGATCCGCACCATCCTCGGCGTGGCATTCGTGCCCATGATCGACCGCTCACCGGAGGCGGGCATGCTCAGCGACTCGTGACCCAGACTTCATCGCGATGAAGGTCAGCGCCGTCTTCCGGCGACACGCAGTCGCAGCGCATTGAGCCGGATGAAGCCGGTTGCATCACCCTGGTCGTAGGCGCCGGAGTCCTCTTCGAAGGTGGCGATGGATTCGTCGAAGAGGCTGTCGGTCTCGGACTTGCGGCCGACGACCAGGACATTGCCCTTGTAGAGCTTCAGGCGCACGGCGCCGTTGACGACGGCCTGGGTCTGGTCGATGGCGGCCTGCAGCATCTGCCGCTCCGGACTGAACCAGTAGCCGTTGTAGATGAGTTCGGCATAGCGCGGCATCAGCTCATCCTTCAGGTGCGCGGCCTCGCGATCGAGGGTCAGCGATTCCATGGCCCGATGCCCCTTCAGCATGATGCTGCCGCCGGGGGTCTCGTAGCAGCCGCGGGACTTCATGCCGACATAGCGGTTCTCGACGATGTCGGCACGACCGATGCCGTTCTCGCCGCCGATGCGGTTCAACTCCGCCAAGACCTCCGCCGGCGTCATTGCCTTGCCGTCGATGGCGGTGACGTCGCCGGCGGTGAAGGTCAGTTCGATCTCGGTAGCCCGGTTCGGGGCATCCTCGGGGGCGACGGTCCAACGCCACATGTCCTTGCCGGGCTCGACCCAGGGATCTTCCAGATCGTAGCCCTCGTAGGAGATGTGTAGCAGGTTCGCATCCATCGAGTACGGCGACTTGCTGCCTTCGCGCTTCTGTTCGATGGCGATGCCCTGCTCGGCGGCGTAGTTCATCAGTTTTTCGCGGGAGAGCAGATCCCATTCCCGCCACGGTGCGATGATCTTGATGTCCGGATTCAGGGCATAGGCGCCGAGCTCAAAACGGACCTGGTCATTGCCCTTACCGGTGGCGCCGTGGGACACGGCGTCGGCGCCGGTCTCGGCGGCGATCTCTACCAGTCGCTTGGCGATCAGTGGCCGGGCGATGGAGGTGCCAAGTAGGTACTCGCCCTCGTAGATGGCGTTGGCGCGGAACATCGGATAGACGAAGTCGCGCACGAACTCCTCGCGCAGATCCTCAATGTAGATCTCCTTGATGCCGGCTGCCTCGGCCTTGGCGCGGGCCGGTTCCACCTCCTCGCCCTGACCGATGTCGGCGGTGAAGGTGACGACCTCGCAGCCGTACTCATCCTCCAACCACTTCAAGATCACCGAGGTATCGAGGCCGCCCGAGTAGGCCAGGACCACTTTGTTCACTGCAATGCGCGCCATGTCGTCACTCCGAAAGAATCAATCCGTCAGTATAAGCCGTTGGCGGACGATGCTGGGAGTACCGTCGCTATCGCAACTTGCTCGCGCGCGTGTGAGAGCGGCTTGCAGCCGTAAGATCGTCGGCAGTCAGAGCCCGTCGAGAAATCCTTCTAGTGCGCCAATGAAGGCATCCGGCTGATCGGCGTAGACCCAGTGTCCAGCGTTGGCCACGGCGCGCAGCCGCGCCAGCGGAAAGCGCGCGCGGATGGCGCCGAGCGCGCGAGCGCCGACATAGTCGGACCGCGTGCCGTAAAGAAACAGTGCCGGCCCCGTGAACTGTTGGTTACGCGCGTCCGGAAAGGCGCGCATCGCCGGCAATGCCGAAGCGATGACCGGCAGATTCAGGCGCCAGCGCCAGTGCTGGCCGTCGCGACGGAGGTTTTGCAGGACATAGCCGCGTATCGCGGCATTCGGAATCGCAGCCGCGAGCTGTCGGTCGGCATCGCCGCGACTGGTCAGGGCCTGCAAGGGCAGGGCCAGCAGGGCGTCAATCAGGGTCTCGAAACCGCTGGGGTAGCTCAGCGGTGCAATGTCGATCACGCCGACGGCCTCGATGCGCTCGGGGTGGTGCAACGTCAGCCACATCGCCGCCTTACCGCCCATGCTGTGGCCGACCACGACCGCCCGCGCGATCGCCTCGCCTTCCAGCAGTGCCGCCAGATCCTCGGCCATTGCGGCGTAGGTCATCACCGGGTCATGGGGCGAATCGCCATGATTGCGCAGATCCGGAACAAGCACCGGACGCCGCTGCGCCAGGCGCCGCGCGATACTGTGCCAGTTGGCGCTGGAGCCGAACAGACCGTGCAGCAGCAGCACCGGTGTCTGTCCTGGCTCGCCGTAGCGGCGCAGATGCAACGGATGCGCTGCCATTAAGGCATCAGACCTGCCGACACGCGGCCAGGGCCGCACATGCGAGAACCCGGTTCGGTGCCGGCTCGGATCATCGAAGTCTCTCCTGATTGGATTTCATAGGGGGATGCGCGCGATCGACGCAGGAATCAAGTCGTCCAAAAGTTGTCCGCGGACCCGGCGCCGCTGCGGTTTGTCAGCGCAACGCGTCGAGCCTACCCGTAGAATCGCTCATCGAAACTCGAAGCTCGCCCCACTCCACTCTATCGTGACCGTCTTCAGCACACTTGGCCTAATTCTTCTGCTCGGCGCAGCCGCCATACCCGCGGGCGTGCACCTGGGGTTTCGCGCCCCACGCATCCGCGAGACCGGCACGCCGGCGGATCTCGGCCTGAACTATCAGCAGGTCCGTATCGCGACGGTTCGCTGCCGCTATCTGTTCGGCTGGCTGCTGCCGGCGCCCGACGCGAATCGCACCGTGGTCCTGTTGCACGGCTGGGGCAGCAATGCCGAGCTGATGCTGCCCCTCGCCCTGCCGTTGCGCCTCGCGGGCCTCAACGTCTTGCTGTTCGATGCCCGCAACCACGGCAACAGCGACGGCGACAGCTTTTCATCCTTGCCACGCTTCGCAGAGGATCTCGGCAGCGCCATCGCCTGGCTCAGGCGCCATCATCCTGGCCGGGCAGAGCGCATCGCGGTGCTCGCTCACTCGGTGGGCGCTGGCGCCGCGTTGTTCGAGGCCTCACGCAATCCCGACATCTCGGCGGTCGTCAGCATTGCCGCCTTTGCGCATCCCGCCGAGGTGACGGAGCGCTATCTACGTCGTCTGCGCATCCCGCGACCGATCACGCGGCTGGTGATCCGCTACGTGGAATGGATTATCGGGCATCGTTTCGATTGCATCGCACCGGTCACGACTTGCCAACGCATTGCCTGCCCGGTCCTGCTGGTGCATGGCACCAACGACCAAACGGTGCCGGTGGACGACGCCCGGCGCATCGCGGCTCGCTGCGACAGCGCGGCGGTGCAGTTGTTGGAGATCAAGGACGCGCAACACGATTCGACCGAACCGATCGAGCGCCACAGCGGCAATCTGCTCCGTTTTCTGGATCAGTGCTGGGATCAGCGCTAACGAGGCGATGCCTTAGGCCGACGAGCGCCCGGCCGGATGGCTACGCCCTGCGCTAAGCTGGAGCAAGCGCCGAGGGCCTAGTAGAGCCTAGGGCCGAGGGCCGAGGGCCGGCATACATCACCATTCTGCAATGCCGGCCCTTGGCACTTGGCGCTCGGCCCTGCGCAGGGCAAGCTCGTCGTCGCCATGAAACTCGACATAGAGCGGGCAGGAGCGAGTGTCTAGGGACGAGTTTCGAGCAAAACAGGACAGATCATACGGTGCTTTGCGAAACAAACCGAAAACTGGCGTGCGATGGGAATATCTTCAAAGGTTCTGCCCACTCAGGCAATCGAGCGGGCGCTACCCGTTGAACACCCAGCGCAACACGAACGGCAGCACCAGTGCCGAGGCGAGCGCCATCAGACCCATGGCCAGAGCGGCGAGGGCGCCGGCTTGGTCGCTGACCTGAAACGCCCGGGCGGTGCCGATGCCGTGGCAGCTGACGCCGAGCGCCAGACCGCGGGCGCGATCATCCCTTACTCGCACCAGCGCCAGTACGCCAATACCGACGACGGCACCAAGCACGCCGGTCAACAACACCACCAACGCCGCGGTTAGCGACGGCAGCCCGCCCAGCTTCTCGGTGATGCCCATGACCACCGGTGTGGTGACCAATTTCGGCGCCAATGAGATCAGCGTCTGCGGCGACGCTCCGAGCCAGTTGGCGATGACCACCGCGCTGGTGGACGACACCAAGGCGCCGGTAGCGATGGCAATCAGAATCGGCAGCCACAGCCGGCGAATCAGCGGCAGGTTGCGGTACAGCGGCACGGCCAAGGCGACGGTGGCGGGCCCGAGCAGGAAATGCACAAATTTGGCACCTTCGAAGTCGGTCTGATAATCGGTGCCGGTGACGCTGAGCACCGCCACCAGCAGCAGGATCGACAGCAGACCGTCGCTGACCCGGCCAAGCCCGTCCGGCACGCCACCGCGCAGGACCATGCCGACAAACAACAGCACCATGCCCAAGACTGGACCCGGCACCGGCAGACCAGTGAAGGCAACGACGCCCTCGCCAATCAGCTGACAGGTCAGCAGTAGCGCGATGAACTTCAGGGCCATGGGCGTTAGCGTCTTCTTGATCCGTGGGCACAGCTTGCCATGTTAGTGCTCCTCCTTGCGCATCGCCTCTTCCGCCAGCCGGTAGCCGATACCAATCAACTCACGGGCGCGGTGGAACTCGTGGGCGTCACAGACGTTGCGCGGAACATTGATGGCAACGTCTGGCGCATAGGCGGCAAGCTTCACCGCGGCGATGGCGTTCTGCATGGTTTCGAACGAACGCGCGACCAGCTCGAATACGCCGAGTTCATCGTCATCGCCCGGGCCGTTGAACTTGAGGCTGTCGCCGATGCCGTCGAGAAACTCGCGGATACGGCTACGAATGTCGTCGTCGCCCTTCACTGGTGCCGGTTTCGACGCGGGCGCCTCCGCGTCCGTTTGTTTGACTGGCGTCTGGCTCGGCACCGACAGCGCACCGGGCTCGCCGTTCACGTTCACGGCAATAGTCAGGTCGGTGAAGTCACGAAAGGTCGGCGCAATGGGTACCGGATTGAGCAGTCCGCCATCAAGCAGCGTCAGCCCGAGGTACTGATGTGGTGTGAACACGGTCGGCACCGCGATGGAGGCGCGAATGGCATCGAACAGGGGGCCTTCCGAGATCCACACCTCACGCTGACGATCGATGTCCGTCGCCACCGCAGTGTAGGCAATGGGCAGGTCCTCGATTGCATGCTCGCCCACCATGCCTCGAAGCGTATCGATGATGCGGTCGCCCTTGATCAGCCCGCGAGAGGTAAAGGCCAGGTCAAGGAATCGCAACACGTCGGTACGCCGCAACGCGCACACCCACTCGCGATAGCTGTCGAGCTTCCCGGCGGCGTAGATACCCCCAACCAGCGCCCCGATCGAACAGCCCGAGATCGACTCGATGCGATAGTCATGTTCCTCGAGCCACTGGATGATACCGATATGTGCCAGCCCACGGGCACCGCCGCTGCCGAGCACCAAAGAGACGCTCTGTCGGGTTTTCGGTTGCATCGTCTCGCTCAATCCTGGCTGCGTTAAGGCCGAGAGTCCGATCTGCCCGCCCCGTCGGTCCGATCGCCGTTGTCGCTGTCCGTCTCGTTGTCGTTGTCGTTCTCGACACCGTCTCCCGTCGGCTGGGACCACCTGCCCATACGCAGCTCCGGATGCGGTCCCACCGCCGGCAGCATGTCCTTGAATGCAACCCCGTAGATATCCCAGATAGTGAGGAACAGCGACGCCACGAGCGGGCCGATCAGCAGCCCGGCCATGCCAAACATGAACAGCCCGCCCAGCGTGCCGAAGAAGATCATCAGCTCGTGCATATTGGCATCCTTACCGACCAGCATCGGCCGCAACACGTTGTCGATACTGCCCACGACCAAGCCGCAGAACAGCATCAGACCGATGCCGGCGCCAACGTGACCCTGGAAAACCAGGACAACCGACGCAGGCACCCAAACCACCGCTGAGCCGATGCCGGGCACGATCGAAAGCACCGCCATGACCGTACCCCAAAACACCGCGTTGTTGACCCCGGCGACCGCGAATGCGAAGCCCGCCAGCGTCCCTTGCAACAGGCCGATGAGCAGCGTGCCCTTGATCATGGCGCGGGTCACGGACGTGAAGCGCTCCAGCATGCGCCGTTCGTCGCGATCGTTCAGGGGGAGGTAGTAGAGTATACGCTCGACGACCCTGGGCCCATCCAACTGGAAGAAAAACAGCGTGTAGAAGAACACCAGGGTCATGAACAGAAAGTTCGTCGCGCCAATCGCGGCGCTGGAGAGACCGCCCACCAGGAACCCGCCGACGGCCTCGATGGACTCCCCAATCTTGACGGTGATCTGGTCCTCGTAGGGAGCCAGATAGTGATAGAAGGGGATCTGCTCCAGCCAGGTGCCCAACGTGCTGGGCTGCTTCAGACCCTTGGCTACCAACGGCGTCACGGTCTCGCCGACGTTGATAGCCTGGGCGATGAAGATGCCAAGCAGTACCGAAACCGGGATCAGCACCACGAACAGCAGCAATAGTAGGTTCGCGAGTGACGCCAGGTGGCGCTGGCCGCGCAGTATGTGCTCCAAGTACAGATACAGCGGCCGTGTCATGGCCGCGAACAGCGCCGCCATGAAGATAGCCAGCAAAAAGGGCTGGATCATCGACAGGAACAACAGCGAGATGCCCGCCACCAGGACCAGCAGCACACTCTTGTTGATGGTCTCCTTGTTCATCTCGTACCTCGTTCAGGGTGCAGGCAAACAGCGCCGCCGCTAGCCTACACCGCCGGGGG
>JGI12210J13797_11883411_pt1 | contig 27209 bp, 16 predicted proteins | sample ElkSlonscriptome_3_FD_13797 | JGI IMG/M metagenome (IMG submission 13797) | reverse complement strand
GAGGTGACCGTCTGCGCCAGTCCGAAGGGGCTGCCAATGGCGACGACGAAGTCTCCGACCCGGAGTGCATCGGAGTCTGCGATGCGCGTCTCGGTGAGGTCATTCGCCGATACCCGGAGCACGGCGATGTCGGTCTCGGCATCCGAGCCGATCAATTCCGACTCTAACCTCCGCCCATCATTGAGCGTGACGCGGATGGCATCGGCGTTCTCGATCAGATGGTGATTGGTCAGGATCAAACCGCGCTTGGCGTCAACGATCACGCCAGAGCCGAGGCTCTGGTTTTCCCGCTCTCGCGGCTGACCGGGTATGTTGAAAAAATGCCGAAAAAACGGGTCGCGCAGCAGCGGGTGTTGCTCCGTTGCGATCTGAGTCACGCTCGAGATATTCACGACGCCGGGCATCACGCGCTCCAGCATCGGCGCCAGGCTTGGCAGCGGTGTGCCGTTTACTTGAGTGGGCAGAGCGGCCTGAGCGCCAGTTGAGACGATGTGCGCACAGAGCGAGGACAAGGCCAGGACGATGATCAAGGTGATCCGGCCCTGTGCTCGCGTGCCGGATCGCGATGGTTGCCGGCGAGCAATGGGGCTCGCAATGCCTGTCAATGTTTCTCGATTTGGTTTGGAGCAAGTAGGCGGTGACGACATAGCGAAATGGACGGTTGCTGAACTGACGAGCCAAGTGAGAATCAAACAGCGAAAAGGATAAGGATGATAACAATCCGCCGACATTGGCGAGGCCAGTTGTCAAATTATCAGCGATTGAGTGTCGATATATCCCTCTGTTGGATGCATCGAGAATGCCGATCCCGGGAGGTCCGCGGTCATGCGCCGAGGGTTGTTTGTGCCCTGATGAATGCCCCAAGCTGATCAATCAGTTCGTCACGCGCTTTCAAGAGGCTCGGCAACCTGAGCCGTGCCCTGTCCATCTCGCTCTGTTCAGCGAATGCCAAAATGGAGCTTGCCAGTTGATGCAACTTGGCGTGACTCTGGCCGACGGTATGAAAGGCTTCCAGTTGCCCAAAGCGGCGTGACCCGCTGCGTTCGTACCAGCGCTCAAGACGGCAGGGTGTTTTCTCGATCTGGGCGAGTCTGGACAGGTCTGCGTCGTTGAAGGCGTCGACGAATTCATCGACCCAGATGTGGTGATTCTGCATGGCCATCGCCAACGGAATGTCATCCCTACGGATGCTCGGGTCGACGACCATGCCGACGCCTTGCTGTGGCCAGGTTGACGCCCACCCAGGCACCTCATCGGCGGGCATCGGACGGGCAATGCCGAAGCCCTGGCCATTGCGGCAACCGAGCAGGGTCAACAAGGCCCCATGTTCAGGTGTCTCAACGCCTTCGGCGATGACCAACCGATTAAAGGCACGGGCCAGTCTGACAACACTCTCGACAATCTCCATGTCCTCTGGATCATCAAGCATATCGCGCACGAAGCTCTGGTCGACCTTCAGCACGTCGATCGGCAAGCGGCGGAAATAGGCGAGCGATGAGTAGCCCGTGCCGAAGTCATCCAGGGCTAAGCTCACCCCCATTGCGCGGCAGGCCGTCAGGGTTTGGCCGGCTCGCACGATGTCGCTAAGGGCTGAGGTCTCCACGATCTCCATCTCAAGGCAACCCGGATCACACGCGGGATGCTCGGCAAGCAACTCCCCTAGGCGCTGAGTGAAGCTGGGCGCTAACAAGTGCCCGGCGCTGATATTGACGCTGATCGGCAACTTGAGGCCGCGCTGCTGCCAGATAGCGACTTGGGTCAGTGCCGCCGTGATCACCCACTCACCGATGGCAATCTCCAGGTTGCTGCCGTGGATAAATGGCAGGAAGGCCCCCGGCAACAGCAGACCATCTTCCGGATGCTGCCAACGGATCAGCGCCTCGACACCGATGACCTCGCGACTGACCATGTCGACCTTGGGTTGGTAATACAACACGAACTCCTGACTGGTCAGTGCGTCTTCGATGTCTTGCAGTTTCAGCCGACGGTCCTGAAGCTGCCGGTCTTGTTCCGCGTCATACAGATGATAGCGATTCCTTCCCGCTTCCTTGGCGCGGTACATGGCCTGATCGGCATTGCGCAGTAGGAGGTCGGCGTTGTCGCCATTAGGCAAAACATCAGGCGAACTGAGCGTCACCCCGATGCTGGCGGAGACCCGGTGGGTGACTCCGTCCAAGACGACGGGGCTGGTGCAGACGGCCAGCACGCGTTCCAATAGCGCGTAACAGTCTTCCAGTCGCCTGAGGTCATTCAAGAGCAGGACAAACTCGTCACCGCCGAGTCGGGCCACCGTATCTTGCGCGCGCAACACCTTGCGCAGCTGATTGGCAATGCCGATCAGCACCTGATCGCCAACGGCGTGTCCATGCTGATCATTGATCGGCTTGAAGGCGTCAAGGTCGAGATAGCAGACGGCGAACAGTCTGCCTGAACGTCGGGTTTGAGCGCTGGCCTGGTCAAGTCGGTCGAGCAACAGCCGCCGGTTCGGCAGTCCGGTGAGTTGGTCGTAGTTGGCGATATGGTCCAGTTCCGCCTCATGCTCTTTGCGCTCGGTGATGTCGGAAAATATCGCAATGTAGTTTGCTACCGATTGGTCGGCATGACGGACCGCCGAGATTGACAGCAGTGCGGCGTACATCTCACCATCCTTTCGCCGATTCCAGATCTCGCCCTGCCAAGACCCCTGGTCCGCGATCTCATCCCACATCTCACGATAAAACGCCTCGTCGTGGCGATCAGACGTGAGGATGTTCGGATCTTTGCCGAGAACACTAGCCCGGTCGTAGCCCGTGATGGCGCTGAACGCGGGATTGGTGTCGATGATCCGGTTCTCGGCATCCGTGATCAGGACCGCCTCGAAGCTGTGTTCAAAGACGCTGGCGGCGAGGCGCAACTGCTCTTCGGCTTGCTTGCGATCCGTCACATCACGAATATAGCCGTGCCACAGGACACTGCCATCCGGTTGCAGCTTGGGCGATGCCGCCCCCTCAACCCAGATCACTCGGTGTTCGGAAAATCTCACCCGGTAACTATCGTTCCAGATGGTCAGGTGATGCATCGACTCCGCCATCTTGGCCTCAACCCTGGATCGGTCGTCAGGATGTAGCACGTCGAAGACCGCGGTTGCGTCCAGCGAGACCTCATCTGGATCAATGCCATAGATGTCCCTGATGCCCGCGCTAGAATAGGGAAAGGCAGCGTGCCCGTCGGGCCACTGTTGATATTGAAAAATCATGCCTGGGACATGCGCCGCAATCTTTTCGATGCGATGATGCAGTTCCTCGCGCTCGGTGATGTCGTATTCCGTAGTTAGTATTAATGGCGGCTCGCCGCCGATATCAATACGTTTTGCATTAACGGAGACGGTGAAAGTCGTACCATCTTTGCGGACATGTGTATTCTCCACGGAGAACAGCTTTCCCGTCATGATTTCAGCCGTTCTATCCTTCACTAATCGTTTTCCAGCTTGGTCGTTGATATCAGAGACGGGTCGGCCAATAAACTCCTCGCGTTCGTAGCCGTGCATTACACAGGCTGCGGCATTCGCATCAACAATAATCGGAATGCCGTCTGATGTATTGGGGTCCAGTACCATGCAATAACCACCAGCTTGCTCAAACAGCGCACGAAATTTTTCTTCACTATTACGCAATGCAATTTCAGCGCGCTTTCGCTCGCTGATATCTTCAATAATTGAGATAAAAAAACCAGGATCACCTTTGTTGTCTCGCACAAGACTGGCGGTAAGATTGATCCAGACCATTTCACCAGTTTTTCGATAGCAACGTTTCTCCATTGAGTAAGTGTTGGTCTTGCCCTCTAATAGCTGATCTAAATAGCCTGAATCCGCCTGCGAATCATCCGGATGAGTGATGTCTTGAAACGTCTTCAATAACAGCTCTTCCGGTGGATATCCTACGATTTCGCAAAGCTTGTCATTGACTTCCAGCCAGGTGCCATCGGCTGCCAATCGCACGACACCGACGGCGGCTTGTTGAAAAATCGATCGAAACCTCCGTTCACTCTCGCGCAGTGCTTCTGCTGCCCGCGCTTGCTCGGCCAGCGCCAGCTCAAGCTGTATTCCAGCTCGCCTTTCCCGAGCCCGGCTCTGGCGCATGGCTTCGCAGATCAAGCTAGTAATGGTGCTTCCGACCAGAAAGACCGTCAGGGCAATCCATTCGGTTCCCGTCAGCGTGCCGCCGTGCAGCCATACCTGAACGTAGATACCCGAGAGCAGGGTTGCCAGCAGACCGCCGGCAAGCCCAGTGAACAGCGCAATGATGAGTACCGATGGGTAAAAGACGACGTACGGAAGGAGGTCTCTGCTATCTTCACCCACGATGACCAGACGCAGAGCGACGGCAACGGCAACACCGATGACCGCGACCGCGATGACCCGCCAGATCGTTTCACGGGTCTTGGACCCAGCGGGCAGGTGGATCAGCCTTAGTTGCGTCAGGGAGGGCAGCAGAATGGCCACGCTCGCCAGCATAAAGGCGAGCGCTGTCAATATAGCCGGGGGAATCTTCGAGTTTCCTAAGACCGGCGGTAGACCTGACAGGTAGCCGGTGAGCGTGACCTCGCTGATCACGAAAATGCCCCAGGAAAGCGCCACCGAAATAAAGAGGCAAAGGGGGCCGCAGTTTATGGCCGACGACTGGACCGATGCTTGGTCTGACGACTGGTCTGCCCGCTGGGCCGAACGCAGGGCCAGCCACTGGCAGGACAGTGCGATGCTGGCAAGCAGAAAGGCGATGGACGTGATGGGTGACATGACGCCCACGGGGATACCCGTAGGCGTCGAGAGTTCTCCGACGATCAAGCGCTCCAACGAGGCGTCGCCAGTGACGGACTGCGCGCCTAGCAGCAAGCTGATAAAGGCAACGACCGATAAGCAGCCGGTGTTGAAGGTGCGAGAGACCGGGGCAGTCGGCCAGCGACTGGAGACGAACAGCGAAGCCCCCAGTACAACAAACAGGAATGCCGTGGAAGGTGCCATTGGTACGTTCTGTGTGCCAAAGGCTAGGGCTTGCACATTGCCGAACCACCATGATGCGCCGACAGCCATGCCTAGGCTGATGCTCGCTAGCGCCAAGAGTTGAGCGATTCCACGGCCTAGGGTCTTTTCCCTGCTTGACAAGTCAGCGGCAAACTCCACGATCGGCGGTGTCTTGGTCTGCATTGTGCTGCGCTCTACCATTGTGCTTCGCGCTTCATTGCGCTGGGTTGGGTGATCGGTGCATGCCCTGCTTTGTCATTGCGGCTGCTCGCTGATTCTCCGCGAGTTAAATGCTATCGGAAATGTGCATCCCACGCCGTCTATACTAAGAGTGGATCATAATGTCGTCGCACCCATTGCAACAGCGGGAGGGGAGATGCCGACCAGTAGCCCGGTTTCGATGCCCAAGTCCGCACAAATTCATCGTCGACTCGCCCAGCGGGCGACTCGGCGACAGCCGCTTCGCGATAACCGACAAGGCCGCGCATGTCTGCCCGGTCGGTGCCATCCTGCCGCGCCGCGCCGCCTATCGGGTGCCGATCGGCGAGCGCCTTTACGACCGCGAGCCCATCGCCCAACTCGGTGATGTCGCCGATCATGACGAGGAATGAGCATGAAGCGCGACATCAAAATGACCGGCGGCATCCCGGCCACGCGCAACAGCTTTGCATTGCGCGACTGTCCATCGAACGGCTCGAACGCGAGCAGTCCGCGGGCCGTCTGCCCGGTGTCGACCTGCTGACTGACTTCCAATTGCAGCCCGAACAGGTGCTCGAGCAACAGGAGGTCGCCTTGTCCATTTGCCTGCTGATCCATGCTCGCGCGCGCCATTGAGCAAACCGGCGCGCCGCTGCTGTTCGAGCGTCAAATCGCGCGTGGTCATTCGGCTTTGGTGGATGAATCGGCCGCGGAGGGCTGCTCGCCGCTGGTCTCGGCCTGCTGTTTTGCCTCGCGCTCCTCTTTGAGGGTCTTGAGGTTGCGCATCTGTTTGAAATAGAACCAAACGACGACGCCAACGATGACGACGAATTCGAGGCCTTTAAATGAGCTGGATTCGATTGTGTTTCTCCGTGGTGGGTTGAGGAGGGGTTGTTGGCTCTGGCTCTTATTGCAGGGGGTTGGCGTGGGATCAAGTGGCGGTTGGGGCGGTCGCGGCCGGGGCGCGACTCCCAGTCTATCGGAGCGTCCCAAACCTATCAGTCCCTTAGTGGGGCGAAGAACGCGCCCAGCTCGGCCAATAGTCGTTGCTCGTCTTCCGTTTGCTCCGGGTAGTCGAAATGACCCGCCCGCAGCACCATCAGGCGCTTGTTTCCGGGAATCGCGTTGTAGATGGCGAACTGGCCGGGCGGCGGCACGACCGGATCGAACAAGGCAAGCGCCAGGTGCATCGGCTGCCGGATGAACTCAGCCGCGACCGCTGCATCGTATTCGCTCAATGTGTTCGCCGCATGACCATGTCGTTCTACGAACTGGCGCACCGACTCACTGCTGCCGATGGACTTGAGCCCCTGTCGCAGTGGATAGTGCCCGAAGGTTGGTACATTAAGATGGCCCAGAGCGATGCGCGGCTCCCAAGGCAGCGCTAGCGCACCGATTCCGCCACCGAAGCTGAGACCCATATAACCGATTCGGTTTTGCAACCAAGGATACAGCATGAGCAAAGCGCTGACCCCGGTCCAGAGGTCCTCAACGCAGCCGCGCAGGATGTAGCGATCTGGCTTGTCGATGTCGTGCAAGACATGCCACCAGGGGTCGGACGAAATCGGGGCCCGGGCGCTGCGACCGAGCCCGCGGAAGCAAGGGATGAGATAGATCGCATCAGCACAAGGCAACTCGAAGTCGGGGGATGCGATGCCGCCGTAGCCGTGACCACAGATAAGCGCGTGGGTTGGCACTCCCCGCTTCGGGATCAACACCCAGCCACCAATGAGAAAGTCGTCGGTGGAGCGGTATGCGATGTCGAGACAATGATGCGCCGCGTTTCGATCCCGGCTGCGCGCAAGCCGGGGGCTTGGGTCGACCGAGAGGGCGGCGCGATAGCGTTCCCGCCAGACCTCGGCAAAGCCGTCGGGAACAGGCGGCGGTTCGATGGCGAACAGGCCCTGAAGGTCGTAGCCATAGCTCGGGTCGAACGGATAACCGTGCGCAAGCGACTGTTCGGCGGAGGTAGACATAGGGGGCTCGGTAACGGTCAAACTAGAAGAGGACAGCTGGTCGGCCCCCGTCAGGTGAGCCGGCAGATGGCATTGTAGCTCAAGAAAAACCAGAACTTGTGTTGCGGACAGGCGGAGCTGAATTCGGCGAGTGGCCAGTGCGGACCATGCCTTGGGTGTCAAGGATCACCTCTATGCAAGCAGTGATCAAGGCGTGAGGCGCTGCCTTGCTGGCTCAGGGGCTTGGCCGATGCCTCCGTTGTTGTCGGCGGCTAAGGTCCGAGAGCTTTGATATAGACCTGTGAGTTGCGGTGATAGTTGTAGAGTGCCTGCTTGGCCAGCGGCAGATCGGCGAGGCGGGCGGGCTCGAAGCCGCGTTCGCGGAACCAGTGCGCGGTCTGGGTGGTGAGCACGAAGATGCGGCGCAGGCCGCGCTCACGCGCCAGCGACTCCATGCGCGTCAGCAGGCGGTCGCCCCGGCCATGCTCGCGATAGTCCGGGTGCACGGCGACGCAGGCGAGTTCGGCCGTTTGTTCGTCTGGAAAGCAGAACAGTGCCGCGCAGGAGATGATGGTGCCATCGCGTTCGGTGACCTGGAAGCGGTCGATGCTGGTTTCCAGGTGCTCTTGCGGTCGAGGCACCAGCGCGCCGCTTGTCTCAATGGAACCCAGCAATTCACGGATGCCGGGGATGTCGTCGATCCGGGCTGGGCGCAGTTCCTCAAAGGGCCGGTCCGAGATCAAGGTGCCGACGCCGTCGCGGGTGAACAACTCGCGCAACAGCGCGCCATCGGTATGGCGGCTAACCAAGTGCACCCGGCGGATGCCGCTGCGGCATGCGTCGGCGCCAGCGCGTAGGGCTTGATCCAGGTCTTCCGGCCGTTTTCGCTTGAGCTCAAGCAGTTCGTCGATGTCGGCGGGCAGCAGGTTCGAGACGAGTCGCCCCTCCGCGTCAGTGACGCCTTGGTCCTCGATGATAAAGATCAGTTTGTCGGCCTTGAGCGCGATGGCCGCCGCACGGGCGATATCGGCCGCGCTGAGGTTGAAGACCTCGCCAGTCGGGGAATAGCCGATCGGCGGCATCAGCGCGACCGCGCCATCGTTGATGCGTTGACGCAGTGCATTGTGATCGATGCGGCGCACGGCGCCGGTGTGTTGATAGTCGACCCCGTCGAGCACGCCGAGGGGTCGCGCGGTGACGAAGTTGCCGGACGCGACCGGGATGCGTACCCCGGCCATGGGTGAGTTGGCGAGTCCCATGGACAGTAGGGCTTCAAGCTCAACTCGGGCGCTGCCAGCGGCATCCTTGACGCAGCCTAAAGCGGTCGAGTCGGTGATGCGCAGCCCCCTGACATAGCGCATCTTGGCGCCGCGCTCGGCCAGCCGTTGCTCAATCTGCGGCCGCGCACCGTGCACCAGCACTAGGCGGATCCCGAGCCCGTGCAGCAGCGCGATGTCGTGCACCAGATCCGGCAGGCGGGCATCGGCCAGGGCCTCGCCGCCCACGGCGACGACGAAGGTGCATCCTCGATGGGCGTGTACATAGGGCGTGCACTGGCGAAACCAATCGACGAAGCTGTTGATTTGCCGATGTGCGGATGCCGCTGAGGCGGGCGTTCCTGGTGTTGCGGGTTGATCGATATGCATGTCATTCAGCGAGGTGATGCCTCAAACCAACGAAAGCACGGCGACCTGTTGATCGCTCTGTGCTTTGCTGCAACTGGGCCGAGGACCGATAGTCGCGGTATTGTGCAATCGCTCACCTTTCGCCCTCAGCTCTCGCGCTCGGCCCTTGGAAAGGAAGGGGACGACGCGCGGAACTTCGCCGTGAAATTCGATCCATCTGCGAGCGCACAGCGCCCCCGAAGGTTTTAGTCGATTCCAAGTTTGCTGAGCCGGTAACGCAGGGAACGCGGGGTCATGCCGAGGAGTTTGGCCGCGGCGGTGCGATTCCAGTGCGTGCTGTCGAGCGCACTAAGTATGGCCTGCTTTTCGATCTCGTCGAGTTGGGCCTCTAGCGGTTGGGCGGGTAGATGCTTGTCGCTGGGGGCCTTTACCGCCCCATAGGCCGCCGCGCATTCCCGTGCGCCGTTGCCCGCAGGATAGGCGTCCGCGGCACTTTCGACGTTTGGCAGACGCAAGTCCGCGCTATGCAGCAGATCACCGTCTGACAAGGCGACGGCCCGCTCCAAGATGTTTTCCAGTTCGCGCACATTGCCGTCGAACGGATAGCCTGACAGGGCATCGCTGGCGTCATCGGATAGCCGTTTGGGTTTGCTGTTGGCGACTGTCGCGATGCGCTCTAGGATGTGCTTGGCGAGGATGTCGATATCTTCCGGTCGTTCGCGCAACGGCGGAATTGTCAGCTCGATGACGTTGACCCGGTAGAACAGGTCCTGGCGGAAGGCACCGCTGTCCACTGCCGCCTTGAGATCGCGATGACTGGCGCTGATGATGCGCGTGTCGACCGGTACTTCTAACTCAGCGCCTACCGGGCGGACGCTCTTTTGTTGGATAGCCCGCAGCAATTTCACCTGCATCGATAGCGGCAGGTCGGCGATCTCGTCGAGAAACAGTGTGCCGCCGTGGGCGGCCTGGAACAGCCCCTGTTTGTCGCTCACGGCGCCGGTGAAGCTGCCTTTGAGATGGCCGAAGAGTTCGCTTTCGACCAATTCTGTGGGGATGGCGCCGCAATTGACCGGGACGAAGGCGTTCTCGACGCGCGGCCCCTGCTCGTGGATCAGGCGTGCCGCGAGTTCCTTGCCGGTGCCGCTTTCGCCATTGATGAAGACCGGTGCCTGGTTGCGGGCGAGCTTTGCGATCAGCGCGCGGATCTCTCGCATCTGTCGAGACGTGCCGAGTAGCCCGGAGGTGCTGCCGTCGGCGGCGTCCGTCGGCGGGGTGTGAGGTTCACGCAGGCGCAACGCGGCGTCGATCAGGTTGCGGAGGACCTGTAGGTCGACTGGTTTAGACACGAAGTCGAAGGCCCCGGCCTTCATTGCCGCGACCGCGGAGTCCATATTGCCAAAGGCGGTAATCATGGCCACCGGCATCCGCGGATAGTGCTCGGCGATGGTGCGAACCAACTCGGTACCGTCGCCGTCAGGCAGACGCATGTCAGTCAGGCATAGGTCAAACTGTTCGTGTTTGATTTGATGCATGGCGTCCGCCAGCGTTGCCGCGCTGCGTGTTCTGATACCCATGCGCGTGCAGGTGATGGTGACCAATTCTAGTATGTCTGTCTCGTCGTCGACGATCAGCGCTGTTGCATCGCTCATGGCGGTGGTTCGCCCGTGGGTTAATCTGGCTTTGAAGGGTCTGGCTCGGATTATCTGTGGAATGTTAAGCTGAAGCGCGTCCCGGTTGGTCGATCACCACTGTAAGACAAACGGATGGCGTTTGCTTCCGCCAGCTCGCGCGCTGCATAGAGGCCGAGTCCAGTGCCGCTGCTCGACGTAGTGAAAAACGGCTCAAAGATATCTTTCAGGTGTTCTTTAGCGATGCCGGGTCCATCGTCCGTGACGGCGACGACGACGTGGCCAGCGGCGTCGTGCGCGGCGCTCAGCCTGATCAGCGGTGGCTCGCCGTCGCGAGCCCCATGTTTGCCGGCATTATCGCAGAGATTGCGCAGGATTTGTCCGAAGTGGCGCGGATCGGTGCGTACCTCAAGCGGTCCGTCGAGGATGTCAAGCCTCAGCCGCTCGGCCGTGATGGGATGATTTTCGCGGTATTCGGCACAGAAGGCCTCCAGCCACCCGTCCAAGTCCAGCGTCTGAGCGTCTGGCTCGCGCCGGCGCGAGAGTTCCAGGACACTGTTGACAGTCTCGTCGATGCGCAACGCGTTGCGGCGCAGGATGTCGAGCAGATGCCGGTCTTCGTCGCCAAGGCTATCGGATTCCGCAAGCAGTTGCACGGCATGTGTGACCGAAGATAGCGGATTGCGTATGTTGTGCGCAATGCTCGCGGTCAGCCGGCCCAACGAGGCCAATTTCATCTCCTGCGCCTGGCGTTGCATTTCGCGGTTGTCGCGTAGGTAAATCATGGCACCATTCATCCGTCCTTGGCCAAGCAGATGCAGCGTTGGACGTACCTCGGTGTCACCGAGCCGCACGAGGCTGTCCACCGGATTGCGCCCCGCGCGTTCTCGCGCAAACCAGTCGCGCAACGCTGGCGAGAGCCGAAACAGCGGGTCGCCGGGGGCTGCATTCGGGATATGCAACATGCGGCGCGCGGCATCGTTTAGGAGCACCAGATTGCGGTCGCCGTCGACCACGAGCACGCCCGTGGACATTGTTTTGATGACCTGTTCGTTGAGTTTGGACAGGTCGGCAATATCGGCCTTACGTAGCGCGGCGAGGCGCTCGGTCGCGCGCAGCCTCGAGCTGAGCACATGGACCAGAAGTGCGACTGCAAAGTAGGTTAGCCCAAGCAGACCCGCCTGGGTGTAGGTGCCGGATTGGGAGCCGATGTAGAGCTCGGAGTAGACCTGTTGGCTAATGACCGCCAGCGTCGCCAAGGACGCAAACAGCAATGACAGCCTGCCTTCCAGCAGGATGGCGCCGGCAATCACGGCGATCGCCAGCAGCAGTCCGAGACCAGTGCCGACACCACCGCTGAGATGCATGAGCAGTGTGTAGAGGATAATGTCTAGGAACACCGCGATCTGGATTTGCTGATGTTGCGTCGGCCAGCGCGACCTGATCAACAACCCGCTGACCAAAATCAGCGCTGCCTGTGCGCCCAGTATCAGCCGAGCCGTGGCCGGATGGCCTGCGCTAGCGAGCCAGGGTGTTTCGTCGACGACGCTAAATGCGAAGATCAACAGCGAGGCCAAAACCAGCCGGTAAAGGAACAACCAGGTCAAAGCGCTGTGGCGCGGAAAGGTGTCGCTGATGCGACGGGCATTGCTTATTGTGTCGGAGCTTGGCATGCTCAGGTATCTTGGCTAAGTGGAGCCCGCGTCGGGCGGACTGATGTGGGCGTCCGCGGAAGGTCTGCCCCTCTGAATATTTATTGAGAATATCTATCAAGAGACATCTGTCCAGAAATACCCGTCCTAGAACATCTCTCCAAGACCGCGAAACTGTCAGCTATAGCGAGAATCTCAGCTCAAAACAGCGCGAAGGCATTCGCGCCGCACTAGGTCTGAGCCACAGAAAATCTGAAACGGTAGTTGACCGCTATGTTCATCCCGCAATAACCTGTAATCAATGCGCTAGCATTGGATTTCTGAGTTGACCTCATGGGGGTGGGTGCTACGGCCCAGATGGCACGCATCCGGCGGTGCCTGCCTGATTTACAACCCCCTGATTTACAACTCTCTGAAATAATTTACAACTTCGTAAAATAGAGAGGCTATTCAACTCAAAATGCGTGACCAGAGACCCCGCGGCACGGGCGCCGCGCACTGTCGAACGACTCTAGTCCTCCGTTAACCAACCGTTTCCTAGGTTCAATCACCAACCGGCAAACAGCGATGAATCTGCACGAATATCAAGCCAAAGAACTTTTTCGCACCTATGGCATCCCGGTGCCAAGGGGGCAGGTCGCAAGCACCGCAACGCAGGCGCAAGAGGCCGCACGTGCCATCGGCGGAGACCGCTGGGTAGTCAAGGCCCAGGTGCATTCGGGCGGTCGCGGTAAGGCCGGCGGCGTGGTGCTGGTCGATAGCATCGAAGCTGTTCAGGTCGAGGCCGAGCGGCTGCTGGGCAGCCGTCTAAGCACGCACCAAAGCGGGCCCGGCGGTCTGCCGGTAACCTCGGTGCTGATCGAAGAACCCACCGACATCGCCAACGAACTCTATCTGAGCCTGCTGGTGGATCGGGCGGAATGCCGCGTCGCCTTCATGGCCTCGGCTGCTGGCGGCATGGATATCGAGAAGGTGGCGGCGGACACCCCCGAGAAGTTGCTGTTCACCCATGTTTCGCCCAGCGCGGGGTTGATGTCCTGGCAGTGCCGGCGGGTCGGTTTCGCCCTCGGCCTCGATAAGGCCCAGCGCTCGGCGCTGCAAGACGTGATGCAGGGCCTGTATCGGCTGTTCGAGTCCAGCGATGCGAGTCTGGTGGAGATCAACCCTCTGGTGGTGAATACCGCTGGCGAAGTGATCGCCCTTGATGCCAAGGTCAATCTCGACGACAACGCCCTCTATCGCCAGCCCGACCTGGCCGCGGTGCGTGACGAGAGCCAGGAAGACGAGCGCGAACTCGCCGCCGCGGAGCATCAGCTGAACTACATCAGTCTGGAAGGCAACATCGGCTGCATGGTCAACGGTGCCGGGCTCGCCATGGCCACCATGGACCTGGTGCAGTTACACGGTGGGCGGCCCGCCAATTTCCTGGATGTTGGCGGCGGCACGACGGCCGAGCGGGTGGCCGAGGGGCTGAAGTTGATTCTTTCCGACGACAAGGTCGAGGCGGTACTGGTCAACATCTTCGGCGGCATCGTGCGTTGTGATTTGATCGCCGAGGGTATCATCGCGGCCGTACGTGAGGTCGACATTCAGGTGCCGCTGGTGGTGCGGCTTGAGGGAACGAACGCGCCGCGCGGCCTAGAACTGCTTGCCGAGAGTGGCTTGGCGGTGGAGACAGTCTCCAATCTGGCCAGCGCAGCCGATCAGGTGGTGGCCGCTGCGGCTGCACGGGTCTAACATTTCCACAGCTTCGATAGAGAGTCATCACATGGGCGTATTGATCGACAAAGACACGCGAGTCATTTGCCAGGGCTTTACCGGTAAGCAGGGCACCTTCCACACCGAGCAGGCAATCGCCTACGGCACCAATATGGTTGGTGGCGTCACGCCCGGCAAGGGTGGGGAAAAGCACTTGGGGCTGCCGGTGTTCGACACCGTGCACGATGCCGTGCGCGACGCCGGCGCCAACGCCACCATGATCTACGTACCGGCCGCATTCGCCGCGGATGCGATTCTAGAGGCCGCGGACGCTGGCATCGGTGTCGTGGTCTGCATCACCGAGGGCATCCCGGTACTGGACATGCTGCGCGTCAAGTCCGCGCTCGCTGGCACCGACACAGTGCTGATCGGTCCGAATTGCCCCGGCGTGATCACGCCCGGTGCCTGCAAAATTGGCATTATGCCGGGTGCAATCCATCAGCAAGGGCGCGTCGGTATTGTTTCGCGCTCGGGGACGCTGACCTACGAAGCGGTCTTTCAAAGCACACAGGCCGGGCTCGGTCAGAGCACTTGCATCGGCATCGGCGGCGACCCGATCCACGGGCTCGACTTCACCGACTGTCTGGAACTGTTCGAAAAAGACCCGCAGACCGAGGCGGTGATGATGGTCGGTGAAATTGGCGGCGCGGCCGAGGAGCATGCCGCCGCTTACATCCGCGATCATCTCTCCAAGCCCGTGGTGGCCTACATCGCCGGGGTCACCGCGCCGCCGGGCAAGCGCATGGGTCATGCCGGAGCCATTGTTACCGGCGGTGCTGGCACCGCGGACGGTAAATTCCGGGCGTTGGAAGAAGCGGGTGTCGCGACCGTACGCTCGCCCGCGGATCTGGGCAGCCGGGTCGCGGCGCTGCTTGGTTCTTGACCGGCAACCCGGAAACCCGCTATTCCTAGCCCAGAGACCGCGTTCGGCGGGCTTCAGACATGCCGCTCCGGAAGAGAGGCGGTGCTCCAGGCGCCGCTAAGAGCAAGCAGGCCCCGATGATCCCTGAAGTCGGTCCTGATGATCTCGGAAAGGGAAGCGCTCAATGTCCAAGTTGCGTTTGTTCGGGCTTCGTTTGCGGTGCAATAATGGACCGATCTTACTGAGCGGCACCGCGAGACCTGCGTTAACCGGTTTGCTTGGCCTCGCGGTGCGCATATCGGCGGCGGCATCGGTGCTGATGGTCCTGCTGCTGCCGGTACAGGGCGTCGCCGCCGCGGCGCCGTCGGTCCCGTCCGCGCTAGCGCCCTGGGTCCCCTGGGTGTTAGCAGATCAGGATCGGCGTGCCTGCTCGCTGGCGAGTGACGCAACGCAGGTTTGCGCCTGGCCCGGCAGATTGGCGCTCGATCTGCGCGATAACGGTGGCCGCTTTACCCAACACTGGGTGCTCGCCGTAGAGGACTGGTTGCCATTGCCCGGCGATGCCGCCAGCTGGCCGCTTGAGGTCTCGGCCGATGGCCAAGCCGTTGTCGTGGTCGAACACGGTGGCCGTCCCTCGGTTCGCCTGCCCGCCGGCGAGCATACGCTGAGCGGCCGCTTTGTTTGGCCCCGTCGGCCTGACGGTTTGGCTTTGCCGCTGGAGACCGGGATGGTCGAACTGCGTCTGAATGGCGCGGTTGTGGCGCGTCCGCGCCTTGATGCCTCGGGCAGGCTGTGGCTGGGCACCGGTGTTGTACGCGAGCGGCTTCTTGATGATCCCGACAGGCTGTCGCTGGAGGTCATCCGGCGTATCGACGACGCTATTCCGCTTCGCGTCACGACCCGTTTGATGCTCGACGTGTCGGGTCGCACTCGAGAGGTGAGTCTCGGTCCGGTGATGCTTCCAGGTGGCATTCCTTTGCGCATTGAAAGTCGGCTGCCTGCTAGGCTCGACGATGCAGGGCTGCTACAGGTCCAATTGCGTCCTGGCCGCTGGGAGTTGACCCTGGAAGCGCACCATCCGGGACCGGTCTCGGCGCTGAGGCTGGCCGGGCATCCGGTGCCTTGGCCGGAACAGGAGGTCTGGGCCTTTGCCGCCCGGCCCGATCTGCGTCAGGTCGAAGTCATGGGGGCCGAAGCCGTTGATCCGCGCCAGACCCGATTGCCACGGGATTGGCAACGATTGCCCGCCTACTTGATGCGCTCGGGGTCGACGCTGACCCTCGAGCAGTTGCGACGCGGCAGCGCCAACGCCGACCGGTTGGGACTAAAACGCGACCTGTGGCTCGACTTTGCCGCCGACGGCTTTAGCTTGCGCGACCATATCACCGGCAGCCTAGAACAGAGTTGGCGGCTTGACGTGGACCCGGCCTTGACGCTTGGACAGGTGCGTGTCGGTGGCGAGCCGCGTTTCATCACCGCGCTTGCGCTCGACGATGGGCCCGCGCGAGTCGGTGTCGAGTTGCGTCAGGGTCGGCTCGATCTGCTCGCCGATGCCCGGTTTGATCGTGCCTTGCGTGTTCTGACAGTTCGGCTGCCCGCCTCCGGCTGGGCCTTGCAATTCGATACCATCTACACCCGATTGCACCTGCCGCCAGGCTGGGACCTGCTGGCTGTACAGGGGGTCGATAACCTGCCCGATAGCTGGCTCGGGCGCTGGTCCTTGCTCGACCTGTTCCTGGTGTTGATCATTGCGTTTGCCATTGGTCGGCTTTGGGGCTGGCATTGGGGCGCCGTCGCCTTTCTCACGCTGGCGTTGATTTGGCAGGAGCCCGGCGCCCCGCGCCTTGTCTGGCTCCACGTCTTGGTCGCTGCCGCGCTGTTGCGGGCGCTGCCAGCGGACCCCGCTCGACGCGCTCTCGTGCGGCTGCGCTCGCTGGTCTCGCTTTACTATCGTGCCGCGCTGCTCGCGCTCGCGATCATCGCGCTGCCGTTTCTGGTCGCCGAGATGCGAGACGGGCTTTTCCCGCAACTCGACAAGCGCGGGTCCTTGGCGCGGCACGGGCTCGGTGCCGGTTTGGCTCTGCGCGATGAACCGCGGGCAACGACCCCACAGGCGGGGGCCAGTGCCGCATCCAGTGTCGGCAGGGCAGGGGAGGCTGCCCGCTACAAGTCCATGCCTTCGCGCCTTGAGCCCGATTCCGTTTTTGGTGCCAACCGAACCAGTATCGCGAAACCCTTGCCGACGATGGACCCCGGCGCATTGGTGCAGACCGGTGCCGGTGTGCCGGACTGGCAATGGCGCAGCTTCGAGCTGAGCTGGACCGGGCCTGTTGCGCCCGATCATCAGGTGCGGCTTTGGTTGCTGCCGCCTGTGGTCGCGCTGTTGGTCGCGGTGGCGCGTGTTGCTCTCGTGCTGCTACTCGGTCTGCGGCTGGCAGGCTGGCCGCGGTCGTCGGCACCTCCGTCGCCGCGGCATCAATCGCCACCGCATCAATCGCAGGTGGCTATGGCCGTGCCTGCCTGGTTGCTCGCGGTGGCGCTGATTACGCCGCCGAGCCTTGGCTATGCGCAAGCCGAGACTCAGTCACCATCCGCGGCGCAGGTGCGGACCCAGCCTGAAGCCGCCGCGACGGCTGTGCGGGGCAATCCGAAACCCGGCCTGGATGCGACCTGGGACGCGACCGGTCATGCGACCGGCTTTCCACCAGCGGCGCTGCTGGCCGAGCTGAAGCGACGTTTGCTGGAGCCGCCGGACTGCCTGCCACGCTGTGCCGAGATTGCTCATCTGGTTTTGGACGCTAGCGCCACGGAGTTGCGTCTGCTGTTGGCCGTCGATGCCGCCGAGGCGGTGGCGCTGCCGGTCCCAGGCGCTGTCGATGGCTGGCGTGCGCTGCGCCTCGAGCTGGATGGGGCGCCGCTGGACAGCATGCGTCGCGATGCCGAGGGTCGTTTGTTGGCGCCGGTGCCGGCCGGTCGTCATCGGCTGATGCTGAGCGGGCCGTTACCCAGGGTCGCGCAGGTAGAGCTCCCGCTGCCGTTGCGCCCGAGATTAGTGATCGCCAATATTGCGCCGCCTTGGCAGCTCGACGGCGTCGATGAGGCCGGTCAGGCCGCGGATCAATTGCGGCTGTTGCGTCAGGCGTCAACGATTGGCGATGGTTCGGGTTCGGTATCTGCGTCGGCATTCGCTGAGACGCCGAGCGGTGATTCGGGCCAACCGCAGATGCAGTTTCCGCCGCTGTTGCGTGTGACCCGTCTGTTGCGGCTTGGGCTTGATTGGACCGTAGTGACCCGTGTCGAGCGGCTTTCGCCGTCGGGGTCACCGGTCACGCTACGGGTGCCGTTGATCGCTGGCGAGGCCGTGATCAGTGCCGATCGTCAGGTGGCGGACGACGGGGTGCTGGTCTCGCTGCCGCCGGGCCGAGGTAAAACCGGCTGGCGCTCGACCCTGCAACCGACCGATCGCCTGCGGCTCGTGGCGAATGACGACCCTCGCTTGACCGAACGATGGCAGGTGGAGGTGAGCCCGCTGTGGCACTTGAGCAGCAGCGGTGTGCCGCCAGTGCATAACCTGAGCGCCGCGGACCGCTGGTTGCCGAGTTGGCGGCCCTGGCCTGGCGAGGAGCTGGAGCTGGACTTATCGCGCCCGGCCGGTGTGCCTGGACCGACCTTGACGCTGGATCGTAGCGAATACGCTCTCTCGCCGGGACGGCGCGCCAGCGAGGCGACGCTAAGCCTGATGCTGCGCAGCAGTCAGGGCGGTCGGCATCGCATCCAACTGCCGGATGGCGCTGAGCTGATACGCTTTGTTATCGACGGGCAGTCGCGACCGCTGGCCTTGCAAGGCAAGGCGCTGGACCTGCCGCTGATCCCCGGCAGCCAACGTATCGAACTTCGCTGGCGCGAGCCCAGCGGTTTGGCGACCCTGTATCGACCAGCGACACTCGATCTCGGCACGCCGGGTGTCAATGCCGAGACCGAGGTCCGCCTTGGACGCGATCGCTGGGTGCTTTGGACGCATGGGCCGGGGATTGGTCCAGCTGTCCAGTTCTGGGGTCTGCTCCTGGTCATGACCCTGATCGCCGCCTTGTTGGCGCAACTCAGGCTGACGCCGCTTGGCTTTGTCGACTGGCTGCTGCTCGGGATCGGATTGAGCCAGGTCGGGGTCTGGATCGCGGCGCTGGTCGCGCTCTGGCTATTCGCGCTCGGTTTGCGCCGAAGGCTCGACGAAGATGAGCCCGCCTGGCGCTTCAATCTGGCTCAGGTCGGTTTGGTGCTGCTGACGCTCGCGGCGCTGCTGGCCTTGTTGGTCGCCGTGCAGCAGGGCCTACTTGGCAGCCCCGAGATGCAGATTGCCGGCAATGGCTCATCTGCCGGCAACCTGATCTGGTATCTGGATCGCAGCGGTCCAGAGACCCTTGCTGTCTCCGTCGTCTCGGTGTCAATCTGGGTCTACCGAGCTTTGATGCTTGCCTGGGCGCTCTGGCTCGCGCTGCGTCTATTGAGTTGGCTGCGCTGGGGTTGGGAGGGCTTCGCCGAGCCGACCCTGTGGCGAGAGCTGCCATCGAAGTCGTCGCGCCGCGGCGCCCGCGAGAAGCAGCCTGGCGATGAGGATCTCAGCCTTGACGTCTGATCCGTAACCTGTTGTTGACTCAGTCGAGCGACGGGTGCAAGCCGTTGAGCAACGCGGCTTGCTGGCGATTGGAGACGATTCGGCGTGATGCACGGCGCCGAACATGGAAACTCATTTGGTCACGGGATGGTCAATCACCCGTTGGCCTCTTATACTGCGGCCCTTGCTTACCGCGGACAGCCCATTTTGGAGATAACCATGAAGAAGGTCGAAGCCATCATCAAGCCGTTCAAACTCGACGACGTCCGTGAGGCATTGTCTCAAGCCGGTATCACCGGCATGACCGCCATTGAGGTCAAGGGCTTCGGGCGGCAAAAGGGTCACACGGAGCTGTATCGTGGCGCCGAGTACGTGGTTGATTTTTTGCCAAAGGTCAAGATCGAACTGGTGGTTGCCGATGATCAGCTCGATTCCTGCGTCGACGCCGTGACCAAAGCGGCGCGCACCGGCAAGATCGGCGACGGCAAGATCTTCGTCAGTACCGTGGAGCGCGTGGTACGCATCCGTACCGGTGAGGAGGGCGAGTCGGCGATTTAAGCCGGCTGCGGTTGCATGAACAAGCCGTACCCCCGGCTTTCTAGGATTAGTTCTCGTCCAGCCCGAGATAATCCCAAATCTTCCGACCCAGGCTGATTTCGTTTGGTGCCGGGGTGTCGTCGATGAAGCGCCCGGCCCCGCGGTTCAGGTCCAGCACGCGCTGGGCGTCGGCGGCGAGCTTGGGCTTGTCCAGTCGTTGGTAGGCATCGACGAGAATCTCCAGGGCGTTTTCGACGGCAGAGGTCCGCTGGAAGCGTTCGATGACGTATTGTGCCCGGTTGGCTGCCGCGATGTAGGCTCCCCGCTTCATATAATATCTCGCCACATTGACCTCGTTCTTCGCCAAATTGTTGCGCAGATAGAGCATGCGCTGGCGTGCGTCGATGGCATACTTGCTGTCCGGGAAACGCTCCACCAGCAGGGCAAAGTCTTGAAACGCGTCGAGTGCTGCGCCAGGATCGCGCTGAGAGGCGTCGGTCGGCACGAAACGGTCGATGAAGCCCACGCTGCGGTTATAGTTGACGATACCCTTCATGTAGTAGGCATAGTCCACATAGGGGTTTTGTGGATAGAGCTTGATGAAGCGATCCGCGGCGGCGATGGCCTCTTCCGGCTGGTTGAACTTGTAGTGCGCGTAGGCCACATCCAGCTGACCTTGCATGGCGTAGCGGCCGAACGGGTAACGCGTCTCCAATTTCTGATACAGTTCGATTGCGCGCTCGTAGCTTGCGCTGTCCATTTCACGCGCTGCCTTATTGTACAACTCGCTCGCGCTCCAGCCCTCGGTTTCGTCGTATTCTTTGCCGATGATCCCGCAACCAGAGACGGCGCAGGCGATGAGAATGACAAATAATGCCGCTGAGCGCATAACCTTAGGTACTCACTATCCGAAAAAACGGATGTTTGGATTCAGCTCGGCAGTATAGCGGAACCGGTGCCGGAATCCGAACTCAACGCCGCCACCCTAATGCACGAGTCTGTCGAAGAGAATCCTGAGGATATTCGTTTTGTCGGTCGCGCTCGCGGCGAAGCCGATGTGCGAGCACCGGATCGCGGTGATGCCGACGAGGCCGAAGGGCCAGTCAAGGGTCTAGATGGGGCTCGCATCCCCGCGGAAGCTGATCTGGTCGAGCGCGATTTGTTGCTCGATGCCGCCGACACCGGGCGGAGGCTCGACCAGGTCCTGGCGGCACGGTTGCCGGAATTCTCCCGCGGTCGCATTCAAGGCTGGATAGAGGCCGGTATGGTGCGCGTCGACGGCGTTCCGCGGCGTGCCCGCGATCGGATGCACGGAGGCGAGCATCTGGCCCTCCGCGCGGTGTTGGAGCCGGTGACGCGTTGCGAACCGGAGCCGGTCGAGTTGAATGTGGTGTTCGAGGATGAGCATCTGCTTGTGATCGACAAGCCCGCTGGCCTGGTGGTGCATCCGGCGGCAGGCAATTGGCACGGAACGCTGCAGAACGGCCTGCTGTACCGCGAGCCGGCGCTGGACCGACTGCCCCGATGCGGGATCGTCCACCGATTGGACAAAGACACCAGTGGTCTGCTGGTGGTCGCCCGTACGCCGCTGGCGCATCGGTCGCTGACCGAGCAACTGCGGGCGCGCAGGGTCAAACGCGAATATCTGGCGCTGGTCGTCGGCGCTCTGACCGCTGGTGGGCGGGTCGATGCGCCCATTGGACGGCACCCGACTAAGCGCACATCCATGTCGGTGGCTTTGGCCGGCCGTGCCAGCATCACGGATTATCGCGTCCTCGCCCGCTACTCGCACCACAGCCTGCTCGCCGTGCAGTTATTGACGGGGCGCACGCACCAAATTCGCGTGCACATGGCCCATATTGGCCATCCGCTCGTCGGCGATCCGGTCTATGGTGGTCGACCACCACCGACTCGAGGGCTCTCGGAAGCGGCCAAGGATGCGCTGCGCGGGTTTCCGCGCCAGGCCCTGCAGGCGATCCGCCTGGGTCTGCTCCATCCCGCGCACGGCAAGCGCATCTCCTGGGAGGTGCCGATGGCCAAGGATCTGGCGCGTCTGCTGGAATATCTTGAGTCGGGATGATCTAATGCTAGAGCGAGCTACGCAAGTGAACTGAAGTTCGCGTGTCCACCCTAGGCCCAGAGACTGGGAAAGTAGCCGGAGGCGGTCGCCGACCTGAACCGCTCGAATATCAATTGACCAGCCCTGCATCACAATCGGCATCACAATCGGCATCGCAATCGGCATTGAACTCATGGATTTTGCTCTGCGATGAGACTGACCCCGCCTTCCGCGCTGGAATTCATCCTGCCCCGCTGGGAAGCCCCAAGCAACGTGCGTGCGGTGACGAGCACGCGGCGCGGCGGTATCAGCTCAGGGGCCTTCGCCAGCCTGAACTTTGGCGACCATGTCGGCGACGAGCCGGCGCGGGTTGCGGCCAACCGGGCCTTGTTGCGTGAGGCCCTTAGACTGCCAGCGGAGCCTCTCTGGCTTGAGCAGGTGCATGGTTGTGATGTGGCCGATGACTGGCGAAGCGGTTGGGGTGCTGGCCGGGGTGTGGGCGAGTTGCGAGCTTCGAGCGGCGAGGCATTGTCTGCCGGTTGCGATACCGGCGGCGGTGCTTACCCAACGGCGGATGCCGCGGTGGCCCGCGGGTCTGGTCGCGTCTGTGTTGTCATGACGGCGGACTGTCTGCCGGTACTGCTCTGCGATGAAACCGGTGATGTGGTCGCCGCGGCGCACGCGGGCTGGCGTGGTCTGTTGGATGGCGTGATCGAGGCAACGGTCGCGGCGATGCGGGTCCCGGCGCAACGGGTCCATGCCTGGCTCGGGCCGGCGATTGGTCCAACGAGCTTTGAAGTCGGGTCGGAGGTGCGGGAGCGCTTCTGCGAAGTCTCGGCCCAGGCTGAGGCGGGTTTCGTTGCTGGTGTCGGTGGTCGCTGGCTTGGCGATCTCTACCTGCTCGCGCGTCAGCGGCTATCGTCGATGGGTGTTCAGCGCATCAGCGGTGGCGAGCATTGTACCTTCACTGATCAGGAGCGCTTCTTCTCCTATCGTCGGGACGGGCGCACCGGACGGATGGCATCGCTGATCTGGCTGGAATCGCCGAGTCGGCGTTAATTGCTGGGATTGGTCGGTGCGTGGCGGCAGGTAACTCGTTGAAATCGGTTGGCATCGGCGCTATTGTCTGCGACATTCACCTGCATCGTGGTTTGCAAAAAAGGTCGGCCAGGCCGGGTAAGCTCACAAACACCCCGCGTTGCTCTTTGTTGACGCGGGCACACCGCGGCCAAGACAGCAGTCTGGTGCAGCTTCGTGCCGAAGGCACTGAGAGAATTCTAACTATGAAGCGAAATCCCGTTCGATTGGTCGCCGCGGCGGCGCTGACCTTTACCCTCCTTCCCGCGATTGCTCTCTCAATCGCGCCCTCGATTGCTCGGGCCGAGCTACAAACCGTCGGCCTCTCAGAGCTGTTTCCGAACGAGCGCCAGACGCGTACGACCTTGGTCATTAATAAGGTGCTGGAACGCTTCCACTACCGCAACTTCCGGCTCAACGACAATTTCGCACGGGAGACCGTCCTTAACTATTTCGAAGACCTCGACCCGAACAAATCCTTCTTCTTGCAACGCGATGTCGATCGTTTCAACCGCGGCGCCGGTCGACTCGACGACGACCTGGGTCGGGGCAAGCTCGACACGGCCTTCGATATCTTTCGCGTCTACCGTATGCGCGTTGACAGCCGCATTGAGTATGCGCTGTCGCTGCTCGATCGGCCTTTTGACTTCAACCTCGTTGAGACCTATCAATTCGATCGCGAGAAGGCCGACTGGCCGAAGAGCGAAGCCGATGTTGAGGAAATCTGGCGCAAGCGGGTCAAATACGATTACCTGACTTTGAAGCTGGCCGACAAGACTGATGATGAAATTCGCGAGCAGTTACGCAAGCGCTACGAGGGCATCACGCGGCGCATTCATCAGTTCACGGCCGACGACGTCTATCAGGCCTTCGTCAACGCCTTTACAAGGACGCTCGAGCCGCACACCAGCTATATGTCGCCGAGCACGTCCGAGAACTTCGACATCAGTATGCGGCTGAAGCTTGAGGGCATCGGTGCGGTGCTCAGCGGCGACAGCGAGTATACGGTCATACAGCGCACTATTCCGGGGGGGCCGGCACGGCAGTCCGGCCAGATCCACAGTGGCGATAAGATCATCGGTGTTGCTCAGGGGCTGGATGGGGACATGGATGATGTCGTCGGCTGGCGACTGCAGGATGTGGTCGACAAGATTCGCGGTCCCAAGGGCTCGGTGGTGCGATTGATGATCATGCCTAAGTCTGAGGGCTCGGGCGGTCGTACGCGCGAGGTCCGTCTGGTGCGCAATGAGATCCAGCTCGAAGACCAGGCTGCGAAGTCCTACATCATTGACGCGAAGGGCGCTGAATCCGCCCGCATCGGCGTGATCGAAGTGCCGGCCTTCTATCGAGACTTCCGCGCCGAGTCCGAGGGCAACCGCAACTTCACCAGTACGACACGCGATGTGCGCAAGCTCATTCGAGAGCTTGCCGCGGAAGGCATCGACGGGTTGATCGTCGACCTGCGCGGCAACGGCGGCGGATCGCTGACCGAGGCGACGACGCTCACCGGTCTGTTCATCGATAAGGGACCGGTGGTGCAGGTGAAAGACGCCTTGGGTAAGGTCGAAGTCGAGGTCGACCCCGATCCCGGGGTCGTCTACACGGGGCCACTGGCGGTCTTGGTTGATCGCAACAGTGCGTCGGCATCAGAGATCTTCGCTGGCGCCGTTCAGGATTACGGTCGCGGCATCATCATCGGCGAGCCGACCTTTGGCAAGGGCACGGTGCAAACGCTAATCGACCTAGACCGCTACGTGCCCGGAGAAGACGCCGAACTGGGCCGGCTGCGTCTCACCATGGCGGAATTCTTCCGCGTCAGCGGCGGCAGCACGCAGCTACGCGGCGTTGAGCCGGATATTCGCTTCGAGTTCGGCCTCGATATCGACGATCATGGCGAGCGTTCGCTGGAGAACGCGCTGCCTTGGCACCAGATTCGTCCGGCAAACTACGCCAAGCTCAAGACCGGCGATCTCGACTGGCTCAGGCAGCGATCCGCCGATCGAATCGCAAAGGATGACGGCTTTCGCATGCTCGTCTCTCGCGGGCAGTTGCTGAGCGAAATCAGTAAGCAGGACGTCGTGTCACTGCGCGAGAGTGAGCGACGCATCGAATCGGATCATCGGGATAAGATCCTCAAGAAGGAGCGTGATGGCTTCCTCCGCGCCCGAGGTGTCGAACCGGTGGATGAAGACGCCGACAATGTCGACGAGGATGCGCTTGAGGCGCAACAGGAGATCATTGATCGCATCCAGACCGAAGAGGCAGCCCGTATCCTCGCTGACTTGATTAGCGAGACCAAGGGAGATCAACGCCCGCGTTCCGCGATGCGCGACTGATGCATGCTCTTCCGTCGCGAACCCTTGCTGCCTTCGCCGATCAGGCCTCGCGGGCGATCCTGGCTAAACACCTGCTCGGACTCGAGAAAGAGGCGCTGCGCGTCTCCAATACCGGCCTGGTGGCGAATACGTCGCACCCGCAAGCGCTGGGTTCGGCGCTGACACATCCGCAAATCACGACCGATTTCTCCGAGGCACTCATTGAACTGGTGACGCCAGCGTTGCCGACGCCAGAAGAAGTACTGGACCTGCTGCGCGATCTGCATCTATTCGTCTATCGGCATATTGGTGAGGAGCGGCTTTGGGCGACCAGCATGCCCTGTATGCTCGGCGGTGGCGGTGGCAGTATCCCGCTCGCGCGCTATGGCAGTTCCAATGCGGCCACCATGAAGACGGTCTACCGGCGTGGGCTCGGCAACCGCTATGGCCGCGTGATGCAGATTATCGCCGGGGTGCATTTCAACTTTTCGGTGGCCGACGCCTTTTGGCCGGTACTTCAGCAAGCGCAAAATAGCAATACCTCCGTCGACGATTTCCGCTCCTGGGCCTACATGGGCATGGTACGCAACTTACAGCGGCTTGGCTGGATCATCCCCTATCTGTTCGGTGCATCGCCCGCCGTGTGCAAGAGCTTCGTGCAGGACGCCACCACGAATCTGCAATCCTTCGACGACAAAACCCTGTTTTACCCCTATGCGACGTCGCTGCGCATGGGAGACATCGGCTATCAAAACCGCCAAGAAGAAGGGACGGGTATGAAGGCGAGTTATGATAGCCTCGACGCCTACACCCGCAGCCTCACCTGGGCCATCCAGACACCCTGTCCGCAGTACGAGAACATCGGCGTTAAGGTCAATGGTCGCTGGGAACAACTCAACGACCATGTCCTGCAAATCGAGAACGAATACTACAGCAGCGTGCGGCCTAAGCAGCTCACCGAGTGGATGGAGCGGCCCACGCTAGCCCTGCGCCGTCGTGGGGTGCGCTACGTTGAACTGCGCTCATTGGATGTCAACGCCTACCATCCGCTCGGCGTCGATGAACAGCAGATGCGCTTCCTCGCCTGCTTTATGCTCTTCAGCCTGCTCACCGAGAGTCCGCGTATCGATGCCAGCGAGCGCCGTGCCATTGATGCCAATCAGGTGCATGCCGCGCATCGCGGGCGGGAGCCCGGTCTGATGTTGGTGCGGCAACAGGCGCAGGTCCCGCTGCGGGTCTGGGCCTCTGATCTGCTGGAGGCGATGCGGCCTCTTGCTGAGCTGCTGGATGACGGTGCCGGCGGTGCGCATTGCCAGGCGCTGGATGCGCAAGTGCACAAGGTCGCTGATCCGGATGCGACCCCGTCCGCGCAGATGCTCGCCGAGATGCGCGAGCGTGGCGAGGGATTCGCCGCCTTCGCGCGTCGGCTCGCTGAGCACCACCGCGATTACTTCCGTGGGCTGGAACTCGACCCGGAGCGCGAGGACTGGTTTAAACGTTTGGCGGAGCAGTCGCGCAATCGGCAACGCGCCATCGAGACCGCCGACGACATCGACTTCGACGAGTTTCTACGCCGCTACTTTGCGCAAACCCAGTCGCAGCCGGTTGCCTTGTCTCCGCTGCCGGAGTAATGGGTCGCTGCGGAAGATGGGGGATTTGGCCCAGACCGCCAAGAATCTGCACTCGTGGCTTGAGCCTAGCGTACCAGGCTTGGCTTGCGGGACATCTTGCGACAAGCGCTAGAACAGACCTCCCAGGTCCGGATTTTCCTCCCACCTAAGCGCTTGAATCTCCGTCTATCCCGACGTTCTTTGGACATTTGCGCCGACGGGGAAAAGTTCACTTATTGGACAATCACAGCAATAACAAAGAGGCTTAATTAACAATAACTATTTAAAAATAGAAGAAAGCCTGGGATCATCGGGTCAG
>JGI12210J13797_10867285_pt1 | contig 27353 bp, 24 predicted proteins | sample ElkSlonscriptome_3_FD_13797 | JGI IMG/M metagenome (IMG submission 13797) | reverse complement strand
GAGTAGTGGTGATGAATTCCACTTGCAAACCAGATGCGCTTCAAATACGTCTCGAATGCATTCCAATCGTCACTCGACTTATCGCCTTCGTAATTTCTGTAAATGTCCTCAAGTGTTCTTCGAATGGTCAGATTATGACGGTAATTCTGATCGTACATCATATCTCTACCTGCCATTCCGGCTTGAGTTAAATAATAGGTCAATTCTTTCTGCTGCAAAGTGAGCTCATCCCAAGCGGGAATCTGATAACGGAGAATCTTGATATCGGCGAATTGCTCCGTCATGGTTTTGAAATCATCTTCGCTTTTAGCGGAAGCGTTTTCAGAAGTATTACCCGAATGATTATCAACATCTTCACTTTGACAAGAAGTAATAATGCCTGTGACAAAAAATGCAAAAATCAGGTGTAAAAGAATGGTTTTCATGATTTGATTTTTTAAAGGAATGCAAATATAAAATTTCCGCGTTTCCACTGTGGGAACTTTTGCACGACACATTCATTTTTCGGTGTAAATATCGACTCTGACAAGCACCTGATGTTATGAAAACTCCACCATCTTTATTTCATGACCACACTGATTTATAACACCGTATTTTTTAACTAGAATAAAAAAGAGTTCAGCCGTGTAATTTCGATTAAAGCCGATGCACCATCAACCCTAACAGTTTGGTTTTGGCCATTAGCCGGTCTCAAGGATTTACGGCTCACATGCTGCTCACATTGAATTGGCAACTCAAGTAGGACGCGATAGTTGGGCTTTTCTTTACATGCGGAATCTTAGATCTTGAACGGTAGCCAAAGAAACGCGCAAAAATGAAATGCATGAACGATTTTTTCTCTCGACTTTTGAAGATCTGCAAGCACCCAATAAATTCTTCGACGAAGTCCTTAAATCAGTGAAAATTATGTACATTTATGTCAACCAGAACTTAGTCAAATGGACAAAACAAATTTTATTAATCGATGGAGAGCAACAGCCGATGATCTTCGTGTACAATTACATTTGGGCTCCGAGGAGTTAAGTAAGAAATTCGAAGAGCAGAAAAAAGAAATTCTCGACTGGTCAAAAGAAACCAGAACATCTCTGAAAAGTGAAGCGTCTATTGCATCAACCGAAATGCGCACTAAGCTCGAGGAGCTTGAAGTTCAAGCGTCACTTGGCAAAGCCGAGAGCAAAGAGGCGATCCAAGAGCAGCGAAAAAAACTCACCTCATTGATTCGGGAGGCGAACGAAGCTTCCATTAAATTAATGGGGGATTCAAAGAAAAAAGTTCGTCAGATTGCCGCAAAAGCTGATTCAAATTTTGATGAGTGGCATACCCGTTTCGACCTTTTGCGACTACAACTTTCTCTTGGGGCGGCCGATGCTTCTGATGAGTGGAAAGAAAAGAAAGAAGATTTGAATAAATCCATTCGTAACTTGGAGTCAAAACTTGGAGAGATGAGTCAGGAAACGGAAGAAGGTTGGACGAACTTCAAAGGAGAAATCTCTGAGGCTTGGACGCATGTCAAGAAAGCCTTTTCAAAGACTAATTAGAGCAAACTCTTCTGTAAATCTCCTAAAAAGAAGGATTGATTCAAACTCTGCTCTATCAGACACGTAATTTTTGAAGAATTCTTTTTCTCCAAAGCTGAAGCTGTAATCGCCTTGTTTAATGGGGGCATGAATAGTGAAACACCTGAGGAATATCGTGAAAAATTCAACCAAGTTGTAACTAATCGGAAAAGTACTGTTGATATAGAAATACATTTAAGTGTAACAAAAAAGTAAAACCAGCGTTTCGCACGAGGAACTACCAAGAAATGAGCGAAAACTCCGACATCCGAAGAAAAGATCAATCTCTGCAAATAAAGTGCATTGATGTTTTAAGATCAGCCAGAAATATACTTCTTCAAAAAAAGGATGAGTTTGACGAGCTAAAGCGGTCTGTCGAGAAATTAGAGGATGCATTATTTTCGGCTGACAATAAAAAGCCCGGATTGCTACTGGAGTGCTACTTAGACTTGGTCTTTGTCATGAAAGAAATGGAAAAAAGTACCTCAACACTCAACGCTCCCAAACGTCCGATAGCTTTACAAATCGCTACGGCGAACAGCGTTTTACCGATTCATCTCGAATGGAACTATCACGATCCAAACTCACTCTTCTTAATTGAGTACGCAAATTTTGAGGAGGCAAATAAGCCCGCGTGGAGAGCCTTCAGTGAAACTCGCTCCATGTCATTTACGGTAAGAGGTCTGGAAAAAGGGCAAGCATATTGGTTCCGTATCTCAGCTATGGCCGATGTCGTCTGAAAAGGCAGAATAATTTAAATTAAGTTTTCAACTAATTAATTAGTTCATCTACCCCTTCTCTATTATATTCGGGGTATGAAGCCAGCACTCACTTTTTTTTCATTCCTCCTTTTCGTCCTATCAACCTTTGCTCAGGAAGACAGTTCCGACTTTTATCGACAGTTCAGTTCTGCCATGGAAAACGGGCAAATCCAAACCGCAATAAGTATTGGTGAAAAATGGAAGCTGCGTGAAAGTGAGAATATCAACGCCTATTATTTGACCGCAAAAGCCTTGGTGAAAAAAGGGCGAAAAAAAGAAGCGATCGAAAATTTAAACGAAGCGCTGAAGATAGACAGTACTCATGTCCCCTCCTTATTGGCATCGGCAGAACTTTTAAAAGCTTCCAACGGGCATGCTCTGGAAATATATGAAGAGCTGATCATCATCAATCCCACCAATGCCTACTTCTACCGAGAAGCTGCCGAAAGTGCTGTTGAAACATGGAAATTGGACAAAGCGTTAGCCTACTATTCTTTGGCTTACCAAAATGACAGTCTTGATATTATCACCGTTACTGGATTTGCCAAGCTACTGCTAGACTTAAGGCAGTATAACGATGCCGACAGTCTCTTAAATCGTGCTCTGGAGCTAGACCCATCAAATCGATTTAGCAGACTCACCAAAGCCAAACTCGCCTTTGATTCGGAGAATTGGGAAGAAGCAATAAGCTGGCTCGAGCCTTTAATGGTCGAAAACCCTCCACTGATGGCCATGCGCTACACCGGAATATCGCTCTACCACTTGGCGAGGTATCAAGAAGCCATAGACATCCTTCGAGCGCTATCGAACACCGTTAATGAATTGGACTACCCGCATTATTACATGGGTTTGTGTATGGAGAAAATGGGGCAGATTGAAATGGCTAGAGTTCAATATGGTCAGGCTTTAAACAAGGCTCTCTCGGGCAATCTTGGCACTTATTATGAAAGGATTGGACTTATGCAGCAAGCGAATGGCGAGCACAAAAAAGCCATAGAGTCCTTTCGAATGGCGAAGCATTTTTCAATGAAAAATATGCTGAATTTTCATTTGGCAAAAAGTTATGATGCGTACTACCAAGACTCGAAAGCGGCTATTGACATGTTTGAGACATTTATAGCTCAAGAAGATACAATCACAAGTCCGGAAAAGACTTATGCTGAAAGCCGGGTAGATCAATTAGAAAAAGATCGCCACTTCAAAGTTGAGTAATGAACCATCTGCTTTATTGCCTGTTCTATTTGTATGAAACACGAGACCATAGCAGTTGGAGGAGTTTCAGTGATTCTGCTCTTGTATACCATGTTCGCCAGCACGGGAATCCTATTGAATTGGGTTGCTCTCATATTTGCAGCATCACCCGTTCTAATCATTTGGATGGTGTGGGTAGTGCTGAAATACGGCGAATATGACGGAGAGGAATTGGAAGATGAGCAAGAGTTCGGTTATACAGACAGGCCTGAGCTAGGAAAACAAGAAGCTTAAATCCATCAACGGGCAGCTTTCTTCAAGCTGCTTTTTTTATTTTCGCCCAACATGAAAAATGAAACTCAATACGACGTGATAATCGTCGGTGCAGGAGTAGCGGGTTTAGTGGCCGCCAAAAAATGTGAAGGGTCCGGTCTTTCCACCCTCTTGATTGATGCCGACGACAAATTGGGGGGAAGAGTACAAACAGACAAGATAGAAGGATTCACTCTGGAAAGAGGTTTTCAAGTCATCATAGATACGTACGAAAAAGCGAAAGAGATACTGGACTTTGAAGCATTAAGCCTGCAAAAGTTTGAACCGGGAGCGAAAATTTACGACGAAAAGGGAAGTTTTTCTATTGCTGATCCTCTTCGAAAGGCCAGTGCACTTCCAAGTACGCTACTTTCAAGAGTAGGTTCATTTTCTGACAAATTGAAGATGCTCAGTCTTTCGAGAAAGTTACAATCAAACTCGCTGACCGAAGTTTTCCAAGGAAAGCGGCAAACCACCCTCGACTATTTAAGAGAATTCGGGTTTTCTGAAAAAATCATCCACAACTTTTTCAAACCATTCTTTGGAGGGATTTTTCTCGAAAGAAACCTTTCGACTGATGCAGCCATGTTTCGGTTTGTTTTCAGAAATTTTTCCAAAGGCAACGCGTGCCTTCCTGCAAAAGGCATGGGGGAAATTCCGAACCAGCTGAGAGATTACTTGCACAAGACCGAAATCAAACTAAAAGCGAAAATTGCCAAAGTCAACCACGAGCCTTCTGTTGAATTTGACGATGGGTCTACCCTTAGCGCACGTAAAATTATCATTGCCTGCAACCCCGCCCCCCTTCTCTCCCAGATAGATCATCCAATAGTGTGGAATCACACGACAACCATGTATTTCAGTGGGGAAAAAAGTCTACCATCCATGAATCGCACCATTGGGTTGGATGCAAGGATTGAGAGCTCAATCAATAATTTTGCTCGCCACGACGAAGTAGTTCCTCAGTCAGCACCCTCCGATCGGTCGCTATGGTCTGTAACGGTCCGTGGCGCTCAAAAACCGAAAGAGGTGCAGCGTGATTTGGCCGACTTGCTTAAGATACTTCCGAAAGAGCTGCAATTTTTAAAGCAATACAACATTCCCTATGCTCTGCCTCGGGTTGAATCTCCGGCACTTACTTTGCCACCCGAACAGAGTATGGTAACCGAACACATTCATTTAGCAGGCGATTATCTGACCAATGCATCCATCGATGGAGCTATGCGTTCAGGAGAAATTGCAGCAATGGCTGTGACTGAGACACTGGATTTGCTTCGATAGATCCATGCAATTCTTTCTTAACTTTAACGTACTAAACCACCTAACCTAAAAAATGAAAACCTTATTCTCTTTAGTTTTTTTCACAGCGTTCATTGCTTGTCAAGCACAAGTTGAAATCCGACCTTATCTCGGAGCAAATTTCAGTAATGTCAGTAAAACTCCGGATGGCACCTCCACAAAAGCCAAGCTAGGCGGACAGATCGGAGCAAGTATGATGATCGGAAACAGGTTTCACTTAAATCCCGGGATCGCTTATTTTAGCAGATCCACGGAATTCAGCTCGTCCGGTGATTTGAATACCGACCAAACAGTGGAAGGAGTGATTATTCCTATTCTGGTTGGTTACCGCTTTGTAGATCCAACCACTGAACCCTTCTTAAACTTTCGCCTTTTTGCCGGGCCTTCGCTCATGTTTCTAACGACTAGAAAATACGATAACGGTGAATTTAACGATGTTGTAGATTGGAATGATAGTCAATGGGGAGCCCAGGTTGGGGCGGGTCTGGACGTTTCTATATTTTTCGTCGATTTCACTTACGAGTTTGGATTGACCAATACAAATGATGGAATCAAAGAAGATCAAGGTTTTGTCGGAAGTTTTGGAGATATTAAACAAAATACCTTTATGGTCAATGCCGGAGTAAGATTGAGCTTTTCCAGGTAGGTTCATAAATTTCCCAATACACAAGACTTCACGAGTAGCTCGCTCTGTAATCGCCGATTATACATAAGCGGTTAGAGCATAGGATGAGTAACACTATTCGTGGCGGAATTTTTGCGTTCTTTGTCCCCAAAATTAATAGACAATGAAATTAACAACAGCTATTATTGGTGTGGCATTGATTGCTCCATCGATCGTTCTCGCCCAAAAGGTGGACATGAAATTGAACCTCGAAAAGGGAAAAAAATACACCCAAAAGACCGATGTGGAAAATACCACAAAGCAGACTATGATGGGGCAAGTGATGGAGATCAATACAACGGCTTCTTCGACTACTTATATGGAATTGAGCGAGGATAACGGCAGCACGGATACTTACAAAATCTGGTACGGTGATGTAGGCATGTCTATGTCTGGAATGGGACAATCCCAGACTTTCACTTCTGACACCTCTTCGCTTGAAACAGTAGACCCGATGTCAAAGGTGTTGGCCGGTTTGACAGAAAAGAAATTCGACGCCAAAATCACCGAGAAAGGAATGGTGGAAGAAGTGATGGGACTCGAAGAATTGGTAAAAACCGCAACTACAGGAATGGCAGGAGGTCCCGCAATGGCTCAACAAATAGCAAGTAGTTTTGGTGACGATGGTCTTGCTAAGAACTTGGAATTAACGACCGATATTTTTCCTGAAAAATCGGTTAAAGTCGGTAACTCTTGGACAAAAGAACAGTTCACTTCTACCGGTTTACCAATTGTTGCAGCAACAACATATACATTAGAGTCGGTGGAAAACGGTACTGCTATTGTCAATGTAGTCTCACAACTTTCAACTGATCCCAATAATGCAAGCACGGAAATGCAGGGAATGCAAGCCACTCAATACTACGAAGGCGAACGAAAGGGTTCTTTAAACATCGATGTAGCATCGGGTTGGGTTACCTCGGGCACGCTCAAAGACGATATCGTCGGAAGCATTACTATAGCCCCTAATGCGCAAGTACCGGATGGCATGACCATTCCAATTGAAATGACCAATACCATCACCATCTCGAACTAAGATATTTATGCGTATCCGCATCAGCGGAAAAGTTCTGTTTGCATTCGTTCTGTTTTGTCTCGGCTCACTTCAGGTGAAAGGACAGATCATGAACATCGAAAAGTTCAGACTTGATAGTTTAAGCCGGGAAGATCCTTTCCGGCTTAAACTTGAAGCAAACTTTGACCTCTACAATCGGAGTGCAACGGCTGAAGAGCGCGCCGAGTTTCTCGCGCTCGGTTCCGAAATCAGTTCCATTTACGCCCCGGGCAGGCATTTCTACATGCTATTGGGCGAGGTGTCTTACGTGGAGAATAACTCCAGTAAGATTCTAAACAACGGCAACGTGCACGCTCGAAGTACTTTCAACTTTCGCACGCGGTTTAGCCCCGAGCTATTCGCGCAAGCTCAGTACGATGACTTTCGTGGATTGAACGACCGAATATTGGCAGGTGGAGCGCTAAGATGGAATGCCATCCGAAAAGACAATTTCATGCTCACCGTGGGATCAGGCCCCATGTACGAATTCGAACGCTGGCTATCGCCCTTTGACAGAGAAGAAGTAGAAGCACGATTTTTGAAACTCAGTTCCAATGTTATCGTGCGCTGGTCAATCGGAGAACACGTAGACATGAATACCATAGTATACTACCAGGTAGGATACGACGATGAAATTGATGCCACACGAAATCGATTTACCAACAGTACGAACCTCAACTTTCAGATCAATGAGAAAATTTCGTTCAAAACTGGTGTGCGGCTCGCATACGAAGATCGTCCCATTGTACCCATCACCAAATTTATCTATTCCATCGAAAATGGAATCAGCTTAAACTTCTAGTCTTTCGCTACCTCTATCCTATTGCGTAAATTTGCGGCCTCATGAGCGACAAAATTTTTCATTTCAGAATTCTTATTGATCAATCCGAAGAGGTTTTTCGCGACATCGAAATCAAGGGGTCTGACTCTTTTGAAGACTTTCATCGGGCTATTGTCGAGGCTTTCCAGTTTTCGGGAGATGAGATTGCTTCTTTCTACATGAGCAATGAAGACTGGGATAAAGGCGAGGAAATCACCCAAATGGACATGGGTGGAGCGGGAGATGAAGGCATAAAGATGATGAAGGAGACCAATCTCGATGAGATGGTTTTTGAGAGCGGCCAAAAGTTGCTTTACCTGTACGATTTCATGCGCATGTGGATTTTCTTCGTGGAGCTGGTGAGCATTTCACAACCCGATACAGATCAAACATACCCCGCGGTAGTTCTCACCGTAGGAGACGCACCCGACGAAAGCAGCAAGGAATTGGTCGACTCTTTTCAAATAGACTTCGACGGCGACTTTGACGACGATTCAGAAGAGGAAGAAGGCTTCGAAAATATAGATGACTACGACGAACTCATCTAAACCCAAAATACCCGTGATCTGCGGGCCTACCGCCGCGGGAAAAACGTCGGTTGGAATAGCGCTAGGCCAAGCCTTAAACGGCGAAGTGATTTCTGCCGATTCCAGACAGTTTTATACCGAAATGTCTATCGGGACGGCTAAGCCAACCACGGCCGAAATGCAGAGAATCCCCCATCACTTTATCGATCATTGCAGCATCGACAGCCCAATCACCGCGGGAGAATTCGAAAGGCAAGGAGAACAAAGAGTTCAGGAGATTTTAAGTCGCAAAAAACTGCCCGTTGTGGTGGGCGGCTCGGGACTCTTCATCCGATCGCTGATGGAGGGCTTGGACGATTTGCCCTCGAACGGAAACTTGAGACAAGAACTTATTGCTCAATACGAGAATGAGGGGCTTCCGTCACTTTTGGATAGACTGGCCAAGTCTGATCCCGATGCAAAAAAGAGCATTGACCACAAAAACCAAGTTCGCGTAATGCGGGCCATCGAATTGGTGGAGCTGAGCGGAAAGCCTCTGGCAGCAGTCCGAAATCAAATAAAAACAGAAAAAGCTTTCGAACCCATTTGGATCGGCATCACTCCCGAGAGGGAGGTACTGTATGAGCGAATTGACCAACGCGTGGATCAAATGATGGAAGCGGGGCTGGAAGCAGAAGTCCGATCGCTGGAGAGACACAGAGATACCGATGCATTGAAAACGGTAGGCTACAAAGAGCTCTTTTCTTTTTTCGATGGAGCTTATGATCTAAATGAAGCGATAAGGCTCATCAAACGAAATAGTCGACATTACGCAAAGCGGCAGCTGACGTGGTTCCGAAAGATCGACGGCATAAAGTGGTTTGAACCCGAACAAGTCGATGAAGTAAAGGAGTACGTCAATAGTCAAATCGTATAGGAAAAGTGAAAAAGTGTATGCCTTATTTTTCTTAGTTCGACCAAGCGATCTCTTGATCAGTCGCAACGAGTTTCTTCTTTAATGCACACTTATATAAGATACGGTCAGTTCATCTCAGGTTGGCGGCCTTATTTATTTCTCATAGAAAACAAGCATAAACGAAGCGTAACCGCACCCATGTTTGAGCTCAGGTATCGGAAGCTCGGCTTCCGCCTATGCCGTTTGCGAGTTTGGGTAAGGTAGCGCAGTGTTGCGTAGTTTTTGCAGAGAAATAAATTCAGCCTTGACTTTTTTCTCCCTTTTTGTGTCAAGACAAAAAGGGATTTAAGGTGATCATTTGATTTTCAAGAACGATGTGATAAAGATTGAGAATTTCCCATAAAGATCTATACATCTGATTATCAATATTACAGATCATGAAAAGAAGTTGAAAACTTCACACTTTTTAGCCATTTGTCGCTATGAGAAGCACTTGAAAGGCCTTAATTTTACCTATTGTACCTAAAGTAAATTCAACATGGAAGGCATAAGTCACAATCGAATGGAGTTAATCGCTGAGATGCTCGAGAAGAATCCAAACGATACTTTTCTGAACTACGCAGCTGCCTTGGAATACAAGAAAGAAGGCAAGACGGCTAAGGCCATTTCTTTTTTCCGAAAAATCATCGACAACGATCCCGACTATCTTCCTACTTACTATCAATTGGGTAAACTGCTCGAAGAAAAAAACAAGACCGCCGAGGCGGTTGTCTTTTACAAAAAAGGAAGAGAACTCGCCAAAGTGAAAAACGATATCAAGACACTCGGAGAGTTATCTGAGGCGCTTTTGATATTGGACGAAGATGATGGGGAAGCTTGGTAAATAATGGCCGCGAATACAAAGAAATATTTTAAGGGATGGTTCTACCATCCCTATTTTTATGCTTAAAAAGTTAATCCAATTTAAACTTTACTAATGAATCAAGCCGAGTCAAAATATGAAAAGATCGATCCTAGTCCCATTGGCAGCCCTAGTCGCGGCCTGCACCACCGAAACTCCTATGAAAGAGAAAGTAGCAATAGCTTATCCTAAAACGAAGAAAGTTGATACAACCGATGTGTATTTTGGAACAAAGGTAGCTGATCCATATCGCTGGCTGGAAAACGACACCGCCGCCGATACTGAAGCTTGGGTAAAAGCCCAAAATAAAGTGACTCAATCTTACCTCGAAAAGATTCCCTACCGACAACAAATAGAAGATCGACTGACCGAGCTGATCAATTACCCGAGGCTCTCTTCGCCCTTCCGAGCGGGTGATTATTACTTCTTCTACAAGAACGACGGACTCCAAAACCAGTCCGTGATTTATTACCAAAAAGGAAAGGAAGGAGAACTTCAGGTGTTCATCAATCCAAATACTTTGTCAGAAGATGGGACGATCAGCGTGAATCTTCTCGGAGCTTCAGCGGACAATAAATTTATGGCCTACACCAAATCAGAAAGCGGATCGGATTGGAGCAAGATTTACATCCGCGAAATCGCGACAAATACCGATTTGGAAGACGAGCTCGAATGGGTGAAGTTTTCGGGAGCGGGTTGGTTCAAAGATGGGTTCTACTATAGCCGCTACCCTGAACCAGAGCCGGGAACGGAACTGAGCGCCGACAATAAACACCACAGCATTTACTACCACAAAATCGGCACTCCACAGAGCGAAGACGAATTGTTCTACCGCGATGATGCAAATCCCGATTTGTATCACTGGTGCAGCGTTACGGAAGATGATAAATACCTCACTATGTATGCGGCTTCCGGTACCGACGGTTTTGAACTCTTTTTCAAAAATTTAGAAACGGATGGCGAGCTCACCAAAATAAGAGAAGGCTTTGCCAACAAAACAACGATTATCGATCATAACAATGGAAAATTCATTGCCCTGACGGATATCGATGCGCCAAACTACCGCGTGGTGTCCATCGATACGAAGAATTTCGCATTGGAGAATTGGCAGGATATCGTTCCCGAGCGAGAAGAGACGTTGGTTAACGTAAGTACCGCAGGAGGCTATCTCTTTCTTGAATACCTAAAGAGCGCCACTTCTCAAGTTTTTCAAATGGACTATGCGGGAAAGACGATTCGCGAAATTGAATTCCCTGCGCCGGGTTCGGCTTCGGGTTTTTCCGGGAAAAAAGAAGATGGAAACGTGTTTTATTCGTTTTCATCGTTCACCTACCCTTCTACTATTTTTGAGCTCGACCTCGCAACCGGAGAATCCACACTGTTCAATAAGCCCGATTTGAAGTTCAATCCCGAAGATTACGTATCGAAGCAAGTCAGGTTTAAAAGCAAGGATGGAACAGAGGTTCCTTTGTTTATCGTTCATAAAAAGGGAATAGAAATGAATGGTAGCAATCCCACATTGCTCTATGGCTATGGCGGGTTTAACATTAGCCTCAGCCCTACCTTTAGCGTTTCCAATATTTTCTTTTTGGAGAATGGTGGCATTTACGTACTGGCAAATCTTCGCGGTGGCGGTGAGTTTGGCGAGGAATGGCACAAGCAAGGGATGAAATTGGACAAGCAAAACGTCTTTGACGATTTCATAGGAGCGGCAGAATACTTGATTGCAGAAAACTATACTTCATCAGAAAAATTAGCCATCAGAGGTGGGTCGAACGGTGGACTCTTGGTTGGAGCAGCCATGACTCAGCGACCGGAATTGTTTGCAGTCGCCCTTCCTGCCGTTGGTGTTATGGACATGTTGCGTTTCCAAAAGTTTACCGTGGGAAAGGGATGGATTCCCGAGTACGGATCGGCTGAGGCGTCCAAAGAAGAATTCGATGCACTTTACGCTTATTCGCCGTTGCACAATTTGAAAGAAGGAACGGCTTACCCTTCTACCTTGGTTACCACCGGCGATCACGACGACCGAGTGGTACCTGCGCACTCGTTCAAGTTCGCTGCGACGCTGCAAGAAGCTCATTCAGGAACTAACCCGGTATTTATCCGAGTGGAAACCGACGGAGGTCACGGAGCGGGAAAGCCAATGGCCAAGATAATCGAAGAACAAGCCGATATTTGGGCCTTTACGCTTTATGAAATGGGGATTACTGAATTAGGCGAGACCTCTCCTGTGGAAAAATGAAAACAGCCATCAAACGCTTCGGTGGAATACTTCTTCTGGGAATCGCCCTGATCCTAAGGCTGATCTTCGCCTTATCTCCCGACGCATTTGAACTGGTTTATTTCCAAGGGGTTTTCCCCACAATAAGAAAAATACAATACCCCATTGGATCGGCACTGCCCTTCTCGGGATATTATCTCTTGATCTTGATCGCCATCGCTTGGCTCACTTGGCGAGTGCCAAAATCCAAGATCCAAAGGAAGTGGCTTTCTTTCGGCCGTAGGTTGCTGAATTTCTGTAGTGTTCTAATCGCTCTATTTCTGATTTTGTGGGGCTACAACTACGTTGGCCCTAGCCTGTCTGAGCGAATGTCATTGGCTGAAACCAACGATCAATACGACGTGGCCAAACTCTACCTCTACGTCATGAACGAGGCCGCCGAAAAGCGAGAACGAATCGAACTACCGATGGATACGACTTCCGTCGAAGATTTGGAAGATGAGATTGATATCCAACAGCTAAATACGGCAGTAAAAGGTGTTTTATCCGAGCTCAGCTACCCAACCGACACGGACGTCGCACTAAGGCAAGTAAAGCCCTCAGGCGCTTTGAGACGCGTTGGAATAAGAGGAATTTACAATCCCTTCACGGGTGAAGCCAATGTAGAATCGGATGCGGGTCATTTGACGGGCACCTTCACGGCCGCTCACGAGATGGCGCACGCATACGGCATCACCAGCGAGGGGGAAGCCAATTTGGTGGCCTACATGGCTTTGATCCATTCGGGAAATCCCATTTGGGAATACTCTGCTGCCTACTCACTTTGGAGGTACACTGCAGGTGAAGTCAATCAAAAACTGGAAGAAGCAGATAGAGCAATTTTGGCGAAAGCGATACCCATCGAACTGCAAATAGATCGCCTGGCCATCTGGCGCAGAAAAAACAACGCTCCCCCATATTTCCCCGAACTATCGGAAGCGGTGAACGACAGCTACCTGAAGATTCAAGGAGTGGAAGGTGGCACGGACGACTATAATTCTTTCGTGGCTTTGTATTTACGCTACGCCAATCCCGTTATGGATTAATGATCAGGCGTTCATTTTTAGTAATGACTTTTCCATCAATGCCAACTGCTCGCACAATGGCCGTATAAAACTCATTGTCCAACTCTATAGCTGAGCCTTCGCATTTCCAAGCTTCATTGATATTCGACGTTTGGAAAACCACCTTACCTTTTGAGTTGACTATTGTCATACTAAAGGACTCGATTCCCGAACCTCTCACCATGTAGCTATCATTCACTCCATCTCCGTTAGGTGTAAATGAATTTGGCACAAAGAGCTCAGACCCCGCCTTCACTTCTATTTTTTTTGGAACGGATCGCTCAGTGCCATCAGCATACTTTGCCATAGCGTAAACGGTAAATGACTGAGGTTCGTCGATACTCAACGTTAAAGTCTCCCCTTCAAAAAGACCGAAAGAAGCTGCATCCCAACTATACTCAGCGGCATTCCCATTGGCTACTAGCCTTATATCACACGGTGTATAACAGACGCTTATGCCTTCTATAGACAGTTTTGATTCAACCACTGCAGTTGGAGGAGTAATATTTTCTTGATTTAATTCAGGCTCCGAGGCGTCCTTTTGGTCAATTAATACTTGCAAAGGCTCAGCAGTCTCTACTCGAATAGGCGGAGTGGAATTTAAATTTACTTCCGTTTCTGTGTTCAAGCCGTTTGAAGGAGAAGCCTCTATCATAAACTCTTCCTCCTTCGATCGATCATCAAAGGCGGTAATTTCAGTTTTTTCGGCGAGAGTGATTTGGACTTCTGTTTCAGCCGCGAGCGCTACGTCATCTGAAACAGATTCTTGTACAACGGCATTGGCTGACGGCTCGTTATCCAATCCTTTCTCAACGGAGGGATTTGCTCTCATTTCATTGGGCACCAAAACCTCTGAACTGTCATTGATCAAAGCCATACCAGCCAATAAAACGGTCGATATAACCACAACGGTCCAAGTCGGAAACTGGAAAGGTGGTGTATATGGTGTGGCGATTTGGGATTTAATCATCTCCCACGCGCCTGCAGGCGGAGTAGATTCTGCTTCTCGCAAAGTCTCACCTATTTGCTGTTCTAATAAATCCTTACTCACGGATAGGTTGTTTTATTTCGTTTGAAATCAATTTTCTCATGTACGCCTTTGCCTTACGATATTGGGTCTTTGAAGTGCTTTCGGTGATTCCGAGTTGCTCGGCAATTTCCTTGTGCGTATACTCCTCAACCGCGTAAAGGTTGAATACCGTTTTGTAGCCTTCGGGCATTTGGCCAATCAATTCTGTCAATTTATCTGCTGACAAAAGCGGATCGTCTTCCTCCATAGGCTGAGTTTCGGCTTCACTTTCTGCTTTCATGTCAACTTCAAAAAGAAAAATATTCTTTTGCTCTCGCTTAACCTTTCTGAGGTGATCCAAAGCGTTGTTTGCAATGGTCCTTCTAATCCAAGCACCTAACGGACCTTTTCCATCATACTTATCAAGTTTATTGAATACTTTGATAAATCCGTCTTGGAACATGTCCTGAGCCTCTTCATAGTCTCTCCCGTACCTCAGACAAAGAGCCATCATTTGACGTGAATGTTTTTCATAAAGCAAGGATTGCGCCTTGCTATTGCCATCCATACAAGCTTTGGCCAATTGTTGGTCATCCACTTCTTTTCTTTCTCTTTGCAATGATTGACTCATCAAAAATTAAATAGTTGTCTTGGACTTACCTCAATTTCGAGCATTATTCAAATTTAAATTGCGATAAGATTATCGGGAATATAAGAATTGCCGTAATTTTTAATTGCTAGAACCGGACAACTGTATGATATTGACAAAAAATGAGATCATGAAGAAAAGCCTTTTCGCCATTCTCTTTGCCTTTATATTCTGTGCCTGCGAGGAAAAGTCAGATAAGCTGGATGAAAAATACGCGCCTTACGAGCACTTTTATTTTCAACGCTCATTTCCGGATAGCACGGTAGCCCCTCAAGTGCTGCTCGAAAGCGTCGAAAAAGCCCGAAAGAAATATAACCTTAACAGATCCAAAGAAATTGATACAGAGTGGGTACAAGAGGGCCCGTTCAACATTGGAGGTAGAATCAATACCATTGCGGTACATCCCGATGACCCAAACACTTGGATAATAGGTACGGCGGGTGGCGGGGCATACCGCACGGAAGACGAAGGTCAAAATTGGGTAGCCATTACCGAAAGTCTCACGCATTTGCCGATTGGTCATATTGCCTTTGACCCAAATAACCCTGAAACCATCTACGTCGGCACCGGAGATGTAAATATCAGCGGGCAAGTCTACATAGGAAACGGGCTTTACCGCAGCACTGACGGCGGCGACACATGGCAAAACATTGGTCTGGAAGAAAGCAGAATCATTTCCAAAATCATTGTGAATCCCGAAAACTCTCAACAAATTTTCGCGGCGACCATGGGAGTTCCTTTTCAAGAGGGGCCCGACAGAGGCCTGTATAGAAGTAATGATGGGGGCGATACTTGGGAACAAGTTCTCTTTGTGAGCGAATCTGCAGGAGTGATTGACCTTGCCATGAATCCCGAAGACCCGGATGTACTCTATGCTGCGGGCTGGAATCGGATAAGGACCAACTTAGAAAGCATTGCCGAAGGTGACGATGCCATAATCTTCAAAACCACTGATGGAGGAGAATCATGGGAAGAACTCAACAACGGCTTGCCCGAAGGCCCGATGAGCAGAATAGGGTTGCATCTATGGGAGGGTGATCCCAACGTACTCTTCGCACTTTATGTAAATTCGGATTACCAGTTAGAAGGAATCTATAAAAGTCAAAATGGCGGTGGCAGCTTTGAAACGATCCCAACTTTCGATATTCCTGCAAATGCTTTGGGTGGATTTGGTTGGTACTTCGGAAAGCTCGGAGTAAGCCCCAATGACCAAAATCAGATTAGTGTTTTGGGTGTCGATCTTTACTCTACGTCCAATGGAGGTAATAATTGGCAAATGGCAGCACCACCTTGGTTTGAATACATCGTACACGCTGATAAGCACGACATGGTCTACCTCGGACCTGAAGATGCCCTCCTTGCCACAGACGGAGGGCTCTACCGAACAACGGACGGGGCCAACACATGGCAGGACGTAGACAACATTCCCAATACACAATTTTACAGAATCGCTACGAGCCCGCACGACCCCTATTGGATCTATGGCGGTGCTCAAGACAATGGAACATCCATTGGAGCGGGCGCCGATCCTACTGATGACTGGATAAGATTTTTTGGAGGAGATGGATTTCAACCAATCCCCGACCCTGTATTTGAGAACTTGACCTACATGACGACTCAAAACGGGAACTTCTATTGTTATGATGCTGATTTTGGCGAGTTATTCCTTCTGGACTCGGGGTATCCATCTGAAGAAAGAGTAAACTGGGACGCACCTCTCCGCATGGATCACGAAGAAAATACAACGCTCTATATGGCCCGAGAACGAGTCTATAAAATGGAAAATGCGCCGTTTGGTGAGTGGGAATCAATTTCCCCCGTACTGGTGGAAGATAGCGAAGACTTCTTCGAAAGAAGGAACGTCAGCACCATTTGGCAATCGGAGGTAAACGGTGATGTTCTTTATGCAGGCACATCGGACGGTAAGGCTTGGGTGACGCAAAACGGCGGTGACAGTTGGGACGATATTTCCAACGGTCTTCCCGGCTATTATGTGACCGATATTAAAGCTTCACCATTTGAAGAGTCCGATGTTCTGATCTCCGTTTCTGGATATCGAGATAATGATGAAACCCCTCACCTTTATTTGAGTTCAGACTACGGTCAAAACTGGATATCCGCATCCGGAAACCTAGAGGGAATGCCCGTCAACCACGTAGAAATCTACGATGAAACCACTTGGTTTATCGCTTCAGATAATGGAGTTTATATGACTGTTGATAACGGATTTACCTGGTATAGATCAGGAGCTAATTTCCCATTCGTTGTTGTAACTGATCTTGAAATTCAATCAGAAACAAACAGACTGATCGCAGGAACCTATGGCGTTTCTATTTTCTCCGCAGACATTGATGAATTGACAGGAGATGTGGTTTCGACGAGCAGCGCCGAGGAAGCAAATAACACCGGGCTCTACCCAAACCCCGCACAACAATTCATAAACATTCCTGAAGTACCTTTAGGATCGACATATTACATAATCGACCTCACCGGTAAAATAGTTCAGGAGGGTGTGCTAAGCGCACAACGCCTCAGCTTCAGCTTACCTTCGGGAATCTATGTAATCAACCTCGACAACAACGGCGAAATCTACCGTGATAAATTTATGGTAAACGATTTTTAAACGGCCTGATAATCAATCTTATATCTCGATTGTAGTTGAAAAAGTTGTAGGTCCAATTCACAAATACCACCACCCTGTTTCTAAACCCGACAAGCGACATTAAGTGGACGAACATCCAGATAAACCATGCTAAAAATCCTTGAGTCTTGAATTTCGGCAGATCGGCTACGGCCCTTGATCTGCCGATAGTTGCCATAGACCCAAGATCGGTATACTCAAACTCTTTCAGATTTTGCCCTTTCAGCGAACGGTTCAGATTTTTAGCCAGTAGACGACCCTGCTGAATAGCCGGCTGAGCTACTTGTGGATGGCCTTTCGGGAATTTTTCCGTTTCCATATAGGCAAGATCACCTATGGCATAGAGTCCATCCTTCCCTTCGACCTGATTAAATCGATTGACCCTGATTCGATTGCCACGCACCAAATCATCACCCGAAATACCTTGAGGCGGCTTGCATTGTACACCTGCCGCCCAAATCAAGGTCTGGGTGAGCATTGGCTTCCCTGAAGTGGTAATCGTTCTACCATCGTAGTCTTCCACTTTGGTATTTAACCAAATCTGAACTCCCAAGCCCTCCAAGAACTTCTGAGCCTTTTGAGAAGCCTCGTCGGACATAGGTGGCAGAACTTTACCCAACCCTTCGACCAAGTGAATACTCATCCGTCGAAAGTCAAGATCCGGGTAGTCTTTTGGAAGCACATGAGCTCTAAGCTCAGCAATCGCGCCCGCAAGCTCAACACCCGTAGGACCAGCTCCGACGATCACTACATTCATCAAGCTTTCTCGCTCTTTCAGGTCGTCCGTGAGCAGAGCTGCTTCAAAATTCTCCAAAAGTAAGGAGCGGATATTCAGCGCTTCCGGTACTGACTTCATACCCATACTCTTCGCTGCTATAGTCTCATTTCCAAAGAAATTCGTGACGGTTCCCGTGGCTAAGACTAAATAATCGTACTCCAAGTCACCTAAAGAAGTGTGAATTTCCTTTTGATCGGCATCAATCGACTTCACTTCGGCCAAACGAAAGAAAAAGTCATCTCGATTTTTAAAAATTTTTCTCAACGGGTACGCGATGCTGTCGGGCTCTAGACCTGCCGTTGCAACTTGGTAAAGTAAAGGCTGAAAAGTGTGGTAATTATGCTTGTCAATCAGAACGATCTGAAATTTCCCCTCCGGTAGGTTTTTGATGAGCTGAAGCCCTCCAAAACCTCCGCCAACTATTACGATTCTAGGAACTGAAGTATCTGATATATTCATCAATGAGTCGATTGATTAAGTGCGCCAGGGTGATAATCTTATACTTTAATCAAACCACCCTTTAATCTGATTATTAATTATTTGTGGATCGCATATATTTTATCAATATGCTCAAATCTCTCAGGTTATTTGGCAATTACATCCCTTAAAGCACCAAGATCTTTTTCCTCGTCGACGTCGGTAAGCGTAGGCAGCAGTGCGTAGCTCAACTTTAGCTTTTTCGTGTCCAAGATCGTATCCAAAAGTACGTCGGGAGTCGACCATTTTTTATCTCTGAAAAGGTGTGAATAATGCCTATCCATTCCCATGAGGTAATACCCTCCGTCGAAGGCTGGTCCGATAACAACGTTGTGATCATCTAAAAGTTTGAATGCGTCTTCGACGATCTCGGAGGTAAGATCGTAACAATCCGAACCAATGATTACAACCTTATTGTAGCTCTGGCCGAAAGCCTCCCCTATCGCGCGATCCATTCGCTCCCCAAGGTCTTTTCCTTTCTGCAGAAATTTGGGAAACTTGTAGTAGTCCAGAATATCAAACTCCTCTATTTTATCGGAATAGAATATAGCCTTATCGGCAAACGTCTTATCTGCCACGGCATAGGTGTGCTCGAGCAATTTAAGATAGACCTCCAATGCTTTCTTATCGCCTACCGTTTTTGCCAGTCTGGTCTTCACTTTTCCCAGTTCAGGGTTCTTTGCAAAGACCAATAATAGGTTATTCTGTACCATAAACTTTCTCGTAATTATTTACCCAAATACCCCAGGCTGTATTGTATGGGTGTACTTTATTAACTGAATTTCCTTCCATATCCACTACCGGGAATCCTCGGTTTGTCCAGTCGAAGATGCCTCCATACAAATTGTACACGTTAGTAAAGCCACGCTTCTTCAACTCCAAGCCAATATCCTCACTCCGCTTTCCTACAGAGCAATACACCACGATAGGTTTGGACTTGTCCTCGTTACGCAGCACGTCGTAATCGGGTCTATCATATCCGATGCACTTAGCCCCTTCAAGATGGCTTACCCTGTACTCATCGGATTCTCTTGAATCCAAAAGTAGAACGGAGTCTTGATTAAGCAAGTCCGCGAGCTCAGTGGAAGAAATGGTATCCACATCATTGGATACCAAAGAGTTAACCATAGTCTCAAAGCCCCATTTGTTTTGCCCCTTGGAAAAGGCAATAATGAAGAAGGCAATTATCATAAGAATATATCCTTTGTGATTCATTGATACCGCCAAGGTAGGAAGATTTCAAAATCATGTGAAATCGCATTGGCAAAGTTGACCAACCCCTTATATTTGTCATAAATCAATACTACCAATGAAACATTTAATCTTGCCATCCATTTTTCTGGTTTTCCTGAGCCTCTATTCCTGCACGGTAGCCGAAACCGAAACCAAAGACATTGAAAATCAAGTAACGGAAGACCCGTTGTCAGATGAAGACAGCCTGGCTTCTCGTGAGCCTGAGGTGGATGTGGTGGAAAAAACAAATGCCTTGCAGCTCCGCGACGAAATCGACGAATACCGTCGATCCATTGAAAATACGAAAGCCGATTTGGAAAAGGGAACCTTGGATTTGACAGCGGCCCGAGCAAAAATCAGTCAGGATTGGCAAAAACTGGATTTCTATCAAAGGGGAGACGAGGTAGTAAGGATCAAAACTTACCCCATAGCTGAGAAAGGTGAAAAGACAGAAGAGTTTTATTTTCTCGACGACGAATTGGTATTTGCTTTGATTGAAAGCAGTGGGTCAGAAAAAACCTCAATGGATGACGAAGAGACAGGAGAGGCTTTTTACTACAATGACGGGGAGCTGATTGTAAACGCCGATTTCAAAATAACTGAAGCCACGGAAGAAGAAAAGGCGAAAATGAAGTTGGGAACCAAACTTCAAAATAAAGCGAAAGGATATCTGGACTTGGTATACAAAAGCAAAGACTAGAGCAAGTGCGATAACTGAACGAATTGAAGCAAGCCCTCAACACCTGAGGGCTTTTTCTTTTAACCGTTTTCAGAATAATAAGCGTTTCGCATGGTCAATCTGTACTTTTCAATAGCTCAAAAAACTTGTCTCCCATAGATTTCTAGCAGAGCATTCAAAGCAGCGATTTGAAGGGATTCAAGAACTGTCGCGGGGAATAAATCACCAAATATCAGTTGTTTCATTGGGTCACGGCAGCTGGAAAAGCTGACTCATCATTGTGATATTGCATACCGCGTAGGGTTAGACGAATCTGTTGCAAACGACTCAAAGACTCAATGCGGTAGTGAGCAGACTGAAGCAACCCTGCAAAAAGCATCGTTGAAAGGCGCAATATGCACCGCCACTAAAAACTTTTAGACTAAACGAAGTTAATGAGGGGACGAATGCATTGGGGTTTTCGACACAAAAGTAAACGGGAGTGCCCGTACAAGCGTATACATGCCATATTCCCTGATACTATGAAAACTCCCCCAATTCCTGTTAACGAGGATGAGCGTCTGAAAGAATTGTCCGAACTCAAAATTCTGGACACACTGCCTGAAAAAGAATACGATGCCATTACTACTATGGCTTCCGAAATCTGTGGTACCCCCATTTCTCTGATTTCACTTGTGGACTCAGATCGTCAATGGTTTAAATCTACACTAGGTCTTGATTTTTCACAAACACCTCGAAATCAATCATTCTGTGCCCATGCTATAAACGAACCAAACGACATTTTTGAAATAAAAAATGCCCTGAAGGATGAAAGGTTTTACGACAATCCTTTGGTGACGATGGACGGAGGTGTTGTTTTTTACGCTGGCATTCCACTGATCACAGAAGAAGGAAATGCTTTGGGAACACTCTGTGTGATCGACCACCGGCCAAAAGAATTGACGGGAAATCAACGAAGCGCTCTTCGAACATTGGCAATGGGCGTTGTAAAATTTCTAGAACTACGAAAGAAATCGATTTTAGTCGAAAAGCAGAACGAAAATTTGAAGAGAAAAAATGAACTGCTCCACAGTTTTGCTCAAGTGGTTTCTCACGATCTGAAGTCTCCGTTGAACAATATAATTGGGCTGGCAAATCTATTAAATGAGTCGGACGCCACCTCTAAAGAATTGACTCAAAAATTCGGTGGGATGATTGTTGAATCTGCAGGTAATTTGAAAACGCTTATTGAAGATGTTCTCAATTATGCAAAATCAGAAATCAACTCTAAGGATACCCATGAAAACGTATCAATTCAATCCGTCATTAATAATTGCCTCTCGCATTACAAAGAGCAAGCTTCAATAAAATTCATCTTAGATGAAGAGTACCCGACCATTCAAGGACACATTTCGGCTTGGAAGCAAATAGTCTACAACCTTGTATCAAACGCAGTAAAATACAACGATAAAGAATTAACGGAAATAGAAATATCGGCGGCAATAAAAGGTGAAAAAATCATTTTCTGCGTAAGCGACAATGGAACTGGAATTCCACAAAATCAGATCAAAAAGATTTTTGAACCGTTGGTGACTTTAAATTATAAAACCAAGACCGGCGAAAACTCTTCAGGATTAGGCTTGGCTACGATCAAAAAATTAGTGGAATCCATGCAAGGCAAAATTGAGGTCGAAGAGAATCAGCCCTGCGGCTCTGTTTTCAAGATAACCGCACCCTACCATGAACCCACTACTGATTCTAACTTACAGCCTAGTTCGTTTGATGTAATTATCTAGCCATTGCCTACCTTCGTGGCTCGCATCATGAAAACGAAGGCATCTTCCACCGAGGAAAATTATCTTAAAGCTCTTTTTTCATTGGCCAATGAAGCCAATGAGATAAGTGTTTCGGATCTGAGTCAGGCTTTGAACGTTAGCAATCCTACTGCCAACAGCATGGTAAAACGTCTGAGCGAAAAGGAGTGGGTTGAATACAAAAAATATCGCCCTATCCGAATCACGGAAAAAGGCATGAAACTAGCCGCATCCATCATCAGAAAGCATAGGCTCACTGAAATGTATCTGGTTGAAAAAATGGGGTTCGGCTGGGAAGAAGTCCACGAAATAGCCGAGCAAATAGAGCACATTCATTCTCCCGCTTTCTTCAATCGCATGGACGAGGTCTTGGGCTCCCCCATCACGGACCCGCACGGCTCGCCTATTCCCGATAAAAACGGAAAAATTCATCAACACAATTACAGCCCGCTTTCCTCGATGAGAGAAGGAAAGAGGTTCGTGATCAAAGGACTCAATGATAGCTCCAAGGAATTTTTGGAATTCCTTAATGACAAAAGGATCGAATTGGGAAGTATTTTGAAAATTATCCGAATCGAAAAATTCGACAATACCATGGAAGTGGCACTGCGCGACGACTCCCGACTTATCTTAAGTCCTGAGGTCACCAAGAGACTACTGGTAAGTCCACTGCCCTGAAAGGAGCTGAATTCATCCATTTTCAATATCCTTCTAGAAATCAGCCTCGCCGTTTAAAGTCCTAACGCTTACCTATTCTTATTCCAAATAAATCATTAGAAATAATGACATGATACTGAATTAACATTCTATTTTCTTATTCCCCGGAAGCATACCGGTAGTTTGTAAATCTCAGGAATGATGGTCATTTGAAAAGGAAAAGTCACGAGAACCACGGGGCCCGGAAGTTGGAGGTCAGATGCCGTGCGGTGGTGAGACGAAAAATGTGCGAACCGAGAACGTGGAGCGCTAGAGCTCACAGATTCCTCTAAATGCAGTATGCTTCTGTAACTCGAGTTGACCGGCCTCAGGAGGGCTGCGGGTAAAGAGCAAACTCGAATTTGGATTTTTCGGAGCCTTTTTTGTTTACTTTTTGGGCTAACAAAAAGTGAATAAGATTTAAAAAAGGGAACTAACCGGTAATCAAAAGGAGATTCAGATTCTATTTTTACATGGTTCAAACACTTTCTTTTATATTCGGCAGTGTTCGAAAATAAAGAGGTGCTACAGAAAAAGTTCGGCAAAGCAACAAGGAGCGACTACCCCGATGCTCTAGACACGAGAGATACTTCGATAAAGTATTTGGGATTGCTCCAAAACGGGCAAAATATTGACGTTTCAAAAATTCTCTTATCCACTTCACTATGTTCAAACGATATGAACATTCCTTCGACCAATTTCTTCAGAGTATTATTCAGTCCTTTCTTCTTTGGAGGACCGGGAGGTTTGCCTTTTTCCGGAATAACAGGAATGTCGGCTTTGGCCCATCACATAACCGACAATGGTTCAGCATTCATTTTTTACGGACCACATATCAGCAGTACTTTAGACGGTCAATTAGGGCAAATGTATCGGCCTCGTCAGGAAGAGTCGGGATTTTGTTGTGGAGCGCTTATGCTTGCCCTTTCGCGGTTTAAAGATCCCGAATTCAAACCCGAACTCAAGGAATATGACTACCGGCAAACCATGCTCAAAAAAACTCTTTTTCCCGAAAGGGAGGAGATTTTGGCAGCCAATAACCCCGAACAAAAAATAACTGAGAAAGCCCTTATTCGAATTGAGGAGATGCTTTACGAATACCTAAGAGCGACTAAAACTGATCTTAAGGTAGAGAGAATAGCCCTGCTCGGCGGGATAATCATCAATACCGATTACGGAGTAGACGACTATTTTGAGGTAATGAATAAAAAACATTTTTAAACAGGAAGAATGGAATTTAATAGAGATAAAGTTTTTACCGACCTACTTCATAATTTTAAGCTGAGCCTTGAAGAGAATGGGGAGAGCGATACGGCCATGCTGTTGCCATTTGTGGGAGAAGTTAGTGACTACCGAGGCGAGACATTTGAAGACAAACACATTCAGCTGTTCAGCATAGTAGCTCATCTACTCAACATGGTAGAGGTAAAAGCAGCAGTAGAAGAGCGGCGCCAAAAAGAAAATCCGGACATGAGAAATGTCGAGGGCTTATTCGCTAAGAATATCCAGACACTTTTGGAGAATGGCTTCAGCCATACGGATATTATCAAAATACTTCCTTCGTTGCGAATTGAGCCGGTCTTGACAGCTCACCCTACTGAAGCTAAACGCGCAACCGTTCTTGAGCACCACAGGTCTGTTTTCTTAGGATTTAAAACGCTGCTGGATTCTCAACTTTCTGCCAGCGAAGTAAGAAGTGCTGAATCAAGATTGCGTCGTGATCTTTACAAGCTCTGGCATACCGGAGAAATATTCATAGAAAAGCCCGACGTACCCTCTGAGCGAAGGAATGTACTTCATTATTTTTCGGAAGTCTTTCCCAAGGTTGTTCCCGTACTAGACAGAAGACTAAAGTGTGCCTTGGAGGCAAATGGTTTCGACGCCAGAGAACTGAATAAAAAAAATGTTTTTCCCAGGTACCGATTTGGTGATTGGGTTGGCGGAGATCGGGATGGACATCCTTTTGTAACGGCTGAGATTACTCATGAAACCCTCATGCTGTTCCGCCTTTACGCATTTGTGGTCATTCGTAGGCAACTCTTGGACCTGATAAAGTCGCTAAGCTTTCAGCTTAATATGAATAAGGCACCTGACGCGCTTCAAAGAAGAGTGAATGAATTAAGGGATGAACAGGGTAGCAAAGCCGACGAAATTCTCTCTCGCAACAAAGGAGAAGCCTTTCGCCAATTCTTGGGCTTAATGCTAAGTAAAGTTCCGCTAAATATCGAGAGAGGACATTCTACAACTCTTCGGCAAGACCATTCAGATTACCGACTCAGGCGAGAGCTGATCGAGGATTTGCAAATTTTGCAAAAATCTCTTTTAGCTTATGGCGCCCGAACCGTGGCTCAAGAAGAAATACACGATGTATTGCGCTTGGTTGAAACTTTCGGATTCCACCTAGCCGAGCTCGACATCCGTCAGAATTCCGTTTTTCACGAAAAAGCGATCGCACAATTAATGAACGGTGCAGACCTTGATGGGGATCACTTCGTGAAAAGTGATTTCAACTCTCGAACAAAGTTTATTGAAAGCGAGCTGAAAACACTGAGGCCATTCACGGGAGGAAACGCACTAAATGGCGAAGAAGCTAAAGCAGTAGTTGAAGTTTACAAAGTACTGGAAGACTTTATTGGCAATTACGAGAGCAGGGGCATAGGCTCCCTCATTGTAAGTATGACCAGGCATGTTTCTGACTTGCTGGCTGTATATATTCTAGCGCGCGAGGCCGGTTTATTGGTCAAAGAGCAAGAAGGTGTGGTTTGCAAGCTCCCCGTCGTTCCTCTATTTGAAACGATTGACGACTTAATCTCAGGGCCTCAGATTCTCGATGCGTTTCTCTCCCACCCCATTACCAAGAATACATTAAGGTATCAGGAAAGGTTACGAGAAGATGCCTACTTGGTGCAGCAAGTCATGGTGGGATACAGCGACAGTAATAAAGACGGTGGCATTTTAGCGAGTCAATGGGGCCTTCATCGAGGTCAACAAGAACTGGCAGAGATTGGTGAAAAACATGGTGTGACCATCCGATTTTTCCACGGCAAAGGGGGCTCAATAAGCAGAGGAGGCGGTCCCACAAAAGAATTCATCAGTGCCCTTCCATCAAATAGTCTGAAAGGAGATATTCGCCTGACGGAACAAGGAGAAACCATTGAACAGAAATATGCCAATCGGGTGAATGCCGTCTATAATTTGGAGTTGCTCATGGCGGGCACTTTAACAAAGACAATGCTGTCAGCCAAATCAAAAAATGAGAAACACAAACTATTTGATACACTGGGATGGATGGCGCAGAAAAGCAGGTCTGTATATGAAGAACTCATTCACACTGAGGATTTCATGCAGTTCTACCGCAGTGCTACTCCGATTGATGCCATCGAAGCAGGTCGAATAGGTTCTCGGCCTGCAAGAAGAACGGGGACTAATTCATTGAGTGACCTTCGGGCTATACCATGGGTATTTTCATGGGCCCAGTCACGGTTCAATATGACATCGTGGTATGGGTTGGGCTCAACTTTGGAAAGCTTGAGACTGGAGAAAAGTAAGGAATACGAGAAAATCAAAATGGCAGCCAAGGAAGACGCCTTTGTTTCCTACCTGTTTGGAATTGCAGCGACAGGAATTTCATTTAGCGATCCGATTTTGATGAAGGAGTATTCAACGCTTGTAGAAAACGAGGAAGTAAGAAATTGCTTTTATTCCATGTTTGAGGAAGAACGAAATAAAACGATAAAAGAATTTGCCAAGGTGTTTGAGGTTGACGAAAATGACGAATTATTTACCCTTGACCCAATCAAACGAGAATTACTCATGCCATTGCACCGAAAGCAAATCAGACTTTTGAAAACATGGCGAGAACAAAAAGGGTATGGATATGGAGAAAAAGAAGAGGAATTACTGCTTTCTCTTTTGCTAAGCATTAATGCCATTTCAGGCGTAATGGGATACACCGGTTAGAATCAGGAATTAAAATTTCTGATTACCCGGAAGCATAAAGGGGTAGTTTGTAAATCTCAGGAATGATGGTCATTTGAAAAGGAAAAGTCACGAGAACCAAGGGGCCCGGGAGTTGGAGGTCAGATGCCGTG
>JGI12210J13797_11085700_pt1 | contig 27356 bp, 20 predicted proteins | sample ElkSlonscriptome_3_FD_13797 | JGI IMG/M metagenome (IMG submission 13797) | reverse complement strand
TCCCGATATTGGAACAGATGAATATTCATACGCACAAACGTATTGTTGAGTTGGTTGACGAGAATTATGCTTATGCGTCTGTTCTCTATTACTTTGGTATTAAGTTCTATGATTACGACGAAAAAACGTTGGAGCAAGTCTGTCGTGAGAGAGGACTTAATGTTTGCGAAGTAATTCAAGACCTGGAAGCAATATACGAACAAAACGAAGATCAGGTAATAGGTCTGTCAGCTCTTCCGGTTGATGTTATTATAGCCTATCTAAAACATACCCACTTTCAGTTTATTAAAACGCGACTTCCGTATCTCAGCAAACTAATTCATCACCTCCCAACTCATCAGTACCCCAACGTTGTAGAAGATCTTCAGTTTGTTTTCCCCTTGTTTGTAGAAGATATTATTCATCATATCTACGAAGAAGAAGACGATTTTTTCTCTTACGTTCTAGATTTACAGTCCGCTTATCATACCGAAAAACCTAGCTCGGGTCTATACTTGGATATGGAAAAACGCTCCATTCAGGAGTTTGCCATACACCACGATATAGATGATGATGAGATGGAGGGTATTCGGCAGATTACCAACGATTATACAACTGAAAATATTGATAGCCTGCACCTGCGCGTAGTATACGCCGAGCTGCAAAAATTTGAGCGTGAGCTGTGTATCCACGCTAGTGTGGAAAACGAAATCTTATTTCCAAAAGCTTTGATGCTAGAGAAGCGAGTACAGAAAATTATGCGATCTAAGATTCGCCTCAATTAACTAATATGGGCCGTTTGGTAGGAATCGATTACGGTTTAAAGCGAGTAGGTTTAGCTGTTACCGATCCGCTTCGTATTATTGCCACCCCACTAGAAACCGTAGCAGCTTCACAGGTTATTACATTCCTTAAAGAATATTGCCAAAAAGAAGAAGTGGATGCTTTTGTAGTAGGGTTACCTAAAAGATTAGATAATACCGACACTCATGCTACCAAGCCTACGCAAAGCTTTGTTAAACAACTACAAAAACAATTTTCTCAGCCGATTTACTGGGAAGACGAACGCTTTACTTCTAAAATGGCTTTAGATGCTATGATTGCTGCCGGAACTACCAAGAAATACCGACGGCAAAAAGGAAATATCGATAAAGTAAGTGCCACTATTATTTTGCAATCGTATTTAGAGAAAGCATGATTTATCCTGTAGTACTGTACGGCGATCCCGTACTGAAAAAACCAGCCGAAACCGTTGACTTTGAGCAAATTGATGTGAAGCAACTGAGCGAAGATATGTTCGAGACCATGTATCAGGCTAGTGGAGTAGGGTTAGCTGCCCCTCAGATTGGCAAGAGCCTTCGGATGTTCATTATTGACAGCACTCCGCTAGACGAAGACGAAGGAAATGAAGGTATCCGGCGAGTATTCGTTAACCCAGAGATTACAGAAACAGAGGGAGACGACTGGGCTTTTGAGGAAGGTTGCCTAAGTATTCCGAACGTACGCGCCGAGGTTCAGCGACCACCTAAACTCACTATTCAGTATCAGGATGAAACCGGGCAGGAGCATACGGAGACGCTAGAAGGAATGCCCGCCCGCATTGTACTACACGAATACGATCACATTGAAGGAATACTTTTTGTTGATCATGTAAAAGGCTTGAAAAAAAGACTGATGAAGGGGAAACTTACCAATATCAGTAAAGGTCAGGTGGAGGCAAACTACCGGGTGAAACTTCCGGTTAAGGCCACCCGCCGTGCCTGATCATACGCTTACCGTCTCGCTTATTCAAACTGCCCTGCATTGGCATAAAGTAGAGGCGAACTTGGCAATGCTAGAAGAAAAAATCTGGCAAATTGGTCAACCGACCGATTTGATTATCCTTCCCGAAATGTTTTCTACCGGATTTACGCAGCAGGTAGAAGATTTAGCTGAACCGATGAACAGCAAAACGTTTCGGTGGATGAAACAGCAAGCCGCTCAAGCCAAAGCGGTGGTTACCGGCAGCTACATTGTGCGAGAACAGCAACACTTTTACAATCGGCTACTATCGATGAAGCCCGATGGCACTTTTTCATACTATGACAAGCGGCACTTGTTTCGGATGGCGGGAGAAGATCAAGTATTCTCTGCTGGAAATTCTCTCCTTATCGAAGAAATAAACGGTTGGAAAGTCTGTCCACTAATCTGTTACGACCTTCGGTTTCCTATTTGGAGTCGTAATCAGGTGCAAGCAAACGGAGAACTGAGCTACGATTTACTTCTTTACGTAGCCAACTGGCCCGCCGCTCGCCGCTCAGCGTGGGAGACACTTCTTAAAGCTCGAGCTATGGAAAACGCTTGTTACGTAGCCGGAGTCAATCGGGTGGGAAGTGATGGAAATCAAGTATCGTACTCAGGGAACTCGATTGTTGCGGACTTTAAAGGTGATATTGTTACTGATTTGGAAGAGCAGGAGTTGATTTCTACTGTCCAGTTATCTTATCAAGATTTAGTAGAATACCGTCAGAAGTTTCCGGTACACCTGGATGCTGATGCGTTTTCTTTATCTCCCGATAAGGGTAGGTTATCTTGATAAAAAGGATATTTAGAGAAGAGTTTATCATGATAAAAAAGATCGTTTTCTTTCACCTAATTGCTATTCTTTGGAGCCATCACCTACTTTCGCAGCCATCTAATAAGGCTAGTGTGGTCAAAGTTTACGAGGTGGAACAAGCCCGTCAAGCAGTAGCGGTAGATGACAACCACTTCTACGTAATTAATAATACCAGCATCACTAAGCATGACAAAGAAAAAGGCAGACTTGTGAAAGAATGGGTCGATCAAGATTCGGTACTGGTGCACCTAAACAGCGGGATTATATTGAATGGTAAGCTCTACAGTTGTCATTCCAATTATCCGCAGACTCCCATGGTTAGTTCAGTAGAAATATTTGATCCCCAGACTTTAGAGCATATTGATAGTCGTAGCTTAGGCATTCAGTATGGTTCGGCTACTTGGCTAGATTATTATCAAGATCATTGGTACGTAGCTTTTGCCCACTACACGGGCCGAGGTGGTGAGGAAGGAAAAGACAACCGATGGACTCAATTGGTACAATTTACTAGCGACTGGCAAGCTGTAGCAGGTTGGATTTTTCCTCCGGCACTGCTAGAACGGTTTGCTAACCGCAGCAACTCAGGCGGAGTGATTCGAGATGATGGAAGTTTGCTAATTACTGGTCATGATGAAGCTGAAGTTTACGTGATGCAATTTCCCGATAAAGGCTACACTTTGCGTTGGGTAAATACACTTCCGGTGGGGTCATTCGGACAGGGAATTGATTTCGAAGAAAAGGAAGAAGGAATGTTTGTCTACGGGATTGTTCGGAAAGAAAATCAAGTGGTAGTCAGTAAACTTCCTTAATTACACTAATTCCCTACCAGCAGCTTAGCACTTGTCGCTCCACCTTGCTCGAAAAATACTCGCATAATATACAACCCGGTAGGTAATACTCCAGTATCCAGGCTAAGACGACTTAAAGGCTGAGGTAGTGAGTATTCGTATACGACTTGACCGGCTACCGAAATCACCTGTATTTTCTCAACTGTTTGATTAGCCTGAACCGTAGTTACGTCTGAATCAGTAGCTGGGTTAGGAAAAATATTTAGCGTGATCTCTTCTCCCGAAGAGCCTTCTCGGTTTAGGTTTAGTAGTGAAATACCACCTCGTTGGCTACCAATGGCTACGGTGGTACTTCCACCCAGAATTTGCCCGGTAGTTAACCAATTCTGTCTTCCCAACTGAACGGCGACTGTTTCGGATAAAATAGAGTTCCTTACCACCAGCGTATCAACAAGTTCTGAGTTTTCTTCCAATGGTCTTAACAGTAAATTACCACTAGAATTAGTACTCAATATCTCCACCGAGCCAGTTCCGTCAGTATCAACAATAGCCGATGCCAAAAACAGGCCTCGAGCACCTCGATCTATTCCGGCAAAAGCATCATTTTCCTGAGTCCACTGGGGAGGAAACTCGGTACCCGAATTACGATAATAGATCAGATTTCCGCTTTGCTTGCCTACCAGAACATCCATTTGCAGATCTTGATCTACATCGTAGAAAGTCAAATTATCTTCGGAGCGAAAAGGAAGCGTTAGTGATTGGCGCTGCTCGGGTCGGAACTCTAACGCACCACCGGAGGTGGCTTGATTGAGCAAAGCGTACAAACGAGTTTCCCGCGATACAGATTCGCGTCCACTAATCAGTAAGTCGGTTTTTCCATCCTGATTAATATCGGTAAAATATGGTTTCAATTCCTGAAGTTTCCAGTCAGCTAAATCCAAAAAATTACTGGTCACGAATTGAAACGAAGGTTGAGTGGAGCTTCCTACATTTTCGTACAGGTGCAACCCCGCGTAGAATCCATCAGCCTGTAGCTTGCCTCTATTACCGATGAACAAATCCAAATCACCGTCAGCATCGTAGTCAGCCAAAGCGGGAACAGCATTTTCCCCTACGTCGATCATCTCCTCCTGCAAAAAGCCAGAGGTTTGCCACTGCCAATTAGGGTTTTGGGTAGTTCCGGTATTACGATACTGCCAACTGGAATTTTCAAAATCAATGCTATTGCCTACGTTGGTGCTAGCATTGGGTGAGAATAGTAAGTCGTCAACTCCATCAGCATCGGTATCCGCCAGATAAGCCCCCGGAAAGAAAACCGAAGAAGTGGGCTGCGTATTTTCAGGATATCCTGTAATTAGCTGTCCAAACAATGGTTGGTTATTATTTGATTGGTTTTCCAGAAAATCGATTCCATAACAGCCTTCATCACCCGATAAAGCGTCCAAATCTTGATCCCCGTCGGCATCCAAAACCAGGAGTGCTTTTCCCCCTACGTGCTCTAGCTTTGCTTTGGTAAGCTGCTGGAAAATGTCGTTTCGGGAACTACTATTGTGGGTCTCGCCAGACCGGGTCTCGCCAGACCGGGAACCGTTGTTCAGATCATCGCAGGTTTGATCATTGAAGGCAAACAGTCCGCAATCGCACTCTTCCATATCGCCCCAGCGAATATCGGTAGTCTGGTACACTAACGAATCGGCTCGACTAAATTGTTCTACACTTTGGTTCTGATGAAGGACTAGGGTACCACTACCAATTACACTGTAATTAATAATATCTAAATCGCCGTCGCCATCAACATCGGTAATGGCCGGAAGATCAGTGGAATTTACTTGAAGCGTTACCGTAGCTCCCGAAGCAAAGGCCACCGTCCGCAGCGTTTCGGTAACTAACGTCCAACCTAGTTCGTTGCCATTGTCCCGATTATTCTGATAGACAGAAATACCTCGCCCACCCGAAGCAGTAAATAAATCCTGGTCACCATCTTGGTCATAATCTTTCAATAAGACCCAACTTTGTAGGCTACTCGGAAACAGAGGCGCGTATTCGGGCGCGTATACCCACCGGTTGTTTTGTCGTAAAAACGGATGAAGCGTATTAGACGTCCGGTCGAACAGTAGCAAGTCATCTTGCTCATCATTGTTCAGCCGAATATTATTGTACTGTACCGCATTTAATCCCCCAACCCAAGCTAGCGTGAGTGGATCATCTCCTTGAGAAACCGGAGTAGTAAAATCCCATTCGGCTACTCGCTGGGATTGGCTTTTAACCGAAATACTGAGCAGCAGAATTACCGTTAGTAAAACAGATTTATTAGGATAGAGAAGTTGGATCATACAGCACTTATCAGCTCTATTATCTTACGTAGAATCACTAGTATAAGAAATCCTACAAAGATATAACTGATGGTACGAGAAGATATTTTATTAGCCACCCATACTCCTAGCGGACTGCCCACTAACACGCCCAGCGATAATGGAATTGAGATAGGAAAAATAATGTATCCAACCCGGCCCAAATCTACCGGATTGGCAGGTTGATCTACCATATTAAATACTGTGATTGCCAACGAAGCAATGAAGATAACTCCTAAAGAAATTGACTTGGCTCGCTTAATATCCATTCGCAGTCCGGCCTGAAGCAGTGGAACCGTAATTGTTCCCCCGCCTAAACCAGATAAAGCTGAAAAAGCACCGGCAACACTCCCGGTAATGATATACCACGCTCGCTCATTACTTACTGGCTGATTAAACATGAGATTCGTGCGGTTCTGTAAATACGTTATTAGAACTATAATACTTAAGAAGATGATGACTGCTCCATCAAAAAATTGCTTAGAATAGAGCGGGGTATTAACGAAGGTAAACAAGAGTAGATATGAAGTAACGATCGCACATAATCCCACTAAGGCTACTTCTTTCCAGTAAAAATCTTTATTACTAATAAGCGTGATGCTACCGAAGAGGGCCGCCGCGGCAGTTCCGAAAATAGAATTGGCAATTACGTATTGCGCTATTTCAGCCGTGGGAATTCCTACGTACTCTAAGGCAACGGGAAGAATAAGGATGTAGATAACGCCCCCACCAATACCTAAAAAGCCGGCCAGGAATCCACCTCCTAGGCCGGCTAATGCTATCCAGAAATATAGTGCGTTTGAGAGCAACTAATTATTGCCCCTGAAGTATTTCCGTGTAACGGTCTTTGTCGTTTAACACGTTGATGGCGGCTTGCAGCACTTCGTCATCATCAAATGAAGCCTCTATTTTTCCTTCTGACAAATGGTAATGAGCAGCAATTTCCTCTTCTAACGCTTCCTTAATCTCGCTTTTAAACTTTTTCAAATCCTGTTCTTTGTTGTGCTGAACTTGTTGGCGTAGCGAAGCAATTTGCTCTTTAATATCCTGATAGTATTGTTCATCCTTGGCAATTTCTGTTAAATCGTCAATAGTTTGTTCTACTTCAGTTACGTAATCGTAATCCTTATCAGATACCCAAGCAAGGAATTCCTCGTATTCAGTATCGCTCATTTCAAAAGTTTTGGCTTCAGGAGCTTTAGTGTGCTCGTAAAAATACTTGGTAGAGTAATCGAATAGCAGATTTTTAGTAAACAAGCTTACCGTGATAGGAGCTAAACGCCCGGCTTTAGCCTTTATATCGGGATTGACTCCGCCACCATCGTAGACAATCCGTCCGTTCTGGGTCTCAAAAGCAGTTCGGAGTGAGTCTGGTACTCGGCCAACGCTTCCATCTTCTCCTCGATGACTATAATCAATTGCCTGAATGCAGCGTCCACTGGGAGTATAGTATTTTGCAGTAGTTACTTTTAATTGAGAATTGTACGTTAAAGGCCGAGTTGCCTGCACTAGTCCTTTACCAAATGTTTTTTGTCCTACCAGCACCCCTCGGTCATAATCCTGCACCACTCCCGACACAATCTCAGCCGCGGAAGCACTCCGTCCACTGGTAAGTACTGCCAGTGGAATTTCTGTATCTACTGGGCTATGCGGAGCACGGTATATTTTGTTCCAGTCTTTTACCTTTCCTTTCGTGCTTACAATCTCTGAACCCTTCGGCACAAATACGTTCGACACATTCACTGATTCGCTTAACAGCCCACCGGGATTTCCTCGCAAATCAAACACGATCTTTTTAGCGCCTTCTTCCTTTAGTTTGGTTAGCGCTTTTTCAACTTCTCGACCCGCTCCAGTAGTAAAGTTGCTCAATTTAATGTAGCCAATATCTTTAGTTACCATACCCGAGTACGGCACATTATTTACTGTGATGCGTTCCCGCTTCAACGTTATGGGTAGCGTATACTCTTCGCCGTACCGCTTTATAGTAATTGTAAGGTCAGTATTGGCTTGGCCTTTTAGCAATTTGCTGATTTCGCTTACATTTTTATCGGTTACATCTACCCCATCTACCTCCAGCAATTCGTCACCAATCTTTAGTCCACTTTTATCGGCCGGAAATCCCCGGTAGGGCATAAGCACTAAGCTCTTTCCGTTGCGCTTGCCAATGATCGCCCCAATACCGCCGTACTGTCCGGTAGTCATAGTACGGTAATCTTCAATATCATCTTCGGGTATATAATTCGTATAGGGATCAAGCGATTTCAGCATAGCATCAATACCAATTTTCATCAGCTTGTTGGGATTTACCTCATCCACGTAATACGTGTTCACTTCTTTATAAAGTGTGGCAAAAATATCGAGATTCTTAGCAATAGCGAAATACTGATCACCTGGACCACGGAAGGCAACCAATCCAACAAATGCAAGGGCAACAACGGCAACTGATAGTTTGCCTACTTTTCTGGTTTTCATAAGCGAAAGAAGTGAGGGGGTTCTATACCTTTTTTAAACGGGTTACTGACTCTTTTATTTTGGTTTCAATGCGCTGGTACAGCGTCTTTTGTTTACCAATATAGATATACCCCAGCAAAAAATGAACATTATCGGATGGGTTGTAAGGAATTAGATGTTTATGTAGCCGATAGGCTTCCCGCATCTGTCGCTTGATCCGGTTGCGGTCTACCGCTCGCTTAAAATTGCGCTTAGGCACGCTAAACAAAACCTGATGATGATCTTGATCAGAAACTGGCAGATAAATAAAGCGAACAGGGTAGAGTACCACCGATTGCCCTTCACGAAAAAGTTCTCCGATTCGCTTTTTATGCGTCAGCTTCTCCCGCTTCGGAAACGTTTGTCGCACGTTGAAAAATTATTAGGCAGGAAGAAAAAGATGAGGTGATTTCTAGGAAAGAAAGGAAGAAGAAAAGATAGAGGTGCTCGAAATTGGAGCAGAAAAAGAAAGAAGGACTTAGTGTTTGTGCCTTCTTTCGTCAGAAACTGAAAGCTTTTTCCGACCTTTGGCCCGACGACGAGCTATAATAGCTCGGCCATTGGCACTGGCCATTCTTTCTCTAAACCCGTGCTTATTGCGTCGTTTTCGCTGCGATGGTTGAAATGTTCTTTTCATGACTAGTTTTATTTGGGCTGCAAATATAATTTTCTTTTGCTGAAGTTCCAACCCTCATTCGGAAGAATAGGTTTCTTATAGCGTTGAATTGTTCGATGGCTAGGAGCTTGGGGCGGGGGGCTTGGAGTATTTTCCTCGCTTCCCCGACTTTTCTCCTTACGCTTCTGGCTTCCATCTTCGTACTTCACACCTCAAACTATCAATTTTCAATTATCCATTATCACCTGTCCACTGTACGAGCATATTTTCTTACCTTTGCCCGCTTATTTACTCAGCATAACTACACTATGAAAGTTTTGAAGTTTGGCGGCTCTTCAGTAGGCTCAGCCGAAAGCATTAAGATTGTAGCCAATATCATTTTGCAATACCAGCAACAGCAGGTTCATTGCGCCACGGTAGTTTCAGCTATGGGCGGTGTGACCGACCGACTGCTAGACATTAGCCAGGAGGCGGCTCAAGGCAACGAGGAATATAAGGAAAGGCTATCAGAACTGGAGAAGCATCACTTTGCAGCGGCAAGAGAATTAATCGGGGTACATACCCAAAGCAAAGTATTCGCCCGCCTTAAAACACTGTTCAACGAGTTAGATGACTTAGTACACGGAGTATATCTACTTCGGGAACGCTCGCCTCGCACCATGGATTTGGTACTGAGCTTTGGCGAACGACTCTCGGCCTACCTGATTAGCCAGTACATAAATGAGTTAGGTGTAACCGCCGAATTCCTCGATGCTCGCAAAATTATTGTTACCGACAAATCTTTCAATAACGCTAAAGTAGATTTTACCGCCACTAATCAGAAGATTCAGGACTACTTCAGCAGTCATTCGGCATTACAGATTGTTACCGGATTTGTAGCAGCTACTCCCGAACAGGAGACGACTACTTTAGGGCGAGGTGGGTCAGACTATACTGCTTCTATTTTGGGAGCGGCCCTTAATGCTAAAGAGATTGAAATCTGGACAGACGTAGATGGCGTAATGACTGCCGATCCCCGTCAGGTAGATTCAGCGTTTTCGCTTGATGCTATCTCCTATATCGAGGCCATGGAAATGTCGCACTTTGGGGCTAAGGTTATTTATCCTCCTACGCTGCTACCCGTACTGGGGGAGAACATTCCGCTTCGTATTCGAAATACATTCCACCGAGAGTTTCCGGGCACGCTAGTTAGTAAGAATCCGTATTCGGCTATTCAGCAGACCCTAAATAATGCTAAAGCTCCCGCTGTGAAAGGAATTTCTTCCATCAAGGAGGTAGCTATGCTTACCTTAGAAGGTAGTGGCATGGTGGGTACTCCTGGTATATCCTCTCGCTTGTTTGGAACCTTAGCACAGGGAAATATTAATATCATCATCATCACTCAGGCGTCCTCGGAACATACTATCACTTTTGCGGTTAGTCCAATCGACGCCGAAGCGGCTCAGCGAACGATTAGTGAAGAGTTTGTGAGTGAGATTGCAGCCGGTAAAATCGCGGCGCCAGCAATTGAGCGAGATCTATCAATCATTGCTATTGTGGGTGAAAATATGCGACAGACCCCTGGTATCTCGGGAAGGCTATTTATTGCCTTAGGGCGAAATGGCGTGAACGTCCGGGCTATTGCTCAGGGTTCTTCCGAAGCGAACCTGTCGGTAGTCATTGCTCAACGTAACTTACACAAAGCTCTTAATACTGTACACGAGGCTTTTTTCCTTTCTGAAAAGAAAACACTCAACGTATTTTTGGTAGGCATTGGCTTAATTGGAAAAACGCTACTTGAGCAGATTACTCAGCAACGAGAGTATCTTCAGAAAAATCGTATCCTGGAGATCTCCGTTATAGGTATTGCGAATAGCAAACAAATGACTTTCTCGGAAGAAGGGCTAAATCCGGACGAATGGCAAAACACGTTGGAGCAGGATGGCGAGAAAGCCGATATGACTGCCTTTGTGCAACGGATGAAAGAAATGAATATGCCCAACAGTGTATTTGTTGACTGCACCGCCAGCCAAGATGTGATAAAATACTACGCTGAAGTGCTGCAATCAGCTATATCTATTGTTACCCCTAACAAGCTGGCTAATTCTGGTTCGTATCAAGATTATCAGCAACTACAAACCGCGGCTCGTCAGGCAGGGGTGCAGTTTCTGTACGAAACCAACGTCGGGGCCAGCCTACCCGTTATTCGGGTAATTCAGGATTTGAAGGATAGCGGTGATAAGATTTATAAGATTGAAGGAATTTTATCGGGCACCCTATCGTATCTGTTTAATTCTTTTACTTCAGAAAAACGCTTTAGTGACATTGTTCGCCAAGCGAAAGAGTTAGGCTATACCGAGCCTAATCCTCGTGAAGATTTATTAGGAACGGATGTAGCCCGTAAGATTTTGATCCTAGCACGCGAAGTAGGTATCCCGCTAGAACTACAGGATGTAGAGGTAGAAAATATGCTTCCTCCGGCTTGCTTGGAAGCCAACTCACCCGAAGATTTCCTTAACGCTCTGGAAGCTGCTGACCAGGATTTTGACCAACGGCTGCAACAAGCTGAAGAGCGAAACGAAAAACTACGGTTTGTCGCTACATTACAAGATGAGAAAGCCACAGTGAGCTTACTTTCGGTTGGTTCCGATCATCCCTTTTATGCTCTTTCGGGAAGTGATAATATTATTTCATTCACTACGTCCCGTTATCACGACCGCCCTTTAGTAGTGAAGGGGTCGGGAGCGGGAGCTGAAGTAACAGCAGCGGGTGTCTTCGCTGATCTGATCAGTGTGAGTAATTATTTGTATCAGTAACCAGATACCTACTTAGGCGGTTAACATTATATGACTAATCTGCCTCTTTCTTCTAAACTGCATCGCTACCTTGAGTACACAAAACTTTCGGCTACGTTGACCTACGCCGACGTAGATCAGATGATTCTGGATGCTAAACAGCATAATTTTGTAGGCATTTGTGTGCCTCCTTTCTGGGTAAAAAAAGTTAGTCGCGATTTAGGTGATGCTGATGTACAAGTAGTAACGGTTATTGGTTTCCCGCTAGGTTACCAGATGACCGAAACTAAAATTCAGGAGATGGAGCTGGCTATTCAGAACGGGGCGAATGAGTTAGATGTAGTGATGAACCTCTCCGCTTTTAAATCAAAGATGCCCTGGGTAAAAATAGAGATTGCTAAGTGTGCCTCGCTTGCTCATAAGCATGGCTGTCTGCTCAAAATAATTCTGGAGACGGCTTATCTAACCGATGAGGAAATTACCACCGCTTGTAAGTTATGCGCCGACGCGGGGGCTGATTTTGTAAAAACTTCTACTGGTTTTGCTGCTGCGGGAGCCAGCATTCATCACATACAGCTCATGCGAAAAACGTTACCTTCCAATGTAGGAATCAAAGCCTCGGGCGGAATTAAAACCGCTCAACAAGCTATCGATTTGATTGAAGCCGGAGCTGACCGAATTGGCGCATCTGCTGCTTTGGAAATGATAAGTGAAAAGAGTTGACAATTGATCTTGACTCCGGATAAGTTCCGGAGTATCCGGGATTGACAGTGGATAATTGAAAAACTGTAGACTAACAAATATGCCAGCATACGCTATACAGGTAATTGGGAAAGTACAGGGAGTATTCTTCCGAGCAAGTACACGGGAAAAAGCGCAAGTGTTGGAAATTAAGGGGTGGGTACGCAATGAACCCGACGAATCAGTGAAGATTCAGGCAGAGGGAAATAAAGAAGCTTTAAGAGAGTTTACTGCTTGGTGTAATGATGGTCCAAATCACGCTCAGGTACAACAAGTGATAATAGATGAAGTTGCCGAAGAAGGTTTCTCTAATTTTCGAATTCGCTACTAAGAAGCTACTTCCTTCTCTCATTGCGCCGACGTTCTGGCTGAATAGCTTCATCCTGATCCATCTGCTGATCATCAGTGGGATTTTCTTTAGGTTCAGTTGGGAGTGGCTCTTGCGAGGTATTACTTTTAAGCAGTTGATTAAAAGCTTTTTCGTAGAGCACTGAGACCCCCTGTCGCTGCAATATCTGACTTAATATTTGATCGCGATTACTGGTCTGGAAAATACGAACCATTAGGTTTCCGGTTTTGGTGAGTTCGTAGAGCACTTCAAACTCACCGTATATATTCTGACTGCTTGCGGAAGATTGTTGTTCAGTAGTAGTCATCCCACCTACTTTTACTGTGAGCCGATCATCAAACAGCTGTTTAGACAAACCTACACTCACATCACGGTCAGCCAACAATGAACCTTGAGATTGCTGCTGATCGCTATTCTCTAAATCTACATTCAGCGCTACGCCCCCCAGATATTCTTCAGTGATCTTACTAAGCTGATCAGTCAATAATTCACTTACACTACCATTAATCTGATCATTGACCGAGGTAAGACCACCTCCGCCAGAGCCAAGACCACCACTAATAGGAATAAATCGACTCAAGACAATTAAGCCAAATACCTGCTTGTAAAGTTGGGTTTCATTTTGCTCAATTACATTTAGCCGATCGTTAATTGCATCGGCTGCCAACCCACCCGCAGTGATTTCCGGTAGCTCTAGATTAAAAGCTAATTGCGGTTCAATGAGTGTCCCGTTAATTAGTAGCTCTACAAATACCGGACGATCAACCGTTGCTAATTGTCTTAACTGAGCATCCGCTCCGTCCTTAATAATATCCTGAAAAAGAGGTTCTAGATCAGTTTCAACTTCGTAAGCGGCTATCAGTTCCATTTTCGCGTTAGAGGGGTCACCCGACCAAGTGATCGTACTTCCCTCGCGAACAGAAAACTCTTTTTTAACTACCTGAGCAAAGTTAAGTACGTATTGTCCTCGGCTTAGCGTATATATTCCCTGAAGATTTAGGTCACCGCTGGGGTTCATATTCACCTGTAGATCAGCTTCACCGGCGGCAGTAATTTTATCGCCCCGCACCGGATCTACAACAATGGTAAACACCGCTTCGGGGTCTAAATGAATATTGCTGGTTAGTGTAAAGCCACTCATTGAAATTGTATCTTTCGCTGGCGAGTCATCCAGTAATTTTAGAGAATCACTACTTACGGTATCGGCTTTCAAAAAAGCGTTGCTGTCCACAAATTCTACAAAGCCCGCTCGCTGCACTTCTTCCGGGCCCGATACCAGCGCAATAGTCATATCGGTTCCCTCATTTACTCCGGCATCGCCCTCAATCACCAAATCGCTTATTGGGCCACTAATGGTGGCATCAGCGGAGGCAATTGCTCTTCCGTAGAATGTTTCGTTCTCATAACTTTCGCTGTTTACGAAAATAAACTCTTCAGTATTGAAGCTTAAATCAAACGAAGGATTGGTAAGGTCAGCAAAAGCAATAGTGCCATTCAGCACTGCCGGGGTTTGAGCCGAATCCAGTACCGTAAAATCATTCAGTGCTAATGTTTCTCCCTGAAAATTTAGTTGTTGGTTCTCGAGGTGGTAGCGCGCCCCGGAAACAGTTGGGGCTATCACTACTTGGTCGCCAAACCGGAAAATTCCTTGGATATTAGGTTTAGTAGGACTTCCGGTAATGCTTAGGTCGGCAAATAACTTTCCTGAAAGTTCATTAACCTGTTCTTCTAGCAATGCTTGCCAAGGGTCAAGTAAAAATTGGTCTAGAGTCAACGAAAGATCAATCGGTGATTCAGCTCCTTGGGCTAGGTTGTAGGTTCCATCAACGTTAAGTTTTCCGTTGGGACTGGTAAGCGCGGCCAGCACATTAAGCAAGTCAGCGTTGCTATCGCCCATTGCCGCTTTATCCGCCTCTAGTTTAAAATCCCCCACTAGTGTATCTCGCACGGTAAGGTGAGAAATATTGAGATCCGTTCTAATTGGACCAGACTGAAAAAGGTCTTCTAGGGTAGTTTTACCGTAAAGCGTTCCCTTTATGTCGTAGTCTTCCAGATCGATACTGTTAAGGAAGGGTTGTATTTCAAATTGCTCGATTGCAATCTGAAGATCACTACGATTATTCTCATTTTTGGTAGAAATAAATAACTCTTGATCGCCCCGTTTCAGAAATACCCGATCAATATCTAGGTAATTTTTAGCGTACACAATTCGCCCTTGATTAGAGAAATCCCAACCCGTGCTGTCCAGTACAATTTCCGAATCATCCATCAATACAGTAATGGTATCGCTACCGGAGCGTACGCGGGTATTCAAATCTAAACGGTAGGGCGACTCATCCTCTCCCATTTTTACGTTCAGGTCTAGTTCAGTGGTGGTTAATCGCTTTTTATCTGCTGCCAGTTGCTCGGAAGGTGCCCCAGAGAGTTTTCCGGCAATTAAAAATTGGGGGATATTTAAGCTGCCAACCTGCACATAGTTAGTAAACAGGTCAATATTAATTTGCCGCTCGGTAGTGATGGCGTAGAGATAGAGACTGTCAACAGTATTCGTTCCGTAGTCAATGTGGGGAGCTTTTAAATCCACTCGTAAACTTTTCTCTCGACTGTCAAAAGCAGCTTCCAAACTGAGTGTATCAGGAATATTTAGCTCCGGAACTAGAGCCTGAGCTAACAACGGGGTTTCTTTAATGTGTAATTCTAACTCCAGTTGCTGACCACCTGCTTCAAAAGTAGAAACCGTATCGAGGTTGATATAAGGAGATTGATAGCTAGTGAAGTAATATTGTTGAAAATCTTCAATAGCTTTTGGAAGCTCTCCCACTAGAAACTTCCCTCGCACAAAGGCATCTACGTAATCCGAATAAAGACTGATATTCCGTTCGTCGCCAGTGCGTTCTGCGGTTAAGGATAAAGAATCTAGCTGGTATCGTTCGCGGTCTTTGATTACTTGAGCCGAGGGAATATAAACACTTCCAACAATAGAATCGGGGTGGGTGCCCTGCAAGTCGGCTATTAGGTTAAAATCTTGCACGATTACACTATCTCCTACCAAATTGAGCCGGTACAGATTAGCATTAGGCAACTGTAAATCCAGTTGATAAGCCAGGTCAGACTTTCGCATATCTAAGCTAGCGTCAGCGCTCAGATTCAGCAGACTGTCATCGTAGCTAATAGCGGTGGTTACTTGCTTATCGGCTAAGTACCCTTCAATATTCCAGCCTTGGTAACGGTAGTCCTTATAATCCACCTGATTAATCTTCACATCCCACTTCGCTTGGCTGAACGAAGTATCGGTAGGCGTTACCGTTTGATTAGCCGAAAGCCGAGCTTGGAATGTTAGTTGATTAAAATCGCGAGCGAGCGTATCTTGTCCGAGTGCTTGCAGTAGCTTTTTCACTTGCAGTTGTTGCCCCTGCACCGAGGCATCAATGTCCATTCCTCCTTCGGCTAATTGCTGATAGTGGCCTTCAGCTAACAACTTTCCTACCGACGACCGAAGTTGTACATCTCCGGTGATATCGTCCAGCCGACCTTCAACCGAGGCTTGTAACGTTAGCGTGTCATTAGCTAACTGTGGCAAACCAGCATCGTTACCTATAATCTTTCGGAGAAATCCCAAATTCGTTTGCAGTGGCTCTACCGTAAGCTTTACAAAAGGACTACCCGCCTGGGAGTTATCCAACTTAGCCAGTTGTTCAAACTGAGCCTCAGCCTTTAGAAGTATGTTTTCATCGAAGCGCAAGGCTAGGTTTTGAATACTACCGGCTCCTTCATCAATGTTGACCTGCCAATCTAGATTAGCCTTACCATTCTTCAGGGTAGGCACACTGTCTAGCGCATTGGTAAAGTAAGCTGCATCCTGCATGCTAATTACCGACCCATCTAATTTAGACTCAAAATTCAGACTCTTAATCAAGTCGGCCATCTGATCCTCTAGCGAAAGGCTAACGGCTACGGTGCCGTTCAAATTAGAGTGCCCAGTTTCCAGTTCTTTGAGCGTGGCTTGCACTTGAGGCATATCTACGGCGGCATCTAACGCCAACTCTTGTAATGAAAACCCGCTTCGTTGTTCGGTAAAAGTAAGCTGTTCTAAATTGAGTGAAGCATTGGTTCTACCTACTTCAATATCCGCTATTTGTATTCCTAAATCTGCAATGAGTAGGCTTTCAAAATCTAGCTGAGGCGTAGATTCTTTGTCCGGCCCTACCTGATAATTAACCTGGCTGTTGTCAATAGAGAAATCCGTCAGCGAAAAGGCGTAGCCCGACGGGTTAATCACGTTCTCTAGGCTATCCGGAGTAGGAGTTGCGGGTTCTGACTGAGCAGTGCTATCGGGCGTAGTATTCTTAGGTAGTTGTAGGGCAACTTCTAGTCGATCAATAGATAACTCATCAGCTTGAATATGCTGCTTTTCTAATCCTAATTTGTCCAGTATTAACGATAGTTCGCCCAAAGTCGCGTGAGCCTCGGTACTATCAGCCACAAAATCTGCCCGGATATTATTCAACAATAGCTGCCGAGCCTCTATGGTAAAACTGGACGAGGTAGTATCGGTTGGCTGAGTGGTGGTGTCAGCGGATGCTAAAGCTTCGGGGATGTAGGCAAAATTTAGACTATCGGTTCCCTCAACTTGGTAGATATTAGCGTAAGTATCCCGCACCTGTAGTTGCTTTATTACTAGCGTCTTATTCAGCAATGCCCAAGGTTCAATCTCTACCCGTAGTTGACCCAAATACAGTAAAGTATCTTGTTGCTGATCTTCCAGATACAATCCAGTAATTTCTACGGCATCGAGCCAGTCAATATCGATACCTTCCAAAGCTACCGGGGTGCCAATCTTTTTTTCTAGAACGCCTGCTATTTTTCCGGTAATAAAATTCTGCACAGGAGGTAGCCGCAAGGCGATGTAGATAATTAGCCACAGCCCAAAGAATATGCCCGCGATGAGTAGCAACCGCTGTACCCAGGTTGGTAAATGTCCCGTATTTGGTGTTGATGAACTGATAGACTCGGTGTTTTTGTAAAAAATGCAACCTGGCCTCTCATAAAACCAAAGGGTTGCAAGTAGATCGTCAGATTGAAAAGTATAGCCCTGTATGCTACTGCCTTGAATGCGGCACGTAATTATACCCTTTTTGTAACAATCTTTAGGGCAAATGTTCCTTAACCGAACGCGGTTGCTTTCGTTTGGTTTTAAATAAACGTTACCTTTATTGCTTAATTGCCATTGGCCAACTGTTACTAGGCAGTTGAGTCTACCTAAACATATTAGATGAATAAAGAAGAGGTTCGTAAGCTCCTTAAGAAGCTACGCAAATATGAGATTGCCATTCGGAAGGCAATTACAACCCAAATGCAGGGCGACTTTCACTCGGTATTTAAAGGGTCGGGTATCACCTTTGATGATGTACGCCCTTACCAGTACGGTGATGACATCCGATCCATTGACTGGAACGCTACTGCCAAAGGGCACAGTGTGTATGTAAAAACGTACCGGGAAGAGCGGGAGCAGATTGTGTACTTAGTGCTAGACGTAAGTGCTTCTCAGGAAATTGGTAGTCAAGGCAGTCAGAAAGTAGATATTGGAAAAGAAATTAGTGGGGTGTTGGCTCTGTCGGCAATCAAGGAAGGAAGCCAAGTGGGAATGTTCTGCTTTTCGGAACATAAAGAAGTGTACGTAAAGCCCAGCAAAGGCGATAAGCACGCCTACCAGATTATCTCTAAGCTTTATAATTTACGACCAACGTCTACCCGTACCAATCTTCACCACGCCATTCGTTATCTACTAAATATTATTAAGCGTCGTAGCATTGTAATCTTCATCTCTGATTTTATTGACGAAGGGTACGACGATAGTTTGCGAGCACTAGCCCGCAAACACGATCTGATTGTGGTTCATCTATCTGATCGGCGCGAAACGCAACTACCCAGCTTGGGTATTGTGCCCGTATTTGATAAAGAGAGCCGGAAGACCCTATGGGTTAACTCTTCGTCTTCTTTTTTCCGCAGCCGAATTAGTAATACTTACGGAAATACTCGTCAAAAACTAGAAGAATTTTGTCGTAAGTATCAAGCTGATTATCTTCCGGTTGATACTGAAGAAGATTACGTTTCCAAACTTATCCGATTGTTCCGGGTGCGTAGCCGAGTCCGCAAGAGCAATTGACAATTGATAGGGGAATGTTGATAACGAAAAAGGGTTAATGGTTGAGAGTTAATGAATGATGATTAATGGCTGGTGACAAAGGACAAGTGACAAATAATAAAGGACAAATGACCAGTGACTAATGACTAAACTCGTTTATCACATATTCTTCTATTGCTTAGGGTTGCTGGCCGGTTTAGAGGTGGCGTTTGCCCAGGAGATAAAACCGGTGGGGCATTTTGTGCAGGATACCATCAAGATTGGTGAGTCTATCCAATACTCATTCTCTTTGCGCTATCCGGCTGAACTGGAAGTGGTTTTTCCCGATGAGAACTACTCATTTCTACCCTTTGAGTACGTTGACCGCACTTTCGTACCTACCCAAACTGATAGTGTCACCAGCTTGGATAGCGTGGTGTATACGCTGACAACCTTTGAGTTAGACACCTTTCAGTCGCTATCGCTACCAATATACATTATCAGTGCCGACGAAGAAGGGAAAGCTGACAGCATTACCATTTTTGCTAGTCCCGATTCGGTATACTTACAGCAGTTGATCACTCAGATGCCTGACTCCTTAGATATAAAGGAAAATACGGCCTATTTGGATGTTCCTCTCCAGTTTAATTACCCGTATTTTCTGATTGGGTTAGGCATTTTAGTGGCCTTACTTATAATTATTTATCTACTGTTCGGCGAGAAAATCCGTCGGCAGTGGCAACTTCGTCGTCTTCGCAAAAATTATGAGCAATTTCGGGAGAAGTTTGCCCGACAACTGGAGCAACTTCAGCAGTCGCCCGACAAGGAACAGTCGGAACAAACGTTGGTACTTTGGAAACGCTACATGGAACGCTTGGAACGCGCCCCCTATACTAAGATGACGACCAAAGAAATCAGTAAGCTCCCGGAAGAACAAGTTTTGAAAGATGACTTACGAGCTATCGACCGAAGCATCTACGGCCACCGGCTTAATGGTGAACTAATCGGTCATTTTCAACATTTAGAAAAGCATACCCACCACCGCTACGAACAACGATACCGAAATATAAAACATGGAAGCAACCGCTAGTTGGTTTTCGTTACAATGGTTTTCCCCCCTCGTATTAAGAAACTTTGAGTTTCAGCATGGTCTATTCCTGTATCTGTTACCGCTGATTCCGCTGTTCTTCGTACTACGCTGGTTGATTGGGCTACGTTCCAGCCAAAAGCTACCCGTAGCTTTCCCCAAAACGGCACTAAAGTCGAATCCGCTTACCTGGTTGCGATTTATTCCATTTTTATTGCTTGCTCTAACTCTAGCATTACTATTCTTCGCCCTTGCCCGACCTCAGCGCACCAATGAGCAAGTAGAGCAGTGGAGCGAGGGAATTGACATTGTATTAACTATTGATATTTCTGAATCGATGCGGATTCAGGATTTCACGCCCAATCGGCTGGAGGCAGCTAAAGATGTAGCCCGTAATTTTATTAGCGGTCGGATGCAAGATCGTATTGGGTTGGTGGTATTCTCGGGCGATGCCTATTCACTTTCGCCTCTAACGACTGACTACGAATTGCTGTACGACTTTATTGAGCAGATTGATTTTGATATGATTGAGAGTCGGGGAACTGCTATTGGTAGTGCGCTGGCTGTAGCGACTAACCGCATGCGCGATGCTGACGAAGGTCGCCAGGATAAAGCTTCTAAAGTGATGGTACTGCTCAGCGATGGGGATAACACCGCGGGAAATTTAGACCCAATTACTGCCGCTGAACTGGCTCATGCCTACGGAATCAAAATGTATTCTATTGCTATCGGAAAAGAGGGCAAAGTGCCTTTCGGCAAAGATTTTTTCGGAAATACTCGCTACGTAGAAAATTCGCTAGATGAGACCACTTTACGAGAAATTGCTCGCATTGGCGAAGGAGAATTCTACCGGGTATCCAATAAACAAGCTTTGCAGGAGGTATTTGATTTGATTGATACTTATGAAAAAGCCGAAATCAAGGAAAGTCGCTACCGCGATACCACTGACTTCTATCACATCTATCTGGCTTGGGCTATAGCGATCTTTTTAGTTTGGCTGATACTGAAATCGACGTTTATTAGTAATGTGCTAGTGGATTAGCTCTTCTAAGTTATGTATGTAAGAACTTGGTTAATCAAGTTCTTATGAGAAACGGCAACACCAAAAGTAGTATGCATGACGAACATTTTTTCTGTATATTGCGTCAATACTAGATAGAGAATTATAAACCTTACGCATATGGATGCCTATATTGTCGGCGGTTACCGCACCGCCATTGGAAAAGCCAAAAAGGGTGGTTTTCGCTTCACTCGCCCCGATGACTTAGCGGTAGAAGTTATCAATCACTTAGTTGGTTCGGTTGAAGGTCTAGCGCCCGAGATGATCGATGATTTAATTGTAGGAAATGCCGTTCCCGAAGCCGAGCAGGGGATGCAGATGGGACGGCTAATTTCGCTAATGGCTTTAGGGAGAGAAGTGCCGGGTATGATTATCAACCGTTACTGTGGCTCAGGGGTAGAAGCGATTAATATTGCCTCGGCTCGAGTACACGCCGGAATGGCTGATTGTATTATTGCCGGAGGCACCGAATCAATGTCAATGGTGCCGATGATGGGACATAAAACAGCCCTGAACTTCAAAATTGCTAAAGAGCATCCTGAGTACTATACCAGTATGGGTCTGACCGCTGAGGAAGTAGCCAAAGACTACAATGTTTCTCGCGAAGATATGGATGAATTTGCCTACAACTCGCATATGCGGGCGGTGGATGCTATTAAAAATAACCGTTTTCAAGATGAAATCGTCCCGGTTACGGTGCACGAAACCTACGTAAATGAAGATGGTGAGCGAAAGCAACGAGATTTTACGGTGGACACCGACGAGGGACCCCGCCCCGATACAAACATGGATGCACTTGCTAAACTTAGACCGGTCTTCCGCCAAGGAGGAAGCGTTACTGCCGGAAACTCTTCCCAAACTTCTGATGGAGCCGCATTTGTACTAGTAATGTCGGAGAAGTTCGTGAATCAGCTTGGCTTACAACCGCACGCTCGGATGATGAGTTACTGCGTAGCCGGAGTAGATCCGCGCATTATGGGCATTGGTCCGGTAAAAGCTATTCCAAAAGCGCTAGATCGGGCCGGATTGAAACTAGCTGATATTGATCAGATTGAATTGAATGAAGCTTTCGCCGCTCAGGCACTAGCTGTAGCGCGCGATCTGGATATTGATTTGGAAAAGCTGAATGTAAATGGCGGAGCCATTGCTTTAGGTCATCCGTTGGGCTGTACTGGAGCTAAATTGACTATTCAACTAATCAATGAGATGCGCCGCCGGGAGCAAAAGTATGGTATGGTAACCGCCTGTGTTGGGGGTGGCCAGGGTGTAGCCGGCATCTTTGAGTTTTTAAACTAATATTACGTAAATTTGATTGAAAGAGAGCAGCGTGGTAGAATTTCTACCGCGCTTTTTTTATTCTCCGTCAACGTACAGCGCCTCGTTGCGCTCAAAATCATATAGTGTAAGCAACCGCAGGGTGTAATAAGCTTCCCAAAAATCATTTAGTGACTGGATATACTGTCGGCGGGAATTATCTTTCTTCTCTAAGGCATCATTTAATTCAACAATAGTAATCTTACCAATCAGGAAACGCTGCTTGGCAATTTCGTAACTACGGTCGGCAATATCATCGGCCACCTCAGCAATCTCTATCTGATCGCGCAGCATATCAAAAGTGCGTACTTGGGTAAAGACCCGCTGCTCAAAGTTTACTCTTTCCTGCTCAATAGTATACTGTTCCAGTTGGTAATTGGCTTCGGCTCGCTTTATTCTGGATTTTGCCCGGCCCCAGTCTAAGATAGGCACCTCAAACTGAACACGTACCCGAGATTGATTTTCGGGATTATTATAAATCTCGGTAAACTTATCGGAGCGGTTAGTAAGACCGTAGGTAGCATAAATATCTATATTGAGTCCGTTATCTCCCCGAGCCTGAGCAACTTCGCTCTCAGCCTGACGTAGCCTTCTTTCAAAACCTACCGCATCGCTCTGGTTTTTGAAGGCTTCCTGAATAGCGGTCTGCGCACTCACTTCAAAACCTGGTATATTGTTGGGAAGGGCCAGCACTATATCTGCTTCTTCATTTAAGCCGATAAATGATTTCATTCGTAACGTTGAAGTTTCTAAATCAAGTTCTGCCTGGGCTACATCCTGTCGGGCTTGCATTAGGTTAAGTTCCAGTTGAAGCAGTTCATTTTCGGGAATTGTTCCCAGATTATAACGGCCCTGGGCAATCTGATAGATCGTATCGGCATTCGCTAGGTTTTTAGTGGCAATAGCCTGATTTACCTGAGCATCTAATACATCAAAATATCTTTCGGTTGCCTCAATGGCTATCTCCTCCACATCTTCTTTATACCCCCTTTTTGATTCCTCGAAAAGTAGCGGCTCAATCAACCGATCCCATTTCAGATAATTATATTGGAATAATGGTTGCCTCATACCGATGGATGCAGGCTCACCGCTAAATCGGGTAGTATTCCGCTCAAAATCATCGAATCGCTGAACGTTTGAGTTTAGAAAAATTTGTGTCCCGGAGTAGCCAATTGACTGAGTAGCGAACAAACTAAGATTAGAGAAATTCTGGCTTACCGGCCGGAACTCTACTGTTCCATCCTCTTGAGTGATCGGCTCATTGGCTCTAGTGAAGTTAGGTAATTCACCACTCAAATACACGCGCGGCATATAATTAGACCGGAATGATCGCCACTGCCAATAGCGATTTTCACGTCGGGTTTCGGCTTGCAGGGCAGCGGGTGAGCGGCCTAATGCTAAGTCGACAATTTCAAACAGATTGTACTGTTGAGCAAGCGAATCCTGGGCTACTGCGGGTTTAATAGCGGGCAGTAACAGAAAAAATGCAATCCAGAAAGTTTTATTCATAGCGAAGCGAGGTGATAGGATCTTGGTTAGCAGCTCGGCGAGCGGGAGCAATACCGAAGATCAAACCCACGGTAGCGGCTACGCCAAACGATAAAATAATGGAAAATGGAGTGATGACGGTGGGTATATCGGCAATCCGAGAAATCCCCATGGCGATGAGAATTCCCATGATAATTCCTATTAACCCCCCGGTGATACTAATTAGGATAGCTTCAAACAAAAATTGCCCGATAATATCGGTTTTCTGCGCGCCTACGGCTAGCCGTAAGCCAATTTCTTTGATCCGCTCCATCACTGAGGCCAGCATAATATTCATAATGCCGATGCCACCAACCAAAAGTGAAATACCAGCTAAGGCTCCCAACACAACATTAAAGATTTGGTTGGTGCGTTGCTGCTGCTTAATAAGTAGTTCGGGAATTGTTACTTCAAAATCTACCATACCGAAGTGCCGCCTCTCGAGCATGCGGGATGTAACATCAGCAATGCGGCTTAAAGTATTTGTTTCTTCAGATTGTATTACCAATCGGTCAATCTGATGGTAGTTTCGCTGCTCATCAAACTCTGCTACCGTAGTTTCTTCCTCTCCCTGGTTACTACTATTTCGTCGTTTAGCCGCTTCAATTTGAGCTTGGGTAATCATAGAACGGTCACGGAATCGTACGAGCACTGTGCTGATGGGTACGTACACATCCATATTATAATTCCGAATACCCAATTGACTAATATTTTCGTCCGTAATAAGTCGTGGTTCTAGTACTCCAATAATCTTCAGCCACTGATTACCTACTTTGATATTCTTTCCTATCGGATCCTGCTCGCTAAAAAACCGTGCTTCGATGCCTTGGCCAATAATACATACTCGCTCACCGTTTTGCAGCTGCCGCTCACTGAATAGCTCACCTTTGTCCAAATCAAAGTTGGCTATGTCGAAGTAGTAATTATTTACCCCCACCAATTTAGCTGACCTCCGGATTCCGTTAGTAATTAAGTATTTATCCAGAATAATTTCCGGACTGATTTTAGCGATACCTGGTATAATCTTTTCAATACTTTGAGCATCAGCCAGCGATAACCCCGGTGAGAATTTTGGTTTTTTACCGGCGGCTACCGTTTCAGCCTGAAGTTCTTCTTCGGTTTGCTCTACTACCGGGGTGATAACAATATTATTTACTCCAATCAGGCGAATCTGATCCAGGATTTCTTGTTGGGCACCCGCACCGATACCCAACATAGCAATTACGGCAGCTACTCCAAAAATAATCCCGAGTGCAGTGAGCATTGATCGCACTTTATTGGCTAAAACTGCTTCTAATGCTAGTGAAAAATTAGCCACTGCTTTCTCAATCATTTCCGAGATCGGTTAGCGGTTCGGGAGTTTCTTCTAAGTAAGCAATGGGTTTATCGTCGGGATTACGAGGGACAGATAAGAAAACTTCATCTTCTTCCTCTAGCCCTTGATCCACCACGGCCATATCGTTTCCTTTTGGACCCAAAGCGACTTGTTGTCTCACAGAAGATAAGCCCCTCCTCTTAAATACATAAGTTAGCGAATCACCTTGACTATGAATTGCCTCTAGTGGTATTAGTAGTACATCTTCAACGTAGGAAGTAACAATGGTATTACTAGTTGTCATTGCGGGCCGTAGGGTTGTATCGCTTTCGTTAATTTGTACGGTTACTTCAAATACCTTAGCATCAGAATTGGGACGCTGTTCTCCGACGTTAGCCACCTGAGATACCCTTCCTGTTAGCCGCTTATCCGGAAAAGCATCGAGGCCGATTTCCACCTCTTGACCTTCCTGAATACGGCTGATATCCACTTCATTAATGTATGTGCGGGAAATCATGGTGGAAAGATCCGGAAGGGTAGCTACCAGCGGCCGCCAAGTTTCTATTTGCGAGCCTTTGGTTTTCTTTCTCCCATCCCATTCGCGGGCGTAGATAACCATCCCTTGCTCAGGAGCCTTAATAACCATTTCTTCGGCCAAACTCTTTAGAAAATCCACTCTTCGTTGATCGTCTCTTAGCTCAGCAGAAGCCTCGGTCATCTGAGAGACACTTTTCTCCCTCAGCAGTCCATATTCGCCGATTCCCTGTTCTAAAGCGCGCTTTGATTTTTCTAACTCCAACTCATTTTGCTTAATTGTTGCCGGAGGCTCAAATTGAGATTGCTCTAGAACCAGCTTCGCTTTTTCTACATCATATTCTAGGTTTATAATCTTATCTCGCTGGGCTCGCAGTTCTATGGCGGTATCAATTCGGGTTTGCTCATACTCACTCATGCTCTCCTCCAAATCTAGTTCCTCGCCCTGAATTCGATCCATCAATTCCGAAGCATCCAGTTGGGCTACCCAATCACCCTGTTTTACTACGGTACCCTCAGGTATAATATTTTCAATTTTTACAGACCATATGCGAGCCCGCCTAAGACCATTCGGCCCTAGCATCTGCACCGAATTTTTAGCCTCTAATTCACCCGATACGGTTACGTCAATTTGTAAGTCATCACGCTTTACCTTAGTGGTAATATCTATGCCTTCCTCCGAACCTGATTCGCTGAAGAAGATAAAGTAGCCAGCAATGAGCGCCACTACAATAGCCAGGGGAATTCCAATTTTTTTTAACATAGGTATGAGATGTTATTGTTCTTAATACTTCTAATTGCTATTTAGCTGACTACCGAATCAATTTGATTTCGGGTTATATTTTCGTTAACCTTATCAGTCTCGATTAATCCATCTTTCAGACGAATGATACGATGGGCATAGTGGGCAATATCATCTTCGTGCGTTACCATAATAATGGTGTTTCCTTGGTCATGTAAGTCCTGAAACAGGTCCATCACATCGTAAGATGTTTTGGTATCTAAATTTCCCGTGGGTTCATCGGCCAGAATAATACTAGGATTATTGATGAGTGCCCGGGCGATAGCTACCCGCTGCCGCTGCCCCCCCGAAAGCTCGTTAGGTTTATGGTACGCTCGGTCGCCCAGTCCAACGCTACTCAGTACTTCCATCGCTCGGTCGTGCCGATCGGCCTTACCAATTCCGGCGTAGATGAGCGGCAAGGCTACGTTATCTAGTGCCGTAGAGCGAGGCAGCAAATTAAACGTTTGGAAAACAAAGCCAATTTCTTTATTACGAATGGTGGCTAAATCACTCTCGGAAAGATCGCTTACGTTATTATTATTCAGAATGTAAGTGCCGGAGGTGGGAGTATCTAGGCAACCGACAATATTCATCAAGGTAGATTTTCCCGAGCCGGATGGTCCCATAAAGGCTACGTATTCTCCCCGATCAACCTGAATGGAAATATCTTGCAGCGCATGCACTTTTTCCCCTCCCATGCGGTAGGTTTTCGCAATGTTTTGGGTCTCGATAATCGAACTCATAGGTAGGAACAGGTAAAAGTGTGAGGTTAGCGACGTTTAAAAAAGCAATATAGTCAAGTAACGCACGTTGACGCACACTATTTTATTTGAGAACTAGGAAATTACGAATTTTTTATTCCCCGCTGACCTTTTTCACATTATTTAACAAAAGATAAGAGGGAGTTTGAAGGCTAAAGGATTTGAG